>ERZ773146.1315-NODE-1315-length-17971-cov-5.185867_pt1 | contig 17971 bp, 15 predicted proteins | sample MGYA00580847_ERZ773146 | MGnify/ENA primary metagenome ERZ773146 (study PRJEB29015, sample SAMEA2737830) | human gut metagenome | biome: human gut; feature: human-associated habitat; material: faeces | place: China | collected 2012 ...
AAGTTTATCGCCGGTATAATATTTCAATCCACTCCCTCCGCATGGAGGGAGACATCTGGTATCCGAACGTTGTGCCGCAGAGCGAGAATTTCAATCCACTCCCTCCGCATGGAGGGAGACATAGCTTGTGTTCAGGACGTAGTCCGATGGATCATTTCAATCCACTCCCTCCGCATGGAGGGAGACCTACGCCGGAATCGCGAAAGCGATTAACGCCACCATTTCAATCCACTCCCTCCGCATGGAGGGAGACTGCCAGCGGAATTTTGCTTGTATCGTGATTGACCAATTTCAATCCACTCCCTCCGCATGGAGGGAGACCCGCCGGAATTTCCCGACCAAGGGTGACATAGTTTGCATTTCAATCCACTCCCTCCGCATGGAGGGAGACATTGAAATAATCGTACGGGGAATTGAATGTTGAATTTCAATCCACTCCCTCCGCATGGAGGGAGACGGTAGAGAAAATGCCGACACTATACGACTTGACATTTCAATCCACTCCCTCCGCATGGAGGGAGACGTCACGCAAGATTTCATCAAGTGCTCCGTCGTTTACATTTCAATCCACTCCCTCCGCATGGAGGGAGACTTTATTCCAATAATCTTTGTTACGGGTCTATCGCTATTTCAATCCACTCCCTCCGCATGGAGGGAGACTTGGATCGAGTGCCGGCGCAGAAGTCGGAACAACATTTCAATCCACTCCCTCCGCATGGAGGGAGACACACTGAATCTGATTCTATCGATACTACCAACACCATTTCAATCCACTCCCTCCGCATGGAGGGAGACTTGGCACTCTCTTCAATGTCCTGCTTCAGGCCTTCCATTTCAATCCACTCCCTCCGCATGGAGGGAGACACGCGTCATATCGCATTTTAGAGGCTTAGCCTTATTTCAATCCACTCCCTCCGCATGGAGGGAGACAATGGCGAGATTGCCAGACGTAACTTCGGCAACACATTTCAATCCACTCCCTCCGCATGGAGGGAGACAGTGTCAAATTCACCCAACCCGTATCGGTTGCATCATTTCAATCCACTCCCTCCGCATGGAGGGAGACTTATATTTAGATAGTATTTGCAATGCAATACCCCATTTCAATCCACTCCCTCCGCATGGAGGGAGACAGAAATAAAATTCTTCAAAGTTGTTCCCATTTTATTTCAATCCACTCCCTCCGCATGGAGGGAGACTATGGTACTTTATGCACTTCTAAATAAGAAGATCATTTCAATCCACTCCCTCCGCATGGAGGGAGACCTTGTCAAGTTCTAGCATTTTCTCACTACCTACATTTCAATCCACTCCCTCCGCATGGAGGGAGACTTAACGTTCCTATGTTTTTGTTTATTCCAGAAACATTTCAATCCACTCCCTCCGCATGGAGGGAGACAAATGCGGTTTCCAGTGTGGGCTCTGCAAAGCCATTTCAATCCACTCCCTCCGCATGGAGGGAGACTCAAAGTTGATTGGCAGGGTTACACCGGCTCTATCATTTCAATCCACTCCCTCCGCATGGAGGGAGACCTCAATTACTTTTAGTGGAAAACCGTCTTTATCTTCATTTCAATCCACTCCCTCCGCATGGAGGGAGACGTCGACTTGTAAATTATAACAAGAGACAAGAACAGAAATTTCAATCCACTCCCTCCGCATGGAGGGAGACACGAGCCGACGAGCGAAGTTTATCGCCGGTATAATATTTCAATCCACTCCCTCCGCATGGAGGGAGACATATGCTGTCAGCTTATTTCCACCGTAAACAGTCATTTCAATCCACTCCCTCCGCATGGAGGGAGACAATCTCTCTGCAGAAGGGCCATCATCTTCTTTCCATTTCAATCCACTCCCTCCGCATGGAGGGAGACATTTTCCTCGATCCAGAATGCAAGCTCTTCGCTCATTTCAATCCACTCCCTCCGCATGGAGGGAGACCCTCTATTATGATATTATCCCGATGATCTATTTTATTTCAATCCACTCCCTCCGCATGGAGGGAGACAAGGAACTGCGGCGACTGAACAATGAGACCCAAATTTCAATCCACTCCCTCCGCATGGAGGGAGACAGAAAAGCTGTATTTCGAGCGCTGCTATTATTCATTTCAATCCACTCCCTCCGCATGGAGGGAGACCTCACTGGTAAATATAAGTGTGTTTGGCATAACAATTTCAATCCACTCCCTCCGCATGGAGGGAGACAAAACATTATATTGTACTTGTACATATTAAGTTATATTTCAATCCACTCCCTCCGCATGGAGGGAGACCAGACACACGACTTGCACACAATCTCTTGCGACTGCATTTCAATCCACTCCCTCCGCATGGAGGGAGACTTGTGGATATGCGTATCCCAAGTCACACGCTGGAAATTTCAATCCACTCCCTCCGCATGGAGGGAGACTAGAAAAGGCGTTAGGATGGCGTACAGTGCGCTTATTTCAATCCACTCCCTCCGCATGGAGGGAGACTTGACAGGCGTTATGATTTTTGTTCCGGAATCCCATTTCAATCCACTCCCTCCGCATGGAGGGAGACTGCTGTTTGCCATGCTTTCTCACCTCTCTGTCATCCATTTCAATCCACTCCCTCCGCATGGAGGGAGACACCTTGTTAAGTTAATCAGATTTTGGGCAGAGAACATTTCAATCCACTCCCTCCGCATGGAGGGAGACCTTTTTGCTTGGCTCCGTGAAAACGGGTACCTGATATTTCAATCCACTCCCTCCGCATGGAGGGAGACCCAGAATTGGCAGGAGATGTTGTTACATTGACGCTATTTCAATCCACTCCCTCCGCATGGAGGGAGACATTTCCGGCACTATCGACTGGGACGGCGACGAAACATTTCAATCCACTCCCTCCGCATGGAGGGAGACACGCTGTGGAAGTCGCGCCGCCCGAACCCAAAACATTTCAATCCACTCCCTCCGCATGGAGGGAGACCGTATCGGACAGCCACCTGTGCATACTCTGCCTTATTTCAATCCACTCCCTCCGCATGGAGGGAGACCCGCCGATTTTTGTGGATTCCGCAACCGGCAGCACATTTCAATCCACTCCCTCCGCATGGAGGGAGACATGTCATATTGCTTTTTGGCTGAACTCTTCCACATTTCAATCCACTCCCTCCGCATGGAGGGAGACGTTTGTCTTGCTTTTCAGAGATATCCGGAATGTCCATTTCAATCCACTCCCTCCGCATGGAGGGAGACGGCTCAGAGATCGTCCCATACGCCAGACCGACGTTATTTCAATCCACTCCCTCCGCATGGAGGGAGACGGCTCTAGCACCGTTGCCAGACAAGTACATTCCATTTCAATCCACTCCCTCCGCATGGAGGGAGACTGGTCGGGTTCAGTGTGCCGTAGTCGCAGGAGATATTTCAATCCACTCCCTCCGCATGGAGGGAGACCAAGTGGGTGTATAATGTTTACAGTGAGTGATACATTTCAATCCACTCCCTCCGCATGGAGGGAGACACCTGTTGACAGCGCAGTGTTGCCGGAATCCGGAACATTTCAATCCACTCCCTCCGCATGGAGGGAGACACGGTACAATCTGACAAGCGCTATGCAGTATGCGATTTCAATCCACTCCCTCCGCATGGAGGGAGACAAGGGAACAATCTGAACCAGATAGCCAAGAAGCTATTTCAATCCACTCCCTCCGCATGGAGGGAGACCTTTCATCACTTCCATTGGAGTAAGTACCGCCCACCATTTCAATCCACTCCCTCCGCATGGAGGGAGACGCAAGCCTTAAATCCGAAAGGCAGAGCATAAGCATTTCAATCCACTCCCTCCGCATGGAGGGAGACCAGTGGTGCAATTGCAGAACTAGGGAGCGTAGATATTTCAATCCACTCCCTCCGCATGGAGGGAGACTTACATACACCAATCTTCTTACAAGCGGCAGGCTATTTCAATCCACTCCCTCCGCATGGAGGGAGACATAACATTTATAACGGCGTTCAGGACACAAGCGCATTTCAATCCACTCCCTCCGCATGGAGGGAGACAATGAATGATTTTCGAAGCTCGTTGCGTCGATAATTTCAATCCACTCCCTCCGCATGGAGGGAGACCTTTTTGGTGATGTTCTTGCTGATGTCCTCGTGTGAGCATTTCAATCCACTCCCTCCGCATGGAGGGAGACTAAAATTTTCAGTGATAGCGATATGGTTAAGAATATTTCAATCCACTCCCTCCGCATGGAGGGAGACCCTACAAGGGGTCCCGAGCGCTTAGTGGGAATTTATTTCAATCCACTCCCTCCGCATGGAGGGAGACGCGCAGCTCGGCAAGACCTACGCCATCCAGATCATTTCAATCCACTCCCTCCGCATGGAGGGAGACAGCAAAACTGCACAGGAAAGCGTTTTTCATTTCGCCTATCCTTGTACAATCCTGCAAAAAAGGATGCAAAAGACTACATTCTGCACCCGAAAAAATGGTTTTTTTCGAAAAAAGGGAGAAAAATTTGGTGCGAAACCTTCAGCATCTTTCTGTGCGCCTATGATTCGCACCGACACTTTTCCCTTAAATTTCTCTCACAGAATCAGCGGCTCTTCCATGTCTATGGTTTCCTTTGCACCGATATGTTCCACCTTCGACTGATAACGATTTCCCAGGTAATAAAACCGCAGGCTGTCCCTTTCTGTATCAATCGCCTGTTCCAGCCGATGCTTGAGTACCTTGCATTCTGCCGCATCAACATGACACTCAAAGACAGAATTCTGCACCCGAATGCCCACGTTGGTACAGATCTTCGCCACGTGGCGCAGGCGCTTTCTGCCCTCTTTGGTCTCTGTATTTACATCATACGCTACAACTACCAGCATACGCTCTCACTTCCACAAAAACGGCGGATACGCATCCAAATCGCCCCGGAGATAGCGTGCAAGCAAAAGTGCCTGCACATAGGGCAGCAAGCCCCATTCCACTTTTTCTTCCAGAAACGGATGCTGAATCATATCATCCTTGCGCTTTTGCCATGCCCGCAGGAATGTACGCCGTCCGTCCTCCGTCAGCGAAACAGCGCCGTCCTCCTGGACATCGAAATCCTCTGCATGGATCATGCCACGGTTAATGAGCGTCAGAACAAAGCGGTCACAGCAGAGCGCACGAAATTCCTCGACCAGATCCAAAGAAAGAGACGGTCGACCCGGACGGTCTGTGTGCAGTACGCCCACATAGGGATCCAACCCCACGGACTCCAGCGCCGCAGAACACATTCCCGTCATCAGCGAATAGGCAAAATTCAGCATTGCATTGACCCGATCCAGCGAAGGCCGCTTGTTTCTGCCGTGAAATGCAAACGCTGCCTTTTCCTTTAGAATCATGTCGTCAAAAACGGAAAAGTATACCGACGCCGCCTCGCCCTCTATGCCACGGAGCGTGTCCGCTAAATCTGCCTCTGCCGCCTTGGAAATAGACTGCTGCAAAAACTGAGACTTCTGCCGAAACGTTTCTGCATCAATCCTCGGTGCATGGTCCCGTATCATGCGTTCCAGCACCCAGCGGCTGTTGAACAGCTTTCCGACAATCATATTCCGTGCGATCGAAAGGCTGGCGTCTGCATCATCTGCCACCCGATACTGCTGCCGCCGCAGTAAAACATTGCCGCTGACAGCGCCCTCGACCCGTGCCAGGAATTTTCCGGAGCTTGTCATAAAGACCAGCTCTCTTCCATCCTTTGCGCATTTGCCCATCAGCGCCGGGCTTGCACCGGTATAGCCAAAGGTCATGATGCGCTCGACATTGTGCAGCGGCATCCGTACTTTCTTTTCCTCCCGCATGACAACCAGATTATCCCCATCCAGTGAGAGATAACTGTCCGGATTTGTCACATAAATGGTGTTTAGCAACTTCTTCATGGCATTTTTACTCCATTGTTCCCAGCATTTTCTGCAAATAACCGCCTGCGGTTTTCTTTCCGCAAAGCACCGGCAGACAGATATCCTTCAAAGAACAGGCATTGCAGGCTTTCGTCCGCTTTCCCTTTGGCGTATGCCTTTTCCGGCAAAGCTGGTGCATCTCTTCGGCAGTATCTGCCACTCGTTTCCGCAGTTCCGGCGTAAACTCCACCCTGGTACGATGCCGTGTTTCCCCATAATACAGAAATCCGACCGGTATGTCGCAGCACAACATCTCTTCCAGGCACATTGCCTGTGCTGTGAGCTGTGCAATATCGCATTCGTCTTCCTTGGGTTTGCCACGTTTGTACTCCACAGGTGTTACTGTATAAGTACCCTCTTGTCCGAAAATGGGAACGCCTTTCGGAGAGCGCCGGAATTCTACCGCATCGCACTCTCCGCTCAGCCCCAGACGGGCAGATGATACTTTCATTCCTCTGACGATCAGCAGATCGCCACGCTTTTCCCGAAACGAGCTGTCATGTACATTACGGTGCATGATCCTGCCGTCTGCGGTGCGTTCATTTTCCACCCATTGCTGTTCCAGATACGCCAGCGCCCACTGCCGCCGGCAAAACACAAAATGCTGGATGCCGGAAAGCTGTATATATTCCTCTTCCCGATATTCCATTGCAGCTTATACCAAATCGATCACTTCCGGTGTCAAGCCGTCCAGTGTTTCCAGTGTGATGTCATAATCATCCAAAGACTTGGGATTTTCCACGCCTTCTTTTGCTTTGATTTTCAGCGAACGGTGTACCTTGGCAGAAGTGTACTTCGGCGTTTTGCAGTCATGTTCCCACCAGTACAGCCGGCAGACTTCCATGCTGCCGTCCGGACGTGCCGCAGAGCTGTCATTCTCGAACAGCGTTTTCAGCGCCTCTTTGATTTTCTCCGCATCTTCTTCGGTAAAGCCGGTTTTCTCTGCCAGCTGACAGTTGATGCTGCCCTTGATTACATAAAGTCCGAACTCCACCATATGCTTCATGCCCATGGTATCCGAGGACTTGGCATTTTTGCCGCTTTCGCCGTTGACGCACTTGGTGATTTGCAGGCTTACGATATTCACCGGGGAAACGCTGACTGCCTGGTGAATCGAAACCGGTCCACGCACGCCAACAGAGATACCGCCTTTGATTGCAAAAACCTGTCCAAAGCTGCGCACATCGATCCACTCCTCGCAGGCAGCTTTTGCAAAGGCATCCTGGTCGGTATCCTTACCCTTGACAAGCTGGCTAAGATGTTCATTTTTCGTGGCACGGTCGCTCAGATTGGTAAAGTCATCGGTACGGGCATGGTCTTTCGACTGCACATACACATTCTCGCCCATGTCCTGCAGTCTGTTCCGGATCTTCCGCTTGATGCACACATCCGAAATTTCGCCGCAGCTGTCATAATTTTCTCTGGGACGGTTTCCGTTCAGCGGATCGCCGTTGGGGTTTGCGTTTGCGGCAGTGACCAGCACTGCGAAGTCAATCTTATGTTCCAGTACACTCATGAGTTATTCCTCCTCGTTTCCGTTTTTAGCGGTTTCATTGTTTGAAAGTTTTTCCTTCTTGGTAAACAGATACTTCATCTCGTGATCGTATCCCAGCAGATACAGGGAAGACAGGCGTGCCGTGCTGGAGAACACTTCGGGAGACATCATGCTGCTGATCTCCTGCATCTCGATCTGATAGCGGTCTGCCTTTTTTCCCAGCTTGTTGATATAGGGCATCAGCCGTCCCCGAAGGATTCCCCAGGTATAGTAGGGACGAACGGAGAACATATTCCAAAGCCGCTTGGCATTGGTCACCCGATCTTCTCCCGCATCAAATGTATCCCGTTCCAGCTTGTCCGCAACTGCCAGCAGCCGTCCGAACAGATAGCTTCTGTCTGTATACGTTTTGTCGAGGTCTAACAACTTATCCACGTCATTCGCTCCTTCCAATCGTTCCGGATGTTCTTCCAGTTTCTGTTTCCGTATCAATGCACAGGCTGTTTTCAGCACCCGATTGTGATTATAGAATTTGGGATCAAAGGCAAGCGGTGCCGATGCACGCTGTGCCAGATTCTGCACCAGTTCTGACGGAATGTGCTTACCGTAGATGATACACGGCAGCAGCCGCAGCATCTCGCTGCCGAACAGTTTCGATTTACAGGTGAGCTTTCCGTTCTGCTCCACCCCGTGTGCGCACAGAATGACATCATACAGCGAGACCGAGTTCACCAGATAACCCTTCGCCTTGGAATAATAGCTTTTCCACCCTGTGGAAAGATGCCAGTATTCCAGATTTTCCAGGAACTGTGAACCTTTCAGTTCTGCATACATCGGTATCGAAACACGACCCTCCGTCGATGCCTCCAAACCCAGCACCATGACCTTATCCGGAATCTCCATTTTGTCCCGATATCCGTAGATCATCTGGTGAACCATATCGGCATATGCCGTACCGATGGTGGGCGGCTCTTCTTCGTCCTCGTCCTCATCTTCGTCCTGCTTGTCCGCCAGCTGCAATGCGTTCTTGTAAATGGACGGCAGCTCCTGCATGGTGCTGGACCAGATTACCAGAGAAAGGTCGCAAAAAGGATTTTTAGGCTGCAAAGCGATCAGCCATTTCAGTGCATTGTGGACCTTCTGCGAATACTCATAGCCGATGGCGAATGCCTCTTCCTTATTGCTGAACCGTCCACGGTAGGTAAAGCCGCTGTCATCGTTGGCAGAGATCAGCCGGGCATTTGCCGAGGAAAGCACGATTTTTGAGGGGTGCTTGTAGGTAATGATCGCATCCTCACCGGTGGCATAGCACAGCCGTTTCGGCATATCCTGCATCTGTTCCCGGCGCAGCCGGATAAAGGCATCCTGCAATTCTGTGTCGTTCCAGGTCTCACTGTTGCGCAGCATATCCGTATAATGGATGCGAAACCGCACAAAGGCTTTCCCCTGGTCCACGCCGTTGATGCTGTCCTTTCCCAGTTCTCCGGAGGACTCATCCCATTTCAGCACACTTTTCCCATCGCTGCCCACAGCGTGGATCAGATCCTGCATGACGCTGCCTTTCTGCAAGTACAGCAAAAGGGCGTGAACTGCCGGGTGGGTGCAGTCGCTCTCATCCCAGTCTTTCAGCTGTTCCATATACGCCTTGTGGCACTCTTCCGCACGCTTTGCATCCACATATTTGGCATAATCCGCAGCCAGATAGATTAGCTTTTCCGTAAAGGGCATGGGCGCAATGCCGCTGCTTCTCGCACCGGAATCCTCCGTAACCGGGAGAACCGTCAGCTCTTCCTCTTTTGTCAGCCGTCTGGCAGAAGAAAACTCGCCGTCCTCACGAATGGAGATCTCGATCTGCACCTTGGTGGACGAATGGTAGATCGGCACCATGGAAACCGGAAATTCCGTCTGGTCGTGAAAGTTCTCATACACCTGGTACAGTTCATTCGTCCAGCTCATCTGTTTCACCTCCCGTGAATTCTTCCAGTCCGCTAAAGTTGCCCTGTTCCTTTCCAAACTTCTTCACAGACATTTTCTTGATATGCCGCTTGATGGTACATTCTGCCGGAGGCAGGAACTGGATCACCCCGTCCTGGATCACCGGTTTCCAAAAGCGAACCGTCATTTTTCCCTTGTCCTCCGGCAGCTCTGCCTCGTCTGCATACGTAATGCCGTGGTACATCAGACTGTACGGCATTTCGCCGCTGTTGTCATAGTATCCTTCTCCCTCGCCGAACACGCAGGGTTTCACATAGCCCTGGCATTCTCTTGTGCCGAGAAAAATATCCCGTCTGCCGCCACGGGCAACCATGCGCTTTGCAATGTTGTGATGCTTGTTCTCATTGCGGTCGCACGCCAGTTCCGGATGGTTTTCGTTCCACTCAAAGTGCGCACGCACCTGGTAACAGACATTGCGCAGATATGTGTAATACGCCAGGTCGTTTTCACCGTTCATCTTTAAGGGACGCATTCCTTTCCGCTCCGTTCGGATGGGATTCATAATGCGAACCGCATCCACCTTCCACAAAATGGTCGGCTTAAAGTAAATGCTGTGTACGATCCCTTTGATTGCCTCATAGGTCGGGATATCATAGGTACACTTCTCGCCGGACGGTCTCGTCAGCACATCGGAAAACAGTGCGTAGTCTCCGCACACTTCAAACTCAATGGTATTTCTATGAATCGTCTGACTCATACTGCAGCCTCCTTTCCGCAATTTGTTCCGGAAAAGCACACCAGGGTATTTTTCCGGAATTACAATTCAATTATATCACATCTTTACATAATCGTCAACAATTTTAGATGGATTTATAGTCGATTCGACAATATTCGACAAAAATTCCAATATTTTCTGTACATCATAAATCCAAAAACGGACGTTCCTGTCCCTCTGTCAGCAGTCCCAGCGCTGTCTTGTCATAGAAGTTCTCTTCCAGTGCCAGCGCTCCGCAATGCAGCGTACAGAGTGCGCCTGCCTCTGCCAGTTTCCGTTTGTCCCCGGCGTAAACTGAAACCGTATACTTTTGCACCGACCGCAGCAGTTTCTGCATCTGTCCGAATTCCAGGTCGCCGTTCAGATCCCGGATCATCTGCCCGGCATCTTCATCATACGGCACAATCACGCTTTCTCCGGCATCCTCAATTACATGAAACGCTTTTCCAGCTGTGGCAAACGCCTGTAGGGAAAACTTGTCATATTTGGAGCGGTTTCCTTTTCCCAGTTCTGCCCGTTTGCTGTCGGTGGAAAGCAGTTTCAGCAGATCCTGGTCGTTTTCGGACTGCGGAAAGGACAGTTCCTTTTGATTCTCCTGGTAGAGTTTCTGGAAATACTGGGACAGGGTCTCCACGGACAGCAGATCAGTCTCCTTCTCTTTCTGCTGCATACAGAGAGAATCCCAGACAGCGCTGGTCACATTCTGCGCAGAGACGATTTCCTTCAGCCGGTCAATGTTTTCCTCTGTCAGTTTCATCAGATACACCGGACAGATCTTTCTCATTTCCCCGTGCCGGTTGCACCGTCCTGCCGCCTGCGCCGCATTGGATAATCCAGCCTTAGAACGCACCACGCAGCCAAAGGAAATGTCCACCCCTGCCTCAATCAGCTGGGTAGTCACACAGATGACGCTTTCCCCGTCCTGCAAATACTTCCGCATTTCCCGGATGGCGTTCTCCCGGTGTGCCGGACACATATTGGTGCTGAGGTGAATCAGATGGACATTCTCTTCTCCGTCCTCCACCCGTTCTTTGAGACGGCGGTACAGGTCAGCTGCGGTTTTCCGGGTATTGACAACCATGAGAACACTGCGATGCACCTTGAACTGTTCGCAGCAGAAATTCGCCGCCTGTGCATTGTCATAGCTGTCCGTGAGATATTCCAGTTTCGTCCGCTGAAATACAGAAAAGTCCTCATGATAGTCTCCGGTCATGCTCTCCTGTGCATCCAGCAAAATGGGATATTTCTGCTTTTCCAGCAGTGGTTGTGTCGCCGAACAAAGCACCACTGCACAGCCGCAGATACGGGACAGAAAGTTCATCGCCAGGTTGAACAGATAGGTACATTTCAGCGGAACGGACTGCACCTCGTCGATGAGCAGCACCGCACGGCAAAGCCGGTGCATCCGGCGCACCGAAGTGTTCTTGCCGTCAAACAGTGCCTGCAAAAACTGCACCTGCGTCGTGGCAAGAACCGGCACATCCCATTTTTCCGTGCGCAGCTCATACTTGCGCAGTTCCTCTTCCCCTTCCTCGCTGTCATCAAAGACCACGTTGGAGTGATGCTCCAGAAAATTCTCCGCCCCGGAAATTTCCCGGAAATCCTGGCTGTTCTGTTCGAGAATGGACATAAACGGCGCTGTGTACACGATTTTCTCGATGCCGTTTTCCGGACGCATTGCATAGCGAATGGCAAATCGCAGAGATGACAGGGTTTTTCCGCCGCCGGTGGGAACGATCAGACGGCAGATTCCCACCGGATGCGCCGCAAATTCTGCACAGCGCCGGGAAATATCCTGCCGCTGTCGGGAAATCGCATCCGTCCTGCCGGAAAATCCGTCCAGCTTTCGCTGCATCGCCAGCTCCATCCGTTCCCAGACCTGCGCCGCATCATAATGCTTTTCCGTCTGACAATCATTCATGAAGTCAGCGGTGTCCACACAGTCGGCATCCATCAGAATCGACTGCAAAAGGCGTTCCAACATCCCCAGATAAAACGTGAATTCTGTCCTGCGGTTCTGCTTTTCCGCTTTGTTTCCTGCATCAAACGCCTTGCGGTTTTCACTGCGCAGTTCCTTGATCCTGCGGTACACTGCCGCAAACTCTTCACTGGCATCCTCCAGCAGTGCTTTCAGTGATGCTTCCGAATATCCCATTTCCGCAAGCATCGCATCCAGATTCGGCTCGATCTCCTCATAGCGTTCCACCTTGGCGTTGCGGATTCGGAAGTAGTCGTCTCCGCTCTCCGTCAGCCAGTCGTGGAGTCCGTGGTGTGACAGAATCGTCCGAGCGATCAGACGGGAGGTGCGGTACGGCATCTCCTGATCCGGAAAGTGCCGGTCTGAAAAGGCGCAGAGATACTTTGCCCCGGCATAGCAGTGGTCGATCTCACCACGATGAAAGCGGCTGTCTCCGTGGATGTACGCATAGAAATCCCGGTTCAGCTTTCCGGCATCGTGAAAGATTCCCTGTAGTCTTGCCAGCTTTCCCAGCCCCACGGATTCCCCGTATGATTCCGCCAGCGCCGTCACATTTCGGCAGTGTTCGGTGACGGACTGTTCCATGCCATCCGATTCCCGGATATGTGCAGTAAAATCCATTTCAGATTCCCTCCTCTGGTATCTGTTTTTTCGATTTCTTCGATTTCATAGTTTTATTATACCACGGCAGTTTTTCAAATACAATAAAACTGCTTGTCGAATTTTCGACAATTGAACGATTGCTTCGCAATGGTGAAACGATTTCACATTCTCCGGCAAACGCACCATATTTATGAAACGTTCCCTTACTTTTTTAAGGAAAAACGCTATTGACAGATGTTGTAAAATACCCTATAATGAACTTAGAGTTTGGTTCGTATTTTTTATGTGCGGATTTTCGAGCATGATTTTGTCGGTGACAAGGAAAAAATCCGCAGGCATACTATCGTATGGCAAGGATTTTTGACGCAGTCAGCGGCAAAATCTGCCGAAAAGACGTTCCAAAAAAGATACGAAACAGACTCTTAAGCAAACAAATATGATTCTGCACAGGTTCTGATGCAGGTCGGCGATAGAAAGGAACGCTTATGAAACAACAAGTTTACAACCCGTATCTTCCCCTGTATGAATGTATTCCGGACGGTGAGCCGCACGTATTCGGCGACCGTGTATACATCTATGGCTCACACGACAAAGAAGGCGGCGAGACCTTCTGTATGCTGGACTACACCACATATTCTGCACCGGTGACCGACCTTTCCGACTGGCGCTGTGAGGGTACGATCTATCGTGCCGACCAGGATCCGGCATACCCCACAGACCGCAAATTCATGTATGCCCCGGATGTGGTACAGGGCAACGACGGCAGATTCTACCTTTATTATTGTATGTCCGGCAGAGCCGGCTTCGGCGGCTACAACGGTCCGATCAGCGTGGCTGTCAGTGACTCTCCGGCTGGTCCGTTCCGCTATCTGGGTTTCGTCCGCTATCCGGACGGCAGCCCTATGCTGAAGTATGTCTGCTTTGACCCGGGCGTTATCAACGACAACGGCACCATCCGCATCTACTACGGCACATGGTCGGACGAACAGCTGGACAAGGATTTCCGGAACAAGGAAGATCTGATCCAGACCGTTATGCAGCGCTATCACAAGAGCCGCAACGAAGTTCTGGACACCGAGGGCAGTGTGATGGGACCCTGCACAGTTACCGTAGGCGACGACATGATGACTGTCACCAGCGAGCCGAGACACATTATCCCGGCAGATGTCACCGGCACCAGCTTTGCGGCGCATCCGTTCTTTGAGGCAAGCTCTATCCGCAAGATAGGCGAAAAGTATTACTTCATCTATTCCTCCTGGCAGAACCACGAGCTGTGCTATGCCACCAGCGACTATCCCGACCGTGACTTTGTCTTTGGCGGCACGATCGTTTCCAACGGCGATGTGGGATACCAGGGCAGAGCGGAAAAAGACCGCCTGAACATGACCGGAACGACCCACGGCAGCATCGAAAACATCAATGGTCAGTGGTACGTTTTCTATCACCGTCTGACTCACAAATCCGACTACAGCCGCCAGGCGTGTGCAGAACCCATCACCATTCTGCCGGACGGCAGCATCCCCCAGGTAGAGATAACCTCCTGCGGTCTCAACGGCAAGCCGCTGGAGGGAAAGGGAACTTATCCGGCAGTGATCGCCTGCAACATCACCAACGGTCATATGCCCCACGGTTCCAACAAGATCTACACCGATAGTTTCCCAAACGTGACAAACTGCGGCGAGGATCGCTTTGTGGGCGAGATCCAAGACGGCACCATGCTGGGCTACAAGTATTTCCAGTTTTCCGGCGCAAAGGAGATCGGCATTCAGTACCGTGGCACGTGCAGCGGTAAGTTCGTGGTATCGGATGACATCGGCTGCAAAAATATCGTAGCTGAAATTCCGGTAACGCCGGCGGAGACATGGAGCGAGGTCAGAACCGCCCTGCAAATCGCTGACGGCAAGCATCCGCTGTATCTGTTCTTCCAGGGCAGCGGCGAAGCGGCTGTCAAGGAACTGTATCTTGCATAACAGGAGGGAACACTGATGATCGAACAAAGCATTCAGGAACTGATCCAGTACGGCATTGCAAAAGAGCTGGTGACGGAAGAGGACAGCATTTTCCTGCGCAATCAGCTGATGGATCTGCTCCGGCTCTCTTCCTGGGAAACACCGGCGCTGCCGGAGGTTCTGCCCTCGATCGACGAGATTCTGGACAAACTGGTCTCCTATGCCACAGAAAACGGCATCATTGCGGATTCCAACGCAGCACGGGATCTGTTCGACACCCGCATCATGGGACTGCTGACCGATATGCCGCACACCGTAAACCGTGCATTTTTCACCGCATACCACAAGAGTCCGGAGGAGGCGACCGACTGGTACTATCAGTACAGCAAGGACACCAACTATGTCCGTGCCGGACGGATTGCCAAGGATATGCGCTGGACGTATGACTGCGATTACGGCACGCTGGATATCACCATCAACCGTTCCAAGCCGGAAAAAGATCCCAGAGACATTGCCGCCGCCAAGAACCAGCCCCAGACCAAGTATCCGGCGTGTCAGCTCTGCATCGAAAACACCGGCTTTGCCGGAACGCTGACGCACCCGGCACGGCAGAATCTCCGTCCCATTCCGATTCAGGTACACGGCGAACCCTGGGCATTTCAGTATTCCCCTTACGGCTACTACAACGAACACTGCATCGTGTTCAACCAAAAGCACATCCCCATGGTGATCGACGCCGCCGTTTTTGAAAAGCTGTTCGATATCCTGGATATGTTCCCCCATTATTTCATTGGCTCCAACGCTGACCTGCCCATTGTAGGCGGTTCGATTCTGAGCCACGAACATTTCCAGGGCGGTCATTACACCTTCGCCATGGCAAAAGCGCCCATTGAGACACCGTTCCTGCTGCCGAACCAGCCGGAAGTCCAGGCAGGCATTGTAAAGTGGCCCATGTCTGTGATTCGCCTGCAAAGTGAAAATCGCTCTGCACTTGCTGCCGCCTGCGACCATGTGCTGACACTGTGGCGAAATTACACCGATGCTGAGGCGGATATCTTTGCAGAGACTGACGGCACACCGCACAACACCATTACCCCCATCGCCCGGATGCGTGGCAGGCTGTATGAATGCGACCTGGTACTTCGCAACAACCGCACCACACCGGAACGTCCCCTGGGACTGTTCCACCCCAACGCATCCCTGCACCACATCAAAAAGGAAAACATCGGTCTGATCGAAGTTATGGGTCTGGCAGTTCTGCCGGCTCGCCTTGCGAACGAACTGCCGCTGTTGGAAAAGGCGTTGTACAGCGACACCGACCTTACTCAGACGCCGTCTCTCGCCAGCCACGCAGACTGGCTGGAAGAGGTCAAGTCTCGCCATCCGGAGGCAGACGCTGAAACTGCACCGGACATCATCCGCCGAGAGATCGGCGCAGTATTCGAACAGGTTCTGCTGGATGCCGGCGTATTCAAGCGAACAGAAACCGGAAAGGCACAGTTTATGCGCTTTGTCGATCTGGTTCATCAATCTTAAAGTGTAAAATAAAAGACAAAACGTCTCCGTATCGTTCCAAAACAGATACGGAGACGTTTTTTGTTTTGCAGTGCTGCCTTTATTCCTCTGTAAAGTCCCGGTCAAATGTAATGCTGACAGAACAGGTCTGATCCATCCGGTGCAGCTCTCCGGAAATCATCTCCAACAGTTCCTCATCTGTATAATCACACTCGAACGGCACCAGCAGATCAAAAATCAGCCGGTTGGAGTTCTCCCCCGACACCAGCCGGAAATCATGCAGACTCAGTTTCTGATGCAGTCCTTCCACGACCTGTTGTGTCATCTCCCGATAATGGTTGACCGTTTCGTTGTCCAGTTCAATGGGATCCATATGTATGGTCATCATGATTTTCAGTTTCTCTTCGATCTCACGCTCAATGGTATCCACCACCTCGTGTACCTCCACAAAATTGGAGTCGCTGCGCACCTCTACATGGCAGCTGCCGATGGTGCGTCCAGGGCCGTAATTGTGCAGGATCAGATCATGGATACCCTCGATCTTATCATGTGACAGCACCAGCGTTTTCAGCTGCTGCACCGTCTCGGCATCTGCCGGTCGCCCCAGCAGATCTCCCACCGTATCACGTATGATATCGAATGCCGTTTTCAAAATAAACAGCGAGACCGCCGTACCCATGATGCCGTCCACCGGGAGCGTTGTCACCAGAGAGAGCAGCAGTGCCAGAATGGTTGCCGCCGTGGCTGCCACGTCGCTGCGGCTGTCCTTCGCCGTGGCGATCATCACCGAAGAGCGTATCTTTTTCCCCAGCCGGGTGTTGAACCATGCCATCCACAACTTCACCCCAATGGAAAGCACCAATGCGCCCAGGGTCAGCCAGCGAAACTGCACCGCATCCGGATGGATGATCTTTTCCACGGAATTCCGCAGCAGTTCAAAGCCCATCAGGGCGATCATGACGGCGATCACCAGCGAGGTCAGATATTCCATGCGCCCATGTCCGAACGGATGTCCCTTGTCCGCCGGCTTTGCCGCCAGCTTATACCCGAACATGGTAATCAGACAACTGGCACAGTCCGACAGGTTGTTGAACGCATCCGATACAATGGCGATGGAGTGGGAAAGCGAACCCATCACATATTTCAGCAGGAACAACACCACATTGCAGCAGATCCCCACCACGCTGCTGAATGTCCCATAAGCTTTCCGCACCGCCGGGTCCTCGACACTTTCATAATTCGGCACAAACCGCCGCAAAAAACGTTCCAACACGACCGCTCCCCCATTTCCACGGAATCAGATTTCTTTCTGCAAACATTCTGCCTATTATAGCACATTCGAATGCAAATGTCAAATCGGCTAACCGCCCTGCATAACTGTCATCTTTTTTCGATTTTTCTGCGTTGACACATCGTTTTTGCGCTGGAATATTTTGCGAATTTTGTCGAATCCTGTCGAATCGAGCCTTCTGCAATGGAAAAAACATGAATTTCTATTGCAATTTTCAATACGTCATGGTATAATAATAGTAAACTTCATGTAGTTCAAACATTTCTTGTAGAAAATAATTTTATGAAATATCTACCAATTTAGTAGGAATATTTTCCAACTCATATGAAGTTCCAGCGGCAACCCAGCTTTGCCGAAACGGGTTTGTTTCAGAGCCGGATGTCCTTCCGGCAGAGAGCAGACGCCAAAAAGGTGGAAGTAGAACAACAGATTAGAGAATATCTGAATATGACTTCCAATCTGGAAGAACATCTTGATGATTTTGGATTTGATGCTCAGCTGGTAAAATTCCTTGTGCAGAGA
>ERZ773146.1317-NODE-1317-length-17965-cov-30.319542_pt1 | contig 17965 bp, 15 predicted proteins | sample MGYA00580847_ERZ773146 | MGnify/ENA primary metagenome ERZ773146 (study PRJEB29015, sample SAMEA2737830) | human gut metagenome | biome: human gut; feature: human-associated habitat; material: faeces | place: China | collected 2012 ...
TGGCTGCAAAGTCCGGCGGCGCATCCGTCAACACTGCAATGGGCTATGAGCTGGACGCCATCGCAGCCTGCACCATCGGCGGTGTTTCCACCACCGGCGGCGTTGGTACTGTTCCCGGCGTTCTGGTCGGCGTTCTGGTCTTTGAGCTGATGAAGGTGGCTCTGCAGTTCATGAACGTGAACTCCTCCTACACCTACATCGTTCAGGGCCTTGTCATTATCGTGGCTGTGGCTATCGATATCCGCAAGTATCTGGCAAAGAAGTAAGAGCTTTTTCTGTGGGTCGTCTGCTTTTGGGCAGGCGGCCCGCTTTTTTTATCTGCATTTGTGTGGTATTATAATAAAAACACCATCAGGAGGTACGTTATGGCACAGGAAAAACAGACGCCCGAAGAGCGCGAGGCTGAGCTTGCCCGGCGGGAAGCTGCTCTTGCGGCCCGGGAAGCACAGCTTGCACAGGAGCAGGCAGAGTTGGCCGCGCAGAAGGTGGATTTTGAGGAAGGAAAAAAGAGCCTGCTCAACAACGGCGACAAAAACTTTGTGAATGCGAAAGAAAAGATGTACGATCATTTTCCGCTGACCGTGCACCAGATGGATATTATCATCGGAGTGCTGTTTGCACTGATCGCACTGTTCCTTGTGCTGGGGGTGACCCACACCAGCTTCTTCGGGCTGTTCGGAGGGTAAGTGCATTCCTTTTCTGCAGTAGGTGATTGCATTTCATCCGCAATATGCGTATAATTTAGGATAAAAGCTCTGCCGCACTGCGGCGGCAGGAAGAGGAGTGGTGATCTTGAAAAAGAAATGGCTCGCGGCGGCACTGGCAGGCATTCTGCTGGCAGCTGCGGTTCTGAGCGGATGTGCATCGACAGAAAAGGCCAAACGGCTGCGCTTCGGTGTGGCTGGCGAGGGCGGTATCTACCGGGAGTTCGGTGAGCGGTTCGCAGCATTGGAAAATGAGACGGACAACGGGCAGGTGGAGCTGAAGGCTACCGCCGGTTCCGCAGCGAACCTGCGTCTGCTGGCCGGCGAATACCTGCAGCTGGCCATTGCACAGGCAGACCTTGTGCAGGATGCCTATGATCAGACCGGCATCTTTGCCGACGAGGAGGAAAGCCGGGGCTTTGGTGCCGTGGCGGCGCTGTACACCGAGACCTGTCAGGTGGTGGTGCGGGCGGATTCCGACATCCAGTCCATTGAGGACCTGCATGGCAGGACGGTGAGCATTGGCGCGGAGGAATCTGGTTCGGAGCAGAACGCGCGGCAGATCTTATCTGCCTATGGTCTGAACGACAAGATGGTGAGCATGGTAAACCTGAACTATGAGGATGCCGCTGCCCAGCTGAAGGCGGGCAGGGTGGATGCCATCTTTATGACAGTGGGCGCGCCCAGCCCGGTGCTGACCGCTCTGGCAGGCGAGTGCGGCATCCGGCTGCTGAACGTGGACGGTGCGGCAGCACAGCGCCTGCAGAGCGCTTACAGCGCCTACAGCAGCGTTACGCTGCCGGCAGGCACCTATCCCGGACAGACGGAGAAGGTGCAGACGGTGGGCGTGAAAGCCGTTCTGCTGGCCAGCAACGCGCTGCCTGCAAAGCAGGTGCAGCAGCTGACACAGCTTCTGTTCTCCAGCCGGGAAGGGCTGGAAGAGCAGCTGGGCATCCCGCTGGACCCGGAGGAAAACGCAGTAGAGGGCGTTGGCATCCCGTTTCATGCGGGTGCGGCCGCATATTATAAGGCGGCAGGAATTACGGTCGATGAAGCGGCTGGGAACTGAGGGAAAGTAGAGCAATGAAGATCGAATTGGATATGTATCAGACACTGGCCGTTGCTGTGCTGGTGCTGATGCTGGGCAAATTTTTGCGGGAAAGGGTGTAGGTGCTGGAACGTTTCTGCATTCCGGCTTTCCAAAGTATATAGTAACACCGAATCTTGCCACCAGAGACAGTTTTTCCTGAACGGTATCATTTGTATGAAGTTCTTCATCTCTGTCTTCTTTATCTTTGAATGTCTCGCGGATCAGATGTCTTCTGTTTGAAGTTGCATAGATCAATACATTATCAGGCTTCTTTTCAAGTCCGCCTTCGATCACAGCTTTCAAATATTTATATTCAATCTCGAATTCTTCAAAAGAAAGATCATCCATGTAAATGATAAATTTGTAATTGCGATTCTTAATCTGTGCGATCACATCATTCAGATCCTGGAACTGATGTTTGTATACTTCGATCATACGCAGTCCCTGGTCATAGTACTGGTTCAGGATTGCTTTGATAGAAGAAGATTTTCCTGTTCCCGCATCACCGAACAGCAGACAGTTATTTGCTTTCTTTCCCTCAACAAATGCTTTTGTATTATCGATCAGTTTTTTCTTGGCAATCTCGTATCCTACCAGATCATCCAGATGTACGTGCGCAATCTTTGTGATCGGTTCGATCAATGCACCCTCTTCTGTGTGCGCAATACGAAATGCTTTGTGAAGTCCAAGTTTTCCGACACCGAATTCCTTGTAAAACTGTGTTATAACAGCTTTAAATTCTTCTGCCGTCTCTGCTTTTGCAAGTGATTTGCTCAGATCGCAGATACGATCCCGGATTCTTTGGTTGAACACACTTCCGTGTCCGCTTGTTCCCACATAATCATGCAGCATGGAAATACAGTCAACGCCCATCACACTTTCCATATCCGCGAAGTCATAATCAAATAATTCTTTGAATATTTCGAAATCGTGCAGTGCAACCTGATTGATGCTTCCATCTACCGATCCGACAATTTCGCAGGATGTACTGTAAGCATTCTCATGGCTTGCCATCAGGTAAGTCAGATAATTATGCCAGAGATCACCCTCGAATCCATGGCTGACTGCCATCTCCAGGATCTCGTTGACTGCATCATATAACAGTCCTTTCATATCTTCCATATTATAATAGTCATTCTGATAATTCTCGATCAAGAATGTGATATCCTGCAGAATCTGTCCGTTCTCCATATGTTTATATAACATCAGTTCATTTGTTCTCATCGTCTTTCCTCCAATATATATCCATTCTGCCTCTGCCTGATGACCTCGACGTTGTGTTTTTTCTTTTAATAATTTCCAAGAATTCTCAAGTTTCTGCTTTCCTCACGCAAACCACGGATCGCATTCTTTACTGCCGGATCTGCAAGATTTCCCTCAAAATCAATGAAGAAACGGTATTCCCAGCTTTTTCCTTCCATTGGTCTTGATTCAATCTTAGTCATATTCAGATCATTGTATGCAAAATGCGACAGCAGATGATAAAGAGAACTGCTTTCATGTGGAAGTTCCAGGCAGATACTGATCTTTGTTGCATCCTTCAGGAATACTTTCTGATTGGTGATCACGATAAATCTGGTAGAATTGTTCTTTTCATCATTGATATTATCTGCAAGCACGGACAGACCATACACAGATGCCGCATATGCACTGCACACTGCCGCATGACGCTTATCTTGATCTTCCAGGATCTTCTTTGCCGCCAGTGCGGTATTTGCCACACTGATCTGCTGCCAGTCACCATGATCTCCCAGAAAATGTGATGCCTGCATCAATGCTTCTGCCTTGGAATATACTCGTTCAATCTCTGAAATGTCTGTCCCCGGTAATCCGGACAGCGTATTTTTAATCGGAATGATCGTCTCTCCGACAATATAATTTTCAAATTCTACCAGCAGATCATAAATCTCATTGACTGCACCTGCTGTCGAATTTTCAATCGGAAGCACCGCATAGTCGGCTGCACCTTCTTCGATTGCTTCCATTGCTTCCCGGAACGTATGTACATGATAATTATTACAGTCTTTTCCGAAATAATGCTCCATAGCAGCCTGACTGTAAGCACCTTCCGTCCCCTGAAAGACAACTCTGGCTGTATCTTTATCCAAAAGATCAATTCCTATAAATGGCAGTCTTCCAAGTGCTCCAGCCTCAACCAGCTGCTTATACTGCAGCTTTCTGCTGATTGCAAGAAGCTGCTCATACACTTCCCCGATGCCCTTTTTATTAATATCGGATGATACCTTGTTCATCACGTCTGTTATAGTATTTTTTTCACGCTGACGGTCAAAAGTCTTATAGCCATTTTCAATCTTACAGATTCCGATCTCTTCACAGAGTTTCATCCGCTCTTCGTAAAGTTCTACGATCTTGTCATCTACACTGCCAAGCTGTGCCCTAAGCTCTTCCAATGATGCCATATACTCTCTCCTTTATGTATATTATGCAGAAAATCTGCAAATCTATTAAATTATAATACATTCTTTCCATAAAATCTACCCATCCGTATCATAGCATTTCAAAAAATTACATAGATTAAATTTCTTTAAAAATTATTTCAAGACATTGAAAATCCATGTTAAATATTATATGATGTATGAAAGATTTGAAAACGGAGGTGAAACCATGAATACAATTGAATGTATGAAAACAAGACGCAGTATTCGCAAATTCAAACCTGATCCTGTAAATCATGCCACATTAGAATCTGTGATCGAGGCGGCATCTTATTCTCCATCTTGGAAAAACACCCAGATCACACGTTATACAGCAATTGAAGATTCTTCTGTTCTTGATAAAATCGTTACCGATTATACCCCAGATTTCAATGCAAAAATTATAAAGCAGGCACCGATGCTGATAGCAGTTACTTTCAAAAAAGGCCGTTGCGGCTTTGAACGTGACGGTTCTTACAGTACCAAAAAAGAAGACCGCTGGCAGATGTTCGATGTAGGCGCCGCCTGCCAGACATTTTGTCTCGCCGCACATGATGCCGGTCTCGGAACTGTTATTATGGGAATCTGGGATGAAGACGGTATCACAGATCTGCTGCAGATTCCGGAAGACCAGGAACTTGCCGCTCTCATTGCGATCGGACATCCGGATATCGATCCGGACACACCTAAGAGAAAATCCGTAAGTGATTTATTAACTTATTTATAAAACAGGAGGTTTTTACATGAAACACTTATTAAGTCCACTAGATTTTTCCGTGGAAGAACTGGACAACCTGATGGATATTGCGAAAGACATTGAAGCCAATCCAGAAAAATATGCACATGCATGCGAGGGCAAAAAACTTGCCACTCTTTTCTACGAACCAAGTACACGTACCAGATTAAGCCACGAAGCAGCCATGATCAATCTTGGCGGCAGCGTTCTTGGTTTCTCATCTGCTGATTCAAGTTCTGCTTCTAAAGGGGAAAGTGTAGCAGATACAATCCGTGTAATTTCCTGCTTCGCAGACATCTGTGCAATGCGCCACCCAAAAGAAGGAGCTGCTATGGTTGCAAGCCAGCACGCCACGATTCCGGTGATCAATGCAGGGGACGGAGGACATCAGCATCCGACACAGACCCTTACTGATATGCTCACGATCCGTTCTTTAAAAGGCCGTCTTGACAATATGACAATCGGATTATGCGGAGATCTGAAATTCGGCCGTACCGTACACTCTCTGATTCATGCGCTGGTACGTTATCCGGGTATTCGTTTTGTTCTGATCTCACCAGAAGAATTAAAACTTCCAAGCTATATCAAGAATGATGTATTAGATCGTCAGAACATTCCTTACGAAGAGGTTGTACGGCTGGAAGATGCCCTTCCTGATCTGGACATTCTTTACATGACCCGTGTTCAGAAAGAACGTTTCTTTAACGAAGAAGATTATGTACGCATGAAAGACTTCTACATCCTGGATAACAAAAAGATGGAACTGGCAAAAGAAGATATGTATATTCTCCATCCGCTTCCAAGAGTAAATGAAATTGCCACAGAGGTAGATAATGATCCGAGAGCTGCTTACTTCAAGCAGGTACAATATGGTGTTTACATCCGTATGGCACTGATACTTACACTTTTGGGAATTGAAGTTTAGGAGGATAATAACAATGGTAAAAAATACATTAACTGTTGGTCGTATCGAAGAAGGATTTGTTCTGGATCATATTCAGGCAGGGCGAAGCATGGATATCTATAAATATCTGCATCTGGACAAACTTGACTGCTGTGTTGCGATCATTAAAAATGCAAAAAGTAATAAAATGGGAAAGAAAGATATCATGAAGATTGAATGCCCTATCGACTTTATGGATCTGGACATTCTCGGTTTTATTGATCATAACATCACCGTAAATATTATTAAGAATTCCGCGATTGTAGATAAGAAAGCGCTTCATCTGCCTCACGAGATCCGCAATGTGATCCACTGCAAAAACCCGCGCTGCATCACCTCGATCGAACAGGGACTGGATCATATATTTGTACTTACCGATCCTGAAAAGGAAGTCTACCGCTGTAAATACTGTGAAGAAAAATACGACGGAAGACGTAAATAATTTCTTTGGGACAAAAAAGAGAACCTGTCAGCTGACAAGTTCTCTTTTTTATACAAGCAAGACGATAAGCCGGGTTATGTCATTGGATGATCATCTATCTAGACCCGCCGTTGCCAGCGGGTTCAAGCGACCTACCTAAGACGTGACGGGCCGCCACATCGTCTTTATCCGGTCTTGCTTCGGATGGGGTTTACATATGCCCCTGCTGTTACCAGCAAGGCGGTAGTCTCTTACACTGCCCTTCCAACCTTACCAGGATCAGATCCTGGCGGTACATTTCTGTTGCACTATCCTTGGAGTCACCTCCACCGGACGTTATCCGGCATCCTGCCCTGTGAAGCCCGGACTTTCCTCACCTGCAAAAATGCAGCCGCGATCACTTATCCAACTCATATAATCTTATAACAAATCACCGGCAAAAAGTAAAGTGAAAATAATCAAAAAACAACGAATGTAGTTTTTAAAACTACTTAACACAGTTAAGAATGCTTGATGTGGATTGCGATTCATGATATAATCTATAGCAAAGACGAGCAGACTAATATATGACTTCAGGCATATGGCGCACACAGCGCTGGAAAGGACTAACAATGGAAGATGTATATTTAACTAATAGAGATTATGTGAAGATAAAGAATCTGAATCTGGTGAGCTACGGTGGCAATCAGAACTGGTCAAAGTCAAAGAAGATGCAGAAGGTCGGATGTGGTGTTATAGCCATGGCAGACCTCACGATGTATCTTGCTGAGCAGAATCCGAATATGATGACCGATGCCATCCGAAAGATCAACAAGCCAAAAGGCTTATACAACAAGCATGACTATCTTGAGTATGTGAGATTTTTCTATGTGCACTACGTGATACTTCTCATGCACAAGGGTATGCTGGGAATAGCACTCAAGCATACGATGAACAGATATTTCATGCTGAACGACATAGGGCTCAAGGCAAAATGGAAGATGATGCAGTCCGATGAATCGATGCTGAGAGATATAAGACATCTCATAAGAAAGAATAAGCCGGTCATACTGGCCATAGGACCTAACAGATACAATCCATTTGGCAAGAAGGGTATCAGCCTTTATGTGGACAAGGACGGTGAGCTGAAGAGCTCCATCAGGGAGAATGTCCACTCACATTATGTGACTGTTACAGGAGTGTGCACCATAAAAGGAAGAGAATATCTTGTTGTATCTTCATGGGGAAAGAAGTATTATATAGACTATAAGGAATACAGGAATTACGTGAATAACGTCGGTGACAAGTTCACGAGCGGGATATTATATATCCAGGGATTATTATAAGATTTTACACCAGGAGGACATTGTATGAACGCAGTAGAATGTATCAAGACCAGAAGAAGTGTGAGAAAGTTTACAGATGAGATGGTGAGTGTTGACACGGTCAGAGAGATTGTTGAGCTGGCGTCATATGCGCCATCATGGAAGAATACACAGGTTATCAGATATACACTTGTGGAGGATCCGGAGATCATCGCTAAGATAGCTGCAGAGGGCGTTATGGATTTCCCTCTCAACCAGAAGACAGTCAGCAGAGCGAAGCAGCTCATGATAGTCACCAAGAAGGACGGAATATGTGGCTATGAGAAGTCAGGAGAGTTCAGCACAAGCAAGGGCAGCGAGTGGGAGATGTTCGATGCCGGTATAGCAACCCAGACATTCTGTCTTGCCGCTCATGATAAGGGCGTTGGAACAGTCATACTCGGAATATTTGACGATGCAAAGGTAGGAGAGATAGTTGGTATTCCTGATGGACAGACTGTTGCCGCAGTTGTGGCTATGGGTTATCCTGCATTTGCACCGGAGATGCCGCCTAGAAAGTCAGTGGACGACCTTCTCACAGTGAAGTAGATCACAGAACGGTACAATTACATATAAAAAGAAATTGATGTAAGCTGCACTTTAGTATACACTAAGTGCAGCTTTTTTTAATAAGGAGGCAACATGGCAGACAGGATTTCTTCAAAGGCTGATGTTCTTAAGAGCCTGTATGGAAAATTGAAGTATTCGAGAGTGGAAAAGCTGAAGATAGTAACCGGAGCTGAGCTTGATGCCGATCCGTATGGACTTGCGGCGGAGATAGCAGAAGAATTTGCCGGAGGGTATATCGTGGTCAGAAGCTCGTCCTCAAATGAAGACGGACTCAACACTTCGAATGCCGGTCACTATGAGAGTATTCTGGGAGTGGACCCTTCAGACGGAGAGGCGGTAGTAAGGGCAGTCAGGGAAGTGCTGGATTCATATAAATGTGATCTGGACGATGTGTCCGGCGAACAGGTTCTCATACAGAGACAGATCACGAATATCAGCTACAGCGGCGTTATATTTTCAAGGGAGATCAAGAAGGACAGGCCATATTATACGATAACCTACGATGATTCATCCACAGACGCGGTTACAAGCGGAAGGGGAGGAAAGACGGTATACATAATCAGGAATGTGGACTGTGATGAGCTGCCGGCGAACTGGGCTGCGCTCATCAGATCCATGCGTGAGCTGGAGGAGATGCACCCTGAATATCCACTGGATGTGGAGTTCGCAATAGATGAGGACAATACAGTCACGATATTTCAGATGAGACCTCTTGCAGCCAGCATCAATGGTGTTCACTCCGATGTCGATGACGAAGAGGTGTTCAGGACTGTTTTGGAGGCTGAGGATACATACAGGGAGATCAGCAGCCTGGTTGGGGACAGGAACACCATATTGTCGGATATGGCATTCTGGAATCCTGCGGAGATCATAGGTGAAAATCCCCATCCGCTTGACTATTCCCTGTACAGGGAGATCATCACGTCTGCGGCATGGAATCAGGGACTCAGCTACATTGGTTACAGAGAGGTGGATGGAGACCTCATGTATAAGCTTGGCAACAAGCCGTACATATCTCTTAAGAAGTCGTTCCTGGGGCTGATGCCGGATGAACTGGATGACAGGCTGGAGGCGAAGCTTCTGAAGTATTATGATAAGAAGCTTATAGATGATCCGACCGCCCATGACAAGATAGAATTTGAGATAGCATTTTCCGAATATGACTTCTCGACGGAGGACAAGCTGGGGACACTGACGGAAGCCGGGTTCACCAGGGAGGAGATTGCGGACCTCTCGGATTCGCTGTTCAATCTGACAAACAATGCGATATGCAATTTCAATAGAAACAGGATGAAGGATCTCAGGGCTCTTAACGGCCTTCGTGTCCACCGTGAGAATACGAGAAGCAACTGGCTTATGGCGCACAATGATGTGGTAACGCTGATACAGTATTTTGTACAGCTCATAGAGAGCATAAAGCATTACGGAACCCCGAAATTTGCGCGACAGGCGAGACTGGCATTCATATCGAAGGCGATTAGCAGATCCCTTGTGTACAGAGGATATTTTACGGACAAAGAGATAGACGATTTTATGATGTCGATATATACTGTTGCGTCGGAGTACGATTCTGACTTTCAGGATCTGGTGGACGGCAGGATAACAAGAGTTACATTTGATGAAAAATATGGACATCTGCGTTCAGGCACATACGACATAACCTGCGAGACATACGCCCAGCGCGAGTTCGACCTGTCCAAGGGAAGCGCTGCTGCGAGAAAGCAGAGGCAGACCATAGAGGAGCTTAAGCATAATCCTTTGGATTCGGTTAAGCTCATGGAGGCACTTGAGGATATAGGCTTTTATGTGGACCTCAGGGAATTTCTGGATTTCCTCAAGGATTCCATGGAGGAGAGGGAATTCTTCAAGTTCGAGTTCACCAAGACATTAAGCCTTGCCATAGACATACTTATAGATATAGGCGATAAACTTGGCATAAGCAAGGAAGACATGGCATATCTTGAGGTGCCGGATATTCAGCTTATGGTGAACAGACCTGCGGAATTCACAGGCGATATATGGAGAAAGAACATAGATCAGAACAAAAAGAAATTCCAGAGGGCGTCCATGCTTATACTGCCGGATGTCATATATGATCCGTTGCAGTTAAAATGCATAGAGATATGGGAGGCCAGACCTAACTTCATAACATCTGAATGCGTCACGGGTGACATTCTCCTGCTTGAAAATTATGAGAATGAGGATCACGAGGATGTGGCTGACGTTCAGGATAAGATAGTAGTTCTCCCGAAGGCGGATCCGGGATATGATTGGATATTTGCAAAGGGGATAAAAGGATTTATAACGAAATACGGCGGAGTTGCATCCCACATGGCGATAAGGTGTGCGGAGTTCAACATCCCGGCGGCAATAGGCTGCGGAGACTGCATATACAGTTTCGTGGAAAAACAGCAGACGGTGACGCTCGACTGTGCACACGGTAAGATAACAAAGGGGGTATAGGTTTTATGTTACATGCACTTATAACACAGCGGGAAGGACACAATATGTATGGAAAATATACGGACGTTCTCGAGGCTGCTTATGTGGAGTTCTATGAGAGCCTTGGAATAAGACTCAGACCGGTATCCAACTTTACAAAAAACTTTGATGAGATAGTGGATGAACAGTTTGATCTCCTGATAGTGACAGGGGGCGGAACGCTCCATCCGAGACATTATGTGGAGCCGCACAATGCAGAGCTGCAGCCGCACCGTGATGCGCTAGAGGAGCAGCTCATAATGTACTGCGTCCAGAATGAGATCCCAGTGATAGGCGTGTGCAGGGGAATGCAGCACATAAATGCGCTGTTTGGCGGTAAGATAAGTTATTCCGCGCGCTTTAAGGTGCCAAGACCCAGAGGCACAGACCACATGGCAAGGATAGTCAAGACGGACAGATATATCAAGGTAAACAACTTCCACAGCGACTGTGTCTATCTGGAAAATCTGTCGACGATGTTCTATCCGATAGTGGTTGATGAGGAGAATGAATCTGTCGAGGCATTTGTATCACCGACGATGAGCATACTTGCCTTCCAGTGGCATCCTGAGCGTATATTTGAGAGCGAGGAAGGACGGCTTTTTACAAGACATCTTATACAGGATTTCCTTGGGCTTCCGAGAGATGATGTGAAACCGGCGATAGATTAACGTTGAAATGCCATATGAAAGATGCTAAAATAAACTAGCGTATACTTATGAGATAGAAAAGTTGCGATGGAGGCACTATTATGGAGAACGGAAAAGCTAAACAGCTTTTAGATAGAATACAGGATATAGTTGGAGATGGACAGAACGTTCCATTTGCAGCAGGTAAGGTACTGGTCAACAAGGAAGAGGTTCTTGAGATCGTTGAGGAGCTCAAGACTACTATAGATCTGGAACTCAAGGCATATCATGAGATCACAGACAAGAGAAGCAAGATCATCAAGGAGGCAGAGCAGGAGGCCGATGAGATCATCGCGGAGGCCGAGGAGACTGCATCCAGGATCAGGCTTACAAAGCCAAGCCCGCTCTTTGTGGACCGCAAGGTCAAGAGCCTTGGCAAGCAGGACAGGCAGGCGCTCAGAACGGCCAACGAGATATATGCGGCATCTATCATTTATACAAATGAGATGCTGATGGAAATCAACGAGACCGTGAACCAGGCATATAATATGATAAGCATGGAGAGCGACAGAGTCCTTGATTCTCTGAGAAAGAAATCTGAGATCATTGAGAACAACAAGAAGGAGCTCATGGAAGGTCTCATGGATATGAAGAAGCAGGAGCGCTATGCCGATATACTGGAGATCAGCCAGCTTCTGGCGAATGAGCTGTATTACGAGAAGAACAAAGCCAAGGATGAGGAGCACAAGGATAAGAACGGTGAGCCGGAGATGGTTCAGTGGGAGTTCGATTTTGAAGATAAGAAGGAGCCTGAACCGATCCGGGTGAAGGCATCCAGGGAACCGGTCAAGAGTGTCCAGAGGGAGACTGATGATGCGGATTCTTCGATACATGTCATAAAAGACAGTGATCATGACGATAAGATGAGACGCTTTGGAGACAGAACACCGGTGAGACTTGAGGAGTCGATAACGGATGCGAGTGCCAAGGGAAGCGACTCAGACAAGAACGGCAGACCTGATTTCAGAATAGGCGGACGTATATCCGATGCCTATGATGACGTGGATGACGGAGTCGTATAAAAGTTTCGTGCAACATGCAGGGGACGCGCTAGTTTTGAATATTAAAGCCTGATAAGTTGGCGGCTGATACTTTACAGGGGGTAACGTGTCGAATAGCACATTATATGATGCAGCAACACAGCATGCATGGCATTGCGCCGGAGCATGGGAGATCATATAATGGTGGTGTCGTCGACAGGAGGCAACATTTAATATTATATACAAATAAATCAACCTAAAACGCGGAGGTAAAAAGTTATGGGAATTTTAAAGAGATTTAAGGACATTATGTCATCAAACATCAATGCACTTCTTGACAAGGCAGAGGATCCTGAGAAGATGATAGATCAGTACCTCAGAGACCTTCAGGAGGATCTCAGAAAGGTTAAGTCAGAGACTGCAACTGTTATGGCAGAGGAGCAGAGATGCAAGAGACAGCTTGATGAGTGTGACGCAGAGATCGCAAAGATGCAGACATATGCAGAGAAGGCACTTGTAGCAGGTAACGAGGGCGATGCAATGAAGTTCCTCGAGAAGAAGAACCAGCTCACGCAGAAGCAGGTAGCTCTTCAGCAGGCATATGATGCAGCAGCAGCTAACGCAGCCAAGATGAGACAGATGCATGACAAGCTCACAAAGGATGTCAGCGATCTCAATGCAAGAAAAGAGACTATCAAGGCAAAGGTTCAGGTTGCTAAGACTCAGGAGCGTATGAACAAGATGATGAGCGGTATCGGCGATTCATCAGCTTCACTTGATGCATTTTCAAGAATGGAAGCAAAGGCAGACGCTATGCTTGACAAGGCAAATGCAATGAGCGAGCTCAATTCATCAAGCGCAGATTCAATAGATGATCTTGCAAGCAAGTATGATGCAGCTCCAAATGCAGACGTTCAGGATGAGCTTGCAGCACTTAAGGCAAAGATGGGATTATAATATTCCAAACATATTGCAGAACAGAGAGGAGTGCACTACATGGGTTTATTTTCAAATCAGTTTGCTAATGTTGTAGAATGGGAAGAGTACAGAGATGACGTCATCTTCTGGAAGTGGACAAATAGAGAGATCAAGAAGGATTCAAAGCTTATAATCAAACCGGGACAGGATGCTATATTCCTTTATAACGGAGCGGTTGAAGGTATATTTACCGAGTCTGGAAACTACACTATTGATTCACAGATCATACCATTCCTTTCAACACTCAAGGGATTTAAGTTCGGATTCAATTCAGGACTTCGCGCAGAGGTTCTGTTTGTGAATACAAAAGAGTTTACATGTAACTGGGGAACCAGTTCGCCGATCAGACTTCAGGCACCGGGACTTCCGGGCGGACTTCCTGTGAGATCAAATGGTAAATTCTCATTCAAGATAGACGATTATAATGTTCTAATAGAGAAGGTTGCAGGTATAAAGCAACAGTTCACAGTCGATGACATAAGAGACAGGATAAGGGGTATCCTGGACGGACTGCTGATGAAGTGGATCACAAAGGTTGGCGGAGACGTATTCAATCTTATGGCCAATTCCGTTGATATAGCTAAGGGTATCAAGGAAGATCTGGACATGGAACTCTTGGGAATCGGACTTACGATAACTGATTTCAGAATAAGCGAGTTTACATATCCTGAGAATATACAGAAGCGTGCTGATCAGGCTGCTGAGTATTCTATGATAGGGGATATGAACAGATTCCAGCAGGTGAATATGGTTGATTCCATGGCAAGGGGTGGCCGTACAGGAACAGCCGGAAGCAATGCAACGGATATGGCAAATGCCATGGTAGGAATGCAGATGGGAATGGCTATGGCAGGTCAGATGGCCGGAGCTATGAACCAGATGAACAATGCAGCAACGCAGGCAGCGGGAACCGGAACAGCCCCAAAGTTCTGTCCTAACTGTGGACAGCCAACTAACGGTGCGAAGTTCTGTGGCAACTGTGGAACGAAGCTGATCTAAAGACAAATACATTATAATTGAATAATGATATTTTCAAATAAACGCTGTTATGATATACTAGGCAGATGGAATAAAACATATGTTTGGTATATATAACGGCGTTTTTTACGTCACAGGATACAGGAGGAATTATGGCAGGACTTAACGATATGCAGGAACAGGCCTGTGAGCATGTGGATGGGCCACTGCTCATACTTGCGGGAGCAGGAAGCGGAAAGACCAGGGTTATCACACACAGGGTAGCCTATCTCATGGAGCACGAAGGAGTTAATCCTCTGAACATACTGGCGATCACATTCACCAACAAGGCGGCCCGTGAGATGCGAGAGAGAGTTGATCTGATAGTTGGGGACGGAGCTGACAGGGTATGGGTCAGCACATTTCATTCGCTGTGTGTGAGGATACTCAGAAGATATGCTGATAAGATCGGCTATGGCAAGAACTTTGATATATATGATTCGGATGACCAGAAGAGTACGGTGAAGAGTATACTCAAGGATTTTCAGATAGACCCGAAGAGGTATCCCGAGAAGATGTTCATGGCGGAGATATCCAAGGCCAAGGAGAAGTATCTGTCACCTGATGAATTTGCAAAAAAGAATGTTGCAGACTATGCAGGAACAAAGGCTGCAGAGGTGTACACTGAGTATCAGAGTCGTCTTAAGAAGAACAATGCGATGGACTTTGACGATCTTATTTACAAGACGGTGGAGCTGTTCGAGCACAATCCTGATGTCCTTGATACATATCAGAATAGATTCAGATATATCATGGTTGACGAGTATCAGGATACTAATCACATACAGTTCCTGCTGGTCAAGATGCTTGCGAGAAAATACAGGAACCTGTGTGTGGTGGGAGACGATGATCAGTCCATATACAAGTTCAGAGGAGCGAATATAACCAATATCCTGAACTTTGAGAAGGAATATGAGGATGCGAAGGTTATCAAGATGGAACAGAACTATAGATCCTGTGGCAATATACTTGCCGCAGCGAATGCAGTCATACAGCACAATGCAGGCCGTAAGGATAAGGCTCTGTGGACGGATAAGGATGCCGGTGAGAAGATCTCGTTTGAGCAGTGCGATTCGGAATATGCAGAGGGAGATATGGTGGCGAGCCGTATCAAGACTCTTGTCAGACAGGGAGTGGACTACAGGGATATAGCTATCCTCTACAGGACGAATGCACAGTCCCGTGTGCTCGGAGAGAAGATGGTGTATGCGAACATACCATACAGAGTATATGGCGGCACAAACTTCTATGCCCGAAAGGAGATCAAGGATGTTCTGGCATATCTCAAGGTCATCAACAATTCCACTGACAACCTGTACTTCAGGAGAGTGGTAAATGTTCCGAAGAGAGGTATAGGCGAGGCGAGTCTCAGCAAGGTTGAGTCATTTGCGGATGCGTATGGATTGTCGATGATGGATGCTGCGGCGAGAGCTGACGAGATACCGGGAATGGCTGCCAAGACCTCGGCTAAGATCAGGCAGTTTGCGGAGCTTATCACATCATTCAGGGATATGCTGGCGGATGGTGAGAGCCTTGACTCGGTGTACGACAGGATCCTTGAGGATACGGGTTATGAGTCAGAGCTCATAGCAGAGCACACAGAGGAGGCCATGACTAGGCTTGAGAATATCGATGAACTCCGCAACAAGGTGGTGGAATTCACAGAGGATAATGAGGAGGCAGGGCTCAGCGAGTTCCTGGAGGAGATAGCGCTTGTGTCTGACCTCGATGCCATGTCGGAGGATGACAATCAGGTCAAGCTGATGACTCTCCACAGTGCCAAGGGTCTGGAGTTCCCATACGTATTTATATGCGGAATGGAGGACAGAGTATTTCCTAGTGGAATGGCACTCAACTCAGATGATCCCGATGCTCTTGAGGAGGAGAGACGTCTGTGTTACGTGGGTATAACCAGAGCCATGAAAAAGCTGTACCTGAGTGCGGCGAAGGAACGAATGATGCATGGTAACAGGGTGTACAGCGATGTGTCCAGATTCATAAGAGAGATCCCACCTATGCTGTTTGAGCATGAAGCTGATATGAAGAATATGGCAAAGCGAAGAGAGTCGGAGTCTGTCGACAGATATAACAGAGGTGAAGGACGCAGAGATGCGTATGGAAGTTCATATGGTGATACATATGCCGGCTATGGCGGTGGAAGAACCGCTGGAGCAGCCTCAGGCAGAAGCTATGGACAGAAGAATCCATACAGCAGCTATGCAAAACAGCAGTCATACGGGCAGCCGTCTTCCCAGCTTTCGTTCGGCAAAGCCTTTGTGGTAAACAGTGTTGGCAAGCCGGATTATGCTGTTGGAGACAGAGTCAGACATATTAAGTTTGGTCCGGGTACTGTGGAGGCTTTGGAGAAGGGCGATAAGGATTACGAGGTTACAGTGAATTTCGACAGATGCGGTGTCAGGAAGATGTTTGCTTCGTTTGCAAAGCTCAAAAAATGCGAGTAGTCAATTAAACCGCATGTTAGATTTATTTATAAAATACATATAGAAATAATCAAAACCGTATGCTATAATTTTGGTATGTGTTGGGAGATAATAACTGTATGTTTCTTCTCTCAAATCAATATAATATAATGAAACCCGTTACAGGGTTAAGAAAGGGTGGAATGTAACGATGAAGAGTAGTGACGTAATCTTAGTTAAAGGCGATGCAACAGAAGAGAAGGCAAAGAGCACATTATTTGTGATCTTGGTTATCATTGGTGCCGTTGCTGCTATTGCAGGTATTGCATATGCAGTATATTCATATCTTACACCAGACTTCCTTGATGATTTTGATGATGACTTCGACGATGATTTCGACGATGACTTCTTCGATGATGAGGAAGATACAGATGAGGCAGAGCCAGCAGCAGAAGCAGCCGAGGCGGCAGACGCTGAGTAATTCGTACTGTATTATATAGAAGAATATGGTAGTATAAAGATACGCTCTATCCATTGAGGATAGAGCGTATTTTTTTGCCATCTACTAAAAAAAATGGAAGATAGGACGAAACGTCATGATAAAAGGTATAAAAAATGCGGATAACAGGAATCGAACCTGCACCCCGAAGGACTAGATCCTAAGTCTAGCGCGTCTGCCAGTTCCGCCATATCCGCTTAATTCTCCGTAAAATAAAAATAGCCCCTCATACCAGAAGGGAAATAGTGAGCCATCGGGGACTCGAACCCCGGACAACTTGATTAAAAGTCAAGTGCTCTACCGCCTGAGCTAATGGCCCATAAGTCTGGACTTTAATAACTGGGCTAGCTGGATTCGAACCAGCGAATGCAGGAGTCAAAGTCCTGTGCCTTACCGCTTGGCGATAACCCAATAGCATCGCTAATATGTGCGATAAAGAAAAAGGGTGGATAGAGGGACTCGAACCCTCGGCCTCCAGAGCCACAATCTGGCGCGCTAGCCAACTGCGCCATACCCACCATAGGCTTATAAAATAATTGTTATTTTATAAAAATATATCTTAGCCTGCTAACAGTAGTAGTAGCTAAGATACAAAAATGTGCCCGAAGGGATTCGAACCCCCGACCCACGGCTTAGAAGGCCGTTGCTCTATCCAGCTG
>ERZ773146.1325-NODE-1325-length-17905-cov-8.101737_pt1 | contig 17905 bp, 15 predicted proteins | sample MGYA00580847_ERZ773146 | MGnify/ENA primary metagenome ERZ773146 (study PRJEB29015, sample SAMEA2737830) | human gut metagenome | biome: human gut; feature: human-associated habitat; material: faeces | place: China | collected 2012 ...
CGGGTCCTTGTACTTTTTCTCCGCATAGATTTCGTCCGTTGAACAGAGCTGTTTGACGTTAGATGTGTTCAGGCGCATGCCTTCCTCAAGCTCGGCGGCAATAATTATCCGTTTGCCTTTGGCTTCAGCCAGCTCCGGCTTTACATTCCGCTTACATCCGACAGTCAGAGTATCTGCGGACATGTTGCCGCTATAGGTGCCCAGCACACGGGAAAGCGTATTCCAGAAGGTGGATTTTCCGTTACGGCCTTCACCGTAGGCAATGATCAGACCCTCGACACAGACCTTCCCGATAGCGGAAAGACCAGCGATCTCCTGAACATAATCGATGAGCTCGTTGTCGCCGCAGAAGAAGGTCTCCAAAGCGTCCTGCCAGATATCCATACCTTCATCGGACGGGTCAACCGTGGTCTGCTTGGTGATGAAATCCGCAGGAGTGTGCTCATGAGCGGAAGGAAGGCCAATACGAAGGTCATAAGTAGCTGACGGGGTGTTGAGCAGAAATTCGTCTGCGTCAAGCTGCCGCTGGTCAATCTCAACCATCGGATGTGCTTCCTTTAAGGCAGCGGTGATGTATTTGGAATCTCTGCGCTTGATGGCATAGTTGCGGTAGGTCGTGGCGTTCTCGTACTTTTGGAAAGAACGAGCCTGTTCCGAGCTGAAAGCCATAGCCGCTTTCTTTGGACCCATCGATGCCAGCAGCTCCCATGCGCCGTTTTTCATCATTTCGTCGGTTGCCTTCTTAATCTCGGTTTCGGCCTCCTCAAGCTGGCGAGTGGTGAGCTCCTGCGCTACGGCCTGAGCCTTGGGCTTGGATTCCTCCCAGAACCGACCGTTGTAGACCAGAAAATCAGTCGAGGGTGAATAGCGGAGCTTTCCCTCATATTCTCTTGCCAGCACCGTGGCCTGTCCAACGTCGGAATAGTCGGAGGGCTTGAGCTGAAGGTCCTGATTGTATTGCTCCGGAGGAATGTATCCTTCCTGTGCAGCGACCTTCCCATAGAACCGCTGTGCGCTGCGCCAGATGCTGTCGAGCTCCGATTGCTCCAAATGCGGCTGACAGCAAGCGGCCACTTCCGCAAAATGCTTATGTGCCTCATCGGTATTGCCGAAGCGTTTCAGGATGCGTCCAGCATAATGGGACAGCGTGGCGTTGCGGCTGCCTTCGGGAATGACGATGTCGCCATAGCTGCCGGAGTCCATGTTGGCGTCAAAATCGTCGTCAGCAAGGAAGGTAGTAAGCGTCATCGGGCCGTCGAAGATTTCGACCTCCGGCTCCTTTGTACCGAAGAAGAACCGAGCGGCATCGAGTGCCTTGGTGTCAAAGTACGGGAAGATGGTGTTTACCAGCTTTTTCATCTCGCTGTACTGGCCGGGTTCGGTGACTCGATCAATGGCGAAGAAGACGTGGAACTTCGGCCGTGCAGCTTTGCTGCCTTTGGTTTTCATGTGATTGCGGCTGTAATGAACCGCAAAGGCAACACTGGGAAAAGCAGTAGCAACGTCTGAGGGATAGACCCATTCTTCCGGAGCGTCGCTGTGGTCGTTATCACAATCGACCGGCAAGCAGTCGGAGCCGATGAAATTGTCGTTGCTGCGGTAGTTGCCCTGATACTCAGCACAAACATAATCGTGCTTTACAGCTTCGATGAGGCTGTCCTTCCCGGTGACTTCGACCTTATGAGGGTAGGTACAGTTTTCAGGCACCTCCAGACAGTTGGAACGGTATAAAGTGAATCTCATCTTGTTACCTCCTCGCAGGTCTCGCTGAAGTAGCGGATTCGGTGTCCCTTCCAAGTCGCTCTTTTGATCTCGGCCTCCATGCCCTCGGAGATCCGGTCACCGAAGACCCACATTTCGGCGCATTTACTCAGGATGGCATTCCCCAAAAACAGACCCAGCTCACGCTCCTTGGGCTTGTTGTCGTCAAGGAACTGCGGAAACAGCAGGTGCGGTGCGATGGGAATGTATCCGGCCTCTACCGCAAAACGGCTGTAGCGTCTGGCGGCAGCGGTGTTGCGTTCGACATCTCCGGCATACGGACTGCAGATATACACGATGGGCCTGAATGCCCGGAGAGCTTTTTCTTCTTTTTCAATGGCACAGAAGGCTCCGAATGCTGTGGGATCGGCATAACCTTCTGCGTTTTTGTATTCGGCCATGATAGGCACCTCCAATCTAAAGTTCTCACTACCCACTGGAGGGGTTAGTGGTATTTGAACGAATCAGAATCAGTCTTTTTTATAAAACATGGTCTCGTAGCCATCGGCACGGAGCTTGAGCCCGTTTGCCCACGGCGGGGTCCGGCCCATCTGTTCGCAGAGGACCTTCAGGTCGACGCCGGGTCTGGCTTCGATGACCAGCTCGTCGTGAATGTGCATGGTAATGAAGCAGTGCGACATGGTCCGCATGGCGTAGCAGAGAATGTCACGGGAGGTGGCTTGGACGATGTTCTCCACGAGCTTCGGTCCGTAGGTCTCCAGCCGCTCCCATTTCTTTGTGCCGCCGATACCCTCGTAGGTGATACACTCGCTGCCGAACTGATTTGTACCGAGCTTAGGCTTTACATAGGAAAGGCGTCTGCCGGACAGGAGCGTAATGAAGAGCATCCCGCTTTGGTAGCAGAACTTGACTCCGCAGACCTCGCCGTCCATGTGATACTTCACGGCATTCATAGCTGCCCGGTCGATGTCCCACCAGAACCTCACAATGTTTTGGTTCGAGTTGCGCCAAGCAGTGACCAGCGGCTGAAGCTCGTCTTCCGAAAGGCCCATCTCCAAGGCTCCCATCGCTTTGAGAGCTCCGACAGAGCCACCATAGCCGAGGGCGAGTTCAGCGATTTTGCCTTTTTGCCGCAGGTGGCCGTTCACGCCGTGCTTTTCAACAGGGACCTTGAACATCTGCGATGCGGAAGCGCAGTAGATGTCGCCGCCTTTTTCAAAGACCTCCTGACGCCAGATTTCACCGGCAAACCACGCCAGCACTCTGGCCTCGATTGCCGAGAAGTCGGAGACGATGAACTTGTATCCCGGCTTCGGCACAAAGGCGGTGCGGATCAGTTGGGAGAGCGTATCCGGCACATCTTCGTAGAGAAGTTCCACGCCTTCAAAGTCGCCGCAGCGGACAAGCCCACGAGCCTCTGCCAGATCTGGAAGATGGTTCTGGGGTAGGTTCTGCATCTGTATAATGCGTCCAGCCCAACGACCGGTCCTGTTGGCACCGTAGAACTGAAACATTCCACGAGCACGACCATCGGCGCAGACTGCCTTTTCCATCGCCTGATACTTTTTGACAGACGATTTGGCCAGCTGCTGCCGGAGAAGGAGAACCTTCTGCAGCTCTGCCGGAGCGGTCTTGAGCATTTCAGCGACTTCCTTCTTGCCGAGAGAATCCACCTCCAGACCGTTGTCCGAAAGCCACTGTTTCATCTGCTGCACGGAGTTGGGATTGTCCAAAGCGGTCAGCTTCTTCATGGCAGCAGTGAGATCCGCACGGGAGCGGGTGTCCATAGCGATGGCTTGATGCACCAGCTCCATATCAAGGGCGACGCCTCTGTCGTTGATTTCCTGATCGAGGTGGTATTGCTCCCAGACTGTTTCCGGCACAGGGAACTTGGCGAGCTTTTCCTGAATGGACATCTCGACCTCGACATCACGGATGTTGTACCGTTTGAAGGCGTCCCACTTGTCGGGAGCGTTTTCCGGCAGGTTGCGGGTTCGACCGCCATTGCTCTTTGTCGGCGCACAGGGCTGGCAGAAATACTTGATGAGCTCTTTGCCTTCGGTCAGCTTCTGCTTTCCGAGGCCCAGAACAGCACCGACGCCTTCCAGCGACAGCGGCAAGCCCATGTAAGCGGACCAGATCATGGTGCATTTCCATGAGGTCGGATCGAGGTAATTACCTACGGTGTCTTCCGGGATGCTGTAGTAGGCGTTATCAAAACCGCCGTGATCCCGGAGCCAGCGGGAAAGGCATATCCTCTCAAACTGAGCGTTGAAGGCCCACTTCGTCACATCATCGTTTGTCAGCGCAGCGATGACCTCCGGCGGGATTGTCTCACCAGAGGCAAGATCGACCACCTGCACGGGGTTGCCGTCTGCGGAATATCCGAAGAGAAGAATGTCGAAATCTGTCGCCTCGGTATATTTGTAGACGCCACACTTGGCAAGGTCCACGCTGCTGTAGGTTTCAATATCAATACTGAGTGTTTTCATATACATCGGTCCTTTCCGTAGCCTGAAAGGGTGGCAGGATTGCTCCCACCACCCACAGACCGGACATTACTTCTGTTCGAGCTCCTTCATTCGGGCCTCGTGGTACTCGACTTCACGAATGGCACGTTCTCGTTCAAGCTGCTGACGCTCGGCTTCCCATTTGGCGTTGCGAGCTTCACGCTCAGTCTCAAGAGCAGCATTACGCTTCTCACGCTTGCGGTCGTCGATGGTGTCGATGATGGACCTGACGATCCAGAACACAGCCAGAACCAGATAGAGGGACAGAAGCAGGATGCAAAGAATCGTAGTAGCGTTCATGGTGCGTACCTCCTTAAGACAGGAAATCTTCATCCGCATCGGTGGAGAAGTCAGACGCTGCGCTGGACTTGCCGCCGAGGGGTTCGCCGTCACGGATCTTCTGCAGGTTGTTCAGCCCACAGGCGATGCCCTTGTTGCCGTTGGAGTTGAAAGCGTAGAAGTTGATGCTGGCACGACCGTACACGCCGGAGTAAACCTCGGAGCGGGTCAGGATCGGATTGCAGTCGGCGTCCACAATGCCGGGAGCCGTGGCGGAGTTGGCGTTGATGAAGTAGCTGCCAGCGTAAGCCGGATCATCCGGACGCTCGGTGTCGCCGTCACGAAGAGGCGTCTTGATAGCAGTGAGGGGCGGTACGGTGCGACCGTTGCCTTTGAGCTTGGCCTGACCTTCCTCATAGGCCGCCTGAATCGCTGCCTTGATCTTCTGAACGGTCACGGTGTCAGTCTTCGGAATGATGAGACTGACGCTGAACTTCGGGGTGCCGCCGTTGATGGACTTCGCTTCCCAGACATTAGCGTAGGACCAACGGGTGTCCTTGCCGGTGATAACCTTCATGGGGTTTGCGAGTTTAGTAGAATTTGACATATTAGTTGCCCTCCTTGAAATCATCGATAATGGTTGTCATTGCCGGTCTCTTATCGCCGTCCGGCACCAGCGTGGGTTTGCCTTGAGGCTTGGTAATCAGACCTCCAAGAATGTCGTTGAACTGTTTCTTTCCGAGAAGCGAGGTCATGGCGGTGACGCCGAGAATCTTGTGTTCGTAGGGGTCGTACCCGGCAGCTGTTACGGCTGCGATGACGGCATCCTCGTTTGTGTACTTGCGGTTGGAGCGGCCCTCGACCAGCTTGTAGCCGGACCACTGTTTACCGCTGATGGCTGCCTGAAGCGCATAGTCCTTGATGTCGGAGGCCCAAGCGATCAGCTCGTCGATGCGACCGAGGATTTCTTCGACCTCTTCATCTGTCAGCAGAGGCGGCTGCCTGAACTCGAACTTGGCAAGCTCCATGTTGGCGTTGGCTCTTTCACGGCAGTCAGCTTTGGCCTTGCAGAACTGGCACCATTCGCCGCAGTGGTATTCACCGTCTCCGTTAAAGGCAAGCTCTGCAGTCGGGGCCAGAACCTGATCGGCCCACTCGTAGAGTTCGTCCTTTGGAATGGTGAAGGTGCTGACGTTAGAGCGTCGAGGCTGGTAGATGGTCATGCTGACGGTGTCGATGTCGTAGATGCAGTCGAACAGCTCCAGCGCACCGAGGGCATACAGCTTCATCTGCGGGTTGTCGTCGGCTTCGACCAGAACGCCTCTGCCGTGCTTGTAGTCCACGATGTGCAGCGTCCCGTCTGCAATGATGACGCAGTCGCCGGTGCCGAAGCCCTCTTCGACATACTTGGAGTAGTCGAGCCGCTGTTCGATCAGGACCACAGGGTCCGGGCAGGCTTTCTTGGCCTCCTCGACCAGCTCCATTACGAAGGACACATACCCGTTGGCACATTCCTCCATTTCGGAGTTGTACCAAGAGAGGTCTTCGGTCGGGTCTTTTGCTTCCATACCGAGTGCTGTCCGGAGCTTGAACTCACAAAGAGCGTGGGCGTTGGTACCTTCGGCTGCGAAATCGCTGCCTTTGTCGTCGTAGCCTTCACAGAGCCTTGCCGAAGGTGGGCAGTTGAGCCACCTGTGCGAAGACGATGCAGAGAGAAGTGCGTGCTTAGGCATTTCCGAGCACCTCCGCATCCGCCACCAGAGCCTTGTAGCTTGCCGGGTCAACCTCGGAGAGCTTCTTGGCACCGTACTTCAGGAGAAGGTCACGGATCTGAGCGGTGAAGCCATCACGGGACTTTTCTGCCAGAATCGCTCTGACCTCTTCGAGGGTGAGTGCCTTTTCCGGTTCCGGAGCAGGGGCCGCTTCCTCGGTGCCGCTGAATGCGCCGGTCAGCCAGTTGGCGATGTCGTTAATAGAAGATGCAATATCCCGCAACTCCCTGATGGTCGCTTCCATTTCGCTCATTTTGCTCATCACGTTTTCCTCCTTCCTGAGATTGGCTTGTCTGGTTCAGCTGGATCAGCTTCCTCGCCAGACGTCTTGACACTACGCTGATTGCCGTAAGCACTCCGATGAGCTCTTCATCGGTGACGGCTTTGTTGGGTCTGGACTCACTCATTGGCGGTTCCTCCTTTCTGAGGACCTGTGTTGTTTTGCTGTCCTCAGTACCCACTGGAGGGAAACCGGTGTTTTGAACGAAAAAATCTGAAAAATTTTAGACCGCCGCAGAATTGCTTCCACGGCAGCCTTTGTTGGGTATTAGATGAAGTCCTTCAGGGCTTCACGCAGGATGGAGAACACCTTGTTCTTCTGGTAGTTGATGGTCGACTGGCGTTTGCCCATGTCGGCAGCGATTTCACGCTCCGTCTTGCCCTGCATGATAAGCTCGCAGATACGTCTGCCGTCCGGGTCAAGGCGGTTCAGCTCGTCGTATAGAGCGTCGAGCAGTTTCTTATCCATAAGGATGGACTCCGCAGATGGTGCGTCGTCGGCCAGCGTGTCGCCAAGGGTAAGCTCGTCGTCTTCACCGCCGATAGGCGTATCGATGGAGACTTTTTTACCGGCAGCGTAGAACGGGCAGCCGGGGCAAACGCCGTCGCACTTCCACAGTTGGGCCTTGGTGCAGCGGCACTCGCCGTTCTGTTGGGCATGGTAGCGGGTGTTCCAGATGGGCTGATAATAAGCCCTGTAAACGTCCTCGCTGACCTCGATTGGTGTCCCGTCGACCGGGATAAAGTACTTCTTGTCGTTGTTTTGCATGAAAATTTCCTCCGTTCGATTTGCTTGGAACGGAGGAAACCTTCATGGTCAGCTGCAAAATGGGTATAGAAATCCAACCACAGTCCCGACGGAGATTTCTCCGTTCCGGTCTGCAGCTTCCCGCTCAAAAGGCAGCTGATGATATTTACTTGTGGCCGTCAGGAACCGTTGAGCCACCGGTGATCAGTCGGTGCAGTCCCTGACGGTGAGCAGTTTTCTGTCTTGCTCAGGACAGTTTTTTAGTCGAGATCCACTTCGATGGCGTACAGTTCGCTGAAAATTTCAGGCAGGTCGCTTGGGTTAAGGTCCCAAGTGCCGTGTGCGCCGTAGCGTTTGAAAACAGATTCAACTACTGCTGAGCCCAACTGAGACTCGATGGCAGCAGCGGTGTTTTCAATGTTCACGATCCAGTTGTTACGTTCACGCTTTGTCACTGCTTGTCCCTCCTTGTCAGGTTCAGCTTCCTAATCCGGATAGTAGGCTGTTGATGCTGCCGACCACTCAGCTCCGGATCGTTCATGGCCGGTGAACGAGCTGAGAGGCGGCTTCTGTTGAATGGCGATTGCTTGAAAGTGAGTTTGCGTCGGTTTATGCCTGTTATTGCCCAATGCTATTGATTTTTAGGATCGAGTGTGATATAATAAAATATCAAGGTCCACAGGCCGACGGCTCAGTCTCTCTCATCTCCGCCATCCACTAATAAGATACCGAGATGAAAAAGGACTTCCTATAAGCGCAAGGACCATGAAAAAAGGACTTTCAGGACTTTTGATAGGACTTTTTCTGAAAGGGGTGATTTGCATAGATTTCGCTCATTTTTGCAGGGGTATATACAACTCTACAGAAGGCGTACCAAATCAAGATGCGTTTGTAATTGACGTCTTTAAAGCTGCAGGCAGTAGCTACTCCTTTACAAAGAAAGGTGCCTATAGCAACTCAAATTACGGGGTAAAACTGTTCAATGGCGGCAAGCTTCTTTCGAGGAACCACAGAAGCTCTTTTCCAAATCCGATAAATACTACCGGTCTTGCGAAGTACCTGTCGGAGCATATAAAAAAAGCGTCCGTCAGAACCGTGATGAACTACTTCACGATCCTAACGGACGCAGATATAAATGCTTCGGCTTTGACAAAAGCCCTCGCTGACCAGCTTCAGATAATCATACACGAGCCGGATTCCGATGCTGATGTCGTAGCGACGAACTATCAGCAGTATTTGTCCCAGCCGGAAACGGACGAGCCGTCATTCCATAAGCCGCTCTATGATGGAGATGCTTTCTGGATTGAAACGGCATCTGCCGACCGGCGACATGTCGTTGATTTTTACGAGTACTTCACCCACACATGGAAACTACTTAACTCTGGTAAGGTCGCATGGACGGGCCGAAGGCTTATCTGCATAAACGAGGATTCTATCACTCCATGTGCCATGCAGCTGTCAATTGACATACCGGATACGGCTCCAAATGGACGAGCTGTTGTGTCGGTTGAATTCGATGCCCGTGGCGATGAGGACGCTTTTGAAAGTCATTGGGTTATGGTTGATAAAAACAATAAAGAGTGCTACCCAAACTATTCAAGCCCATTCAATGTAACGATTGTAGTAGAGAACAAGACATTTAAGAGATCTGGAGGTAACTAAATTGGGTAACGAGAACATTGAAAAATGGTCAACATTGAAAGAAGTCCAAGCATACCTTGGCGTTGGCAGAGAAACCATTTTGCAGTGGATCGCTAAAAGAAATATGCCAGCCTATAAAGTGGGTAAGCTGTGGAAATTCAAGCTGTCAGAGGTGGATGATTGGATTCGTTCCGGCGGCGCTGCCGATGATAGCAAAGCTGAAGATTAAGACCGTTTTAGGGGACAGTATTTGTTGTATGATAAAAGTAGCTTGATAGCCAACATAAATGAGGCAAGAAAGGAATTAGAACATGGACAATCAAGTTCATAATCAAATAGTAAGTTTTATATGGGGCATCGCAGATGACTGCCTGCGCGATATTTATGTGCGCGGCAAATACCGCGATGTCATTCTGCCGATGACGGTTATCCGTCGTCTGGACGCCCTTTTGGAAGATACCAAGCCTGCTGTGCTCGAAATGAAGGAAAAGTTAGACGCCGCAGGTATTGACAACCAGTGGCCGGCACTGTGCAATGCCGCAGGACAGGCATTTTGCAATGCATCTCCTTTTCTGCTGAAGGATCTGACCAGCAGAGCAAAGAAACAGACTCTGAAAGCGGATTTCGAGGCATATCTGGACGGCTTTTCTCCGAACGTGAAGGAGATTTTAGAGAAGTTCAAATTCCGCAATCAGATTGATACCATGATTGAGGCGGACATTCTCGGTGCGGTGATTGAAAAGTTCGTGTCCTCGGATATTAACCTCAGTCCCAATCCGATTTATAAGGATGAAGAGAAAACCATCCTCAAGCATCCTGGACTGGACAATCACGGCATGGGCACGATTTTCGAGGAACTGATTCGCCGTTTCAACGAAGAAAACAACGAGGAAGCCGGGGAACATTGGACGCCCCGTGATGTTGTGGAACTGATGGTCGACCTTATCTTCATGCCGATTGCCGATCAGATCAAGGACGCTACCTATTCCTGCTATGACGGAGCCTGCGGAACGGGAGGTATGCTCACCGTGGCGCAGGAGAGACTTCAGACGCTGGCAACAAGGCGCGGAAAGAATGTCTCCATTCACCTGTTCGGGCAGGAGATCAACCCGGAGACCTATGCCATTTGCAAGGCGGATATGCTGCTCAAAGGCGACGGTGAACAGGCAGATCACATCAGCTACGGCTCCACGCTGTCACTGGACGGAAACGCCACCCGGCAGTTTGATTTCATGCTCTCCAATCCGCCATACGGAAAGAGTTGGAAAACAGACGCCGATAAGATGGGCGGCAAAAAGGAGATTCTCGACACCAGATTCAACGCCTACCTTGAAGGCGGCGAACAGCTTACCATGCTCCCACGCACCAGTGACGGGCAGCTCTTGTTCCTGCTGAACAATGTGTCGAAGATGAAAACGGACACGCCGCTGGGCAGCCGCATTGCAGAAGTACATAACGGCTCGTCCATCTTCACCGGCGACGCAGGCAGCGGCGAAAGCAACGCCCGCCGTTATATGATTGAGAACGATCTCGTTGAAGCAATTATCGCCGTGCCGGAAAATATGTTCTACAATACAGGCATCGGCACATTCATCTGGGTGCTTTCCAACAAGAAGGAAGAACGCCGCAAGGGGAAAATACAGCTCATTGACGCTACGGCGATGAAAGAATCCCTGCGCAAGAACATGGGCAAGAAGAACTGCGAGTTCACGTCGGACATTCGTAAGGAGATCGTCCGCATCTTCCTCGACATGGAAGAGAGCGACGTCAGCATGGTTTTCAATAATGATGAGTTCGGCTATTGGAATGTGACGGTGGAACGCCCGCTGCGCCTGTGCGTGTACCCCGATAGAGCGATTCCTGCAGATACATTCAAGAAGTCGGACGAATACGACGGCGTAATTGCGGCGATTGAAAAAGCTGCGAAAACCGCACCGTTGGATGATTGGACCGCCTTTGCCAAGGCTACTAAACTGAAAGCCACCACATTGAAAAAGGTACGCCCCTTTATCACCGAGAAAGACCCGGCCGCACAGCCCATCGAGGGCGAGCCGGATGTTGACCTGCGCGACACGGAGAACATTCCGTTCACCTATGAGGGCGGCATTGACACCTTTATGAAAAACGAGGTGCTGACCTATGCGCCGGACGCATGGGTGGACGAGAAGAAAACACAGATTGGCTATGAGATCAGCTTTACGAAGTATTTCTATAAGCCGACAGAGCTGAGAGAAATGTGCGATATCCTTTCCTCATTGACTGCGCTTGAAAAAGAAGCTGACGGTTTACTGACAGAAATAATGGGAGGGATTCAATAAATGCAGGAATATGCAGACTACACAACCTCTCATGCGGCATGGTTAGGCTATTTGCCTGCCCATTGGGATTGTAAGAAAATAGGGGCGCTGTTTTCTGAGCGTAAGATAAAAGTGTCTGATAAAGACTATGCACCGCTTTCTGTTGCAAAAATTGGTGTTGTTCCGCAACTTGAGACTGCAGTCAAAACAGATGCTGGCGATAATCGCAAGCTGGTTTGTGCCGGAGATTTTGTAATCAACAGCCGCTCTGATAGAAAAGGCTCATGCGGTGTTTCAGAACTCGATGGTTCGGTGTCTTTAATCAACATTGTTTTACAACCGAGGAAGGAAATGAATAATCGATATGTTCATTTTCTCATGCGAAGCCAGCCTTTTTCAGAGGAATATTATCGCAATGGTCGCGGTATCGTATCTGACCTTTGGACAACAAGATACAGTGAGATGAAATCAATTCTGCTTCCCGTCCCGCCCCGTGAGGAGCAGGATCAGATTGTGCGCTTTCTGGACTGGAAGGTTTCAAACATCAATAAGCTGATCAATATCAAGAAAAAAGAAATCAAAGCAATTGATGCGCTGAAGCGGTCAATGGTAAGCCATGCGATTACTCGCGGGCTGACAACAGATGCCCCCATGAAGGATAGTGGCGTCAAGTGGCTGGGAGATATTCCGGCCCATTGGAATGTCACAAAACTTCGGCAGATTTTACATCCGGTAAGCGAGAAAAATCACCCGGAATTTCCTCTACTATCAGTTGTCCGTGAACAGGGTGTCATTCTCCGTGATGTCGAGGATAAGGAAGCTAACCACAATTTTATTCCTGATGATTTAAGCGGCTATAAAGTTGTGCGAAAAGGGCAGTTTGCGATGAATAAGATGAAGGCTTGGCAAGGCTCCTATGGCGTTTCGGATTATACCGGAATCGTCAGCCCTGCTTACTTCATCTTCGACATTGCTTTTGAGAATTTGGAGTATTTTCACTATGCCATCCGCAGCAAGGTTTATGTGAATTTTTTCGCCCAGGCATCTGATGGCATTCGTGTCGGACAGTGGGATTTGCAAATGGACAAAATGAAGGAAATCCCATTCATTGTTCCGCCAGCGGATGAGCAGATTGCCATCGTCAAATATATAAAGAAGGCACTGCCCCGATACGATGCTGCAATCGAAAAGCTGACAGAAGAAGTTGCTGTGCTTGAAGAATATAAAAACAAGATTATTGCTGACACCGTCACCGGCAAGATCGATGTCCGTTCCATTGAAATCCCAGAATATGAATTTGTGGATGAATACACCGATGCGGACAACGAGGACGACGGCGAAGAAGAAACCGGGGAACAGGAGGATTGAGCATGGCTGATACAAAAGACCTCGCTCTTGAAGAAAACCAGGGCAATATCGTTATCTATCAGACCGAAGACGGCGATACAAAAATAGACGTCCGCTTTGTGGATGAAACTGTATGGCTGACGCAGCAGCAGATGGCAGATCTGTTCCAATCCTCCCGCACCAACATTGTGGAGCATATCCAGCACATCTATGAAGAGCGTGAATTGGACGAGGCTTCAACCTGTCGGAAATTCCGACAGGTTCGCACCGAGGGCAGCAGACAGGTAACCAGAGAAATTCCGTACTACAATCTTGACATGATCATCTCACTTGGCTATCGTGTGAAATCCATGATTGCCACTCACTTCCGCCGCTGGGCAACAGAGCGGTTGAAGGAGTACATGGTCAAGGGCTTCACGATGGATGATGAACGTCTGAAAAAACTCGGCGGCGGAAACTACTGGAAAGAGCTTCTCGCCCGTATCCGGGATATCCGTTCCTCCGAAAAGGTTATGTACCGGCAGGTGCTTGACCTGTATGCTACCAGCGTGGACTATGATCCGAGAAGTTCGGAATCCGTGGCATTTTTCAAAATGGTGCAGAACAAGTTGCACTATGCTGCGCATGGACATACGGCTGCGGAGGTCATTTATGAGCGGGCTGACGCAGATAAGCCGTTTATGGGTCTGACCGCCTTCTCCGGCGATTTTCCGACAGCAAAAGACATCGGCATTGCCAAGAACTACCTGACTGAGGAAGAATTGCAGATATTGAACGGCATCGTTTCCGGATATTTCGATTTTGCAGAGGTACAGGCGATGCGCCACCGCCCCATGCATATGAGCGACTATGTGGAGCATCTGGATCGGGTACTTTCCTCCACCGGAGAACAGCTTCTGGTCGGTGCGGGTAAGGTCAGCCACAAACAAGCAATGGAAAAGGCAAACCAGGAGTATCAGCGTTTTCTGGTGCAGAACCTTTCTCCTGTTGAGGAAGCGTATCTGCAAACCATAAAGGAAGTCGAAAAAACAGCAAAGAAAAAAGCGAAGGAGGACTGAGCAAGATGGAGGTCACCGATACAAAGGAAAAAGGCTTTGAATCTCTTATCGTAAAATGGCTCGTTGAACATAACGGCTATGAGCAGGGCAACAATGCCGATTATAACAAAGAATATGCCATTGATGAGACTCGTCTCTTCCGTTTCCTGCAGAATACACAGCCGGAGCGGATGGACAGGCTTGGTGTATTCAAATCCGAGCAGAAAAAGCGTCAATTTCTGAACCGCTTGCAGGGGGAGCTTGCCAAACGCGGCATTATTGATGTGCTGCGCAACGGCATCAAGGTGTATCCGATTGACCTTATCATGTTCTATCTTACGCCGACCGAGAACAATGCCAAGGCACGGGAAATGTTTGAAAAGAACATTTTCAGCGTCACCCGGCAGCTACGCTACTCGCAGGATGCAAGCAAACTGGCGCTGGATATGTGCTTGTTCATCAATGGTTTACCGGTTATCACATTTGAACTGAAAAATCAGCTTACAAAGCAGAATGTAGACGATGCTGTGGAGCAGTATAAGACAGACCGTGATCCAAGGGAGATGCTATTCTCCTTCAAGCGTTGCATAGTGCATTTTGCCGTGGACGATGCCCGTATCAAATTCTGCACGAAACTGGCGGGAAAGGACAGTTGGTTTTTGCCGTTCGACAAAGGCTACAACGATGGTGCCGGAAACCCGCCCAATCCCGATGGCATCATGACCGACTACCTTTGGAAGGATATTCTTACCAAGGAGAAGCTGTCACTCATCATCGAGAACTATGCCCAGGTGGTTATTGAGGTCGATGAGGAGACGAAGAAGAAAAAGGAAAAGCAGATTTTTCCGCGCTATCATCAGCTGGATGTGGTTACAAAACTCCTTGCAGATGTGAAAACAAACGGCGTCGGGAAAAAGTATCTCATTCAGCACAGTGCAGGCAGCGGAAAATCCAACTCTATCGCATGGCTTGCTCATCAGCTCATTGGACTTGAGCTGGATGGACATCCGATGCTGGATTCCGTTATTGTTGTCACCGACCGCCGCATCCTGGATAAGCAGATTAGGGATACCATCAAGCAGTTCATGCAGGTCGGCAATACTGTGGCATGGGCAGAGCACTCCGGCGATCTAACGAAAGCAATCACGGACGGAAAGCGCATTATCGTCACCACGATTGAGAAGTTTCCGTATATCGTTCCGCAGATTGGAGCCGAACACAAGGATAACCGTTTTGCCATCATCATAGACGAGGCGCACTCCGGGCAGAGCGGCAGAAACTCTGCGCAGATGAACCTTGCGCTCTCCGGCCTTGCTTCCGATGACGAAATGGATAATGAAGATAAAATCAACGCCATGATGGAGGGACGCAAGCTGCTGAATAATGCCAGCTATTTTGCGTTCACCGCTACGCCGAAAAACAAAACACTGGAAACCTTCGGTGTTCCGTATCAGGATGGTGATACCATCAAGCACAGACCGTTCCATGTCTATACCATGAAACAAGCCATCCAGGAAGGCTTTATTCTGGATGTGCTGAAATACTATACGCCCATCGACAGTTTCTATAAATTGATGAAAACCGTCGAGGACGATCCGATGTTCGATAAAAAGCGGGCGCAGAAGAAACTCCGAAGCTTTGTGGAAAGCGACAGCTACACCATTGCCAAGAAAGCGGCTATGATGGTTGACCACTTCCACGAGCAGGTCATTGCAAAAGGGAAAATCGGCGGGCAGGCACGTGCGATGGTTGTGACGTCCAGCATCCCCCGTTGCATTGAGTATTACTATGCCATCAATAAATGCCTTGCGGACAGGCACAGCCCATACAAGACAATTATCGCCTTTTCCGGGGAGAACAAATACCAGGGGCAAGAACCGCCGCTTACATCTGCCGGATTGAACGGTTTTCCTGATGCTAAGATACCGAAAGAATTCAAAAAGGACCCGTATCGCATTCTCATCGTTGCGGATATGTTTCAGACGGGCTTTGACGAGCCGCTGCTCCACACCATGTATGTGGATAAGATGCTCTATGATATCAAGGCTGTGCAGACGCTTTCCCGACTTAACCGCTGCTGCCCGAAAAAGTATGACACTTTTGTCCTGGACTTTGCAAACAAGCCGGAGATGATTCAGGAGTCTTTCTCTCGGTATTATCGCACGACGATTTTGTCCGGCGAAACCGACCCGAACAAGCTGTATGACCTCGTTGCAATTATGGATGAGTATCAGATATTCACCAATGAGGATGTGGAGCGACTGGTAAATCTGTATCTTGACGGTGCAGACCGTGATAAACTCGACCCGACCCTCGATGCCTGCACTGCCATCTATAAACAGCTTGATACAGATGATCAAATCAAATTTAAGAGTGCAGCAAAGTCATTTGTGCGCACCTATGGCTTTCTCGGAGCAATTTTGCCGTATGGCAATGCCGACTGGGAGAGGCTATCCATCTTCCTCAATCTGCTGATACCGAAGCTGCCGTCACCACGAGAGGACGATCTTTCGCAGGGTATTCTTGAAACGATAGACCTTGAAAGCTATCGCAACGAGGCGCGTGAGGTTATGTCCATCAAGCTGGAAGATTCAGATACAGAAGTTGATCCGGTACCGGCAGGAAAAGTAGGTCATATTGTTGAGCCGGAGATGGATTTGCTTTCAGTCATTCTGTCGAATTTCAACGATATGTTCGGCAATATCAGCTGGAATGATGCAGATAATGTGCGCAGACAGATTCTTGAAATTCCTGCGATGGTATCGAGGGATGAAAAATATCAGAACGCCATGAAGAACTCCGACGAGCAGAGTGCGCGGCTTGAAAGCGAGAGGGCTTTGCAGCAGGTCATCTTTGCAATCATGGCTGACAATATGGAGCTGTTCAAACAGTTCCAAGACAATCCTTCGTTCAAAAAATGGCTGTCCGACCTTGTATTTAATCTGACCTATAATAAGGATGGAAAGCCATATGAGCCGCCACAGCAGGAGCATAATCAGGGAAATCAGGATACCGCGCAACAACCATAATTATCGACATAACAATGAAACTGTTTAACAATACAGCTTAGGAGAAAAAGAATAGATACCGAAAGGTGGGAGGGCAATGAGCGATTCTTTTGACAAAACATTGAGAGGAAAACACTTCGACGAGGTTTTTACCGAAGTGACTCATACCGAGACGTTAGGACTTAAAAACCCAGAACAACTGCGCTTATTTCACCGTACTCTCGGGCGCCCCGATGCTGATAGCCGATTACGAACCTGTAGGCGAAACGTTTGCGGCAAATCCGGACAGCCTCGACCTGCGCACGCTCGACTACGAAGATTACCGCCGCCATCAGGGTGTGCGCCATCCGCGGGTGGCGATCGCACTGACCGAAGACGGCCGGGCGCTACTCATCACCGTCGACGGACGCTGGTGGACGTCATCGGGAATGACCGCGCAGGAACTGACCCGGATGCTTGTCCGGCATTTCAATCCCCGCTGTGCATTGAACCTCGACGGAGGCGGCTCGACCACAATGCTGATCGGAAACCGGGGCGTACACGACACCCATGTCGTGAACTTCCCCGTGGACAACAAACGCTACGACCACTACGGCCAGCGCGCCGTCAACAACGTGGTATTGGTGAAACGGAACGATTAACGCACGACATCCCATGTTCGACAAAATAAAAACCTTTTACGGAACCAGCAAACCGGTTCCGCCGTTGCAGTGCGGCCCGAAGGAACGGGACAGGCTCTACCGCAGGCTCCGCTTCCAGAGTTTTCTGGCCGGGACGGTCAGTTACAGCCTTTACTACGTCTGCCGCACCACGCTCAACGTGGTGAAGAAACCGATCATCGACAGCCATGCGCTGGATGCGCAGCAGTTGGGCATCATCAGCTCCGCGCTGCTCTTCGCCTATGCCGCCGGAAAGTTCGTAAACGGACTGCTTCCAGTAACGGGTGTGGGTTTTGTCCACGGTCTCTTCGCGCCGGACCTTCCCGTCCGTCTTCACGAACGATACGTCGGGTTCGAAATAGGAGCCGTTGATCCCGGCGAAGGCGTCCGCGCGGAGGGCGAATGCCGAAAGCGAATCGGCCTCTTCGCTGTGTACGACCGAGAGCGAATATCCGCCGTGCGAGAGGTCTATTTCGAGGACGTTGATAGTCTGGTTGGCTCCCGTCGGGAGGTAGAATCCCGTATAGTTGTACCACACGCAGCCGGGGGCTACGACGTCTATCGACCATCCAGCCATGTCGGACGTGCGTGACAACGGATCGTCCG
>ERZ773146.1326-NODE-1326-length-17889-cov-34.673601_pt1 | contig 17889 bp, 16 predicted proteins | sample MGYA00580847_ERZ773146 | MGnify/ENA primary metagenome ERZ773146 (study PRJEB29015, sample SAMEA2737830) | human gut metagenome | biome: human gut; feature: human-associated habitat; material: faeces | place: China | collected 2012 ...
GGCGATATCACCGACCAGTCCTTCAACCAGACCACCTACGAGGCCTGCAAGGCTTTCGCGGAGGCCAACGGTGTGGACTTCCAGTACTTCAAGCCCGCCGGCGATAACACCGCCGACCGTGTGGCCATGATCGAGAGTGCTGTCGATCAGGGCTACAACGTCATCGTGATGCCCGGCTACGCCTTCGGCGCCGCCATCGCGGAGACCGCCCCCAAGTTCTCCGATGTCAAGTTCATCGCGCTGGACGTGTCCGCCGGTGACCTGGGCGAGGGCTTTGAGGTTCCCGCCAACCTGTACTGCGCTGTGTATCAGGAAGAGCTGTGCGGCTACATGGCCGGCTACGCTGCTGTGAAGCTGGGCTACAAGAACCTGGGCTTCCTGGGCGGCATGGCTGTCCCCGCTGTCCAGCGCTATGGCTACGGCTTTGTGCAGGGCGTTGACGCCGCTGCCGCCGAGCTGAAGCTGACCGACGTCAAGGTCAACTATGCTTACGGCAACCAGTTCTTCGGTGATGCCGACATCACCGCCGCTATGGATACCTGGTACGCCGGCGGCACCGAGATCGTGTTCGCCTGCGGCGGTGGTATCTACACCTCCGCTGTTGACGCCGCCAAGAAGGTCGAGGGCGCCAAGGTCATCGGTGTTGACGTTGACCAGGCTGCCGTCATCGCCAACTACGCCGCCGGCGAGGGCGCTGATGCCGCCACCGTCGAGGGCTACAAGGCTCTGACCGTTACCTCCGCCATGAAGGGTCTGTATCCCGCCACCTTTGACACTCTGACCGATGTCATCGTCAACGGCAACTGGGAGAAGTACTCCGGCAAGATCGACACGCTGGGCCTGGTGTCCGCGGATGATCCTGCTGCCAACTATGTCCAGATCCCCATGGAGTCCACCCAGTGGGCGGACGGCAAGTTCACTCAGGATGACTACAAGGCTCTGGTGAAGGCCATGTTCGACGGCACTCTGACCGTCAGCAACGACATCACCAAGGCTGCCAAGGACTTTGCCACCGTCATCACCGTGGACGATCAGGGCAACATCAAGTAAGTCCGTACTTACCGATAAAAAACAGAGGTTGCCTCGGCGGCCTCTGTTTTTTTGCGCACCTGCCGAAAAATGTCGTTACCGGTAATGCCTCGCCTATGAAAAAACTTTGCTTTATGGGGAGAAGTATAGTATACTAAACCTATTATCATGGTTTCCGTCCCCGCAGACAGCGAAAAGCGGCGGGCCATAAAACGGAAGGAGGGCGAAAGCTTGGATACACCGTATGCCATCGAAATGCTCCATATCACCAAACGGTTTCCCGGGATCATCGCCAATGACGACATCACCTTACAGGTGAAAAAGGGCGAGATCCACGCCTTACTGGGCGAGAACGGCGCCGGAAAGTCCACGCTGATGAGCGTCCTGTTCGGCCTGTACCAGGCGGAGGAGGGCACCATCAAGAAGGACGGCGTGGAGGTCAGCATCAAGGACCCCAACGATGCCAACGCGCTGGGTATCGGCATGGTCCACCAGCACTTCAAACTGGTGGAGTGCTTCTCCGTGCTGGACAACATCATCATGGGCGTGGAGCCCACGAAGCACGGCTTTCTCCAGAAGAAGGAGGCCCGGGAGCGCGTACTGGCCCTCAGCGAGAAGTACGGCCTGAAGGTAGACCCCGACGCGCTGATCGAAGACATCACCGTGGGCATGCAGCAGCGCACGGAGATCCTGAAAATGCTGTATCGCGAGAACGAGATACTTATTTTCGACGAGCCCACGGCGGTGCTGACGCCCCAGGAGATCGATGAGCTCATGGAGATCATGCGCAGCCTGGCAGCGGAGGGCAAGTCCATTCTGTTCATCTCCCACAAGCTCAACGAGATCATGGCCGTTGCGGACCGCTGCACCGTGCTCCGCAAGGGCAGGTACGTGGGCACCGTAGAGACGAAGGACACCACCATGGAGCAGCTTTCCGCCATGATGGTGGGCCGGAACGTCAACTTCCACGTGGAGAAAAAGGCAGCCGCCCCCGGCGACGTGGTGCTGGACGTGGAGCGCATGACCGTGGCCAGTAAGATGCATAAGAACAACGCCGTCAAGGACGTGAGCCTCCAGGTCCGCCGCGGCGAGATCGTCTGTCTCGCCGGCATCGACGGCAACGGCCAGACGGAGTTCGTCTACGGCCTGACGGGCCTGGAGCCCCTGACCTCCGGCAAGATCAGTCTCTGCGGCCACGACATCACCCACGCCTCCATCCGCAAGCGCAGCCTGCTGGGTATGTCCCACATCCCCGAGGACCGTCATAAGCACGGTCTGGTGCTGGACTACACGCTGGAGGACAATCTGGTGCTCCAGCGCTACTTTGAGCCGGAGTTCACCGACAAGGCCGGCTTCCTCCGCCGCGACAACATCCGCAAGTACGCCCAGCGGCTCATCGACCAGTACGATGTCCGCAGCGGCCAGGGCCCCGTCACCGTGGCCCGCAGCATGTCCGGCGGCAACCAGCAGAAGGCCATCGTGGCCCGCGAGATCGACAAGGACCCCGAGCTGCTGGTGGCGGTCCAGCCCACCCGCGGCCTGGATGTGGGCGCTATCGAGTATATCCACAGCCAGCTGGTGGCCGAACGCGACAAGGGCAAGGCCGTCCTGCTGGTATCGCTGGAGCTGGACGAGGTCATGGATGTTCCCGACCGCATCCTGGTCATGTACGAGGGTGAGATCGTGGGCGAGCTGGACCCCAAAAAGACCACGCAGGAGGAGCTGGGTCTGTACATGGCCGGCGTCAAGAGAGACGAGGTGACGGCATGAAAAAGAACCTTCTGAAAAATAATGGTATCCAGTCCCTGCTGGCCAGCCTGCTGTGCGTGGTGCTGGGCATGCTCATCGGCTATATCGTGCTGCTGTTCATCAACCCTGCCGGCGCCGGCGAGGCCATCGCCACCGTCATAAAGAACTTCCTGACGTACAGCCGCCCCGATACCCAGATGAAATATCTGGGCAACACGCTGGTCAAGACCGCACCGCTGCTGATGTGCGCCCTGGCCATTCTGTTCGCCTATAAGGTGGGCCTTTTCAACATCGGCGCCGCCGGACAGTACTGCGCCGGCGTGGCTCTGAGCCTCTACGCCGCGCTGGCGTGGGGATGGAGCTGGCTTCCCTGCGTGCTGCTGGCCATGGCGGGCGGCGCGCTGCTGGGCGCCATCTCCGGCCTGCTGAAGTCCTACTGCAACGTCAACGAGGTCATCTCCGGCATCATGCTGAACTGGATCGTTCTCTACCTTACCAACATGCTCCTGACCAACGTCAAGGAGGTGGCCAGCCCCTACACCGTGGTGCTGGCGGATACCAACCCCAGCGCGCTGCTGCCCTCCCTTGGCCTGGGCGCTCTGTTCAACGACAACAAGTATGTGGGCATCTCCATCCCCCTCTCCGTGATCATCGCCATTCTGGTGTGGGTGGTGCTGGAAAAGACCCGCTTCGGCTACGAGCTGCGGGCCACCGGCAGCAACAAGAACGCCGCCAAGTACTGCGGCATGGCGGAGAAGCGCAACATCATCCTGACGCTGATGATCTCCGGTGCGCTGGCGGCGCTGGGCGCGGCCATGTTCTACCTCACCGGCTATGAGCAGTGGCAGTGTACCGCCTCCTCCGTGCCGGGCATGGGCTTCAGCGGTATCGCCGCCGCGTTTCTGGGCGGACTGCACCCCATCGGCACCATTCTGGCCTCCTTCTTCATCCAGCACATCACCGCCGGCGGCGCGTATGTGGATAAGACCATGTACTGCGCGCAGATCTCCGATCTGATCGCCGCCGTCATCATCTACCTGTGCGGCTTCGTGCTGTTTATGAAGTACGCCATGAACAACGCCATCGCCCGCCGCGAGGAGAAGGCCATCCAGAAGGCCAAGGCGGCGGAGCAGGCCGCTGTCCCAATGGACAGCGCTGACAAGAAGGGAGGCGATCAGTAATGGTACTGCTGCTGCAATACACCCTGACCTTCGCTTCCGTGCTGATTCTGGTGGCTCTGGGCGGCTGCTTCTCGGAGCACTCCGGCGTCATCAACCTGGGTCTGGAGGGCGTCATGATTATGGGCGCCCTGGGCGGTGCGCTGGCCATGCGCTACCTGCCCACCGACACCTCCACCCTCCTGATGATCGTGGTGGTCCTGCTGGCCGCCGCCGTGCTGGGCACCATCTATTCCAGCCTGCTGGCCGTGGCCTGCATCAACTTCAAGGCGGACCAGACCATTGTGGGAACGGCCCTGAACATGCTGGGCACCGCCGGTGCCACCGTCATTGTCAAGGCCATCAACACCGCCGCCAACCCCGACGACGTGTCCTCCACCATCCAGTACGCCGGCGCCAAAAAGGCGTTCCTGGTGAACATCGGCTCCTTTGAGTTCAGCTGGTTCATGCTGGTGACGCTGCTGCTGCTGATCGCGGCCTACGTGGTGCTGTACAAGACCCGCTTCGGCCTGCGCCTCATGGCCTGCGGCGAGCATCCTCAGGCAGCGGACTCCGTGGGCATCAACGTCTATAAGATGCGCTGGGCCGGTGTCCTGATCTCCGGCATGCTGGGCGGTCTGGGCGGCATCGTGTTCATCACCGCCGGCGTGTCCGAGTGGCGCTTTGAGTACGGCGTGGCCGGCTTCGGCTTCCTGGCACTGGCCGTCATGATCTTCGGCCAGTGGAAGCCCACCCGCATCGCGCTGGCCGCCCTGCTGTTCGGCCTGTTCCGCGCCCTGTCCAATGTTTACGCCGGCTTCGACTTCCTGAAGGCGTTGAACATCCCCAGCGGCGTGTATAACATGATGCCCTACATCATCTCTCTGGTTGTGCTGGCGTTCACGTCCAAGAAGTCCCGCGCTCCCAAGGCCGAGGGTATCCCCTACGACAAGGGCCAGCGCTGACCCACAGCCCGACACAAGTACAAGTAAAAGACAACCTCTGCGCCATCGGCGCAGAGGTTGTCTTTTACGCTGTGGATATCCTCCCGTCCCTCGCAGGGCCGGCGTCCCCGACGGCCCGCGCATGCTTTCTCCATGCCTCCGGCGGGGGTTATTCCGCGTCCCCGGGCGCGGGTCACTTTTGGCCGCAGCCCCAAAAGTGACCAAAAGGCCTGCTTGAAACCGCAGGTTTCAAGACTTCCCGCGCGCCTGACCGCGCCGAGACCCGTCACCGCGTACCCCGCGAAAACCAAAACGCTGCACATCGCCGTACACCGAATCGCCCACCGTCCTCTCTCTGCTGCCGCTCCCGCGTCCCGCACGGAAATACCGTGTCCTACCGATATTAAAAAATTGGGCGGCCCAACGGGCCGCCCCTACACTTGCCGCCGTTGGCGGCAAGTGCGCGATTTGATGATCGCCTGAAACCGGTAGAACCGCCAACTTCAGCTGCCCACCACGTCAGCGGCAGCGAGGGTAGGCCCATGGCCGATTCCCTGCGGAACCTTTTCCCACTGCATCAAAAGCGACCAAAAGGAAATCCAAAAACCATTGGTTTTTGGCGGCGTTCTTTCCCCCGTTTCTTTCACTGCGGAAAGAAATGGGGCCGCCGGAGGGACAGGAGAAGAAAGCATTCTGCCGGCAGCAAAAGAGAGCGTGAGCAAAAAGCGCGGCGTGGGGCACGTTCCACCGAAAGCGCAAAAAGCGGCGGGGCTGTGCCCCGCCGCTTTCACCTCTCCGCAACCCAGAAAAACACCTTAAAACCGGAACACATTCAGCCCCGTTTCCTCGTCAAAAGTCCTGTCCACGCTGCCGTCGATCACGTGGATCACCATCTCGCAGGTCGCGCTCACAACGGCCCTGTTCAGATGCCCGCCGAACACCTCGCCCTTGTCGTTTCCCGCGCTCATGTGGAGGTGCGTGTAAAATTCCCCGTCCATCGTGTTGATGGTGCCGGTCAGCGAAACGATCTCAAAACTGCCCTGAAACGTGTTGGCGTAGTACTTTTTCTCGTCAATTTTATACACGCCAACGGTGAAGTCATTGGTCGCGCCCAGCGCCGTGACGCTGGCCGATTTGATGCTCTCCTTCAACGCGATTTCTTTGATCTGCGCGAGGATCTCCTCGCCCTTATCCATTCTGGCGACGATGTCGCTGCCAAATCTTCTGTACTCCATATGCCTGCCCTCCTGTCAGAATCAGCTGTTGAGAAGCTCTGCCCTATGATACCACGATCTGCCGCAGCCGGCAAGACATGTGCGCTATATCACCCAGCTCCACACCGCTGCCGCCAGCACCGCCGAGACGGCGCCCTGCATGGCTTTGGCCGGGAGATACCACCGCATGGAGATGCCGGAGCCGCCCAGCACCGCCGCCGTCTGGCAGTGGACGCTGAGCCCGCCCCAGCCCAGCAGCGCCGCCGCCAGCACGAAGCCGCCGCGGTCCGGCGTCAGCCGCAGGATGCCGTTGGTCAGCTCCACGAGTCCCGCCGCCAGCGGCGGCAGCGGACCCAGAAAGCTTTCCCCCAGGCGCAGCAGTACCAGAAAGAAGATGACGAAGCCGCACACGCCTGCCATGGCTGCCACGCCGCCCCGTACCGCCCCGATCAACGCGGCAGGCGCGCTCAGAGGAGGCCGCTTTTGGGCCGTCGTCGAGGGGAAATTGCATGATGAAGCGGAAAACCGGAAAAATCCGGAAATATTCTGCTTCCTGATGTACTTCCTGATGAAGCAAAAAAGGAGGCCTGTGGCCGTAGCCGCAGCGGCGTGGATGAGATACAGCCATACCCCCGCACGGGAGCTCCGGAACACCCCGCTTCCGGCGATGCCCAGAATGAAGGCAGGCCCCGCGTTGTTGCAGAATGTCAGCAGCAGCGCTCCGTCCTCCGGCGTCAGGAGCCCCTGCCGCACAAGGCTTTCCGCCGTCTTTGCGCCCAGCGGATAGCCGCCGATGAGCCCCAGCAGATACGCGGCGGCGCCGGCGCCGTCCATGCCGAACAGCCGCCGGAACAGCGGCCCCGCCGCCCGGCCCAGCGCCTCCGCCGCGCCCAGCGATACCAGCAGCTGCGACGCCGCAAAAAAGGGAAACAGCGCCGGTATCACCGATGTGACGCAGAGGTCTATCCCGTCCCGAACACCTTGTGCCGCAGCGTCTCCGCGGACCAGGAGCAGGAGAGCCAGCGCGGCCGCTGCCCCGCCGTACAGATAAAAAAGCGGTCGTTTCAATTTTATCACCGCTGTCACCTTATGCGAATTTCCCTGCGGGATATGCACAGGGACAGGCAACTTTGCCGTCCTGTGCGCATACATTTTTTTACCCACGGAACAGACAACGGAGGTGGAGCAGGTGGCGAAGATCGCCAAAAAGCTGTCGCAGGTCAGCCAGCAGGCCATGGACCGGCTGGATCTGCCGGTGAATCTGGCGTCCGGCGTGGCCCGCATGGAGCTGCTGGGCAACCGGTCGCTTTATATCGACCGGCACCGCGGCGTGCTGGCGTACAGCGCCGAGGCGGTGGATATCAACGCCGGAACGGTGGTGGTGCGGGTACAGGGAGAGGGGCTGGAGCTGGTGGTGATGACGGACGAGGAGCTGCGGATCAACGGCGTCATCCGGCAGCTCCAGCTGGTGGAGTGAGGAGCGGTCATGTATCGGAAAGTGCTGAATTACCTGCGGGGGCAGGTGACGGTGGAGGTGGAGAGCGCCGCACCGGAGCGGGTGCTGAACCTCTGCGCCGCCCACGGGATCCCGTTCTGGGAGCTGGAGTGGCTGTCGGAGATCCGGCTGCGGGCCGTTACCAGCAGAGCCGCACTGCCGCGGCTGCAGACGGCGCTGGCCCAGACGGACGCGGCGGTGACGGTGCTGCGGCGGCAGGGTGCGCCGGAGGTGTGGCGGCAGTACCGGCGGCGCTACGTGCTGTGGGCCGCAGCGGGACTGCTGCTGGCGGCGTCTGTGCTGGGCAGCACTCACATCTGGGCCTTTCAGGTGACGGGCAACGACACTGTGCCCACGGAGACCATTCTGCGGACGCTGGAGAAGTACGGCGTGATGCTGGGCAGCCGCAGCCGCATCGACCAGGAGGACCTGCGGAACCACGCGCTGACGGACCTGCCGGACGTGGTGTGGCTGACGGTGAACATACGCGGCTGCACCGCCCATGTACAGGTGGTGGAGCGGCAGCGGCCGCCGCACCTCTACACCGATGGGGAAAAGACCAACGTGGTGGCGGCACGGGACGGGCTGGTGACAAAGGTGCAGGCGCTGGACGGCCAGGCCCAGGTGCTGACAGGTACCACCGTCACGGCGGGACAGGTGCTGATCTCCGGCGTGGTGGACTCCGACCGGCGGGGCTACCGGCTGCTCCACGGGCTGGGGCAGGTGTGGGCGCGGACATGGTACGAGATGTCCGTGTCCGTACCCCTGACGGTGCAGGAAAAGGAACGGGAGACGGGAGCTGTCACCCGATTGGCGCTGGACGTGGGAAGAAAGCGTATAAAAATCTACGGAAAGGGTAGCATGACCGGCCCCGATTGTGATAAAATGACCGTGTATCATCAGGCACGGCTGCCCTTTGGGCTGACACTGCCGGCGACGCTGGCGGTGGAGCGCACGGTGCGCTATGCCGCGGCGGAGACAGAGCGGCCGGAGGCGGAGGCCCGGGCCGAGGGGCAGGAGCAGCTGCTGCGGCAATTGCAGGTCATGCTGGATGCCGGCGAGGGTCAACTGCTGCGGCACAGCTTTGACGCCGCACGGCAGGGAAAATGGCTGGTGGTGACGCTCCGCGCGGAGTGTGAGGAACAGATCGGCGTATCATCGCCGCTATCGACCGATGGCGCCGAATAACGGCGGTATCGGAAATACACAGGATACAGGGAGGCAAAGACCCAACTATGGAACAACGCATCGGCATTGAACGGATGGAGGAGGCCATCAACCTGTTTGGCTCCTTCGATGAGAACATCCGCCTGTTGGAGACGGAATTTCAGGTACAGGTGGTGAACCGGGGCGGAGAACTCGTGGTTTCCGGCGAACCGGAGAATGTGATGCTGGCGGTGAAGGCGGTGCAGGCGCTGCTGACGCTGTCCAACAAGGGCGAGAGCATCTCTGACCAGCACGTGCGCTACGTCATCGGGCTGGTACGGTCCGGTCAGTCCGAGCGCATCAGCGAGCTGACGCAGGACGTCATCTGCATCACCAGCAAGGGCCGCCCCGTGAAGCCCAAGACCATCGGCCAGAAGGAGTACGTCAACGCGATTCTGAAGCAGACCGTCACCATCGGCGTGGGTCCCGCCGGTACGGGAAAGACGTATCTGGCGGTGGCGGCGGCGGTGGCCGCCTTCCGGGACAAGCAGGTGAACCGCATCATCCTGACGCGGCCCGCCGTGGAGGCCGGCGAGCGGCTGGGCTTTCTGCCCGGCGATTTACAGAGCAAGGTAGATCCCTACCTGCGGCCGCTGTACGACGCGCTGTTTGACATGCTGGGCGCGGAGACGTATCAGAAATATCTGGAGCGGGGCAACATCGAGGTGGCGCCGCTGGCCTATATGCGCGGCCGGACGCTGGACGACAGCTTTATCATTCTGGACGAGGCCCAGAACACCAGCCGCGAGCAGATGAAAATGTTCCTGACCCGTATGGGCTTTGGCTCCAAGGTGGTCATCACCGGCGACGTGACCCAGATCGACCTGCCCGCCGACAAGATCAGCGGCCTGAAGGAGGCCATGAAGGTGCTGCGGGATGTGGAGGGCGTGGCCATCTGCAAGCTCACCAAGGAGGACGTGGTGCGCCACGTCATGGTGCAGCGTATCATCGAGGCTTACGCGAAATTTGAGGAGAAAAAGAAATGAAACGACACTATATCCCTGTGACGGCGGACGTGCCGGGGGTCAGCGACAGCACAAAGAGCTTCCTGAGGAAGGTCATCCGCACGGCCCTGACGGAGCAGGGCGTGAACGTGCCCTGCGAGGTGGACGTATATGTCACCGGCGATGCGGGCATACAGGAATTGAACCGCGAGATGCGGCAGGTGGACAGGCCCACGGATGTGCTGAGCTTTCCGGCGCTGGAGCTGGCGGAGGGCGAACTGCCCGCAGAGGAGGACGCGGACGTGGCCACCGGCTTCGTGCCGCTGGGTGACATGGCCATCTCGCTGGAGCGGGTGAAGGCGCAGGCCAAGGAGTACGGCCACAGCAACCGGCGGGAGCTGGCGTACCTGGCGGTACACTCGGTGCTGCACCTGCTGGGCTACGACCACATGGACGAGGGACCGCAAAAGGCGCGGATGCGGGCGCGGGAGGAGGCCATCATGGCCGTCCTGGGTCTGGAACGGAAATGAATATACAAAAATGCTCAAATGAAAGGAAGTTGAGGATCACCTGATGGAAAAAATTACGAAAACGGCGATGATCACCGTATGCGGACGGCCCAATGTGGGCAAGTCCAGTCTGACCAACGCGCTGGTGGGCGAGAAGATCGCCATCGTGTCGGACAAGCCCCAGACCACCCGCAACCGCATTTACGGCGTGGTGAACCGGGGCGATACCCAGTATGTGCTGCTGGACACCCCGGGCCTGCACAAGCCCCGCAGCCGTCTGGGCGACTACATGGTGAAGGTGGTGCGGGAGAGCCTGAGCGACGTGGAGTGCGCGCTGCTGCTGGTGGAGCCCATCGCCCATGTGGGAGAGCCGGAGCGGGTGCTGCTCCAGCGTATTCAGGAGGAGCATCTGCCCTGCGTGCTGTGTATCAACAAGATCGACACGGTGGAGAAGAAGGAGGCGCTGCTGGAGGTCATCGCAGCGTACAGTGAGGCGTATGACGGCTTCGATGCCATCATCCCCATCTCCGCACGGACAGGGGACGGGCTGGATGACCTGATGGCCCAGCTGGCCAAGTACGCACAGGAGGGACCCCAGCTGTTCCCCGATGGCATGACCACCGATCAGGCGGACAGCCAGGTGTGCGCCGAGATCGTGCGGGAGAAGATGCTGCGGTGTCTGGACAAGGAGATCCCCCACGGCACGGCGGTGGAGGTGACGCGGTTCTCCGAGCGGGAGGACAGCGGCATTATCGACCTGGACGTGACCATCTACTGCGAGAAGGCCAGCCACAAGGGCATTATCATCGGCAAGGGCGGCGAGATGCTCAAGCGCATCAGCTCCCTGGCGCGGCGGGACATCGAGAAGTTCATGGGTACCAAGGTGTACATGGAGACGTGGGTAAAGGTCAAGGAAAACTGGCGGGACAATGTGAATTTTATCCGCAGCCAGGGGTATAACGAGGAGTGAGAGAGGCCGCGCCTGCGGGCCTCCGGCAGAGAGGGTTCCGCGCCCTCGGGCGCGGGGATATTTCGCTCTCCGGAGCGACCCACTTTTGCCAACAGCGGCAAAAGTGGGCAAAAGCGCCGCCAAAAACCAATGGTTTTTGGATTTCCTTTGTGCCGGTTTCAATGCGGCGGGAAAAGGTTCTGCATGGAATTGACCATGGGTCTACCCTCGCTGCCGCTGACGTGGTGGGCAGGGAAAGTCGGTGGGTCTACCGATATAGGCGATTATCAAATCGCGCACTTGCCGCCGCTGGCAGCAAGTGTAGGTGCGGCCAGTTGGGCCGCAGAATATAAAAAATACGCGCTGCTACGAAGCGCATTTTGTAAAACGGCATGCCAACACGCCGCCGCAAAGCCGATAAACCAGCGCATCGCCGCGCGGAACACGGGAGCGGCAGCGGGGAGAGACGTACAAGCGATTCGTTGTACGACGATCAGCATATATTTTGGCTTTCGCGGGGTACGCGGCCAAAAGTGACCCGCGCTCGGGGGCGCGGAACATTCCCCGCCGGAGGCATGCAAGGAAAAAGTCGGCAGGTCGCTGCGGCCAAAAGTGACCCGCGCTCGGAAGCGCGGAATATTCCCTTCGGAAAAAGAATCGCGGGCCGTCGGGGACGCCGACCCCTGCAATGTGCGGGAACGGAGCCGCGGCGAAACGAACGCGGGCGGGGCAGAACCTCTGTGCGGCAAACTTTCCCTGCGATAATTTGAGGCCAGACCTCCATGCTAAGAGCAGGGGAGGTGACGGCCATGGACTACTGGGAGCTGTTCTGCGACACCGGTGCGCCGGAGGCGTATCTGCTGTGGCGCGGCCAACAGGAGGCAGTATGCAAAACGGAAAAACAGTGACCACCGGTCTGGTGCTGCGGGTCACGGAGACAAAGGAAGCCGACAAGATCCTGACGGTGCTGACGCCGGACATGGGGAAGATCCCCCTGATCGCACGGGGCGCGCGGCGGAAAAACAGCCGTATTGCCGCCGCCAGCCAGCTGCTGGCGTATTCGGAGCTGACGCTGTATAAGCGGGGAAACTGGCATATGCTGGACGAGGCATCCACGCTGGAGCTGTTCGACGGCGTGCGGCAGGACATCGTGCTTTTATCGCTGGCGTCCTACTTCGCGGAGGCGGCGGAGGCGGTGTGCGCCGAGGAGACGACATCGCCGGAGATCCTGTCGCTGCTGCTGAACGCGCTGTACGCCCTGTGCTATCTGCACAAGGAGCCGCGGCTGGTGAAGGCGGCGTTCCAGTTCCGGCTCATGGCGCTGGCGGGGTTTGAGCCGCTGGCGTCAGGGTGCGCCGTGTGCGGCAGGGAGGAGCCGGAAGCTCCCATGCTGGACGTGGTACACGGCGTGGTACACTGCGGCGGGTGCAAGCGGTTGGGCGGCCTGAGTATGCCGCTGACGGCGGCGGGTCTGGCGGCGCTGCGGCACGTGCTGTACTGCGACAGCCGGAGACTGTACGGCTTTACGCTGGAACCGGAGGCGCTGCGGGAGCTGGACCACGCCGGTGAGGCGTTTATTGCCGGACAGCTGGAGCGGAGCTTCCGGACATTGGACTACTACAAATCCCTTTTGATATGAGGACATACATATGAGCGACTTATTTGAAAAATCCATGCGGACGCTGGAGCTGCCCGCCGTGCTGGAGATGCTGGCTCAGCGGGCCGTCAGCGATGAGGCCAAGGAGCGGTGCCGCAGGCTGCGGCCCTCCACGGAGCCGGAGACGGTCAGCCATCTGCTGGACGAGACAGACGCCGCCAAGGTGCGGCTGGGGCTCCACGGCAGCCCGTCCTTCACCGGCGTGAAGGATGTGGCGCAGCCGCTGAACCGCGCCGACCACGGCGGTATGCTGAACACACGGGAGCTGCTGGATATTGCCGGCGTGCTGACAGCCACACGGCGGGTCAGCGACTACGATGCGGAGCGGCAGGGGGAACCCACGGCCATCGACCGGCTGTTCTCCGCCCTGCGGCCCAATAAATATCTGGAGGACCGCATCCGCGGGGCCATCCTGGACGAGGAGACCATCGCCGACACTGCCAGCCCCGAGCTGGCGGACATCCGGCGGCAGATGCGGGTGGCGGCCACCAAGGGCCGCCAGATCCTGCAGCGCATCATCTCCTCCCCCTCCTACGCCAAGGTGCTGCAGGAGGCCCTCATCACCCAGCGGGACGGCCGATTTGTGGTGCCGGTGAAGGCGGAGTGCAAGGGCAGTCTGCCGGGCCTTGTCCACGATGTATCCTCCTCCGGCGCCACACTGTTTGTGGAGCCCATGGGCGTGGTGCAGGCCAACAACGAGATGAAGGAGCTGGAGGCCAAGGAGGACAAGGAGATCGATCGCATCCTGCGGGTCCTCAGCGGTGAGTGCGCCGCGGCGCGGGAGACCATCCTCTACAACTACGATGTGCTGGTGCAGCTGGACGCTATTTTTGCCAGAGCACAGCTGAGCTATGCCATGAACGCGGGGCGGCCGCTGGTGCGCAAACGCGGCGGCATCGACCTGAAAAAGGCGAGGCATCCCCTGCTGGATCAGGCCAGAGCCGTGCCGGTGACGGTGGAGCTGGGCGGGCGGTTCGACACGCTGGTCATCACCGGTCCCAACACCGGCGGCAAGACCGTGACCCTCAAGACCATTGGGCTTCTGAGCCTCATGGCTCAGTGCGGCCTCCACATCCCCGCAGGGGACCAGAGCGCCGTGCAGGTGTTTGACCGCATTCTGGCGGACGTGGGCGATGAGCAGAGCATCGAGCAGAGCCTGTCCACGTTCTCGGCCCACATGGCCAACACTGTGGAGATCCTGAAGCAGGCGGATGACCGGAGCCTGATCCTGTTCGACGAGCTGGGCGCGGGTACAGATCCCGTGGAGGGCGCGGCGCTGGCCATCGCCATCATCCAGGACGTGCGGGGCAAGGGGGCGTTGACGGCGGCTACCACCCACTATGCGGAGCTGAAAACCTTCGCCATGACTACGGCGGGGGTGGAGAATGCCAGCTGCGAGTTCGACGTGCAGACCCTGCGGCCCACGTACCGGCTGCTTATCGGCATTCCGGGCAAGTCCAACGCCTTCGCCATCTCGCGGCGGCTGGGATTGGACGAGAGTGTCATCGAGGCCGCCAGGGCCCAGATGGACAGCGAATCCGTGCGGTTCGAGGATGTACTGACCCAGCTGGAAGAGAAGCGCCAGCGGCTGGAGAAGGCTCAGAACGAGGCGGACCGCTTGTGGCAGCAGCGGGAGGAGGATGCCCGCAAGGCCCGCACCTTCCGCGAGCAGATGGAGAAAGCCAAGGAGAACGCCCGCACCAAGGGCGAGGCCGAGGCGCGGCGCATCGTGCGGCAGGCTCAGCAGCAGGCGGATCAGGTGTTTGCCGAGCTGGATCAGCTCCGGAAACAGCAGCAGCGCGCCGACTATCAGACCGTGAACGACGGCAAGGCCGATGTGCGCCGCCGCCTGAAGGAGGCGGAGGTGGCGCTGCACCAGCATGACGAGGCGGCGGAGCCTATTCCCGCGCCCAGCCGGCCCATCGCCGCGGGCGACACGGTGGAGCTGGCCGGTGTCCGGACGGCGGCCGCGGTGCTGGCAGTCAACGGCGACGGCACCCTGCTTTTGCAGGCGGGGAAGATGAAGATGACCGTGAAGGCGTCCCAGGTGCGGCTGCTGGAGACGGCGGAGGAGATCGCCGAGAAGAAAAAGCAGGCGGCCAAGTCCCGCGCCGGCGGCAGCAGCGCCACGGTGCAGATCAGCACCGGCGCACGGGCCTCCGCAGAGCTGGACATCCGAGGGCTGGAAACGCTGGAGGCTGAGAGCGTGGTGGAGAACTATCTGGACGCGGCGCAGCGCTCCAAGCTGGGCACCGTCACCATTATCCACGGAAAGGGCACCGGCGCACTGCGTGCCGCCGTACACCAGATGCTGAAGAAGAACAGGGCTGTTAAGAGCTTCCGTCTGGGCCGCTACGGCGAGGGCGAGGCCGGGGTGACAGTGGTGGAGCTGAAGTAAGGCGGAGAGTTTGTGTAATTCGACGAATTATTCAGGGAATTCCACAGGGGGTGGTACAAATTTCGTATCAATGCCCATTGAAATGGAGCGGTATTTTCGCTATAATAAGCATGATGGGAGCTATGTTTTTCACCATTTCGGAAAAAATTGTGGTATAAGGAGTGCTATTCCATGTATACACGGGAAATCACTGTCAAGAATGAAGTCGGTCTGCACGCCAGACCCGCTACCTACTTTATCCAGAAGGCCAACGAGTTCAAGAGCGGCATCTGGGTGGAGAAGGAGGAGCGCCGCGTCAACGCCAAGAGCCTGCTGGGCGTGCTGTCCCTCGGCATCACGAAGGGCACCACCATCACCCTGCTTGCCGACGGCAGCGACGAAAAAGAGGCGGTCGCCGCACTCAGCGAGCTGGTTTCCGGCAACTTCGGCGAATAAACGATCATAGTTTCAAGGAAAGGCGGTTTCGCACAGGGCGGAGCCGCCTTTTTCCGCGGAAAGGAGGGAGCGCATGACCAAGGAGCAGCTGCTTGAAAAGGCCAACGACCTGCCGCTCGCTCCGGGCGTTTATCTGATGATGGACGCATCGGGCAAGGTCATCTACGTCGGCAAGGCGAAAAAGCTCAAAAACCGCGTCAGCCAGTATTTCCAGCTCGGCACGGGCCACAATGAAAAGACCCGCCGCATGGTCTCGCAGGTCGACCATTTCGACACCATCTTTGTCTCCAGCGAGTTCGAGGCGCTGATCCTCGAAAACTCCCTCATCAAGCAGCATCAGCCGCACTACAATATTCTGCTCAAGGACGATAAGGGCTACCCCTTTGTCCGTCTCTCCCACGGCCCCTACCCGCGCTTCACGCTCGCCAACAAAACGGCGGACGACGGCGCGCGCTACTTCGGGCCCTTCGGCGCACGCGGCGAGACCCGCGCCGCCATCGACGCGGTCTGCGCCGCCTTCCGCCTGCCGACCTGCACACGCCGGTTCCCGCGCGACATCGGGAAGGAGCGCCCCTGCCTCAATTACCACATGGGCCGCTGCGACGGCTTCTGCCGCGGCGAGCCGGACGCGGAGGAATATCAAAAGCGCATCGAGCAGGCGTGCTCGCTCCTCTCGGGTCACTATAAGACGCTCGCACGCGAGCTGAAGACCGAGATGGAGCGCGAGGCGGAGCAGCTGCACTTCGAGCAGGCCGCCGTCCTGCGCGACCGCATCGCCGCCATCGAGGTGCTCGGCAAGCGCCAGAAGGTCATCGCCGGCGTCTGTGCCGACACCGACGTCTGGGGCCTCTACACGGGCGCCGCCAAGTCCGGCTGCGCCGTTGTCCACGTGGAGGATGGCAGCGTCACCGGCCGCGAGACGAGCATTTTTACCGCCCCCACCGACGAGACCGAGGCCGATACGCTCTCGGCGCTCCTGTCGCAGTATTACCTTCCGCGCGGCGTGCTGCCGCGGGAGATCCTGCTGCCCTTTGCCGTGGACGAGCTTTCCGGGCTGGAAACGGTGCTCACCTCCCGCGCGGGGCATCGCGTCACGCTGCGCGTGCCGCAGCGCGGCGAAAAGGCGGAGCTGCTTGCCATGGCCGAGCGCAACGCCCGCGAGGAGGTCGAGCGCGTCACCACCGCCGCCGAGCGCGAGGACAAAACGCTCAAGAGCCTTGCTGCCATGTGCGGTCTGAGTGCCGCGCCAAAACGCATGGAATCCTACGATATTTCCAACACCGGCGCGAGCGACATCGTCGCGTCGATGGTCGTCTACGCCGGCGCGAGGCCGCTCAAGCGCGACTACCGCCGCTTTAAAATGAAGTCCGTCACGGCTCACCCCGATGACTACGCCTCGATGGAGGAGGTCCTGACCCGCCGCCTGCAGCGCTACGCCGACGGCGACGAGAAATTCGCGCCGCTGCCCGACGTGTTCCTCATCGACGGCGGCATGACGCACGCCGCTGTCGCGGAGAAGGTCTGCGCGGCGTTCGGACTGCACATTCCCATTTTCGGCATGGTCAAGGACGACCGCCACCGTACACGCGCCCTCACCACCGCCGAGGGCCATGAGATCGACCTGCACGCCGACCCCGCCGTTTTTGCCCTCATCGGGCAAATTCAGGAGGAAACGCACCGCTTCGCCATCACCTACCACCACGAGAGCCACACGCGCTCGTCCGTCGCCTCCGCGCTCGACGGTATCCCCAACATCGGCGAGGTGCGCAAGCGGAAGCTGCTGGCTCGCTTCAAGAGCGTCAAGGCCATCCGCGAGGCGGAGCTGCCCGCCCTGCAATCGGAGCTGGGCCGCGCCGCGGGCCGCGCGGTGTACGACCATTTTCACCCCAAGGAGGAAACGCCATGACCGGCAAGCTCTACGGCACGCTCGGCCCCGCCTGCGCCAACACGGATACGCTCCGCGCTCTGCTGCGCGCTCAGCTCGCCTGCCTCGCAGGCCGAGCCGATAATGAGACCCTCACGGAATCGGATAAGCTCTGACTTTGGGATGCGCGGCGTGCGCTTGAACCTTTCCCATGGTCCCCTCGCCGAGCGTGCGCCGTGGCTGGAAAGCCTGCGCCGCGCCGAGACCGCGGAGGGCGTTTCCTGCGAGCTACTCATCGATCTGCAGGGCCCCGAGCTGCGCGTCGGCGCGATTCCCGCG
>ERZ773146.1335-NODE-1335-length-17841-cov-14.077645_pt1 | contig 17841 bp, 19 predicted proteins | sample MGYA00580847_ERZ773146 | MGnify/ENA primary metagenome ERZ773146 (study PRJEB29015, sample SAMEA2737830) | human gut metagenome | biome: human gut; feature: human-associated habitat; material: faeces | place: China | collected 2012 ...
GCAACAGTGAGCAACTGAACACAAAACACAGCCACAGATGTACTCTGCGGCTGTGCTTTTATGCGTAGTATACCGCGTGACAAGCGGTTTTACTGTGACGGCGTCACACAATTTGAGAAAATCAGCGCGGCGCTCCGGTTGTACGATTATGATTGCCGCTCCCAGCCTTGGAGATTTGCCGCGAAAATGTGAGCAGCAAAAAGTCATGACTTAATCACCGCGAGGGCTTGTATATCACCCGAAAGGGATAGCTATAAAGAAGTACTGTAACGAATTGTTCCTAAAAATGTGGAAACAGAAAAGGAAATCGGTATGAAAAATGAATCCCAATACGGTCTGCTGCTCTTACAGCAGTATCTGTATGAGCATACGGATGACCGGCATCCGGTCTCTGTGGCGGATATTCTTGCTTTCTGGCAGGAGCATGGCATTCAGGCAGGGCGCAAGAGCGTATATTCCGCTATTGAAGTCTTGCAAAGTAGCGGTATGGACATCGTCTGTGTCAAAAGCACCCAGAATCAATACTTCGTGGGTGAGAGGCTGTTCGAACTGCCGGAGCTGAAGCTGCTGGTGGACGCGGTAGAATCCTCCCGCTTCATTACGGCCAAAAAGAGCGAGCGGCTTATTGGAAAGCTGGGTAAGCTCACCAGTGAATCTCATGCCCGCCAGTTGGATCGGCATATCTATATGGAAGGTACCGCCAAACCGGAGAATGAGTGTATTTATTACAGCGTGGATGAGATCCATAACGCCATTCAGGATAAACGGCAGATCACCTTTCAGTATTACGAATACACCCCGCAGAAAGAAAAGATACTCAAGCATAACGGTTACCGCTATCAGTTCAGCCCGTATGCCCTTATCTGGAGCCGGGATTGTTATTACGCAGTGGGCTGGTCGGAAAAGCACGGGAAGCTGGCACAGTTCCGAGTGGATCGAATGGTGGCTGTGGAATCATCCGACCAGGCGGCTGTTTGTATGCCGGACTTCGACCCGGCTGAGTATGTGCGGAAAATATTCGGAATGTACCCGGACGATCTGTGTACGGTGGAGCTGCTGTGCGAGAACGAGGTCATGCGCAGCGTAATAGACCGCTTTGGCGAAGAAGTCTCAACGGTGACAGCAGATGACGGCCACTTCAAGGCCATCGTGGAGGTAGCACCCAGTCCACCGTTTTTTGCATGGGTGTTCACCTTCTGCGGCAAGATCCAAATCCTCGGCCCCGCAGAGGTGCTGGACGAAATGCGCGGCATGGCCGCATGGCTGCAATGATCCAGCAGAGGTGTTCCTTGCGGGGAACACCTCTGCTTTCTCATCTTGCTAATCGAACAGATGTTTGCTATACTGGCACTGTTCCCAATCGAGAGAACGCACGAGGAGGTGAAATGCGTGGAACAGACCTTTGGCAGCTTCCTTCGGGAGAAGCGTATGGCGCGCGGCCTGACGCTCCGCGGCATGGCGGCAAAGCTGGACTTGTCGCCGGTCTATATGAGCAACATTGAGAATGACCGCCGCGCGGCTCCTTCGCAGGAATATCTGGAACGGATGGCCCTGCTGCTGCAGTTGGACAAGCCAGAACGGGAATGGATGCTTGACCTTGCGGCAAAATCCAAGCAAAATCGGGTATCCGCAGACCTTCCGGACTACATCATGGATCGAGAGATCGTCCGGGCTGCATTGCGCACAGCCAGGGAGGCAGACGCCACCGACCAGGAGTGGCAGGATTTTATCGACCGAATCAACCGGCGCATGAGATCATCAGGAGAGGACAGTGATACCAAGGCATGAGAACACCATATTACAGGGAACAGGCTCTGGAGGGGATCGCCCGCGAAGTCATCACCGCCTATGATCCGAATCTCTATTATGGCGTTCCCAGAATGATCCCTATCGAGGATATCATCGAAGCACAGGGGATCACGCTGGAATATCAGTGCCTGCGGAAAACCGGGTGTGTCTTGGGCGAAACGATTTTTGATGATGGCGGCGCCATTATCTATGATTACGATATCCCAGGATATACCGTCATTGCGGTCAAGAGCGGCACCATACTCATCGATAGCTCCCTCTGCAGAGAGGATGCCTCCACAGGCCGACTGCGCTTTACCTGCGCTCATGAGCTGGCACACTGGCTGCTGCATAAGAGACTGTACAGCGGAACCGGCGAGAGTGCAGCCATGATGACAGAAACAAACATCGTCAGAACGCAGAACAGCGCATTGGAAATGCAGGCGAATCTGCTGGGGTCCATCCTTCTGATGCCGCTGCCTCAAGTAAAACGATGCTTTTACCAGCTCCAGTCTGGCAGGGACCGTCAGCAATTAGTCGCGGATATGGCCGGCATTTTTCAAGTCTCCAAGCAAGCCATGCGTATCCGGCTGGAGAATCATCATCTGCTGTGAAAAAATTTTAGGAAGCTGTTCTCAAAAAAGAGAACAGAGAAAGCGAGGCGCCATGGAACAAGAAATACGCAAGATCCTTCGCTGTCCTATCTGCGAGAAGGGACGGATCGCGGATGCTCCTGCAGGAGCGGCTCTCTCCCAATATCGGCTGTTTGCCATGGTAGGAAATGAACCAGCTGATATTATCGCAAAGTGTCCAAGGTGCGGTATGCAGGTGGGGATCACCGTGCAACACAGGACCGAGTCATCGATTATCGTGCCCACTCTCTGTAGGGATACGGCATGGGCCTGAATTAAGAAAAAACAAAACAATATATAACTTCGTCAAGCGCACCAACCACCCAGCGTCGAATCAGACGTAAGCGGGAAGTATTGAGTTAGGAGCCTTACAAGTAGCTTTTCAGCTATGCGTAAGGCTCTTTTTTTGCGCCCTTTTCGCATTGTTGAACGGCGGAAAGGACTTGTATGCTCCAGCGTTGGCAGACCTATGTTGCCAGATACCCGTGACCCGATCTCAGAACTTTCAAAAAAATCTGAGATTGGAGTCATGAAAAATGAAAAAATGGCAGGAAGAACGCAATTATAGACGCATTTACAACGAAGCCGGTGAAGTAATCGCCAATATCATCACCGTGGATGGTGTGGATGTGGAGGTAGCGGAGGATGTGTATCTGGCCTACTCCCAGGCAGACCGCCGGGAGCGGTACGTGCGGGAGGAACAGTTTTCCGGGAAGATCCTCTCGCTGGAGCAGATGGCGGAGGACGACCTGCTTCCGGACTATGTCGGCGCGGAAGCAGCCCCAAGCGCGGAGGAAGAAGCGCTGGAACGAGAGCAGGCACAGAGCCTTGCGGAACGAAAGGAGATGTTGCTGCTGGCCATGCTGTCTCTGAATAACGCGGATCGGGAGTTGATCAACGCGCTATTCTTCGATGGCGTGTCCACCAGAGACTACGCGGCGCGGATCGGAATTACCCAGAGGGCGGTCATCAAACGCCGGGACCGTATTCTGCGGGATCTGAAGAAATGTTTTGAGAATTTTTCAAATTAAGGGTATTCACCCGAGGGCTTTTTCGGGAGGACAGTGAGGGACCCAAAAGGAGATCCCTCACTGTTCCTTGAAAAGTGCATACCAGCAGTACGGGCAACCGCCCGGACGGATGAGCGTTCGCGCAGTGTGCGCCATGACCCGGAGGAGATATCTTCGGCGAGCGATAAAACCTGTGACGGGCCGACTTTGGCAAAGTCGGCTGGCATTGACTCTGTTCGGGCTGATAATGAGACACAAAGCACTGGCCAGCATGATGAGGCTGGGCTGCCCTGGGGTTGAAAGCAGTAGAGATCCCAGGAATACGCCCGTGAGAAGGTAGCCGCCTTCTGTCCGTACTGTTCCCTTTATCCACCGGGGCGCGAGCTGCAAATACGGTGAAACGAATGACAAAAATACTTTTTATCATGATAGGGGAAATCCACGGATGAATACAAATGATACAAACAGGCAGAAAGCCCACGCCATGATCGACCATATTTTCAAAGACCTGCTGCCTGCCCAGGGCATGGCGGAGCGTTCCGAGCAGATCAAGCTCAGCCACCGGATGCTGGATACCATGCTGAACGGTGGCATCGCCCTGTGCGACGCAGGCACCGGCATCGGCAAGACCTACGCTTATCTGGTAGCTGCCGCAGCGGCCAACCGATCCGACACGGAGGCGCTGCGCAAGCCCGTCATTATCTCAACCTCCAGCATCGCCTTGCAGAACGCCGTGCAGACGGAATACCTTCCGCTGCTGTCCTGCATCCTGCTGGCAGACGGACAGATCGACCGCCCGCTGCTCTCTGTGATCCGCAAAGGAAAAGGTCATTATGTTTGCGACGAACGCCTGCAAAGGCGGCTTCGTCAGGTGAACTTTCAAAAGAAAGATCCGGCAGCCGCCGACGCCCTTCGCACGCTGAAGGGAACGCTGGACATGGACAATGTCCCCCATCTCAGCGGGTATGACCGGGAACGTGTCTGCGTTCCACAGTTCTGTGACTGCGATCATCAGGATTGCAGGTATAAGCGCTTTCTGAAGCGCTGCGACGCGGATCGATATGTGTTTCAGATCTGCAACCATAATCTTTTGCTGGCGGACGCCATCCACCGCAGTCAGGGCAGACGCCCCATTTTCCCGGAGCATAGCGTCATCATCGTAGATGAGGCACACAAGCTGCCGGAGGCGGCACGGGAGATGTTCGGCATGACGCTGACTGCCAGTGACATCCAAAGCATGATCAACCAGCTCCGCGCGGAACGATATCTGCTGGCAGCGGATGTACTGACAGACACGATGGGGTCGCTGCTCCGCAAGCTCACGCAGCCCAGAGAGGAAACCGAACCCCTGGATGCGTACCTTCGCTTACTGACGATCCCCAGCCGATCTCTTCTTGTTATTGAGAAACAGGTCGGCAGGCTGCTGTCGGCGCAGGGGCGCAGGCAGTTGGAAAAGCTGCGTGGCACGGTGTCCCTCTTGAGTAGTCCGAGAACGAATATGATCCTCTACACAGCGGATGACGGCGATGGCGGAACCATGCTGTGCGCCACCGTTTCAGATTTGACGGAACAGATGCGCCAAGTCCTGTGGAGGCCGGAACACGCTTTTGTGCTGGCCTCTGGGACTTTGGCTGTAGGGGATGACTTTCACCGTTTTCGTTCGCAGACTGGACTGATGGACGGGCGGCGCGTAACGGAGTCGGTTTCTCTTTCTCCCTTTGACTATAAGCGGAATTGCCTGCTGTACTTGCCGCAGCTTCCACCGAGCCAAAGTTCGGAAGCATACTATGATGGATTGACAGATGAAATTGCGGAACTCATCCGTGCGGCTTGGGGCCATGCGCTGGTGCTGTTCACCTCCTACGCCGCCATGTCAGCGGTAAAGGATAGGCTGCGGGAGCGGGAACTCAGCTTCCCGTTATTTACCTTGGGCAGAAACGCCATGCACATGACGGAGCGGTTTCGGCAAACACCGGGGGCTGTACTGCTGGCCACAGGCGCGGCATGGGAAGGCTTTGATTTCCCCGGCGACTGCGTATCCCTGCTGGTGATTCCCCGCCTGCCCTTCGCCTATCCTGACGCATTGAAGGAAAAAGAGCGGGAGGAATACGCTTCCCTTCGCCAATTTATTCAGAATGTGGCCGTTCCGGAAATGCAGATTAAGCTGCGTCAGGGCTTTGGGCGGGCTATCCGAACGGAGTCCGATACCTGCGTCATTGCCATTCTGGATGAGCGCGCAAGCCATGGCCGCCGCTACTACGCAGCCATGCGGGAGGCTCTGCCGGACATGCGCACCACGAGCAGCCTGCGGGCTGTAACGAAGTTCCTGCGGGAGCTGAAGCCGGAAAGCTATTTTGAGGTGTGCGCATGATCGACGCCAAGAAGGAATTGCAGTACCGGCTGGCCATCCGGATGCTGGAACACTTATCCGAGAAGGGCCTTCTGTCAGCAAAGGAATTGGCTTATGCCAAGGGACTCGCCAGAGAAAAATACGCCCCGCAGACTGTTCGGGAATAGTGCTGGCTATTCCGCGGATAGTGTGGTAGCTTGTGTGTTGCCCAAAAAGATGCAAGGAGGACACAGTGTGGAATACCAGTATTATTTGAGACAAATTTACCGCAAAGACGGTTCTGTTTGGATCGACATCCTTGAGGCGGCGCAGGCGGAAAAGCTGGGGTATCAGGACGGTGACAAGTACACGCAGAATGACGGCGTTGTTTACATCAACGGGTTTGACAGCCCGTCTGCCCTGAACACCTTTATCGAAGACCTGCATGGCTGCGTGAACCGCAGCGAAGCGATGGCTGCCCACCAGCGGGAGGAACGCTGATGGCTACGGTAAAAGAGATTGCGCCACACGCACTCCAACCGGAACACCTGCGTGTCGCCGCCTACTGCCGTGTCAGCTCAGACTCTGAGAATCAGATGCATTCCTACGCAGCCCAGATCCGCAACTACACCGAGGTGATCGCTCAGCACGACGGCTGGGATCTGGTGGATGTGTACGCCGACGAGGGCCTGACCGGCACGCGCGTGGACAAGAGGGACGATTTCAATCGCATGATGCGGGACTGCCGAAAGGGCAAAATCGACTGCATTCTGGTGAAGTCAGTAGCCCGTTTCGCCCGCAACACCAAAGAGTGTCTCGCCTCCCTGCGAGAACTCTCCGGTATGGGAGTCACTGTCCGATTCGAAAAAGAAAATATCGACACAGGAACGCTCACCACCGAACTGATGGTGAGCGTTTCCGGTTCTCTGGCCCAGCAGGAGTCCCTATCCATCTCGGCAAACCAGCGTCTGAGCTATCAGCACCGCATGGAATGCGGAGAATTCATCACCTGCAGCGCTCCCTACGGATACCGGATTAAAGACAAGAAAAACCTTGAGATCCTGCCGGAAGAAGCGGCTGCGGTACGCTGGGCCTTTGATGCATATCTCAAAGGAAACAGCTCCAAATGGATCGCGGAGCAACTGACGGCAAAAGGCATTCCGACGCAGAATGGCGCCGAGAAATGGCAGGAGACAAGCATCCGATATCTGCTGACCAACGAGAAGTATATTGGAGACACGCTCTGCCAGAAATCCTATAGCTGCGGCTTCCCGTTCGTGCAAAAGCGCAATCGGGGGGAGCGGATGCAATACTATGTCGAGAACAGTCATCCGGCCATCATTGACCGCGATACCTTTGAAAAAGTGCAGGAGCTGCTGCGCAAGAAAGCACAAAAAGAGAAAAGGCGTCGAGAGAGAAGTCCATTCGCCCTGAAAATCCTATGCGGGAACTGTGGGACGATGTTTCTGCGCCGAACCAGCAAAAACGGATATGTAACATGGGTCTGCCGAACCCATGACCGCAGTGCCGATGCCTGCCACGTAGGACGCATTCCGGAGAGCGAGATCCGCGCTGCATTCCTACGGATGTACCGCAAGCTCAAGTGCAATGCCGACATGATCCTAAAGCCCGCTATGGAGCAGATGAACGCCCTTGACGCCATCCTGCAGCAGAATAACCCGAAAACCCTGACCATCAACCGGGCCATCGCGGAAGCCACAGAGGAAAGCCATAAAATCAGCACCCTGCGTGTCAATGGCCTGCTGGACGCCGATACCTGCACGGCTCGCATGAATGTGATCAGCGCCAAGCTGGCGCAGCTCCGCAGGGAACGGCGCAGGCTGGCGGAGAATGAAGCATTGGACGAGGTCATGGACGCGCTTCGGAAGGTGCGGCAGACGATTCTTGACGGGCCGGAACAGATGGATGACTTCGACGATGATCTCTTCGAAAGTCTCGTGGAAAAGATCATCGCGGAATCTCAAACAGAGATTCGTTTCCGACTCTATGGCGGGCTGGAACTGAGGGAGCGATTGGAGGTGGCGGTAAGATGACAAAACGCAAGATTTTATATGGATACCAGATCCGTGGCGGCGCATTGGAGATCGTTCCGGAAGAGCAGCGGGTCGTTCAGATGCTGTTCGCCCTCTACAGTGCCGGAGCATCTTACCAGGACATCTCCGATGCGTTGAATCGGCAGGGCGTTCCATACAGCTCCGAAATACCGCTTTGGAACAAGCATAAGATAAAGCGCATGTTGGAAAATGCCCGTTACACCGGAAAAGATGGTTATCCTGTGATGATCGCGGAAACCGATTTCCAAGCTGTGCAGGACAAGATCTCAGAAAAGAATGACAGGCGGCAGGTGTCCGAAGAGGTGACGGTCGTTGACCGGTTAAAGCCCTACTTTCGATGTACCTGCGGTGGAAAGATGGTTCGTCTGGGTGGACGCTGGCAGGATCGCAGCAAGGTGTATCTCAAATGCGAACACTGCGGCATTTCCGTTTCTCTGGATACGGATGAGACGTTCCAAGAAGTTGCCCACCAAATGCAGACGCATGAATGCCAGGAGGCGGACGCTTATGTTCCCTCTGCGGAGGTCATTCGGCTGAACAACGCCACCAACCGAGGGCTCGAACAGCCTGACTCACCCGAAGCAGTCATGGCTCTCATTTTACAGGGGGCAGCCGCACGATATGACTGCTGCCCCCAGCCTATTTCTGAATGTGAACCCTCAGACTGCCCAGTGGAAGTGGATTGGCTCCGCTTTCGCCGGGTGGTCTCTTATATCACCGTCGCGTCTGACGCTATGGTGAGCCTCACATTTACGGATGATAACTTCACTGGAAAGGACAAATAACCATGGAAGCAGCAACAACCACTTTAGAACGGCGTGTGCGGGAAATCCCACCGACCAGGAAGCCGGAAGAATTACTTAGAAACTACGATGGCAAGATGCGTGTGGCGGCCTACTGCCGCGTATCCACCGACAGCGAGGAACAGCTCAACAGCTATGAAGCCCAAAAGACCTACTACACCCAGAAGATTCAGGACAACCCTGATTGGGAGATGGCGGGCATTTACGCAGACGTGGCTGTAATAATAGGACTAAAAACATTAAGGCTCAAAAAGTGCTGAAAATACAGCGTTTTTGAGCCTTATCACATAAATAAGCGCAAATAGTACATAGCGCGTCTGTTACCCAAAGTAGCGCTTGGGTCGGCAGGCGCGCTGTTTTTATGCCCAGATGCGGGCGAAGGAGGTGTTATTGTGAAAGCATATGGGAAGTCGTGGGGCTACAACGTATATGACTGCCGGTACTGCCTGTACCGAAAAGGAAAAATACAGGGCTGCGTCTACCCGGACGGCTGCTGCTGTCCCGTCCCGCAGAAGCCCGAAAGACGGAACGGCATAGAACAAGTTTACGAAGCAGATGCGGACAGCGCCGCTCCCGCCGTTTCGGAGTGCGAGGGCTGTCCCTACGGAAGGGCTGCCCCCTGCATCGGATGGTGTACCAAAGCGGTCATGCGCGCCGCAGGGCTTCCAAAGGAGCGTGACAGAGGCCATGTATGACTATTTCTACGGCGCGGAAGCGGAACAGTTCTCCTTCTACCGCATCCCCAAGGTGCTGTTCACGGAGGAACGGTTCAGAAGCGTTTCCGCAGAAGCCAAGGTGCTCTACGGTCTGCTCCTTGACCGCATGAGCCTGAGCTGCAAGAACGGCTGGCTGGATCGGGCGGGGCGTGTGTATATCATCTTCACCATCGGGGAGGTCATGACCGCCCTGGGCTGCGCCGACCAGAAGGCCGGAAAGCTGCTGCATGAGCTGGAGAGCAAATGCCGCCTCATCGAGCGCAAGCGGCAGGGGCTGGGCAAGCCCAACCTCATCTACGTCAAGAATTTTGTGGAGAAGGATGCGGATAACCATGTGGATAACACATCGGGCAGTAGCACCCCCTCCCCGGAATCACGATTCCAGAACCGTGAAAATCACGATTCAGGAGCAGTGAAAATCACGGATCAAGAACCGTTAAAATCACGAGGTAGTTATACTGATAAGAATGATACTGATTTTAGTGATACGGATTCCTTTCCCTTCACTTCGTTCAGGAGGAATCACGGTCTGGAAGCGAAAGGAAACGAAGCGGCTCTGAGAGAGCGGTACAGAGCACTTATTGCGGAGAACATCGCCTACGACGCACTCCTGACAGACTATTCATACGAGCAGGACACGCTGGAAGAAATCCTGGAGCTGCTGGTGGATGTTGTCTGTACGACGAAGAGCTCCATCCGCATTTCCGGCGACGATAAGCCCGCCGAGGTGGTCAGGAGCCGGTTTTTGAAGCTGAACAGCGAGCACATCCGCTTTGTGGTGGGCGGGCTGAAGGAAAACACCACCCGCATCCGCAATATGCGCCAGTATCTTTTAGCCACGCTGTATAACGCCCCTCTGACCATCGGGAACTACTACCGAAGCCTTGTCAGTCACGATATGTCGGAGGGCTTCATCTGAGCCGCAGGTTATTGCCTGCGGCTTTGGCATTTTCAGGAGGTGATGCGACCGTGCCGAAACAGAAACCCAACGAACAGGTACAGCAGATACCGCTTTCAGAGATTCGTCCCTTCAAAAACCACCCCTTCAAGGTGGCAGACGACGAGCTCATGCAGCAGACCATCGACAGCATCACGCAGGTGGGCGTTCTCAACCCCGCCATCATCCGCCCCGCACCGGAGGGCGGATACGAGATGGTAGCCGGACACAGGCGGCTCCATGCCGCAGACCTTGCGGGGCTGAAAACCATACCGGCCATCGTCCGCAATCTTGACGACGACGAGGCGGTGATCCTCATGGTGGACAGCAATTTGCAGCGGGAAACCATCAGCCCCATGGAGCGGGCGCAGGCATACAAAATGAAGCTGGAAGCGTTGAAGCATCAGGGAAAACGGGTGGATTTGCAGGACAAGTCAACTTCTCGCCAAGTTGGCGAGAAGTCATGGGCTGTTGCCAAAGTCGGTGCTGATGCAAACGAAAGTGAAAGACAGGTACACAGATATATCCGTCTCACCGAGCTTCTGCCGGAGGTGCAGAAAAAGGTGGACAGAAAGGAGATCGCGTTCAGCCCCGCCGTGGAGCTGTCGTATCTAACCCATGACGAGCAAAAGCAGTTTCTGGACGCAATGGACTATTCCCAGAACACCCCCTCACTTTCCCAGGCACAGCGGCTCAAGAAGCTCAGCCGGGAGGGAAAATGTACGCAGGAGGCCATGCGCTCCATCATGTCCGAGGAAAAGAAGGAGGAACAGGAGCGTATTACGCTGAGCAGCGATACCCTCCGCAAATATTTCCCCCGAAGCTACACTCCCCTGCAAATGCAGCAGACCATCATCAAGCTGCTGGAGCAGTGGCAGAAAAAACAGCAGCGCCGGAACGAGCGCTGAGAAAGGCAGGTTTATCCATGAACGTAACCATCAACATCTACGGCGACGTACACATCCATTGCGACTGCTGCGACGAGTGCGGCGTATATGACGACGACCTTGAGAAAAGCCCCGAAGCCCCATATGAAGATGCACCCGATACGGAGGATGACAGCGAAGAAACCGAGCTGTCCATTGCGGAAGCGGAAGCTGTGGTCAAGGCAGTGGCGGAGCTGCTCTTTCCCTTTCTTCCGGCTGAAATTGACGAGGGAGGCGGCGCGCATGAAGGAATTTGACGTGACCATCACAGAAACGCTGAAGCTCACCGTGTCCGTGGAGGCTTCTTCCAAAGAGGAAGCCCAACAGATGGTAAGCGACCAGTGGCACGCCGGGGATCATATTCTGGATGCGGACAATTTCGTGGAGGTGGAGTTTGAGAGCAATGACGGCAAAGAAATATCCGTCGAAAGAGCGCCGGACGACACCCTCGAGGTGCTCATGGTGGAGCCGGGACAGTATCCGCGCGTGGAGCGCATCGGCTCCGACCTTGCTTCCTTGCAGAAGGCGGTAGACGGCTATATCGAAGCGATTTACCCATATGACGACCCCGTGGCGCTGATCTGCGGGGAGGAAGCCAAGCTGGAGGGCAAGCCCCTGAACCGCGCCCTGCGAGACGGGGACGGCGATATCTACGATATTGTGGCCGGTAAATTCTTCATCTGCGGTCTGGGGGATGAGAACTTTGCGTCTCTCCCAAAGGAGCTGCAACAGAAATACGAGGAAAAGTTCCGTCAGCCGGAAGCCTTTTTGAAGATGGGCAGCAAGATCATGGCGATCCCCACCGAGCCCGCCAAGGCAGCGGGCAAGGGCAAGACCGCTCCGGCGACAGAGCGATGACGGCGCTTTGAGGAGTATGCGGGAAAGGAGGAATGACCCATGCAGGAGGAAGTCGAAAACAGAGCGGTCACGCTGGTCATCAGCGCAACCAAGCTCACGGCACGGCTGTTAAAGGCCGTCATCCTCAAATACCTCGCCAGCCGCAAGGAGAAGAAGCTGGCAAAGGCGCGCGGTGCGCCTGAAAAGCCCACCGGCAAGCAGACGGTGAAGCAGCTTGTCGGTCAGAACCAGGGCGTGTCCAACATCGAGGTCACGGAGCGGAACATCAAGGGCTTTGACCGTGTGGCGCGCAAGTACGGCGTGGACTACGCCATCAAGAAGGACAAAACCGGCGAGATCCCCAGGTATCTCGTCTTTTTCAAGGCGCGGATGGTACCAGGAGCAGCCTCAAGCGGGTTGGTAGCGCCCATGAGGGTGCGCATCTTAGCAACAGCGGAGAGACCGGAAACGACCATCTTGACGACCGGACCGCTCGTCATAAAGTCGCAGAGACCGCCAAAGAAGGGCTTGTCGGCCAGATGGGCGTAGTGCTCCTCAACGGTAGCGCGCTCGAGCGTGGTCATCTCCATGCGCTCGATGACAAGGCCGCTGCGCTCAATGCGAGCAACGATCTCGCCGATCTTGCGGTCGCGCACGGCGTCGGGCTTAATCATGATGAAGGTCTTCTCGATAGCCATAAAAGTAGCCTTTCAAGTAGGTTCGCGCGTGCCCAAGTCCCATTCCGGCACCCGCCTGGACTGCATCGTAACAGAGTTTTAGCTGCAGTTAAACAAAAAGCTGTTTATTGAAACGTTGCAATTTATTAAAGCGCTCCATATGTGTCACTTCTGTTTCGAAGCCCGATTAGAGTACCATCCGACCGCCCATCAACCACGCCGAACAGAGCAGGCGGTCGGTTGCCGCCCGCGAACGTATCCCCTTCACAACCTGCCCAAAGGTCCTACAGAAGTTCTCGACAAGCCCTTCCCCCATAGCAACAAAATACGGGCTCCCACATCAGCAGGCGCCCGTAAAGCGAAAACGATTTATCAATAAATGGACAATACGTCTTCAGCCAAACCTCTACTTTGCCCCGTGACCCATCTCGACGACCTTGGTTAGCGATCCAAACACACCTTCGTCGACCACGAGCTGCGCCTCGGCACGCTGCAGCTGCACGGCAACGGCGGCAGGGGCGGTGCCGCCCTCGGTCGTGCGCGCAGCGACAATCGACGGGATGTCGAGCGCCTCGGTAATGTCGCGCTCAAAGAGCGGGCTTGCCTCCTGGAACACCTCAAACGGCAGGTCCTCAAGATTGCAGCCGCGCTTCTCGCACATCAGGACCAGATGGCCCACCACGGCATGTGCCTCGCGGAACGGCAGGCCACGCTTGGCCAGGTAATCGGCAACATCGGTGGCGGCAAGGTGCCCCACGCCGCACTCGCGCGCCATGGCATCCTCGCTGACGGTCCAAGTCGAAATCATACCGGCCATAACCGACAGGCACTGCATGAGCGTGTGAGCGGTATCGAGCGCGCCCTCCTTGTCCTCCTGCAAGTCCTTGTTATAAGCAAGCGGCAGCCCCTTCATGGTCACGAGCAGCTGCACCAGGTTGCCATACACACGGCCGCTCTTGCCGCGGATAAGCTCAGCAAAGTCGGGATTCTTCTTCTGCGGCATGATGGACGAGCCGGTGGAGTATGAGTCGGAAAGCGTGATAAAGCCAAATTCGGAGCTCGACCACAGCACGATCTCCTCGGAAAGACGCGACAGGTGCATCGCCATGACGGATCCGGCGTAATGCAGATCGAGCAGGAAATCACGGTCGGAAACCGCATCGAGCGAGTTGGGAATCACACCCGCAAAGCCAAGTTCGGCAGCCGTCATCTGACGATCGAGCGGATAGCTCGTACCGGCAAGCGCGGCAGCACCCAGCGGGCAGTTGTCGGCGGCATCAAAGGCGGCCTTCAGGCGCGTAAAGTCGCGCGCGAACATCCAGGAATACGCCAGCAGATGATGCGACAGCAGCACGGGCTGAGCGTGCTGCATGTGCGTGTAGCCCGGCAAAATCACCTTGTCGTACTTCTTAGCCGCATCCACCAGCACATGGCGCAGCTCTAGATTGGCCTCCATGAGCTCCTTGGCCAGCGCCTTGACGCCCAGGCGCGTGTCGGTCGCCACCTGGTCGTTGCGCGAACGTCCGGTATGCAAGCGCTTACCGGCCTCGCCGATGCGACGCGTCAGCTCGCTCTCGATAGACATATGAATGTCTTCGTCGTTGATGTCGAAGGTGAAGTTGCCGGCATCGATATCCTGTTCGATTCCGGTCAGGCCATTGGCAATCGCCTGCTCGTCCTCGGCACTGATGATGCCCTTGGCCGCCAGCATTTTGGCATGCGCCTTAGAGCCGGCGATATCCTGTTTATAGAGATGTTTGTCGACCGGCAGCGACGCGCCAAACTCCTGCGTGACCTCGGCCACGCCTGCCTCAAAACGACCACCCCAAAGAGCCATGGAACCGTCCCCTTTCTCCAAATACCAATACAAGCGCCCAAAGCAATACGCCATATCGCTAACGCGATTTTTCAACCGCTAGTTTTACACATTCCCCACCGTGTGCGGAGCCATGTAGCTAATTTGCAAAGAAGTGACGCGCCATGCACTTGGCGCCCAACGTCTCCCTCCGGATGTTGCCCTGCGAACCATCGATCCAGGCCTTCAGGCTCATAGGAACGTCCTCGACCTTTGCAGCATCGAACTCGGGCGCGAGGGCAAGTAGAGCATGCGCGATAGCATTAAACATAATGGATACTCCTCATATATATAGGCGCAGAGCCGCCAAATTGATAGAAGGAGCCCCGCCGGACAACCCCGGCGGGGCTCGGACTCAGCCGCAGACGCGGCATCATATATGCGGGCGGAACGTAGGGGCCACCGATGTTAAGAAGTGTCAGCAAGCATAACGAAAGGTAGGGACCCCGTGCGCCCGTTATGTATCACGCGGATGGGCCGCGCGGATACCAAGGGAAGGAGGCGCTAGGCCTGGGCGGCAGCAGAGCTGGGGCCCTGGACCTTTGCCCACGTCTTGAGCGACAGCGTATCGATCTCGATAAAGCCGGCGCTGGCCTTCTCGTCAAACGTGGTGTCGCGGTCGTAGGTAGCCAGACCGTAGTCGTAGAGGCTGAAGGGGCTCTTGCGGCCGACGACATGGCAGTTGCCCTTAAAGAACTTCAGACGGACGGTGCCGGTCACGAACTTCTGGGTGTCGGCCATAAAGGCGTCGAGTGCGTTCTTGAGCGGGCTGTACCACTGGCCGTTGTACACGGCGGTAGCCCAATCCTGCTCGAGCTTGATCTTGGTCTTGAGCAGGTCGCCCTCGACGCAGATATCCTCGAGTGCCTTGTGGGCGGTGATGAGCGTCAGGGCTCCGGGAACCTCATAGCACTCACGGCTCTTGAGGCCCACCAGACGATCCTCGACCAGATCGAGGCGGCCAAAGCCATTGTCGCCGGAGATCTTGTTGAGGGCGATGACGATCTCGGAGAGCTTCATCTTCTTGCCGTCGACGGCGACGGGCTTGCCGGCCTCAAACTCAATCTCGGTGTAAGTCGGGGTGTCCGGCGTGTCCTCGGGGTTCTTGGTCATAACCCAAGCGTCGTCGAGCGGCTCGTTCCAGGGATCCTCCAGGTGACCGCACTCAATGGCGCGACCCCACAGGTTGTCGTCGATGGAGTAGGGGTTGTCGTTGGCACCCTCGGGAACCGGCACGTTGTGGGCGTGGGCATAGGCGACCTCGTCGGGACGGCACTTCAGGTCCCACTCGCGAACCGGGGCGATAACCTTGAGCTCGGGGTCGAGGGCCTTGACGGCGGACTCAAAACGGACCTGGTCGTTACCCTTGCCGGTGCAGCCGTGGGCGACGTAGGTCGCGCCAAACTCATGAGCGACCTCGACAAGCTTCTTGGCGAGCAGCGGACGAGACAAAGCGGAGAGCAGCGGGTACTTGTTCTCGTACATGGAGTTTGCTGCGATGGCTTTGGTCAGGAACTCATCGGAGAACTCGTCGCGCAGGTCGAGCACCTGGCAATCGAGAACGCCCAGGTCGAGCGCCTTCTGCTTCTTGGCATCCAGTCCGGTCTCTTCCTGGCCCACGTTGCCGCAGACACAAACGACATCGAGATTCTTCTCGTCCTGGAGCCACTTGACACATACGGATGTATCAAGACCACCGGAATATGCGAGAACGACTTTTTCCTTGCTCATGGCTGTTTCCTTTCGCCCTTGGTAGCTAGTTAGAACATCGGTCAGTTGCAAGTCACCTTGAGGTCAAAAACCGTGCAATATCAGGTTATTCAGCAGAATGCATCACAGGCATGCCCTAGAAACATGCGGCTATGTCGTGCTTAAACCCAACGACCTCAAAATGACTCTGTTGAGGCATTGCGCCCCATGCGGACAGAGACGATTGTTATCGTCGTCGGGAAATTGCGCGCTGGCGTCGGATGGCATTGTCTGCAGTGGTGATGATCTTTACGAACTGCATCTGCCTCTCCTTTCACGTATCGCCGGGCGCAATTCAAATATCGCAAACGGTACCTTTTCCTCGGTAAACGGCTCTTTTGCCGTCTCCGTTTTCGATGTTCGCTATATTACGATAAAGTGCACGCTGCGCAAGCGACAAATTCAAATTTCTGAAAAGTTTTTTCATTAGTTTGTGAATTGCAGTGCAAATACGCACCATTCCTGCGAAAATACGCTCGACTACTAGTTGATGGTTATAACGTCTGAAACAATCTCGAAACGAAAGGCGCATTTTTATGCAAACTTACGAATCGGACGCCAACATCGGCAACATTAAGCTTCTCGCCGTCGATATGGACAAGACGCTGCTGACCGACGAGCGTGTGCTGCCCCAGGGTCTTGATGAGCGCCTGGACAAGCTCGCCGACGCCGGCATCGTATTCTGCCCCGCCAGCGGACGTCCCGCCCCCAAGCTCGAGGAAATGTTCGAGGGCATTAAGAACCGCCTCGCTTTTTGTCCCGATAACGGAGCGTGCGTGATCTATCGCGGTAGCTATATCTATAAGAGCAATATTGACGTGGAGCTGTATCAGCAGGTCTTGAGCCGTGCCTCGGAGGATCCTCGCGCTGTCCCCGTCCTGTGCTGCTTCGACGAGTTCTACGTGCTTGCCCGCGACCATCAATACCACGACGAGATCAGCGTCTACTACAACACAATCAACTACGTCGACAGCTTTGAGGGCATCGATTTCGAGTCCAACAAGATTTCGGTCTTCTTCCCCGGCTACGACGCCGAGCCCGCTTTCCGCGAGACCTATAGCCCCGAGTTCTCGGACAAGCTCTACGTCACCAACGCCGGGCGCGAGTGGATCGACTTTATGAACCTGGGCGTCGACAAGGGCGCCGGCGTCGCGCACCTGTGCGAGCACCTGGACATCGATATTGCCGATGCTGCCGCCGTGGGCGACACCTACAACGACATCCCCATGCTGGAGCGCGTCGGTCACAGCTTTATCGTGGACAATGCCGAAGAGCATATGAACGCGCACGCCAAGTGGCGCATTCCGAGCAACAACGACGGGGGCGTACTGACGCTCATCGACGCCATCTTGGCGGCTCGTTAACGTGACTCGTCGGACCTGGCCGGGCGAGGCGGGTAAGTTTTTCGCTCGGTCAGGTCCTGGGCTCGCTCGGAAAGCACATTAAGTGCTTTCCGGCTCGTGCGGAATCTACGAAAAACTTACCCGCCTCGCCCGGCCAGATCCTA
>ERZ773146.1352-NODE-1352-length-17761-cov-3.462668_pt1 | contig 17761 bp, 17 predicted proteins | sample MGYA00580847_ERZ773146 | MGnify/ENA primary metagenome ERZ773146 (study PRJEB29015, sample SAMEA2737830) | human gut metagenome | biome: human gut; feature: human-associated habitat; material: faeces | place: China | collected 2012 ...
GCGCTGATCCTGCTGCTGCGGCCGGTGCGGGAGGCGCTGACGGGGACGAAGCACCTGCGGGAGGGGCAGAAATGCCTGTTGCGGAGCAATATGCTGCATACATACTATAAGAATAGGGATCACTCCGCCATCCGGCAGTAACCTAAGTTTGTGTCTCCGTATATCTGAAATATTGCAGCAAATAGCCGGTATTTATCGAAATGAAACTGAAGAAGACCTTTATCGTGAGTCACTTTTTAAGGCAATTCCTTCATCGATCGTATCTATCAGGAGATCAAGACCTGGGACATTGTATCATAAGGAGGGCTTTTATGGAAAATCTGGGTATTGCCAGCGTGGCGGCCATCACCGTCATCACCTATCTCATGGGCATGGCCGTGCGGGCCAGCCGGATGGACAACAAGTGGATCCCCATTCTCTGCGGCCTGCTGGGCGGGCTGCTGGGGCTGGTGAGCTTCTATCTGCTGCCCATCCCCGACTATCCGGCGGGGGACCCTATCACCGCTGCGGCGGTGGGCATCGTCAGCGGTCTGGCGGCTACGGGGCTGCATCAGGCGGCTAAGCAGCTGGGCAAGGAGGCGGGCGGAGATGCCTAAGGTGTATCTGTCCCCGGCGTATCACTACTGGAATCCCTGCGCCGTGGCGGGGTGCGACGAGACCACCCACAACAACCTCTATCTGGATGTGCTGGAGCCGTATCTGGCAGCCTGCGGCATCCAGTATAAGCGGGGGCCACGACGGACGCCCAAGTCTGGTGAGGACGGGGACGCCCTGATGCTGCAGGCGGTACGGGAATCCGATGCGTGGGGTGCCGACGTCCACTACGTCAGCCACACCAACGCCGCCAACGGCGGCGTCCGGGGCTACCGGCCCATGATCTATCCCGGCTCCGGCGGCGGGCGAAAGCTGGCGGCGTGTATCCTGAAGTATCGCCGGAAAATCTACGACCAGCCCATCCGGCTGTCGGAGAGCAGCGTGTGGTATGAGCTGCGGGCTCCGGCGGCGGTGAGCTTCTATGAGGAGCACGTGTTCCACGACAACGCCTCCGACGCCCAGTGGTTCCACAGCCATCTGGGGGCCATTGCAGAGGCTACCTGCCGGGGACTGTGCGAATATTTCGGTATCCCGTACCGGGCGCCGGGGACGGCCAATCCGTCTCCTGCGCCGACCATCAGGAAGGAGGAACAGGTGACCGTGGAACTGCGTATGCTGAAGCGCGGCATGGAGGGCGGCGACGTCCGGAGCGCCATGCTGCTGATGAAGGACAAGGGGTACTACCCCTACGCCATCCCCGTCAGTGACAAGCTGTTCGGGGCTAAAATGGAGGCCGGTCTGCGGAAGATGCAGGCCGACCACGGCCTCGGCGTGGACGGTATCTTGGGGGCCGCCAGTTGGGGCTATCTGCTGGGGCGATAAGGACAAAGTCAGAGCACACAGCTTACGCTGTGTGCTCTGACTTGGATGTGTGAGATGCCGCCTGTTTCGTGCAGAGCAGCAGATTTTTGAGCAGAATCGCTGTGCTTGAACTTAGTCCTGCATGATGCGCTTCACGCTTTCACGAAGTTCTTCTATCGTATCGCACTGTCCAATCAGTTCAATAATTGCTCGCAGCAGTGCTTCCGTATAATTCATCTCCATTTCCTCCCTTCTCTCATTCCTTTGTCAGTTGGGTCAGGAAGGCCATGACCACACGGTTCAGATCCTTCATGGCGGCGGGGAAGTTGAAAGCGAAGTCGTGGTGCTCAAACAGGCAGTCCGACACGGACTTGATGGCCATGAACTTCACGCCGTTCCGCAGGCACACCTGCGCCACGGCGCAGCCCTCCATCTCGCACAGCAGCGGGTGGAAGGTGTCGGCGATCCAGTGGGAGCGGGGGGTATCGGTGGCGAACCAGTCGCCGGTGGCCACCCAGCCGGTACGGTAGGGAACGCCGGTGGCATCCATGGCGGCCCTGGCGGCAGGCAGGTCCGCCGTGGGGAACTGAATCTGTTTGACGGTGGACACCAGTCCCACGGGGTCCCCGATGGCGGTGGTATCCACATCGTGCTGCACGAAGCCCTCCGCCAGAACGATGGTGCCGATGGGGACATTCTCGAAGCAGCCGGCCACACCGGCGTTCAGCACCAGATCCGGGTGGTAGAGGCTGATGAGCAGCTGGGCGCCCATGGCGGCGTTGACCTTGCTGACGCCGCAGCAGCAGGCGATGATATGGGGGCGGATCTGATAAAAGGACACGCCCGCCTCCGTGCGGATGGGAGTGCGGGTCTCGTCTGTCAGCAGCGTCTCTATTTCACCGGGCATGGCGTATACCAGACCAATGGTCATGATGGAGTTCCTCCTTAAAGTGCATATTTTTCTCCATTGTAACGGGATGGGGGACGTGTGTCAAGGGAAAGCGGGAGGGAAAAAGTCCCTCCGGAGCCTCCGGAGGGACTTTGGGACAGTGCTTACTCCCGGCGCAGGGCCTCGATGGGATTCAGGCGGGAGGCCTTGATGGCAGGTACCAAACCGAACACGATGCCGATGACCATGGAGAAGGCCACCGCCACAATGCAGGCCGGGGCGCTGATGGCCACCGCCGTACCCATGACGTGGCTCAGCATCTCCGCCAGACCGATACCGCACAGGACGCCCAGCAGGCCGCCCAAGCTGGTAAGCACTGCCGCCTCCGTCAGAAACTGCCAGAGGATGCGGCTCTTCCGGGCGCCGATGGCGATTTTCAGGCCGATCTCACGGGTGCGCTCGGTGACGGACACCAGCATGATGTTCATGACGCCGATGCCGCCCACCACCAGGGAAATGGCGGCGATCCAGATCAACTGGCGGTTGGTGGTCTCCGACAGACTTTGCAGCTCGGAGGCCTGCTTCAGCAGATCCTGCGCCTGATAGGCCGCCTTGCTGCCGCTCACGACCTTTCCGTTGAGGTAGTCCGCCACGCCGCTGCCGGCTTTTGTCATATCATTGGTGGAGGAGGCCCGCACCGCCACGTTCATAGGCTCGTCGTAGCGGAAGGCGATGGGCCAGCAGCTCTCCGGGATCATCACGGTGCCGGAGGTGGTGCGGGCGTACATCTGATAATCCTCTACACTGTTGATGACCGGCTGGGAGGTGACCCTCTGGCTCACCACGCCCACCACGGTGAAGGGTTCGCCCTGCATCTCGATGACGCCGCCGATGGGGTTCTGTCCGGGAAACAGGCTCTGAGCTGCCGCCGTGTCGATGACGGCCACCTTGCGGCAGGAGGAGAAATCCTCCGGTAGGAAGGCCCGACCGTAATTCACCTGATACCCCGCCACGGAGAGATAGTGATCATCCACACCATTGAGGGTGCCGGTAAAGGAATTGTTGCCAGCATAGATGCCGTCGGCCCAAGTGCGCTGGTGGTACATGGCCACGGCAGAAACACCCGGCAGGGCGTCCATTTCATCCCGCATGGCGGAGGTGATGGTGGCGATGCCCTCCGGAATTTCCCCGTAGGACAGGTCCACGACGCTGCCGTCCTGAGTTAGCTGCACCTGCACCATATCGTTGCCGGCACCGATGAGATTCTGCTTGATCTGCTCGTTGGTGCCACGGATAGTAGAAACGATGGTGATGATGGCGGCAATGCCGATGATGATGCCCAGCATGGTCAGAAACGACCGCAGCTTATGGCTCCACACGCCTTGCAGCGCCAGATTGATATTTTCCAACATAGTGATCGCCTCCTTATCCGCCGTACTGGACAGCCACGGTGGATTCCTCCGTTTTGGCCCCGGACACCACGTCCCGGCCATAGGGGAAGGCCACATAGTCCTCCTGCGTCAGGCCGCCACGGATCTGCGTGTAGCTGTCCCACACCACCTTACCGGTCTGGACCCAGCGCTGCTCCAGCCTACCGTTCTCGCCACGGACCATAACGTAGCTCTTCCCGTTCTCCGTGCGGACGTACATATTCTCCAGATACAGGCTGTTGCCGTCGCTGTCGGATACCGCCTGATAGCTGATGCTGACGCTCTCCCCCTCCTGCAGCTGCTGATCCTCGCTGACGAACACCTTGAAGGGGTAATAGGATACATTGGGGTTACCATCACCCCCATAGGAATCGCCGTCGGTGGGATAGGTGCTGATCTCCACCACCTCGCCGGTACAGGCAGCCCCGGTCATCCGTGAGCTGATATTCACCGTCTGGCCCACCTTCACGGTGTCCAGCCGCAGCTCGCTGACAGTGCCGGTGACGTAATAGCCGCCGCCGGCAGAGACCTCCACCACCGCCTCGTTATTGGCGGCGGCATCCGTGGGGGTGCGGACGGCCTTGACCACGCCATCCAGCTGGCTGTACACGCTGCCGTCGGATGCCTCCGTCTGCTTTTTACGCAGGTCCAGCTCCGCCATTTTGATGGAGGTATCCGCCTCCTGAATCTCCCGGAGCTTGTCATTCTGCATCCGCAGCAGCTCCTCCTTGGTGTAGGATCGGCTCAACAGGTCCTGCACCCGCTCCAGCTCCTTGCGAAGCTGGCGAATCTCGTCGGTGGTGCCGTCCACGGAGATATCCTCCGCCGCCGGGAGGTCCGCCAGAGACACGGCGATGGTGCCGTCCTCCCCACGGGTCAGGTGCAGCCCCCAGCTGCCGATGATGGCCCCCAGCGTCTCGTCGCCCCGGTGGGTCACCAGCACCACATACAGTTCTTTCTCCCCTTCCGGCAGCAGCACCGACAGGTTCTGCTCCGTCAGGGCATCACCGCTGTTCCAATCACAGTAAAGGGGGTCCTCCGCCGTGCCGGCAGCGCTGCCACGCAGCAGGGGCTTGCCGGGCTGGATGGGCTTGGAATCCCGGCGGATGATCTCGCCGGTAGAATCCGCCAGCTTCTTCTCGATCTGAGCCGTCAGGGCGTCCGCCTGCTGCTGGAGCTTCTCCTTATCCTCCGCCAGCTGGAGCTGCTGGAGTTCCTTGCGGGTGTTCTCCTGTTGCAGCCGCAGGCGCTCCAGAGCGATGCGGGCCCGCTCCACGTCCAGCTCCGTCAGGGTGCTGTCGTAGCTCAGCAGGCGGTCTCCCTTCTTTACCGTCTGGCCCTCCGTCACATAGACCTGTGCGGAGGTCTGGGTCTGGGAAAGAAACACCTTCTGGAGCTTATCCATGGTGACGGTACCGCCGGTCTCTGTGGTGTCGCCCCAATAGTCCGTCATGCTGATGCCCGTCACCGGATACACCTTCACGGCGCTGCGGCTGCCGTTGCGAAGCAGAGTCAGGCCACCCCACACCAGAGCGCATACGCCCACCACGATGCCCGCCGCCAGAAAGGAGCGTTTTAGTTTCTTATTCATGGCTGTCACCTCCGCTGAGGACGCCGTCCCGGATGGTCATGATCCGCTGGGCCTGCCGGGCCACCTGCGCATCGTGGGTAATCATGATGATGGTGGCACCGTTTTCATGGAGCTGACGGAACAGCTCCATGACCTGTGCGCCGCTGGCAGAATCCAGAGCGCCGGTGGGTTCGTCCGCCAGCAGCAGCTTGGGGCCGCCCACCATGGCCCGTGCAATGGCCACACGCTGGCACTGGCCGCCGGACAGCTGGTCCGGGCGATGGTCGATCCGGTCGCCAAGCCCCACCATCTCCAGCGCCGCACGGGCTCGCTCCCGGCGCTCTGCCTTTTTCACCCCGCCGTACAGCAGCGGCAGGGCCACGTTATCCAGCGCCGTCAACCGGGGCAGCAGATGAAAGGACTGGAACACGAAGCCCAGCTCCTGGTTCCGCACCTGCGCCAGCTGTAGGTCCGTGCAGGCGGTGATATCCTGCCCGCACAGGAGATAGCTGCCGCTGGTGGGCTCATCCAGGCAGCCGATGATGTTCATCAGCGTGGTCTTGCCGCTGCCGGAGGGTCCCATGATGGCAAGGTATTCTCCCTCGGCCACATCCAGACTCACGTCCCGCAGCACACGGGTCACGGTCTTGCCCATGGGGTAGTCCTTGCAGATATTCCGCATTTCAAGGATCATGCTCAGCCCTCCGTCACGGCGCCGTCCGTTACGGCACCGTCGCCGCCCTCCGGCAGATCTAAGCCGCCGTCTATAGCGGGCTGGTCAATGCTGCCGTCCGGGGTTTTGCTGCCGTCCGGCTCGAAGGTACTCTGGTCATAGGGGACGCAGGTCATACCCACCGCCAGCGTTTCGTCAGGGAAGGCGATGTAGTCCTCCGCCGCCAAGCCGCTCTCCACGGGATAGGTGGCCAAGTCCTCCTCATAGGTCCCCAGGGTCAGACTGCGCTTTTCCAGCTTCCCGTTCTTATCCTGTGCCCACACCCACGGGGAGGTGTCGGCATCATTGATGTAGTAGGCAGGCAGATGGATGCCCTCCTGCTTCTGACCCTGACCGTGATCCGGCTCGATATAGACGTGCTGGCCCATCAGCAGGCCGTCGCTGCTGTCCAGCGTCACATAGAAGGGGTATTTGCTGGCGGTGGACACGTCGCTGCCGCCGTCCATGGTGCTCTGATTGCCGCCGGAGACAGGATTCTTCCAGTCGATGGAGGTGACGCTGCCCTTCCAGACGTCGCTGCCCACACGGGAGCGGATCAGCACCTGTGTCCCATCGGAGAGAGCGGCGGCATTGCTCTCGTTGACATAGCCCTTCACCCGGAAGCCCGCCGTCTCCACGATGGTCATGAAGGGTAGGGCTTTGCCGTTGCTGTCGGTGCCTCCGTTCTCGTTCACCGCCTGCACCCGGCCGTCTACCGGAGAAGTGACGTCGGCGCTGCCGACGCTGTTGCCGAGACGCTGCACCTCCTTCTCCTTCAGGGTGATGTTGTACTGCTGCTCCAGAATGGCCGCCGTGGCCTCCCGGATCTCCAGATCGTATTGCAACTGCTGATCTGCCGAGACGTTGCTCTTGTCCCGTTCCAGACGGGCTTTCTCCTCCTGCTTGGCGCTGAGGGTACTTTTCATCTGTTCCAGCTCCAGCTGGGCCTTCTCCAGATCCAACTGAGCCTGCGTCTGGTCGTAGGTAAAGAGGGTCTGGCCTTTTTTCACCTCGTCTCCGGTCTTTACGGCAACGGAAGCCACCTGACGGCTGTCATCCTTCTCCACCTTCGTCTCGCCCTGAGCGCTGACGACTCCAGCGAAGCGATCCACCCGTCCCACACCGCTCAGGCCGCAGATCATGGATACGGATTCCACCGACGCCTCGCCTTTGCTGCTTTTTCCGCAGCCCGCCAAGCTGCTCAGCAGCAACAGCGCCGCTAAAAGCAGTGCCATCTTTTTCATGGTCATTTCTCCTTTAATTTCACTGAGTTTTGCCCAAACGGCTCCTTGCGCCGCCGGTCTTTCCTTTTATAGGACGGCAATGGGCCGGAAAAGGTTCCCTCCATCGCCTATGGCGGCGAAAATGAGCATTGACAGTCCACTCAGTGCAGAGTATGATATATTACAGATATATCATGGAGGTAGGGCTATGGAACTGCTCAGCTATCGAACCTTAGGCGCAGAGGCGTCCCTGTCCCGGCGGATGCCGGAGCGTGTCCTGCAATTTGGGGACGGCAACTTCCTGCGAGGCTTTGTGGATGATTTCATCGATCAGATGAACGAAAAGGCGGACTTTGACAGCAGCGTGGTAATCGTCCCTCCAGCCTCCACCGGCAAGACGGGGCGCATCAACCGGCAGGACGGGCTGTATCAGCTGTATCTGCGGGGAAAGCTCAACGGTCAGGTAGTCGATCAGAGAAGGCTCATCTGGTGCATCAGCCGAGCACTGGACGTGTTCACCCAGTGGCAGGAGCTGCTGGATTTTGTGTGCAGCGATGAACTGCGGTTCGTGATTTCCAACACTACGGAGGCAGGCATCGTCTACGATCCCGACTGTCGCTTTGACGACTGCCCGCCCGCCTCCTTCCCCGCCAAGCTGACCCGGCTGCTGTGGCAGCGCTGGTACGCCGGAAAACCGGGTCTCATTCTTCTGCCCTGTGAGCTCATTGCCAACAACGGCACCGTCCTGCGGGACACCGTGCTGCGCCACGCCGCCGACTGGGCACTGGAGGAGGATTTCCTGCACTGGCTCCGGGAGGAGAACCATTTTTGCAATACGCTGGTGGATCGCATCGTCACCGGATATCCTGCCGCTCAGGCTTCCCGGCTCAACGCTGAAAACGGCTATGAGGATGCCCTGCTGGATACCGCAGAGCCCTTCGGGCTGTGGGTCATCGAGGGCGACGAGGCCCTGAGCCTGGAGTTTCCCGCCCAAAAGGCGGGGCTGCCGGTGAAGTTCGTGGCGGACCACCATCCTTATAAGGAGCAGAAGGTCCGCATTCTGAACGGCGGCCACACCAGCATGGTGCTGGCGGCCTATCTGGCGGGCCACAACATCGTCCGGGAGTGTATGGAGGACGAGGCCGTCCGGGCGTATCTGGAGGGGGCGCTGTTTCAGGAGATCATCCCCACCCTATCCCTGCCCCGTGAGGACTGCGAAGCCTTTGCCCGTGCGGTGGAGGAGCGGTTCGCCAACCCCTACATCGATCACCGGCTGCTGGATATCGCCCTGAACTCCGTCTCCAAGTGGCGGGCACGGGTGCTGCCCAGTGTCACCGCCTATCTGGAAAAGACGGGGCGGCTGCCGGTGCGGCTGACCTTCTCCTTCGCTGCCCTGTGTGCCTTCTATACCCAGGGCCAGCGCAGCGGTGAGCCGTACCCCGTGCGGGATGAGGCGGCCGTACTGAATTTCTTTGCCGCTCACGCAGGTGATACGGCGGAAGCACTGGTAACGGCGCTGGCGGCCCGTGAGAATTTCTGGGGACAGGACCTGAACCGGCTGCCCGGCTTCACCGCCACCGCAGCGGATGATCTGCAGCGCATCCGCCGGGACGGCATAGCCGCCGCCATGGAGGCCTGCCGAAAGGAGGCTGCGCTATGAGCCGCATCCTGCAAATTCATCCCGACGACAACGTGGCCGTGGCGCTGGAGCCCTTGAAGGCCGGAGATGTCGTGGAGACCTCCGCCGGAGCCGTGACTCTGCGGCAGGACATTCCTCAGGGCCACAAGCTGGCGCTGATGGATATCCCCTCCGAGGCCGCCGTAGTGAAATACGGCTTTCCCATTGGCCACGCTACCCAAGCCATCCATGTGGGCGACTGGGTCCACAGCCACGATCTGGCCACCTCCCTCGACGGAGAGGCCGTTACCTCGGCGTCCATCGCCGTCCCGACGCAATCAGTGGCCCCTGCCTCCCGCACCTTTCAGGGCTTTCGCCGCAAGGGAGGTGTGGGCATCCGCAATGAGATCTGGATCATCCCCACCGTGGGCTGTGTCAACAGCGTGGCTGAAACGCTGGCACGGATAGTCTCCCGCGATATCCGAGGCAGCGTGACGGGTGTCTACGCTTGGCCCCATCCCTATGGCTGTTCCCAAACGGGAGACGATCAGGAGCATACCCGTCGTATCCTGTGTGATCTGATCCGCCATCCCAATGCAGGCGGTGTACTGGTGCTGGGACTGGGCTGTGAAAACAGCAACATCGGGGAGCTGAAAAAGCTGCTGGGGGACTGGGACCCGGAGCGAATAGCGTTTCTGGAGTGCCAGTCCGTCCCGGACGAACTGGAGGCCGGCAAGGTTCTGCTGCGCCAGCTCATTGACCACGCCGCTAAGGATGTTCGGTGCAGCATCCCCGTCAGCGAACTGGTCGTCGGTCTCAAGTGCGGCGGCTCCGACGGTCTGTCGGGCATCACCGCCAATCCTCTGGTGGGCCGCATTGCCGACCGGCTGGTGGCCATGGGCGGCACCGCCTTGCTGGCGGAGGTGCCGGAAAGGTTCGGTGCTGAGGGGGTGCTGTTCCGCCGCTGTGCCGACGAGACAGTACAAAAGGAACTGCCGGAATTGGTAGCAGATTTTAAGGACTACTTCATCCGGCACGGACAGGTGGTATACGAAAATCCCTCCCCCGGCAACAAGGCCGGCGGCATCACCACACTGGAGGAGAAGTCGCTGGGCTGTGTCCAGAAGGGCGGCAGTTCTCCTATCTGTGGGGTACTGTCCTACGGTCAGCGGGTACAGAACAGAGGCCTGACCGTACTCCAGACCCCCGGTAACGATCTGGTGTCCACCACCGCTCTGGCGGCGGCCGGGGCGCACATGGTGCTCTTCACCACTGGGCGGGGAACGCCCTTTGCCGGGCCCGTCCCCACGTTGAAGATCTCCACCAACACCGCTCTGGCCCAGCGTAAGCCCCGATGGATCGACTTCAACGCCGGCACGCTGGTGCAGGGGGACTCTTGGGATGATGCCGCAGAGGCTCTGCTGGATCGGGTGATGGCCACAGCCTCCGGTCTGGCCACCTGCTCCGAAAATCTGGGCTACCGGGAGCTGGCCATCTGGAAGGACGGCGTTACCCTGTAAGCACAGCACGCAAAGATACGCTCAGAACAAGAGAGGGGACAGACCGTGGGTCTGTCCCCTCTCTTTGCTTTTCTTAAAAGGAGGCGTGCATCATCGTGTGGATGGCCTCCTGATACGACAGCTGGATGTGCTCCTCCATCAGACGGCAGGCCCGATCCACATCCTTCTCCAGAATGGCATCCAGAATGTCGATATGCTCCCGGTTACTGATCTGATAGCGGTCAGCCCTCCATGCCGTGACCCGGATCAGGTTCAGGAAGTCTACCAGACTCCGCATGAGGTTGGAAGCATACTGATTGTGAAACACGTCCACCAACTCCAGATGAAACCGGTTATCCAAATCGATCAGCGGTGCCGCTGTCTCGCCGGCGTTGGAGGCCGTATCATCGGCATGACCCTGCAGCAGCGCCCGCATATCCAAAGCCCACTGTGGATCCACCATGCCGCAGCACTGGCGCAGAATGGCAGGCTCCATGATCCCACGAATCTCAAAGATGTCGTGGATATCCTTGGGTGTGGGGCGTGTGACCTCGATGCCCTTGCGGGGATGGATGGTCACCAGCCGGTCCTGTGCCAGCGCCAGCACGGCCTCCCGCACCGGTGTCCTTCCCAGCTCCAGTGTTTCCTGCAGCTGTGACTCATTGATAAACTGCCCCGGCATCAATTCCTTTTGCAGGATCATGGTTTTGATGCGGTCGTAGGCGACACGGGACAGGCATTTTTGTTTTTCAGCGGCAATGCGTGGCATAGGTACCTCCCGGGCCAGCGTGTAATATATCACTAGCCCATTATTTCAAATCATATAATATATCAGATAGCCCTTATATTACTATTCCTTCCTGCATTTGTCAACCCTCTTTGTCACTTTGCACAAGATTTACTCGTAAAATTTGTACATTAAAAACGTCAAAAATCGGTGCTTTTTAGGCAAATGGCTGCATTTTCAACTTGACACCCCTCCTAAACTATGGTATCCTCGTAATCAAGAAATATATCACAGATATATCGATGATATATAAATAACGTCAGTGCGATGCAAGATCACGCTGTCCTTCGGACGGAGGTCACTGAAAATGAAGCATTTTATGGACGAGGAGTTTCTGCTGGATACCCAGACGGCCCGTGAGCTGTACCACGGTGTGGCGGAGAAGCAGCCCATCATGGATTATCATTGCCACGTCAGCCCCAAGGAGATCGCAGAAAACCGCTCCTTTGCCAACCTCACCCAGCTGTGGCTGGAGGGCGACCACTACAAATGGCGCCTGATGCGGGCCTGCGGTGTGCCGGAGCATCTCATCACCGGCGATGCACCGGATCAGGAGAAGTTCCGGGCATGGGCCGCCACACTGGAGCGGGCTGTGGGTAACCCCATTTACCACTGGAGCCATCTGGAGCTAAAGCGTTACTTCGGCTTTGACGGCTATCTCACCTCCCGCAACGCCGATGCGGTGTGGGAACACTGCCAGAAGGTCATCAGCGACGGGATGCGGGTGCGGGACATTCTGAAGAAGTCCAACGTCACTCTGCTGTGTACCACCGACGACCCGGCAGATGACCTCTGCTGGCACGAACAGCTGGCCGCCGATGATACGCTGGAGACCGTGGTGTTACCGGCCTTCCGCCCGGACAAGGCGGTAAATCTGGAAAAGCCAGACTTTGCCGATTACATTGCTAAACTCTCTCAGTCTGCCGGGACGGAGATCCAGAACATGGACACCCTGCTGGCGGCACTGGAACACCGGATGGACTACTTCGCCGCTCACGGCTGCACCGTAGCCGACCACGGACTGGACAACATCGTGTTCCGCCCGGCGGACACGGCAGCGCTGGATACCATCCTGCAAAAGCGGCTGACCGGCCTCCCCATCACCGAGGAGGAGCTGTGGCAGTATAAGACGGCGTTGCTGCTGTACTTTGGACGTGGCTATGCCCGGCGGGGCTGGGTCATGCAGCTGCACTTCGCCGCCCAGCGCAACAATAATACCCGGATGTTCCGCCAGCTGGGCCCCGATACCGGCTATGACAGCATCGGCCCGGCGGTAAACCTGCCGGATCTGGCCCGGCTGCTGGATACGCTGGAGGCCGAGGAGGCCCTGCCCAAGACCATCCTCTACTCGCTGGATCCCAACGACAATACCGCTCTGGTGACCCTTATGGGCTGCTATCAGGGTGAGGGAGTCCGCAGTAAGCTGCAGCACGGCTCTGCCTGGTGGTTCAACGACTGCAAGGACGGCATGGAGGCCCAGCTGAAGGGTCTGGCTGCCGGAGGCGTGCTGGGGAACTTCGTGGGGATGCTCACCGACTCCCGCAGCTTCCTCTCCTACACCCGGCACGAGTACTTCCGCCGCATCCTGTGCGGTCTGCTGGGCCGCTGGGTGGAGGAGGGCCAATACCCGGACGACCGTCCCCTGCTGGAGGAGATGGTGGCCGATATCTGCTACCGCAACAGCGTTTCCTATTTCGGATTCCAGCACCATCACTTACGGGGGTATGAAAAATGAGTATGATCAGCGTTAAGGGCCTGCGAAAGACCTTCGGCAAGAACGAGGTCCTCAAGGGCGTAGATATTGAGATCCAGCCCGGTGAGGTGGTGGCCATCGTTGGCCCCTCCGGCTGCGGCAAGTCCACCTTCCTGCGGTGTCTGAACCTGCTGGAAAAGCCCACCGGCGGCAGCATCATCTATCACGGCACCGATCTGGTCACCGCTCCGCCCAAGGAGAGCACCAAGCTCCTGCTGGGTATGGGCATGGTGTTCCAGCAGTTCAACCTTTTCCCCCACAAGACCGTGCTGGACAACATCATGCTGGCGCCTGTGAAGGTGCAGGGCGTGAATAAGAAAACCGCCGAGGAGCGTGCCATGGCTCTGCTCCAGACTGTGGGACTGGCAGACAAGCGTGACGCTTATCCCAATCAGCTCTCCGGCGGTCAGCAGCAGCGCATCGCCATTGCCCGCTCGCTGGCTCTGCAGCCGGAGGTCATGCTCTTCGACGAACCCACCTCCGCTCTGGACCCCGAAATGGTGGGTGAGGTGCTGGACGTTATGAAGAAGCTGGCCGCTGAAGGTATGACCATGCTGGTGGTCACCCACGAGATGGGCTTTGCCCGTGAGGCAGCCGACCGGGTCATCTTCATGGACGGCGGCGTCATCGTGGAGGACAGCGAGCCTCAGGAATTTTTCGCACATCCCAAGAACAAGCGTCTGCAGGATTTTCTCAGCAAGATGCTTTGATAAAAACAGACTTAAACAAACAGGAGGAACCTACTATGTCTCTCATTCAGGTAGCCCGGTACAGCGACGTCAAGTACGATTTCAAGGACGGCTTCGCCCGTGTACCCGTGCTGGAGAACGCCTTTGATCAGGCCTGCTTCGCCCATTGCGCCCTGCAGCCCGGCCACTCCATCACCCCCGACGTCTACTCCGTCACCGAACACAACCAGCTGTTCTTCTTCACCAAGGGCAAGGGCTATATCACCACGCCCCGTCAGGCATGGAACATCAACGAGCCCGGCGTGTTCGTCCCGGAGTTCGACACCGAGCGCTTCACCATCACCTGCTCCGCCGACAGCAAGGAGCCTCTGGAGTTCCTGCACATCGTCACTGAGCTCAACGACTACGACAAGACCTGTCTGGTAGAGTCCCGCATGGTACTGCCCCGCTTCCGCACCATCTCTCAGGGCTGGACCTATGACGAGGACTTTAAGGACAACTCCGTCACCACCTCCATGATGCTGCTGGAGCACCGCAATCTGGGCCGCCTGTCCATGGGCTGCGTCAAGGGCAACGGCCCCATCGAGATCGGTCAGCACATCCACAACGAGCTGGCCCAGTGGTACTTCCCCCTGCCCGGCTCCGACTTCATCTATACCGCAGGCGGTGAGGAGGTCCATATGACCGGCGGCGACCTGTCCTACACCCCCACCGGCTTCTGGCACGGCAGCCGTGTAGAGGCTGGCAAGAAGTGCGACTACATCTGGTTCGAGATGTGCATCGAGGGCTATCCCGGCGAGATCAAGTAAAAACGCTTTCCACGCCTCTTTTAGGCGCAGATACCGATATTTCCATACTGTAAAGGAGAATTTATCATGGCTCTGGTCAAGATTTCGAGAGGTGCTGATATCCAGCACAACTATGTCAACGGCGTCTCCCGTGTGAGCATTCTGGAGGGCGCTTATAAGGATGCCACCGTGGAGCGCATCTCCCTGCAGCCCGGTGCGGACTTCTCCGCCGAGCTGTATACCCGTGAGCAGCACAATCAGGTGTTCCTCATCACCGCCGGCAAGGGCTACATCGTCACCCCCCGCCGTGTATTCAACATCACCGAGGTCTCCGTCTTTGTCCCCGACTTCGACAAGGAGAGCGTCACCTTCCACTGCGCCGCCGATGCCAAGGAGACCATGGAGATCGTCCACTTCGTCACCGAGCTCAACGACTATGACAAGACCTGCCTGAAGGAAGCCCACATGAGCCTGCCCCGCTTCCGTGGTGTGTCCGGTGCATGGCACTACAAGGAGGACTTCACCGGCGCCGACATTCAGCAGATGATGCTGCTGGAGCACCGCAATCTGGGCCGTCTGTCCATGGGTGCCAACTTCGGCACCGGCCCCAACTACATTGGCCAGCACATCCACAATGAGCTGGAGCAGTGGTACATCATGCTGCCCGGTGCATCCTTCACCTACACCGCCGAAAACGAGAAGATCCACGTGCAGGGCGGCGACATCACCTACACCCCCCACGGCTCCCACCACGGCAGCGAGTGCGCCGACGGCGAGAAGTTCGCCTATGTGTGGTTTGAGCTGTGCGAGAACGGTTATCCCGGCGAGATCAAGTAAGAAATGGATCGGCTTTTAGGCTCCAATGGGCAATATAACCGCTTCCCCCTGCCGGTCTTTCTGGAGTCCATGCAGCGTCTGGGCCTCCGGCGGCTGGACTTTGTGCCGCAGGTGCCGCACTTTTTCTGCGGTTACCGGGGCCACGCCGACGTTGCCCCCCTGCGAGCCGCCCTGCAAGGGGCAGACCTTCAGGTCAGCGTCCTAACGCCGCCTCCCTATCGCTGCTCTCTTACCGCCCCGGCAGGTGAGCAGCGGGACGCCACCGTCGGTTACTACGACAGCTGCATCCGTCTGGCGGCGGAGTTGAACTGTCACCGGCTGGTGCTGAGCGCCGCCGGGGCCTGCTGGGACATCCCGCCGCAGGAACTGGCGGAGCACGCAGCCGCCATGCTGACCCACCTGTGCCATACGGCGCAGGTGGAGGGCGTGACGCTGCTGCTGGCCCCGGTGATGGGCGCTGAAACGCCCCTCATTGCCGAGGCTCCGGTGCTGAACACCGCCCGGCAGCTCTCCCAGATGCTGGCGTGGGTCGATTCCCCGGCGCTGGGCGTGTGTCTGGATACCAACGTCATGAGTGCCAACGGCGATACCGTGGCCAATTGGCTCTCCCTCTTCCCCGGCCGCATCGGTCTGGTGCGACTGTGCGACGGCAACTGGCACGGCTGGCGGGCGTGGGGCGACGGCGTTCTGCCGGTGGACCGCTACCTCTGCCAGCTGACAGAGGGCGGCTATCAGGGCGATTTCTCCCTGTATCTCCCCGGCGAGCGCTACATCGGCTCTCCCGCCTATCCTGATGAAAAGGCCGTGGCCGCTGTGAAGGAGGTGCTGGCGTAATGGGCATCCTCCGCAGTCAGCTGGTGAACATGAACCAGCACTACCGCCGCTTCTCGCTGGACTATTTTCTGGACTGTCAGCAGCGGCTGGGCATCCGCCAGATCGAGCTTTGGTGCGGCGCCTCCCACTTCTGGCTGGACCACGAGGGCACCGGCGACGTCCCCGCTCTGAAACAGAAGCTTCTGGATCACGATGTCCGGGTGGTGTCTGTCACCGCCCCCAGCATCGCCTACCAGTATCAGTACGCCTCGCAGGAGCCGGAGCTGCTGGAGTACTCCTTCCGCTACTTTTCCAACGCCATTCGTCTGGCCGCCCAACTGGGTGCCGACCGGGTGGTGGTGAACTCCGGCTGGGGCTACACCGGCGAGGACGAGAGTACCATGTGGAACCGCTGTCGGGATCATCTGTACCGCCTGTGCCGTGTGGCGGAGGCGGAAGGCATCCTTCTGGTAATGGAATCCCTGCGGGACGACGAGAGCAATCTGGTCTACGACCTGCCCCGTGCCCGTGAGATGTACCGGCAGATCGGCCACCCCAACCTGAAGATGATGGTGGACAACATCGCCACCGGCGCCGCCGGTGAGACGCTGGAGGACTGGTTCGACGCCTTCGGCGACGACCTGATCCATATGCACTTTCTGGACGGCGACCCTTGGCTCCACAACGTATGGGGCGACGGCAACACGTCCCTGTCCCGCCAGCTTCAGATCATGCAGGCCCACCACTTCACCGGCTATCTGGTGCAGGAGGTGGCCGACGAACACTACTTTACCGACCCCTTCAGCGCAGACCGCAGAAACTTCCGGGTATTGGAACGTTTTCTGGAGGACTGAACCAACGTATTTCTCAGCGTCAGCTGAAAAATAAATAAAAAAGAGGAAAAGGTGAAACGAATGAAAGTGAAAAAGATTCTTGCAGCGGTCCTCGCTCTGATGATGATCGCCTCCCTGGCTGCCTGCGGCAAAAAGGCCGACGACAACAACGGTGACAACAACACCGACAACTCCCTGCAGCGTGTGCTGGACGCCGGCAAGCTGTCCATCGGCGCCGAGGGCAACTGGATCCCCTACGTCTACAACGATGAGGGAACCGGTGATCTCACCGGCTTTGAGGTAGAGGTTGCCAAGGAGATTGCCAAGCGTCTGGGTGTTACCGCTGAGTTCAACATCTCCGACAGCTGGGATCCCGTTATGGCTGGTCTGGACGCCGCCCGCTACGATGTGGTTATCTGCGGCGTGAACCCCAAGCCCGAGCGTCAGGAGAAGTACGCCGTGTCTGCCTCCTATGCAGAGAACCCCTTCTGCCTGGTGGTGAACGGTGACAACGAGGAGATCAAGTCCTTCGAGGATCTGGACGGCAAGGTCTGCGCTAACTCCCCCTCCTCCACCGCTGGTCAGATCGCCCAGAGCTACGGTGCCACCACCGCTGACGCCGACCTCACCGGCGCTATGGATATGCTGAACACCAAGCGTGTGGATGGCCACGTCAACAACGTGGCTGCCGTGGACGAGTACATGAAGAGCCGTCCCGACGTCAACGTGAAGATCGCCGCTGTTTTCCAGCCCGCCGATGACCAGAAGTACATGATCGAGTCCGCCGCCATGTTCCGCAAGGACGATCAGGCTCTGTGCGATAAGGTCTCCGAGATCATCAGCGAGATGATCCAGGACAAGACCCTGTATAACCTCACCGTCAAGTACTTCGGCCAGACTGTGGCCGACAGCGTCAGCCTGTACA
>ERZ773146.1362-NODE-1362-length-17698-cov-7.501219_pt1 | contig 17698 bp, 17 predicted proteins | sample MGYA00580847_ERZ773146 | MGnify/ENA primary metagenome ERZ773146 (study PRJEB29015, sample SAMEA2737830) | human gut metagenome | biome: human gut; feature: human-associated habitat; material: faeces | place: China | collected 2012 ...
CTATCTTCCCGCATTTCTCTCCAAAATCGGGAAAAATGCCGATTTGAACCCACTTTCAAAAAAGCCTGTCCCGCAAGGCTTTCCGGGCAAAAAAGCCTGATTTCAAGCGGCTTTCGGCGGGTACGGGGCTTACAGAAACGACCCCAAACCGGGCACCCCCGTCACAATTGCATAAAAGACTCGAAATCCTCCGCGGCTTAGGCTTTTTCGTCCACCCGTTTCCCTTTGTTTTCAAGGGTTTTCGCGGGTTCTAAAAACTAAATATTTCGCTGTTCTAACACGCCGTTCTAACATTTTGGTTTTCCCTCTTTTTTGAGGTTCAAGATGTTTTGACCGTGTTTGACATACACGGAGAGGTATCGAAGTGGTCATAACGGGGCTGACTCGAAATCAGTTTGCGAGCAATCGCACATGGGTTCGAATCCCATCCTCTCCGCCAAAAAAGTCCAGTAAACTCAAGGGTTTTCGCTCAAAGGGACAAAAATTGACCAATGGGTGAAAGCCGGTACGGGGTAAGCAAAAATCCGATCATCGAATGAGATGGTCGGATTTTTGTTGTTTGAAATGGAATTCCTATTATCTCGTGGTTATGTTTTAGAAAAGTATAGAAAAAGTCATAATTGCATGCTCATAATCGTAGGACATTCTTACGGCACGATGCTCGGCAGCAAATACACTCTGACACATCCCGATAAGGTTGCGGCGTATATCGGTGTAGGTCAGTTCGTAGATATTGAAAGCGACATTTACAGCTATGAGGATGCTTTGGATAAAGCGAAAGCTAAAGGCGACGATACGACAACTCTTGAAGAAGCATATCGTAAATATTCCCAAGATATGACACTCACGAATATGATGAATTTGCGTGGGGTTGTTAGTAAATATCACCACGCCGAAAAAGAAGCCAACACCATTTGGCTCGGTATTGCTTCACCCTACATGGGCATCAACGATCTGCGTTGGTTTTTCAAGCAGATGGGGGACTTTGGAGAATATGTTGAACTAAATCAGCAGTTGTTTGATTATATTAATTGTCTCGCAAGCATCACACAGAATCTCCCATCTAAGAAGCGGTTCACCACCACAAAAACAGACAACATTGGGTTGTAAAACGCCTACTGATCTGGCAATTGATAATAATTCCGCATCTTTCAACTCGTCTCCTAATAAAGGAGTGCCCACCTAAAATTGCATCGATATGTTACATCGATTGAAATCATTATAGGGCCGCTTAGTCCGACTAAGTTTGTTTCCATTCTAACCTCCCTGACCATCTATGTTACAATTTATACCAATAATACACTATAATGAATAAATACGCAACAAATTTAAGGCATTAAACGGAACTATATTTGAAAGTTGGTACAATATATGCACATAATACTATAGGTAGGCGTTTCCCGTTTTTGGGATAAAACTTTCTAAAAAATGTAGCAAAACCTATTGTGTAATGGGATATAGTTACGCTTTTAGGAGTAATAAGTATTAGCATAGCAAAAAAACATCCACCAGCCTAAACTGGTAGATGTTTAACAATTACTTGGCTATTGTGCGGTATGCTTATCTTGCCTTAATTTTCAGATTCACGCCAACAATAATAATTATAATCATGATAAAATATGCACCCAGAAAGATTAAACTGCCAATAAGATGTCCTTCCTTCGGCCCGGTATACATTGCAAAAAACAATACATTAATAAAAAGCACAACGGCAAGATTAAGCAAATCGATTGTAGCAAGTTGTTTTTTTACAATCTCTATGTTGTCCTTCTTCTTGTCAAATCCAGCAATGATGGAAAAATCATTCTGTGCAGTTACATGACGGAAAATAAAGTGGATTAACACTGACAGCACAACAAGGACTCCCGGAACTAATACCACTTGTATCATTTCAATCTTGTTAAGAAAGGCGAGGAGGAAATGCACGATCAGCAGCACGATTATTGCTATCAAAAGTGCTGTTCGATGTGGGATTGTATCCTTCGCTTTCTCCTGTTCGTTGCTTTCCCCATTTATTATCGCTAATAAATCCGTATCAAACAGTTTGGCGATTAAATTTAAGGTCTCTACATCTGGAGTCGCCGTTCCACGTTCCCAGTTTGAGATAGCCTGTCTGGTAACACCTATCTTTTCAGCAAGTTGTTCTTGTGAAAATCCATGCTTTCTTCGTAGAGAAATAATGCTATCTGCAAGTTTTTTGCTCATGTGAAGCACCTCCTTTTCTTGCAGCTATATTTTACTTGATTTTAAATTTGCAGTCTATCAACAGTGCTTGTCAATCTCGCAAAACATCTTTGCATAACATTGCAATCCCGCAAATTATCTTTGCACAGCATTGCAAGCCAACCCGATTGCACTCTTAATATGAAGATTATCCGTTCCGCTAAAACTTCAGGCAAAAGGATTGATAGCAACCATTGTTGTCAGCTTTTTTATTATAGCATGCTTCTACACGAAAAACAATCTTGAAACATTTGTCCACTTCATCAAACTTGACCATGAACATTTTATCCTTAATTCAAAAGAGTTAATGCGTTGCTACACAAGCGGTATCGCCAGGGTTATTTATGCAGTCAGCATCGGTGTATCCACTGTTGATAGACCATAATACAAGGCACCGTTTCGGCGGTGCCTTGCTCATAAGGGGTAGAAAAATTCATATTTATATGCTATAATATCAATATTAAAACATTTCCGGTGCGGTTATAGGAGCATCAGCCCACCCGAGAACTGAACACGGACGATGATGAAAGCCTATAACTTGCAAAAAGTTATGGGCTTTTGCGTTTTGTAATAAGGAACTGGGCACCGCTCAGTCGTATAATAAGTGAAGGGGTCAGACGTGATCCCGGAATCAGGAGGAACTTACATGGATAACGGCGCAAGTAGCTACCGCCGTTTCCTCGATGGTGATGAAAGTGCCTTTCACGAAATAATGGAGGAACTGTTCCGTAGTCTTGTTTTCTTCATTAACGGTTATGTGCATGACATCCACGCAGCCGAAGACATTGCTATCGATGCCTTTTCAGATCTGGTAGTACACCGTCATCGGTACAATTTCAAAGTCACACTCAAAACCTATGTTTTTATGCTCGGTCGGAGCCGTGCTCTCGATTACATAAAGCACCGCAAGGTATTGAGTTTTGTCGAACTGTCCGAAGCAGAAGGCATAGAGAATGAAAAGACTTTGGAAGGGATAGTCCTGGCAGACGAGCGCAAGCGAGCAGTACATAGTGCGATTGCGAAACTGTCGGAGGATAAGCGTGTTGTTATACATCTAATCTATTTTGAGGAAATGACCTACGATGAAGCAGCCAAGGTTATGAAGAAAAACCGAAAGCAAGTGGATAATCTGTTATATCGTGCAAAGAAGGAACTTCGCATCATTCTTGGAGAGGATGGTGAGCTGTTATTATGAGAGAAATAAATGAATGCACGGCGGAAGTGTTCCGTCGAAGCGAAAAGCGCATCAAAGAGCGCAGGCGTAACCGTAACAGAATATTAATGTGCTGCATCCCGTTTTTGATTTGTATTACCATATTCTCTGCAGCGATCCTGCCGGCAATGATGCCTGCAAAGAAAGGTGAAAATTTAAGCGATAATAATTCAGATATGGCGGGCAATGCTGATGGTACTAATGTTGCCTATGTTAGCGTGGAGGTTATGAACGTCGGTACAGCCACACAGTCTAGCATACTGAAGGATGATGCTGATGAGGTAGCACAAATCTGCTATACCCTGCAATCGTCCTTTGAGAACTCCGGTGGAGGCAATAAAGAATCGGTCAATGACATGGAAGATGATGGGTTAGTGGAAGACAACAAGGACTTTTCTCAAAGTGGAACAACAAACCTATCTTCCGAATTTAGAATAATCTTTACCACCGAGAATGGCTCACAAACCATCTATTCTCTTTCTGGGTACAAATTGATCAACGAAACAACGAAACAAGAAACATTATTGACTGCAGACCAACTTTCAAATATTTTGGATACGCTTGGATTAACAATCACGTGGGAGGAGGAACCCAAATGAAAAGAATAATTGCCATATTACTGACCGTTCTGCTTTTGGGTATGCTCACTGCCTGCGATCAAAACGTTGGTCGGCATGCAGATGGCATAATAAAAGCCGATAAAGCAACATTTGAAATCGTCAAGACACATAGCTCTTTTGAAGGTATGAACATTCAGATCGCAAATGCAATTTGGGATGATGAAGAAATCAAACTCGACGTCAACTGGATTAACAAAACAGGATATGATGTCGTGTACGGCTCATCATACGATATAGAGCGTGAAAACAATGGTGAATGGTCCAGTTGTGTTACTCTTGAAGACCTCGCCTTTACTTCAATTGGATATGAGCTTAAAGCCGGTGCAACTCAAAAGAAAACATATAACCTAACAGATGTTTTTGATATTTCCCAAGATGGCAAATACCGCCTTACTACAGATTGCTCTATCTATGATAAGGGGCGTGGTGGCAAAAGCACAGAGTGCGAGTTATGGGTAGAGTTCACCGTTACTCGTATTGGTGATACAAGCGGAGATGTGAAGAAAACCTTTGTTGATTTTGTCCCTCAATACATCCGCACAAACGGATATTACGAAGATGTTGAGTATCCGGTAGTGAAAATCATTCGCTCGGTTGACGAATTGAATTCTTATTATAACGAGAACAAGGAAAAATATAGCCTTGAACGCAGAGAAGATCCTGCTTCGGACAGCACAATTGGCTTCCTTGATGCCTGTGACAAGTACAACGCTGAATACTTTGAGAAACAAATTCTCGTAATGGTACTGCTTGAAGAAGGCAGTGGTTCTGTCCGTCATAATGTAGATAATGTAAAATATGGTTCGGACGGAAAACTCTATGTTAGCATACGAAGAGATGTACCTGAAGTTGGTACAGCTGACATGGCTGAATGGCATATTCTAATTGAGATGAAGAAAGATGTCATCGTTGCAAGTGAGTCGGATGTTATTGTTTATCTGGATGGAGTAAATCCTAAGACTCAGCCTGCAACAGTGCGAGAGAACGAAAACTATTCAAACATTACGCTTACTATTCCTCACGATTGGGAATATGAGACGGAACGTAAGAACGATTCCACCGAGTATTGTATTGCCATTTGGCCGAAAGGACAGACAGAGGGAAAGATTAAGGTATGGTACTATAACGCTTTTGGTGTTTGCGGAACCGGTCTTGAGGAGGAAGAAATCACCGTTGGCGGTTATAGCGCATGGAAAGGAACCTATGATAACAAGAAGCATTGGGATCATATAAGCTTGAGAAATACTCCCGGTTCTTACGTTATTATGAATGAAGGTGCGGATAAATGGCTCGGCGAGTATGAAACTGAACTGATGCAGATCCTCGATACGATAAATGTTGCTGAGGGGTATATCAGCGAAGACGAAGCCATTGAGATTGCTAAGAAAGCAATAGATGTGAAATACGATGAGATCCGCGCAAGGTTTGATTCCACAAACGGATTTTGGCGAATTGGTTTCCATGAGAAAAACTCTTCTGCAAGCGTTAAGGATATCATGATGACGCTTGAAGGAAAAATCCTTGATGATGAATATTTGAAACTGAAGGAGGTGCCTTGATGAAAAAGAAGATATGGATACCGATTTTGATAGTTGCAGTTATCGCTATCCTTGTTATTCCGATTCCAACCGGAACCTATAAGGATGGTGGAACACGGGAATACACATCACTGACCTATAAGATTGTGGATTGGAACCGCTTGACCGATGATGGCTCCACATACAGCGCCACTAAGGTGTATTTCTTCCCGAATAACTTCCGTTCCATTGACAACCTATGGTATAAAGAAGAACCGAATGTCGAGCATTCTTTTATCGCAACTATTCTTGAGATAAACGGATCCAGCGTTACGGTGCAGCCGGTTGAGAACAATGCTATCCTAATGAGTTCTGATAAGGTTTCCTTTGGAACTGCAGACCTTGAAAAGATTGATGCAGAGGTTGGCGGCGTTGTAAAGGTCATCTATACAGGCGGCGTGATGGAATCTTATCCGGCAAAGGTTAATGCGAAGAGCTGGTCATTGTCAGATGATTTACGCCACATGGAATATACCGAGCAATGGTTGGATAAAGAAACAGCCGAAAAATGCGATAACAACATCTTTGACCATATTACGATCACCAAGATATACTCTAACTGTTTCTTTGCAAGAACGGTCATTCCAATGCCTTATGAGATTAAGCTAAATGGCACTTTGTCGGATGAATGGTGCGTAGGCGACCAGATTACCGCAACCTATACTAATGTCTATTATGATGATGAAAACAAGCGTGTAGAAGTCGATTTTACCTCAGTCGAAGCAAGTGATTGGCAGCCGGATCCCGGTGTTGCTTATAAACCGGTTATCTATCTTTATCCCGAAGTTGAAACAGAGGTATCAGTTAAACTCGACTATAATGGAAACCTGGTTTGCACCTATCCTGCCTATAAAGACGGCTGGACTGTAACAGCAGCTCCGGACGGAACACTCACCGATGCAAACGGTCAGACCTATAATTATCTCTATTGGGAGGGCGAGTCCTATGCACAGTATGACCTGTCTAAAGGCTTCTGTGTTAAGGGCGAAGATACTGCAGCATTCCTTGAGGGTGCGCTTGAACAGCTCGGCCTTACCCGACGTGAAGCCAATGAGTTTATCGTATATTGGCTGCCGCTGATGGAACAGAATCTGTACAACATCATCTCATTCCAGACTGACATTTACACCGACAATGCGAAGCTCATGGTTGATCCAGCACCTGACACTTTGATTCGCGTGTTTATGGCTTGGCAGTCTGCAGATGAATATGTAGAACTGGAAAAGCAAGATCTGACCGCACCCGATCGCACCGGATTTACGGTCGTAGAATGGGGCGGCACCGAGATAAAGTAAGGCGGTGGTTAAATGAAGATGAAGAAGCTACTTCTCGTATCCTTTCCGATTATAGCATTCGTATTAGAGCTACTTCCTTACGGCGTTGTACTGAACTTTGCGAACCCTGAAGGCGAGCCTTGGCGTAGGACGTATTCCTATTTCAGTCTGACACCATTTGGATATGCAAACTTTGGTCCTTTCATTACTGCCATACTGACCTGCGCCCTGCTTGCATTGGCAGTCATCTATCTGTTCAAACCACGCAAGGGACTGAAAACGGCTATCCTGAATGTATCCGGCTTTGCAACCGTAGCATCCCTTATGCCGTTGATGTTCGGTTTTGATTACATCACGGTGATTGGCGTGATCATTACTTTGCTTCTGGCAGGAACATTTGGAACCTGCTTTATCAAGGAAAAATAGTTGCGTATATTTGCTAAAGGCGTCGTTCGACGGCGCCTTTTACTTTTCTGTGAACTTATGCAGTAGCTATTGACAAACAGATCCTACAGGTGTAGTATATATAGAGATACTACAAGCGTAGGAGGTATATCTATATGAAGTTGTCTGAGCGTGAATGGACTGTGCTGAATGCCCTATGGGAAACGGACGGTGCAGAGCTTGGTGTGCTTGTTACAAAACTATATGAGAATACAGGTTGGAGCCGTAACACAGTTCTGACCTATTTGACACGTATGGAAGCAAAGGGGCTTGTACGGATCGACAAGGAAACATATCCGCATATTTACCACGCAACGGTTGACCGTGAAAGCTGTCAGCAGCAGGAACGGCAAAGCTTCCTTCACCGTGTCTACAGCGGTTCCGCAGGAGAACTTATTGCGGCATTTCTGAAAGAGGAACCTATTTCTCCGGAAGAAAGAGAGCGCCTGCGTAAGATCCTTGACGATATGGAGGTGTAAGTATGTTTGACATATGGGGGTTTCTTCTCCAAACACTTACGGTCTCCGGTGTGGCTGTCCTGTTGCTTGTGATAAAAGCATTATTCAAGGATAAGCTGCCTCCCAAGTGGCACTTTGCTGTTTGGGGTGTCCTTGGCATTATGATATTGATACCTGCAGGATTTAACGGTAGGTACACGATATTACAATGGCAGTTGGTTGTAGAGGTAATCAAATCGTGGTTTAGAGATTATTCCTTTACCCAGGTTCTTTTCCCCATTCCGATGCTGACAACCGTACCGAAAACCGTTTTGCAGTGGGTTTTTGCCGGATATATTCTTGGTGTTATTGTCCACATTGTGAAGTACCTTGTATCTTATATTCGTCTTCGGACGGTATTACGAAGTGGTGTGAAACCGAACGATGACCTGACCGAACGAATTCGGCAGATTGCCGTGGATCAGAGTGTTAAGGTGGGCCGCATAATTGCCGTTCACGGATTGCCGAGTGCCTTCGTTTGCGGAATTATCCGCCCTGTATTGGTTATTCCTGCAGATGAAGAAATTGATGATAAGGTGATCCTACACGAGCTGCTGCATATGAAGTATAAGGACACACTTTGGAGTGTTGTAATATGCCTGCTCAGATGTTTGCACTGGTGTAATCCGCTTATCATTTACTGTGCGAACCAGGCGATCAATGATATGGAATCCCGCTGTGATCAGTACGTGCTTGAGCAACTTGAGGGTGAGGAACGCAGAGACTACGGACGGATTCTTCTCTCCATGGCTAATGAACGCTTTGCAAAAACTCCCGGCAGCACTTGCATCAACAATGGCGGTAAAAACATCCGTGATCGTATTGAAGCGATTGCACGATTCAAAAAATACCCTGTTGGAATGAGATTGGTTTCCGTATGTGCAATAATTCTGCTGACGCTATCATTGGTTGTGGGAGTACAGGCTTCAGCAGTATATGAGTCAAACAGCAATTCGATATGGTTGCCTTTGGCTTCGGCAAGAAGTACGCCTTGCACAACCCCTGCAGGTGCATTTGATACTTACGCGAAAGCGATCCTTGAGCAAAACGGTATCTACAGAGTAATGTGTGCTCCGGAAGCTATGCAGGAAGAAATTATAGATGAAATAAAGGAAAAAGGTAAGACAGGTATCTACCCAACCTGGGATTGTGGATTAGATGAATGGCCGGATTCTCAAAACGGTTATTACATTTACAATTTACAGCAGTGCGATAAAAACGCCTATGAAGGTCTCTTTGTTATAAAGGTAAGCTATCCTCCAGATGGTCAACCTGAAGAAGAAGGCAAAATGTATCTCGCTGTCCAGAATCTTAGAGCCGAAAACGAAAACGGGCGTTGGGTAGTTTATCCTCTGGAGGATTTCAGAAATATCGAAGCCATCGAGCAGAGTTTGGATTGGGGCTGTCTTGAACTTCCAGGTATTGTGTATTCGGGAACATACTCTGATTTCCGCATCGATGTAAAAGTTCAGACCGTTTATACAGTAGAGAGTACCGTTCAAAACGACAATAGCAACTTCCTGTTCGGAGGTAGCACATCGTATTTTGATACGACTCCTAAACCAAATACTGAATTCACAAGAGCTGCAAGAACACAGAGCGAGACCTTGACGCATCTTGGAGCCGCCGAAGAACGAGGAGAAATTGAAAGGCTTGGTCTTTCAATCTACCCTGTATATGCCGGTGAGAAACGTCCTGAGAATTTGACTGTTCCGACCGGTGATCAAGCAGGCGGCAGCAGTAATAACGGAGAAAGTTGGAGCAGTCAAAAGACTGTAGCCGGATGGGGACCGACCATTTCTCTGGATGGTGGTGGCGGTACCTTCGATCCGAACCGGGATGCAGTTCTTCCGGAATACTTTGTGGCGGATCTATATGTGAATAGTGAGTTGATTGCTCAACTGGATTTGCTTATGCGGAAGGGAATGACAGAATGACGGACTACAGAAAACTTTATGATGGCATATCAAAGGCCGCGTGGGGTTATTTCTTCATCTACTTCAATATCAATATCAATACAGTCAGCATTTTGCCATCGTTTGTAGGATATCTCCTTTTCTTATCAGCAATCAATTATCTGAAGGATGAGGAGCGAGAGCTGGGCTTGCTTCATACGCTTGGTGTTATCCTTGCGCTGTGGCACGGTGCACAGTGGGCTATGAGTTGGTTCGGGGTTAACCTTGACGGTGCGTGGCAGTTTATAGATATTATCATCAGCTTGGTGAACTTGTACTTTCATTTCCAATTGCTCACCAACTTTGCATCGATCGCAACAAAGTATCAACCAGAAGGCTACGAACAGGATGCAAAGCTTTTGCGGTATAGGACGTTGCAGACTGTAATGCTGACAGCAATTACGATTGTCACAGAACTTCATCCATGGCTGTCTGATGTGTGGACATACATATTTGTTGTTATGCTAATCGTATATCTTATCGCTGGTATCTGCTTAATGAAGGCACTGTTTGATCTTAGAAAGTGCCTCCCCACAGAGGAGCAACCTATATAATGCACAGGCGTCGCAGAAATGCGGCGCCTTCGTTCTATTCTATTATAAATGCGAGCCATTTAGCTCCGTAGGTATCAATTGCGAATCCGTAGTATAAAGATGAGGCAGAAAGGATGGTGAACAGTTTGGACGATAGTAAAATAATTGAGTTGTTCTATGAGTGCTCGGAGCAGGCAATCATTGAACTATCGAATAAGTACGGCACTGTATGCACAAGAGTAACGAAAGGTGTCGCTTCGGCGGCACCTTTCAAATACGGGTAGAAAAAGTCACAAATAAATGATATAATAAAGAAAAACTTCAAAAGGAGCGCCTATGGGAAAGCAGCACAACAGAAGAATATTCGCAGGGTTCTACAAGCGGTATGACGGCAAATTCATCTACGTTGTCGCTGTCGTCCCTGATGTAGACACCGGAGAACAAGTGGTTATCTTTCACGAAGGGATCGACGCCTGTGAGTGCAAATATTACTCCATGACCAAGCAGTCCTTCTGCGAGATGGTGGAGGTGGACGGCGAATGGGTAGATAAGTTCATCCGTCAACCGCAGGTCAGAATCACCGATACACATATCCAAAATCTCATTGACGGCGGCTTTAACGGCCCCGTCCGAAAGAAACAACCGGTGGACGAGGAATTGCTCGCATACGAGTCGCGCTCCTATCGCCGCGCGAAAACCTATACCGACTATGCAAAAGATCTCTGCACAAATTACAAAATCGATCTGCGAAGATACAATTTGTGCGTGACACAAAAGCGGTATATCGGCGTGGATGGCAAACAAGATTTCGATATACTGAAAGAGGATCTGAAATTCCTAAATGACTGTCTCAAAACCGTTCTCAAAAGCTACGGCACATATTTCAAAGAACGGTACGTTGACGGACTCTCTGTCCGCAAGTATGCCGAGGCACACAATATGAATCGTGGCAGCGTGGATCACCTCAACCGGAAATTTATTGCGGAGCTTGCCGCTGCTCTCAAAGCGCGGGACGAAGCGGACGGCGTGTGCCGACTGCATAAAAGAAAATAAGTTAATATCTCAACACAGACACTTGCTTATCCAAAGCAGGTGTCTTTTTTATGCCCAAATGCCTATGACAGAATTATGTCAAAACCAATCGAATTCCCAAATACGGAATGAGAGGATAAATTTTGCCGACATCTAATATTTTCGCACTTCCCGACGGCTATATGGTGAGAGAAATATATTTTCTTTTTCCGCCGTTATGACGGAACTGTGTCAGTCGGGAGTTGGATCGGCTTGAAAAGTGAAGGGATGAATTTTCTTCTCCCTCGCCCTTGTGACACGTTTATGTCAGTTGGGAGTTGAATTCCCATGGAAAAGTGAAAGGTACTTTTTCTCTCCTCTGCCGTTACTATGACAATTTTATGTCACACGGACAATCGTTTCCTTTGGACGAGTGAGAGGATGTCTTCTTAAACACAACTGAATAACCTGCCGACAGGATATGCGGCGGTGGACTTTGCGATGACAGCGATCCGAAGGATCGTGCCGTAGGAGAAAGGCGCAGACGATGCGCCCTCAAAAGAGGACACGGCGAGCAAGGCACAAACACCGATGCAAAACATGGTCAGAGTGAGCGTAGGAACGATGTCGGGTGTACAGGTAAAAACTGCGGAGAGCGAGGAAGGACTATGAACTTTCTCTCGTAGGACAAAAGCCGTGATCTGCAAAACTAAAAACGAATTTTTATGAAAGGTGGGATGGCTATGATTGTGCCAAACGAAACAGACCAACACAACACAGAAAGGAAAAAGATAATGAAAAAAGATGAACTGAAGCTACTCAAAATGTCGGACATCCAAGTGCGGGAAGTGGATTGGCTGTGGTATCCGTATATTCCCTTCGGTAAGCTGACGATCATACACGGCGATCCGGGAGAAGGCAAAACAACCTTCGCGCTCCGCCTTGCCGCCGCCTGCTCCACCGGAACGCCTCTGCCGAATATGGATACCATTGCACCCATAACGGTGATCTATCAATCGGCAGAGGACGGTCTCGACGATACCATCAAGCCTCGTCTCATAGAAGCAGGCGCAGACCAGGAACGCATCATCAATATTTGCGAGGAAGAAAAATCTCTGCATATGTTGGACGAAAGAATTGAAAAAGCCATCGTGCAGTGCGGTGCCAAGATGCTTATCCTCGATCCGATGCAGGGATACCTTGGAGAGCGTGTGGATATGAACCGTGCCAACGAGGTGCGGACGATTATGAAATCCATCGGGCAGGTCGCACAGCGGACAGGCTGTGCCGTTGTCCTTGTAGGACACCTCAACAAAGCCGCCGGTATGAGCAGTGCCTACCGTGGACTCGGATCTATTGACTTCCGCGCCTCCGCAAGAAGCGTTCTCGTGGTGGGCAGACTGCGGAGCAACAAAAATGTCCGTGTCATCGTTCACGACAAATCTTCTCTTGCTCCCGAAGGTAAGTCCCTCGCCTTCAATCTCGGTAACGAGGAAGGCTTTTATTGGCTCGACGGTTATGAAAATATTTCTCCCGAGGAATTGCTGTCCGGCTACGGCAATCAGGAAGAAACGAAAATGATGCAGGCAGAGGAACTGATCCGAACCATGCTGGACGGCGGTGCCGAGCTGCCCTGCGGTGAGATCTTTGCGGCGGCAAAGAGAAAGCAGATATCACAGCGCACCGTCAACGAAGCAAAGAAAAATATCAAGGGCATCGTCACCCGAAAGGTAGGCGTAAAGTGGATGTGGTCTATCTCGGGTGAAGATTGCAACATTGCAGAGGTGTCCTATGAAAAGGAATAGAAAACGCAGCTCTGCATGGTTCCCATGGGAGTCCCTTGCATTGTTGCATTGTTCTTTTTGCCAAGACAACGGATGCAAAAGACCGAGCGCGGGAGCGAGAACGAAGGGCGCAGAACACCGCCCTTTGAGCCACACAAACGCCCTGTGTGCCGTTTTTATCGCAGGGACGGGTAAACACCCCACCGAGCAAATATTCCCCTCTTTCTGCCGTTGTTTCGGAAATACGGAGAAGGCGAGGGCTACGCTTTTGTACTCTCTCTTTGGAGAGAGTGCGAGCATCGCATTCGACTGGTCGCGGAACGCCCGCGCCCTGCCTTCTGCTACTCGGCGGGCAGAAGCCCTGCACCCACTTCTTACCTTCTTTGAAAAGAAGGTAAGCCAAGAAACTTTAGAACAGAAAGGAGCATCTATTTTTGAAAAACAAGAAGATGAGTATACGCATCAGCGAGGAAAACCTCTCCGCCATACACCGCAAGGCAGAGCAAGCGGATATGACCTTCACAGACTACGTGACAAAAGCCTGCCTCGGCAAACAGATCGTTGTCATAGACGGTCTTGACGATGTGCTCCGTCAGCAGAAAGCCATCGGGCGCAACCTCAATCAGCTCGCGATGCTCTGCAATATGGGGAGAGTGAGTGTGGCAAGCCTTGCGGAAATGAAAGAGCAGTACGCAGAGGTAAGCGCAGCTCTGACGGAACTGCTGGAGCGAAAGCGGTGGTCGGATGGCAACGGTTAATATCATGAAAAATAAGCGCACGCAGTCAAGAGCCGGACTTGCATTCATCCTCTCTTACTGTAAGCGCGACAGCAAAACCATTCACGAAGGCAAAAAACTTGTGTCGGGTGTCAACTGTCTTCCCGAATCCGCTTACCGTGAATTTATGAATACCAAGCTGCAGTATGGAAAGACCGAGGGCAGAATGTTCTATCACTTCACGCAATCCTTCCATCCCGATGAGAAGCTGACACCCGAAACTGCTCATGAGATTGCGCTGAAGTTTGCACAACAGATGTTCCCCGACTTCGAGGTTCTCGTCGCCACCCACACCGACAAGGCACACATTCATTCACACTTTGTTGTCAACAGCGTGAGCTGTGATACCGGATATAAATATCATTCGGACAGCGATAACATCCAACGCCTGCGAGATGCCTCGGACAAGCTGTGTACGGAATACGGTCTGTCGGTTGTCGTGCCGAAGGATAAATCTCAAAAGGTGAAGCAGATGTCGGCAAGAGAATATCACTCTGCCGAGCGCGGTGAAAGCTGGAAGATGCAACTTGTGGTTACGATTGAGGACGCTATGGCTATCGCAAGATCGAGAGAACACTTTATACGCTTAATGGAAGCCGAGGGCTATGAGGTGAAGTGGACTCGTGACCGAAAGAGCATCACCTACACCACACCCGACGGAAAACGGTGCAGGGATAACAAACTGTACGAAGAAAAATTTTTGAAGGAGAATATGGAATATGAGTTCAGAATACGGCGAGAAATCGAGAGAGGATTTGAAGGGTACAGCGAGAGCGCAGATCAAGAAAGCGGAAACTTCCGTCCCCTGTACGGCGATCATGGACGTGAACTGGAAGGCGTTGATTGCGGCGATGAATACGCAGGTAGATATGCTTTCGGAGATACAGGATTCGCTGATCAAGCTGACAACGAAAGAGGAACTCACCTCGTATATGGATCAGCAGATCGGGATACTGACCGAGTACGCCGAGAGCAGTCGGGAGCTGACCGAGCAGTTCACGGAGATGATGGAACAGATGGTGACAGCATATACCGAACGGATGAGTACGGCAACCGAGAATTTATCCTCACAGGTTGGGAAAACGAGCGAGCAATTCTCACAGAGTCTCTCTTCGGAGCAGGAAACGGTGAGAGCGTTTACGAAGCGGAGTATTTGGATCTCGCTGATTCCGACAGCGGTGCTGATCGTCTGGGAATTGATTCGGCATATCTTTTTGCTGACTTAACGAATATCATCGACGAGGATGCACCCGTGGAGGATTGCACTACAATGCATCAGCCACGCAGACAAAAGAAGAATACCGGCCCCGTGATGGGTGGTATGTAAAAACAATAACACAACAGCCAATAGCGGCGGAAAGGGGTTCAATGAACGAATACAAAGAATATCTTGAAACAGGAATGCTCGGCAGCTACAGACCGGAGAGCGCCATCGTTAAAAAATCCGACAGCGGTGCAGCAATCGCTGTCTTTCGTGATTCAACCTACACGCTCGATGACGATACCTGCACCCGTGAGCGTGAGATGCTGATCAAGGGAAAACGGTTTATCATTTCCTCTGTCTTTCCCGTGAAGGCGAAAGCAACAGCTACGGACAGAATGCTGGCTCTCATAGACGCAGACCTCCAAAAAGATACTAAAAGTTTTTGAATTTTTCCGATTCTGAATGGACTTCCGGCAAGGGATAAGGTATACTGTGTGATACCGTATCGGCTTGCCCTGCATAAAAGGAGGATGCAAAATGACAAGCCAAAAACATACAATACTCTACGGTAGATTAAGTCAGGACGACGGCAAGAATGCCGAGTCCAACAGCATAACCAATCAGCGACTCATGCTTGAAAAATACGCCCGCGACAATGGATTCGATAATGTCCTGTTTCTTGCTGACGACGGCTATACGGGAACGAACTTCGAGCGTCCCTCTTGGAAACAGATCGAGGAAATGATCAAGCGCGGCGAGGTGGAAACACTGATCGTCAAGGATCTCAGCCGACTCGGCAGAGAATACCTGCAGGTAGGTTATTATCTGGAACTGTTCTTCCCCAACATGGGAATACGGTTCATAGCGATCAACGATGGCGTAGATTCGCTGGTAGAAGGCAGTAACGATTTCAGCCCGATACGAAATTGGGCAAATGAGCTTCACGCAAAGGATTCCAGTAAAAAGGTTCGTGCGGTGAAAAAGCTCCAGGCAGAGCGCGGGGAACGTCTCGGCGGCAGACCTGCCTACGGCTACAAAAAGGTGGACAAGGAAAGCAAGGAGATCATCCCCGACGAAGAAGCCGCAGCAGTGGTACAGAGAATATTCTCGCTATGTGCCTCCGGCAAAGGCCCCAATCAGATCGCCCGTATTCTTCGTGAGGATAAGGTGCTGACACCCAGCAATTATTACTTCCAAAAGCACAAAAAAGGGCATTTCGGATTGGACACCACCCGTCCCTATGCATGGGGGAGCAGTACCGTGACGGGTATCCTTGACAACAAGGTGTACCTCGGACACACCATTGGACTGCGTACCACGACGATATCGTATAAAAACAAAACAACGGTACACCGCCCCGAAAGCGAATGCGCCGTTGTGGAAAATACGCATCCCGCGCTGATCACGCAGGAGCAATGGGATATCGTTCAGGATGTACGCACGCACAAGAAACGCACACCAAAGCAGATGGAAGAACCGAATATCTTTTCAGGACTCGCCTACTGCGCTGACTGCGGAAGGACAATGGTACTGCACCGAGCAAGCACAATGAAAAAATCCGATTACAATTTCAAATGCTACACCTACGGCAAGCGCGGCAAGGGAGAATGCACTCCCCACCACATCCGAGAGGAAGAACTGTACGCCATCATACTGGATGACCTGCGACGGGTGACACACTTCGCCCGTAAAAAGGAACGGCAGTTTGCGGAGTATATCAACCGCAAAAATACAGCACAGCTTCGACAGGAGATCAACGCGCTGCAAATGGAGATTGACACGGCGCGTAAGCGCAGAAGCGAGCTGGCGACCTTGTTCAAGCGTCTGTATGAGGATAACGTGCTCGGCCGTGTGACCAATGAGCAGTTCCGTCTTCTCTCTGCCGATTACAATGCCGAACAGAAAGAGATAGACGATGCTCTTCCTCTAAAAGAGGAACGCTTGGAAAAACTGAAATCGTCGGCTGCCAATGTAGACGCTTTCATTGAGAAAGCAAAACGGTACAAAACCATTGATAAATTGACACCCGAAATCGTGAGGTTGTTTATTGCAAGGATCGAGGTCGGAGAACGCACCGTGAAATACTCACGGCACTCTGCTCAAAAAATCCGTATCATTTACCGTGACATCGGTGAATGGGATTACGACGATGCGGTCGAAGCCGAACAGCAACAGCCACAGGTCGTAGCAGTAACGGTTACACAGCCGGAACTGCTCCCTGCATAAGCACCGCACAAAGCGGGATAAACGCAGTAAAGGCGGATGACAAACGCCATCCGCCTCTGCTGCACCTACATACTGTCAGAAAATGTCCCTATGAACACTAACAGAAGGGTTTGCTGGACTTTCCTTTTTTGTCCGACTCCTTGAATTTTCCGATTTTCGCGTTGGAACGGCGTTAGAATTGGCCGTTTTTGCGTTAGAACAGCGTGTTTTTTTAGTCAAAAACCCGGGTTCAAATCCGGTTCTGTTATTTTGCCCTGCTCGGTTACATTTTCCCAGCGGCTCCCGAAATCATCTGACCTCGGAAGGAGCATTCCCTGCTCCATGGCCTGCGCCGAGGATATTTTGGATCTGTAGTCGAGAT
>ERZ773146.1368-NODE-1368-length-17669-cov-101.890258_pt1 | contig 17669 bp, 12 predicted proteins | sample MGYA00580847_ERZ773146 | MGnify/ENA primary metagenome ERZ773146 (study PRJEB29015, sample SAMEA2737830) | human gut metagenome | biome: human gut; feature: human-associated habitat; material: faeces | place: China | collected 2012 ...
ACGAGCTTTGATAAGGCTATCTTAAACGGCGTTTCCTCGCTGCTGATCGCGGGAACGATTTATTTCACCATCCCGATGCTGTACCGCGCCATGATCGGCAGTGAAAACCCCAGTATGCGGGAGGAGGCCGTCCGGACCATCCGTGACCGGCTGGAATTTATGCGGCACGCCACCATCACGCTGGACTGCACCGAGGAGGCCGCCGCCCACTTTATCAAGGAGGGGCAGAACCTGCAGAGCCTGACGCTCTCGCAATATCTCTTGCCGATGAACCGGATGAACGCCGTGCTCAACGGGCGGGAGGTCGAGGCGTACTTCCTCATCGACACGCCGCCGCTGTTCCAGTATGCGTCCAGCAAGCGGCAGATCTCCCTTGTGGATATGGACCTTTTGAACGTACACTTTGAAGCCGACTCTCCGTTGGCCGGGGCGAGCCTGAACAACACCCCCGCCATCATTGTGCTGAAGAACTACCTGCTGACCCGCATTGAGGGCATGAAGAACCCAAACAACCGTCTGCAAAGCCGAAAGATCCTGTTCTCGTCCATCTATGAGGAGCTCGGCGAGCCGTCGCCCATCAAGCAGCGCCGCCAGCGCCTGCGCAACTACACCGAGATCTATCTCGAGTATCTGACCCAGCAGAACTACATCAGCGGGTACAGCTTCACCCGCACCGGGCGCGTTGTGGACGGGGTAGAGATCGTGCTGGACCGCACCACCCGCAAGCCCGCGCCAACGCCCGAGCTGACTTTGCCCGATGAAACGAATAAGGGCCGCTTCAAGCCCAACAAGCAAAAACCACGCAAGCGAAACATGATACGATAGCTGCGATTTTAAAACCACAACTGATGACCCAATACAGCCTTACCAAAGCCGCATTTGATGACCATAAGTGCTTCACCAAAGCCACAAATGATTACCACCAAAGCTACATCTGATGACCGCCAAAGCCACAACTGATGACCCAAGCACCCCGCAGAACCCCTGCTTTTTCACATTTCAACGGCAAATTTTCACTTTTTGAAAAGTGCTGTATGTACTGTAAGTACTGTATGATATCTTTCCCTTTTTTACAGGGAGGAAAAGATACAGTTTTTCCCTGTAAGAGGAGAAGTTTTCGTATGAGAAAAACGGATGCCAAAACCTTAAAATGCTGCCTGCCTCAATGGCTGCGGGAGCACGGGCTGCCCCTGCATAAGCCGTTCGCCTGCCTGAACCCCGCGCACCAAGACGCACACCCTTCTATGGGGTACAATGAAAAAAATCAGACCGTCCACTGCTTTGCCTGCGGCGCGACCTACGATATTTTTGACTTAGTGGGACAGGAAGAAAATCTGACGGATTTTCCTTCTAAAATGAAGGCCGTCAACCGGCGCTACGGCGGGGGCGAGGTTATCCGGGTCACGGCGAAGCCGGCGCAGGCTTTTCCTTATAAGGAGAGAGCGGGCAGACCCGACCCCTACTTTACCGGGCGTGGCTTGTCCGATGAAACGGTACGGCGGTTTGGTTTGGTTGTCGAGAATGGCTATGCGGTGCTGCCGGTCTTTGCGGAGGGTGTCTGCCGCAGCGTTTGCCGCCGCGCCATTGACCCGGCTGTTGAACCGCGCTACCAGAACAGCCGCGGGGCGATGCAGCTTTGGAACAGCGCTGCTATGGAACGTGCGGCTGGGAAAGCACTGTTTGTGACAGAGGGCATTTTTGACGCCCTTTCCTTAGAGGAACTGGGATTCCCGGCTGTAGCGCTCTGCGGTGCAGCCAACACCGGGCGGTTGATGCAGGCCTTAGACACGCGGGAAGCAAAGCCAGAGAGGGTGATTCTTGCCGGGGATTCCGACGCGGCAGGGCAGGGGATGAACGAGAAGCTGCGGGAGCAGCTGACGGCCCGTGGCATTGCGTGCGCGGTGCTGGCCTTGCCGGATGGCTGCAAGGATGTGAACGAAGCATTAGTGCAGAATAGAGATGCGCTGCAAGCCGCCTGTGAGGCCGCCATAGCGCCGCAGGAGGTGCGGCAGCAACCGACCCTGGAGGACGAGTTTCTCGCGTATCTGGGCCGCCGCGGCGGGGCTGCGGTGATGTCTACGGGTATCGCCGGTTTGGACAAGGCGTTGGACGGCGGTCTGCACGCCGGGCTGACCGTGCTGGGCGCGGTTTCCAGCATGGGCAAAACGTCCCTGATGCTGCAAATGGCCGATACGCTGGCCGCTGCGGGGAGAAATGTGCTGTTTATAACAATTGAAATGTCCCGCATGGAGCTGATCGCCAAGAGCGCTGTGCGCGGTACAAAAGAACGTGCACGCCCGCTGCTGGACGGCAAGCTGCCGGAAGAAAAAGTGCGCGGTCTGATTTCCGCGTACAGACAAAAGACCGGCGGCAGGGTAGAGCTGTGGGAGCCGGACGCCCCGCTTACCCCGGCTTTTTTGGATGAAAAAGTGTCGGCCTTCTGTGCGCAGCACGAAAGCCCGGTGCTGTTTCTGGATTATCTGCAGCTTGTCGCCCCGGCGCGCGCGGGCATGACCGAGAAGCAAACCGCCGACGCCGCCGTCGCCATGCTCAAGCAGCTGGCACGCCGGTACGATATGCCGGTTGTGGCCGCGTCCAGCCTGAACCGCGAGGCTTACCGCCCCGGCAGTGCCGAGCCGGGCCTTTCAGCCTTCAAGGAATCCGGCAGCGTGGAGTACAGCGCGGATTTGCTGTTGGTACTCAAATACCGCACAGACGCAGACAAGGAAATCAAAACCGGGCCGCGTCATTTGGCACTGACCATCTTAAAGAACCGCTTCGGCGCGACAGGGGAGAGCATCCCCCTGGACTACGAGCCGGAGAAAGAACTGTTCCGGGACGGCGCTGCCAAGGCTGCACCGCGCACAGGCAGAAATGTGATACGCTAAGATTTTTTCTCTCCAAATGCTGTGAAATAGAAAAAGAATTTCCGTATAATAAAGAAAAAAACGGAAAGGATGACGTCCGATGAAAGACGAAAACCAGGTCTTTGTCAGTTATGGCCATGTAGAGGAGGAGATGTGCAAGGATATCTGCGCATATCTTTCTGGAAATGGCTTCAAGCCTTGGGTGGATACCTCCAAGCTGCAGCACGGGATGCTGTGGCGGGATGAAATCCGCAAGGGTATTGAGGACAGCGGTCAGGTCGTGGCGCTGCTGTAGGCCTATTCCACGCGTGACCGCGGTGTATGTCTGGATGAAATTTCCATTGCGGTGGGCGTTACGGGCGGAAATATTCACACGATTTTGCTGCAGGAGGAAAATATCATCAACGTGCCGCCGACGATCGGCTTTGAACAGTGGTTCGATATGAGCGACTGGAAAAAGAAAAAGGCCGAGGGTGACCAGGCTTACAACGAATGGTTCAAAGCCAAGATGGATGACGTTATCAGGCGGCTGCGCGACCCGGAGCATGTAGAAAAGTATGGACAGATCACGGAACTGCGGAAGAAATTGAACGTACAGTATGCCGTGGGACGTCAGCAGAAGCTGCTGAATGAGCACTACACAGGTCGTAAGTGGCTGGGGGAAAAAATCGATGCCTGGCTGGAAGACCCAAACGCCCCGCGCCGCTGCCTGGTGACGGGTGTCCCCGGCGTTGGCAAAAGTGCGTTTGCGGTGCACTACGCCCATTACAACCCCAAAACAGCGGCTGCACTGTTCTTTAGCGCCGACATGCCGAACTACAATGACCCCTGTGTCGTGATTCAGACACTTGCTTATCTGCTGGCCTGCCGTCTGTCTGCCTACCGCAAGAGCCTGCTGTGGGAGCTGAATCAGGAAGACCGCACCACGCTGGCTAAGCTTACGGAAAAGGAATTGCTCGACAAGCTCATCACAAGACCGTTGAGCCAGGCTATCAACGGAAATCACCCGGCCATGTGCATCATTCTGGACGGTCTGGAAGAGTGCGGCGACCCACAAAAAAACACGTTGGCCAAGACGATTGCAAGGTATGCCGACAGCCTGCCGTGGTGGCTGCATATTTTGATCGTGGCCCGTGATGTGCCTGCCGTGAAAAACTATACGAAAAATGCCCTGCGCATCGAGATGCACGGCGAGGATAAGGACAATCTGGAGGATATCCGTGCCTATTACAGGGAGGCATTGGAAGAAAAGTTCGGCAATGACCCTGCATGGCCGGAGACGCTGGAACAGATTACGGCGCGCAGTCAGGGTATCTTCCTGTATGCAAAGATGCTGACAAGCCTGCTGCTGGACAAGGGCACGCTGGATGTGGGCGGCGACTACCCAGAGGGTCTGAGCGAGGTGTTCACACTGTGGTTTGATTGGTTCTTCCCGGATGGGGAGGACTATGCCCGGCGCTGGCGGCTGCCCATCGGCTGCGTGCTGGGCAGTCCCGATCCAATCCCCGCGCAGACGCTGCGCCGCGTGTTTGACTGGAGCGAGAATGAACTTGCGGACTTTGAGGCGCGGTTGAGTATCCTGCTGCGCAAGGGCAAAAATGTTTTTGGTGACGAGACGCTGGTGTTCGACCATGACTTTGTGAAGGAATGGTTGAGCAGCGGGGCGGGGGAAAACTTCTATTTTTCCAGCCCCGAGGATGGCCGCAAGAAGATGGCCCATGCGCTGTATGCGGTGTTTGAGGAGGACGCGGAGGAACTGACGTATTGGGAAGCGGTGAATCTACTGGATTTGCCGCTGACGAAGAAGCAGAGGGAAAAAATAGGAGAAGAGTCAGATTACTTATTCCAAATAGAAAAAGCAGCATACTATTGCGATAGTTGGGGGAAAGAAACGGCGGCAAAAGAAATATATGAGAAAGGCATAGAAACTGCACAGAATAGCCACAAAAACAAAAACTGGGGAAAGAGTTTCTTTATTCATTTAATTGATTTGAACATTCGAATGGGATACTCAACTAAAATAAATACGATGTTAAAAAACAGTATTAGCTGTGATGAAGCGAAAATTGCACCAGGGGAAAAAGAATCAGTTTACAATATAATAATGCTGACAAGGAAATATCTATTAGAGGGTGATATTTGTAAAAGTAATGGAGATTATGAAGATGCATTTAACTGGTATGGAAAAGGGCTTGTTAATATGCAGGATGCGCTTCGAGTAATAGATTCTGATTTTGTATATGGCCACTATTGCTTGTGTATGGAAAGATTGGGTAGTATACAAGAAGTTTATGAACAATATGAGGAAGCAGCGAGAACGTATATAACAGCAGCAATGGTTAGATTAGATTTATGGAAAAGGGATAAATGTTCTGATAATACAAGTACCCTTGTTGTGGGTGTATTGGGTGCCATAAGAAGTTTAAGCATGTGTCAAGAGGAAGATTTTACAAAAGACTATATTAACATTTTTAATGGAATTATTTTTCAGGTAGAAAAAGCAATCCGCATTGTAAGTCAGGTATTTCTGGTGAGCTTCCGGCATATGCTCCAGCTTCATCAACGGATCGTGTTGCACCGTTTGCAGGCGGCGGTGACACGCCATACGACTGCCGTGGTAGTAGACCTCGACAACATTCTTCGTTACGCGAATATCAACTTTCTCTCCAATCAAATTGTACGGAACAGAGTATTTGTTCCGACCATCAGAGATGCAGTAATCGTTGGGAACCTTAGCCACAGACCAGACGGCAGGCTCAAACGGAATTGCTGGCAACGGCAGCATATACGCCTTTTCTTCTTCAAGATAGGCACTACGCCGACAGCCTGTACGCACTCTGAATTCGCGGGTGTTGAACTCTTCCAGCTTTTCTGCGGTTGCTTCCTGTGCTTCCTGTACCGTGAAGAACTTCCGATCACGAAGAGCTGCAATAATCCAAGTCTCTGCATAATCCACAGATGCCTCCGCGGCGCTTTTGTCCTTTGGCTTACGAACGCGAGTTGGAACAATGGCAGTTCCATAGTACTCTGCCAACTCCTGGTAGCTGCGGTTCACTACCACATCATACCGGGTATTGGAATACGTCGCAGTTTTGCAGTTGTCCGGAATCAAAAGTCTCGTTGCTCCGCCAAAGTAGTTAAACGCATGAACGTGGCAGTTTAGCCAATTCTCAGTCTGCGTGTCACCGCAAACTTCTGCATAGGCGTAGTAACTGCAGGGCAGGACTGCTACAAATAGATAAGCCTTGCTCTGCTCACCGGTTACAGAATCGAAAATGGGGATTGTATCGCCAGCCCAATCCACCTCAATGGCATCTCCGGGCTTGTGCTGGATACGCATGGTTGCCTTGGTGACGCGGGCCCATTTACGGTATTTCTCGCCGAACTGCGTAAACATGTACGGCTTCTTGCCTTCATCGTAGCATTTGCGGCGGTACTCCTCCCACAACAAGGTCAGGGTAACGCCATGCTTTGCCAGCTCACGGTGAATGTACGGATAGTCCGGTTCAATGTACAAGCAAGCACTCTTGTACTTGTCCGGGAAGAGCATCCGCTCCAGATCGGCGTTGGTAATGTCGTCATCAAGAGGCCACTGGATGCCTTTTTGACTAGCCACCTCCAAAACAGTACGAACAGTATTGTCTGAACAGTGTGCTGAACTTCGAATTGTGCGTTGACTTTGCCCCAATGAGTGAAGCCTGAGAATCTCGCGGTAGTTTACCATTTTTAACCTCCGGTATTTTGATGTCACGTAAATCTACGTGCAAATCAAGTATACCGCAAAGCTCTCAAGATGACGCTTTAGGCCGACAAAGTGTCGCTATTTCCCCGATACGGTGTCGCTAAAACTCCGTGCAAGCGTCGCTACTGCACCGATATATGCACAATCGCGGCAAATAGCTATTCACAGAACTACACAAGATTTTTCCCGCAGCGTGGGTACAAATGACAGCAAAAAGGCAGCACCTGATTTCTCAGATGCCGCCGCTGTTCAAATTACCACTTCTTTATGGGCTGCGCTTCGGGCAGTGTCAGCGTGTTTGCCATCGTCCGGGCGCTCAGGTTCTTGGACTGCGAATCCAGATGCGCGTAGATATTCGCCGTGGTAGAAATATCGCTGTGTCCCAGCCACTCTTGAATCTGCTTCATCGGTACGCCCTCTTTCAGCAATAGGCTGGCACAGGAGTGGCGCAAGTCGTGGAATCGGATCCTGCGCAGACCGTTCTCTTTCAGCAACTGCGGAAAGCCTGTTGTCACGGAATCCGGCTGGATCAGGTTTCCCATTGCATCCACAAATACATACCGCATCGGCGCAAAACAATCAACACTGTCGATTCTCTGCTCGACAGTGTTGACCGCAAATCTGAAGGTAGGTAAACAGGTGTGCTTTGGGAATGCGATACGAGCGCCCGATTTTCATTGCCGGGATTTTGCCTTCGTGCAGCAGCTTGTACAAGCTTCAAAATATGGCTTTCCATTGCTGCGGAAAATTTGTTTCCCACAGATTTGGCATTTTCCATAATACAGTGAAGCCAAGAACGTTTTTTCTCCTAGGTTGCTCTCCGAATATACGTAATGCAATCGTGGCGCTACTATCGTTGTTCCCTCTAAGCCTTCCTGAAAGCTTTCTTCCAACTTTCTTTCACGGCGGTTCACATTTCGGACTGCACCAAACTCACCCAGCGTCTCATCATCTGGCGCAGATTCAGCAGTTATCGCTGCTTTGTTCCATAAATACCCTCCTTGCTGCAAGTAATAAAACCATCTCTATATGGTGATATTCTCAGAATTTCATCCGTCTGCATATTCTGACACCATTGACATAAATGTCATTTGCCAGTTCTGTAACAAGCCGCATATCCTGCCAGGTTTCACACTTATTCCCCATAAAAGTAATGTTATCAAAATGGACATCATGGACACGTACTTCTTCTGTCGGTGTCTGATACCCCCGGATCATGGAGACCGGGATATCTCCGTTCAGCACCTGGATATTATCAAAATAGATATCATTAATCTCTCCTTTGGCAAGCTGTTCCGTATATCTGCAAAGCAGAACCTTAATATCGAACAGTTTCTGTTCTGCCTGCTCTACTCTGATATTTTTATAATGTATATCATGAACATGGCCGCCATCTGCCTGATGGATGGAAATCGCCGCACCACCCATGTTTCCTTCATACTGGCAGTGTATAATATCACAATCCTCAAATACTAGGTCGTGGATTTCGCTCTGGAGGGCATAACCAAGCTCTATGCCATTACCGGGTTCTGCATTCCAGATCACGTTATTGTGAACACGCACTTTTGTTACGTCACGTACCGTTGACGGATCTTCAAACAATCTTTGGGATTTGATGCAGATACTGTCGTCTGTGGAACGGATAAAGCAATTTTTTACCTCTACGTCCTGGCTGCTCGTAATATCAATACCGTCTCCCGTTACAATCCTCGACATAATATTCATATCATCAATCACAACATGGTCACACGCCGCAGGAACCACATGCCAGAAAGGACCGTCTACAGCAGTAAAGCCTTTTAAGAGTACATTATTACACCACTTGGCATAGATAAAGAAACGGTGTGCATTACTGTCCGGCAGATGCCAGCAGGCTCCGTTGATAATTCCGTTTCCTACAATGGAAATATTGTCACAATGGTCTGCGTATACACAACCTGATACAACAGCACCTTCCTCTATGTAAACCGTATCATTGGACTTTAAGGTAAGAACTCCTACATTATATACCTTGCCCTTTTCAAAGCAGATGGTGGTATCTGCCGGCTTCTCAATCCTGTGCGAGCAAAGCACAAACAATGCATCATGAAGACCACCATCTGTCTCTACAGTAAACTTTCTCGGTTCATCAAGATGGATATGGACTGTTTCTCCTTTTACAGAAGGAACTATGCCAAAGCTGGACGGACGGATTTCAAGTTTTTCATATGGTGTATGGATTGAAATCTCCAAATCATACGCTTCGTTATCTACTACTACAACATAGTCAAACGAATCTGTATGGTATACCACACGCTCTGTTCCATTGCAGGTAACACTGTATTTTGTTGATTTTTCCAATTCATCTACAGATTTTAAAATAAATCTCGGTTCCTTGACCGGGTCCGGATTAGGATAATAAATCAAATCATTTTCAAAATCCTTCATATCTCTTTTCTCCTCGCTCCATCATAAATACTTATGATTCATACTGCCTATAATCAATTACCAGAGCTATTATTTAATTCTTCGTCAGTTAATTATACTATTGCAAGTATAGCAAATTTTAATAAATATGGGATTATTGGCATACTGGTAGGGAATGGCCTGCTGGATCGTCGGCCTCTTCATAACCTTATCCTGAATCTCTTCTTCACTCGTTCCTTTACTCTCGTGCTGAATGAATGAGTGATTATTGCCACTCATAAGTACCCTGTGCTTTGTTCGTTTCGGCAGTCCTTCGTCCTTTCCGTGACCGGAAGAAGGACTGCCGAAAACCATGTGAGCAGGGCAACAAAAAGAGACGCATGAACAAAGACTTCGGGGAAAACCGAACATCTGCTCACACGGCCCTGGTAGTCATAGCTTTGAAAAGCCAGCTTCTGATCACTCGTTGTTTGCTATTCAGTTATGGATCAACTGTTGGGCATAACCTCGAAACAAGTCAATGGATTCCTCAGATAACGGTTTAGCTCAAAGGATAGTCAAGAGAAGTCTCGACATTAAGAGGAACACCGTTCACCTCGATTTGGAGCGGAGCACCCTCCAAAAGCTCACAGTGGAAGGAGTGGGCGTTGAATCGGATTTCCAAAAGTCTGCCCCGATATACCAGCCGCATCTTTAATTGCTTCCAGTGCTGCGGGCAACGCGGAGTGAACGCAAGCACGCCGCGCTGATAATCCATTCCCGCAAAGCCGTGGGCAAGCGCGATCCACGAACCTGCCATGCTGGTGATGTGCAGACCGTCCTCAGTGTCGGCGTTGAAGTTGTCGAGGTCGAGACGTGCTGCCCGCTGGTACAGCCGGTAAGCGTCATCGGAAAAACCACAGGCGGAAGCCACAGTGCTGTACATGCTGGGCGACAGAGAAGATTCGTGAACGGTAAACGTCTCATAAAAACGGAAATTGGCCTGTTTCTGCTCCAATGTAAAGCGATGAGGGAAATAATAGAATGCCAGTATCACATCGGCCTGTTTGATAAAGCAGGAACGCAGGATCCGATCCCACGACCAGTGCTTGCAGAGAGGAAGTTCCTCTTCGGGAATCTGGGCGGCAGGGATAAGCTCCTTGTCCATGAAGCCATCCTGCTGCATGAACAGCTTTGTCTCTTCGTTGTAGTTCAGATACATCTTGCTGGCGACTTCATGCCAGTGCTGCGCTTCCTCGGCAGGCAGCGGATAGGCGAACTTTTCCACATACTTCAGTGCGTATTCGATGCACCATTTGGCCATGTAGTTGGTGAGGAAATTGTTATTAACATTGTTGTCGTATTCATTGGGCCCGGTCACGCCCAGCAGCATATAACAATCTTTCTGAGGATTGTAGCTGGCCCGGCAGGCCCAGAAACGTGCAACCTCCACCATCACATGGATTCCGTAATCGCGGATGTAGCTTTCGTCGCCGGTATAGCAGGTGTAATTATAGATCGCATGGATCATTGCGGCATTTCGGTGGATCTCTTCAAAAGTGATCTCCCACTCGTTGTGGCACTCTTCACCGTCAAATGTCACCATGGGATAGAGAGCGCCTTGCATCCCGATCCGTGCAGCGTTTTCTTTTGCTTTATCCAAGATGTTGAAGCGGAACTTCAGCAGGCTGAGAGCGATCTCGGGAGAGGCTGTTGCCAGGAACATGGGGAAGCAGTAACCCTCGGTGTCATAATAAGCGGCGCCGCCGTATTTTTCGCCGGTGAATCCCTTCGGGCCGATATTAAGGCGTTCATCCGAACCGTCGTATGTACTCCACAACTGGAAAAGATTGAAACGGATGCCCTGTTGAGCGGCAACATCGCCCTCGATCTCGACATCGCATTTCTCCCAACGCGCACACCATGCGGCGCTGTGCCGCATACGCAATTGCTTGGCGCCGTCAGATGCCGCCTGTTTGAGGATTTCTGCACCATGGGCTTGCAGCTGATCGCGCTCCATATCGCGAGAAGTAACAACGCTCACGATTTTTTCAAGCTGCAGGCTTTCGCCGGGAGCCAGCTGTACCTCGAAACGGTCAAATACGGCCCGCTCGCTCCGCACCGTCTCGCGGCGGACGGCGCCCTCCGCGCACCGGGTCAGGGCGGAAAAGCCCACGGCAAAGCGCGGCACGCCGAACGCATTCTCGATCGTCTCGCTCTCCAGATACAGCGGCGAGCCGGCCTCCACCGCGTTTACGTCCCAGAATTGTTCGCCGTAGTTGGCGTCGGCGTTCCGGACATTGGCGTCCAGACCTGTTTCCACCGCGACCGACGCGGTGCCGTCCAGCGCCTCTACCGCGTATTCCATGCAGGCGATCTGACGGATGTCGATGGAAAAGAAACGGGACGAGGTGATCCGCAGCCGGCCCCCCTCCTCGGTGCGCAGCACCATTTCCCGGTCCATCACACCGGTCCGCATATCCACCGTGCGGCGGAAGGTCTCGATGTCGGTGCGCGCCAGGTCCACCCTGCGCCCGTTTACATACAGATGGAACATCAGAAAATCCGGCGCGTTGATCACCTTGCCGTAATAGCGCGGATAGCCGTTTTTCCACCAGCCCACCCGGGTCTTGTCCGGCATCCACACGCCCGCCACATAGATGCCCTTCAGCGTGTCACCGGTGTAGTCCTCTTCGTAGTTTCCCCGCGCGCCCATGTATCCGTTGCCCAGACTCATGACCGCTTCCGTCGGGCGGTTCTCCCGGTGGTCCACCGAGGTCTGGATCAAACAAAAGGGGTCAAGTTCTGGCAGTATGCGTTTCAAAGTACTCTCTCCTCTCGCGATTTATTATCGATAATTTATCGATAATTATGATAGTTACAGTTAACCACAGTCGCGAGAAAAAGTCAATATGCAATCCTGCAAAAAAAACGGCGCTTCCTTTGGGCACAAAAGAAAAAACCGGGAGCCGTTGAAAATGGCTCCCGGTCAGGAAAGGCGTCAGGCGTTTGGCGGCGGCGCGGTGGATTCCCGCACCATCAGGCGGGGCGTTTCCACCACACGCGCCGCGTTTTTGTATTCGATCAGGTCTTTCAAACACATGAACGCGCGATAGCCCACATCCTTGATGTTGATGCGCACGGTGGTGAGGGTCGGTGAGATGTAGGTGGCGGTGCGGATGTCGTCGAACCCGGTCACGCTCATGTCCCGCGGGACCTGAAGCCCCAGGGCTTTCAGGCGGCGGATGGCGCCGATGGCCATGAGATCGCTGGCGCACACCAGCGCGGTGACGCCCTTTTCCAGCAGCGCTTCGGCGCAGACGCCGCCGGAATGCTCGCTGAAATCGCCGTTCATAACAAACGCGGGATCATAGGTCAGGCCCCCGAGGGTGATGGCGTTCAAGTAGCCGGCAAAGCGCTCGCGGCTGGTGTGGCTGAACTGTTCGCCGTTGATGAAACCGATCCGCTTGTGGCCCAGCTGGATCAGATGCGACACGACCATCCCCATGCCCAAAAGGTTGTCGGATGTCACGCAGGAGATCATCTTGTTCTCCACATAGTTGTCCACCAGAACGGCGGGATAAGCGATCCGCTCCAGCTGTGAAAAGAAGGAGCTGCTGTCGTTGGGGCCCAACACCAGGGCGCCTTCGAAGTGACCCTGCTCCATGATCTTATTATAGGAAAGGCTGTCCTCGTCCTCCAGGCTGCGGATGATCACCTCGTACCCGTATTTCTCCGCCACCTGTTTGAACGCGATCATTACCTCGTACAAGTAATAGGTGACGTGCGGCGCCTCCATGCGGCCCATGAACACACACGCCCGCTTTGAAAACCGCTGGCGCGGCCGGCCGGTGTAGCCCATCTCGGCAGAGGTCTCCAGGATCGCCGCGCGCGTCTCCTCGTTGATGTCCTCCGCGCCGTTGAACGCCTTGTAGATGGTGCTGACGCTCACGCCCATGCGGTCTGCCACGTCTTTCGCTTTTACACTCATGAGATCACCTTCCTTGGCAAATCGACGACAACTAAATGAATCCAGATTAATTGTATCATAATTATCTACAAATTTCAATGACTTTTTTCTACGTTTTGATAAACATATTATCGATAAAATAGATTGACATTATCGATAAACGCTGGTAGACTAATAGTGTCAGGCGGATGCGGGCGTGCAGTGCCCCGCATCCTGTGCCCATCGTATACCGCGGGCTTTCTGTTCGGGCCGCGGTAAAAATAAAGGAGGAGTATCACTATGAAACGTTTTGTGGCATTGCTTGCTGCAGCGGCCATGATGGCGACCCTGCTTGCGGGCTGCTCCCAGGCGCCTTCCGCACCGGCCTCTGCGTCCACTGCTGCTTCCGGCGGTGATGGGTCCGGCGGCACCATCACCGTCTGGGCCGAGCCCTCGTGCTATGCCTGGCTCGAGGATATGAGCGCCAAGTGGGAAGAAGCGACCGGCAACCATGTGGAGCTGACCGAGATAACGATGGTGGATGGCGACTACAAGCACGCGCTGGACGGCCCCGCCGGCATCGGCCCCGATCTGATGGGCGGCCCGCACAACGATGTGGGTGACAAGAGCGCCCAGGGGATGTATGCCCCCATCGAGTTGAGCGAGGAGGCGCTGGCCTGCCTGGTGCCCTCCGCGGTGGACGCCTGCACCTTCAACGGCAATCTCTATGTGGCGCCTTTGTACATGAGCACCAACCTGCTGATCTACAACAAGGATCTGGTGCCCACCCCTCCCGACACCTGGGACGACCTGATGGCGATCATCAACGACCCGAAGTTCGATAACAACGGCGACGGCTCCCTGGGCTTTTTGTGCAACCTGGGCGACTTTTACAATTCCGCCGGTTTCCTGTGGGCCGCGGGTGGCTATATGTACGGCAACAACAACACCGACCCCTCTGACATCGGTCTGAACAACGAGGGGGCCGTGCAGGGCGCCACCTATGTGAAGGAACTGTTTGAGCTGATGCCGAAGGGCATGGGCGACCGCACCACCGCCAACGACCTGATGCTGGGTCTGTTCACCGAGGGCAAGGTGGGCATGATGGTGCGCGGCACCGACGTTCTCCCCTCGCTGAAGGAGGCGGGCATCAACTACGGCCTGGCCCGTATGCCCAAGCTGCCCAACGGCAACGTGATCGCTAACTACTCCGGCTTCACCGGCCTTGCCATGAGCGGCTTTGCCCATGAGCCGGAACTGGCCACCGAATTCCTGAACTTCATTGTGCAGGATCAGTACGCGGCCTCCTTTGCCGAGACCACCGGCCTGATCCCCTGCAACCAGAAGTACCTGGACGATAACAGCGCGACCGATGAGACCATCAAGGCGTTCAACGAACAGATCCAGTACTGTGTGCCGATGGTGAAGATCATCGAGGGCAACCAGACCTGGGACCCGATGCACGCCGCCATGGGCTCGCTGGCCACCGGTGCTGACCCGAAGACCGCTCTGGATACCGCGGTGCAACAGATCAAGGACAACATTGCCGCGCTGCACGCCGACAGCTGAGCACAGTATCGCCAAAGCATACCGGAACCGCGGTTCCGGTATGCTTTTTAAGGATGGGGTGTTTATGAACCACAAAAAAACGAATCACAAGACCATTGCCACCCTGCTGGCGCTGATACCGGGCTTTGGCCACTTTTACAACAAGCAGTACTGGCAGGGCGGAGCGATCCTGACAATCCTGGCGGCCTATGTGTGCCTGACGATGAATACCGTGGTCCGGGGCACACAGGGCGGCGGCATCGCGGGCCTGTTCACGCTGGGCACGGTGCCGGGGCAGGATCATTCGCTGTTCTTTCTGGTGGAAGGGCTGCTTTCGCTCTTCTTGATCGCCGTGGGGCTGGGCATCTATCTGTTCAGCATTTATGACGCGCGCAAGAACGGCCGCCGGCGCGACGAGGGCGAGCCGCTTTACAGTATGCGCGATCAGTACAAGGCGGTCATGAACCGGGGCTTTCCCTATCTCATCATGGCGCCCGGCCTGATCGCGATGACGCTGGCCGTGGTGTTCCCGATCATCACCACGGTGATGATCTCCATGACCAACTACAACATCAACCATATGCCGCCCAAAAAGCTGTTCAGCTGGGTGGGGCTGAAAAACTACGCGGATATGTTCACAATGGATTCGTGGAAGAACGCGCTGCTTTATACCCTGTCCTGGACTCTGATTTGGACGGTCTGCGCCACACTGCTCACCATCGTGATGGGCATTCTGGTGGCGGTCACGGTCAACCAGAAGGAGATCCGCTTCAAGCGGTTCTGGCGCACCGTCATCATCCTTCCTTGGGCGGTGCCCGCGTTCATCTCGATCCTCATGTTCGCCGTGTTCTTCAACGACTCGTTCGGCGCGATGAACCAGCAGGTCATCCCCTTCTTTGACAAGCTGCTGCCTTTTCTGAATCTGCACGCGCTGCCCTGGAAGACGCAGGTGGCCTACACCCGCCTGGCTCTGATCCTGATCCAGGGGTGGCTGGGTTTCCCCTACATCTTTGTCATGGTGACCGGTGTGTTGCAGTCCATCCCGGGCGACCTTTACGAGGCGGCGCAGATAGACGGCGCGAGCCGGTTCCAGCAGTTCCGCAGCATCACCCTTCCGTGGATCCTCTCCGCGACGGCGCCCGTGCTGATCACCCAGTTCACCTTCAACTTCTCCAACTTCAACATCATCTACCTCTTCAACAGCGGCGGCCCCGTCATCGCCGGGCAGCTCACCGGCGGAACGGACCTGCTGGTGTCGTGGGTCTATAAAATCACCACCGAAAGCGTCACCCGCGAGTTCGGCATGGGCGCGGCCATCACCGTGTTCGTCTCGCTCATCGTCATGGCGATCGCCCTGACGCAGTACGTCCGCACCGACGCATTCAAGGGAGGGAACGAGCAGTGAATTCAAAAACGCGCGGCAGCACGGCGCGCAAGGCCAAAGAGGGCCTGCGGGTCACGGGAATGTACGTTTTTCTCGTGGTGATCTGCGTCGTCATCATCTATCCGATCCTCTGGATCATCTTTTCCTCCTTCAATCCGTCCCAGTCGATGTTCTCCTCTACGCTGATCCCCAAGGAGATGTCCCTGAGCAACTATGTCTGGTTGTTCACCAGCCCGGACAGCGATTACCTGCTCTGGTTTTGTAATTCGATGAAGATCTCGCTGACCGTGATGGTGCTGCAGGTGGTGCTGGTGTCCTTCACCGCCTATGCCTATTCCCGGTTCTCCTTCCGGGGCAAAAAGTTCGGCCTGCTGATCTTCATGGTGCTGCAGATCCTGCCGCTGACCTCCGCGATGATCGCCTTCTACGCGCTGGGCATCCTGCTGGGTCTGGTGCAGAACCACGCCCACGCATACCTCATTGCCATTTATGTGGGCAGCGCCATCCCCGGCAACACCTACCTGGTGAAGGGGTATCTGGACAACATCCCCAAGGAGCTGGACGAGGCCGCGTATCTGGACGGCGCGGGCAATTTCACCACCTTCTTCCTCATTGTGATGCCGCTGGCCAAGCCCATCCTGGCGGTGCAGGCGCTGTGGGCGTTCATGACCCCTCTGCAAGACTTTGTGATCGCGAAACTCATCATCCGCGAACCGGAGCTCAACACCCTGGCGGTGGGCCTGCAGTCGTTTGTCTCCGGCAGCATGACCGGCGGCACCCAGATGCAGTTCACAAAGTTCGCGGCCGGTTCGCTGCTGATCGCCCTGCCCATCGCGCTGCTGTACATCTTCCTGCAAAAGTATCTCATCAGCGGGTTGACCGCCGGCGGGACCAAAGGCTGAAAGGAGTGGTATGACCATGGCGCAGACGACGCCGGGCTGGCTGCGCGCCAGCACCATTTACTGTGTTTATGTGCGAAGCTACGGCCCGAATGGAACGCTTCGCGAAGTGGAGGCGGACCTGGACCGCATTCAGGCCCTGGGGGCGGACATCCTCTGGCTGCTGCCCATCTGCCCTGTGGGAACGGTGAACCGCCTGGGAACGATGGGCTCGCCCTATTCCATCCGCGATTACCGCGCCGTCGCCCCGGAGTACGGCACGATGGAGGATTTCCAAAGCCTCTGCGCGGCGCTGCACGCCCGGGGGATGCGGTGCATGATGGACATCGTGTACAACCACACCGCCTGGGACAGCCTGCTCTTTGAAGAACATCCCGACTGGTTCTACCGCACGCCGGAGGGGCGACTGGGGAACCGGGCCGGCGCCTGGACCGATATCATCGACCTGGACTATGACCGCCCCGGGCTGTGGGAGTACCAGATCGAGACGCTGTGCCGCTGGGCGCGGCTGGGCGCGGACGGGTTCCGCTGCGACGTGGCGTCCGCCGTGCCGGTGGAGTTCTGGCGCGCGGCCCGGCGGGCGGTAGCGCAGGTGAAGCCGGACGCCGTCTGGCTTGCGGAGAGCGTCCACGGCAGCTTTGTTCGGGATCTTCGGTCCCGAGGCTTTTATTGCGCCAGCGACGGGGAGCTGTACAGCGCGTTCGACGTCACCTACGACTACGATATCTTTCCCCGATTTGAGGCCGTGTTTGAGGGCACAGGCAGCATAGCGCAGTATCTGGAGGCGCTCATCGCCCAGGAGAGCACCTACCCCGCGAACTACCTCAAGCTGCATTTCCTGGAAAATCACGACCAAAGGCGGGCCGCCTCCTACCTGACGGACCCGCGGGCCCGC
>ERZ773146.1381-NODE-1381-length-17532-cov-8.637466_pt1 | contig 17532 bp, 8 predicted proteins | sample MGYA00580847_ERZ773146 | MGnify/ENA primary metagenome ERZ773146 (study PRJEB29015, sample SAMEA2737830) | human gut metagenome | biome: human gut; feature: human-associated habitat; material: faeces | place: China | collected 2012 ...
CCGCTGTATAGTCCTGGAGCCGCGCCTTGGAGTTGAGGATCAGACGGTGGACGCACACATCCGGGAACACGGCGCACACATCGTCAGGGATCACATAGTCCCGGCCCTCTAAGTAGGCGTTGGCCTTGGCCGCACGGGTCACAGCCAAAGCGCCACGGGGACTGACACCCAGGGTCACATAGGCGTTGGAGCGGGTCAGATCCACCAGCTCTGCAATATAGTCATAAATTCGGTCTGCCACATGGATATTGCTGACCTCTGCAATGAGCTTTTCCAGCTCGGCAGGGGAAGTCACTGTCTGGCAGGCAGAGAGCGGGTCCACATGATGGCGGTCCTTCAGCAGTGCCGCCGTGCTGGCCCGATTGGGATAGCCCATGCTCAGTTGGAGCATGAAACGGTCCAGCTGGGATGCGGGCAGCATCTGCGTACCCGCAGAACCCACCGGGTTTTCCGTTGCCAGCACGATAAAGGGCTTCGGCAGGGGCCGGGTCACGCCGTCCACGGTGACCTGCAACTCCTCCATAGCCTCCAGCAGAGCGGATTGGGTCTTGCTGGAGGTACGGTTGATCTCGTCCGCCAGCAGCAGATTGGTCATAATGGCTCCGGACTGATATTTCAGCTTGCCGTCTGCCTTATCGAATACGGAAAACCCGATAATATCCGATGGCAGGGTGTCGGAGGTGAACTGGACACGCTTGGAGTCCAGACCTAGCGTTTTGGAAAATGCCTTGGCCAGCGTCGTCTTGCCTACGCCGGGGACATCCTCCAGCAGCACATGGCCCTGTGCCAGGATGGCCAGCAGCACCTTGCGGACGATGTCCTCCTTGCCCAAAACGACCTTGTTGACCTCTGCCTGAATTTGATCTGTCAGCTTGTTCATGCCTTTTTCCTCTTTCTGCCGATGATGTAGATCGCACCGGCGGCGATTACGACTACCGCACCGATCACGGCGCAGATGATGATTCCATTTGTGCCGAATGCCTCACGGGGCGCTTGAGTGCCGTCAAAATGCAGCACCCACGGCTGCCCGGACCGCACACGCTGCACAGCCACTAAGGCCAGGACGGATTGGGCCGTTGCCAGGCCGTCGCCGGCCCCCTCCAGCACATGGCGGTAGGTGCCGTCCGCTTCCCGGAACTGGGAAAGCTCCGTCAGCAGGGTGTGCTCGCCCTTAACAAAACGGCTATCCGTCTCCGGGTCAATGCCCAGCGCACACAGGGCCAGGATGACCTGGGCGGTGCTTTCCGCGTTTTCATCGCCGTAGGCGATATACCCGCAAGTGTCCGTCAGCTGGCCGGAAAGATAGGAAAGTGCTGCGTCGATCTCGGTCTCCATCTGGTCCCGATAGGGAGCTAGGGCCTGCACCGCCATAGCTGTGATGTCCACATCCGATTTTCCGGGGATCAGGCCGAAGCCGCCGTCCGGCTCCTGAGCAACGGAAATGGCATTTACCATGTCCTCCCGGGAATACAGGGCGTCTGCCGGGACCTCTGTGTCCCCGGCATCCAAGGTCAGCAGCGCCCATATCCAGCCATTTAAGCCCTGAGCGCCCGGATCGCGGGCATAGTTGTAAGTACCCTCTGCGATCAGGTCAATGGCCGAGCCATCGGGCTTCGTGCCGAAGTTGGTGGGGTTGCCCCCCAGTGCCAGCACCGTTAAAGAAATCCGGTGGTATTCCGTGGCCTTGTTGCGGTCCAGGCATCCGTTTTTGGCGTATGCGTCCTCCACATGGGCCTTCAGTTCCGCCAAATAGTCGGAATAGCTCTCCCTTGTGCCGGACAGTGCCATAGCTATGGCCAGCCAATCGCAGACGGAATCGCCTGCAGGAAACAGTTCCCGGTCTTTCAGCAATTCACCCTTCTTGCCACCCAGAGCGGACATTCCCTCCGCACTCTGTGCAATCTGTTTTTCCAAAGAAGGCTGCGCCTCCGCAAAGACCACCGTTGGGAGCAGAAGCAGCACACAAAGAAGTGCCGCTAATATTCGTGTTGCTCTTTTCATGCAGTATCCTCCATCGTTCGTTTCAGCGCCCTTCTACAAAGGAAAACTTTACCGTTCCCGTGTCCCGTTAGAGCGTTTCCCATCCTCCGCCGCATCAGCCGGTCCTATTCGGAAGTTGGCTCTGTGGGCGTAGGGTCACTGGGGTCCGAGGGACTTGGTTCGGTGGGGTCCGTAACGACCGGGTCGCTGAGTTCCGTGGGCGTCGGTTCCGTGGGGTGGAGACCGGCTCCGTAGGGGCAGGCTCTATTGGCTCCGTTCCGCCGCCGGTGGCCGGGAGAATATCTGTTTTCTCCTCATGGCACTTGGAGCAGCGATAGTGGATGTAACCGTCCTCTGTTTCGGTGGGTTCCAAACGGTCCGTCTCCACGAAGTCGTGGCCCAGGGCTTGGTAGCCGCCGTTGATCCACAGGCCGCAGTAGCTGCTCAGTGAACCGTAGCCGCCTCCGGTGGAATCGTAGCCGCCGATGTCCTTGCCGTAGGACAGGGTGAAGCGCACATAAATGGTAATGCCGTTGCGGACCTTGTAGCCACTCATGCCGGTACCCTCATACAGGGTGCCGTTGATGGAGTACATCCAGCCCGAGCCTTGGGTATAGTCAAACTCCCCGATGCTATCCCGGTCATAGTTGTCATTGGTGGTAATGCCGTCCCGCAGGATCAGCTCCCAAAGATGCTCCGGGACATTGGCACGGTAGGCAATGTCGCCCCGGCTAATCCGGCGCAGATAGAAGTTCATAGTGGTGGACCCCTGGTAATCCGGCTCATAACCGCGCTCCTGCAGGAAGCGCAGCAGCACGGATGCCGCCGTTTCGCCCTCCACGATGTCCAGCGTACCGGTATCCAGAATGCCCAGGCCGATGGTAGTCGCATCCAGCACCACATCCACCGAGCCTGCCGGGTCGCCCTCACTGATCTGGTGATAGGTGACGGTGTAGACCTTCATGGTGGAGTTTCCGTTACCATCCCAGGCCAGCACCCGGACGATGTGGGTCTCTTCATCGCCCAACTGAGGGGGATCGAAATACAACTCGTAGGTGGGTTGAGAATCGCCGTAGCTCTTTTCCACGGTTTTGCCGTCCAGCGTGACCCGAATTTGATTGGAATAGATCACACCGGCTCCCAGCTCTGCGTTGGCACGGGCAATCACCGTCAAGGGGAAGGTTTGGGAGCTCATGTCCAGGCTGGCCCCGTCCAGATTGGTAACGATGGAGGGTGGATAGTCCCCCACCGTCGGGTGGGTATCGTCCGCAAGATTCGCGTAATAGCCCACCCGGTACTGAACAAGTCCCAGAAAGGTCTCCCCATCATAAAGAGACAGCACAAAGAGGTTATCTGCGTTGAAATCCAGCTGTGCCTCGTAGTCCTGGTTATTCTGAGAAGTAAGCAGCAATCCGTTTCCGGAATTGGTCTCATTTTTCAGCCGGACACGGATATGCAGATCGCCCTTACCCAGGGGATAGGCCACAAAGGTCAGCTTGCTGTCGGGCAGCTCTGCCTTGGTAAGCTGCTGGGTTTTCAGTGTCGTATAAATGCGGGGGGTATCATCCTCCTCACCGCCGCTGCCGTGGTCACCTCCGCTGCCGCCGTGGTCCCCGTCGTCTCCGCCGGTGCCATCACCATGGTCACCGGAATCCTCGGAGCCGCCTTTGTTATCGTCTGACTTGGAGCCGCCCTGGTCGCCCTTGCCGGGGTTATCCGTGGAGTCTGTGGGGCCTGATGGATCCGGCTTGGTGTCATCGGGTTTCTGCGTGTCATCCGGGTTCTGTGGCTCATCAGGTTTCTGCGGCTCATCCGGATTCTGTGGCTCATCGGGCTTCTGCGGCTCTGATGGATCCTGGGCAGTATCCGTATTCTCTGTATTATCCTTGCCGGAGCTTTGTCCGCCAGTGCTGCCGGAGCCTTGCAGCGACTCTGCCTGGAGCCGATCCGGCTGAGTGCTGATGGGATTGTCCGGCCTTGTCCGACCGGAGGAAAGAAGTGAGAGGCTGATCCCTGCCACCAGCACAATGACCAGCAAAATACTCACGGCGCTATATAGGCCGCTATGTTTTTTCATACGGGTATCCTCCAAATGCTTATTTCGGATTCTTACCATCGTCTCCTAAAACAGGAGGCAATGGTAAAGCCCCAAAATATGGCGAATTGCCTCCCCTCCCAAAAGGGAGGGGAAGCTATGGATTCGCCTTGGTTTACTTGGAATTTTTGACGACCGCAACGGCGTCGGTGGAGTTGACGGCCTTGTCAAGATTCACATCCGCGCGCAGGAACTTCCGCACAGAGACTTTCTCGAAGTCGGTGTACTTGCCGCTGTAGATGTCATAGGTGAGTTGCGCATCGTTGATGTCCACAACGCCTGTCTCGTTGACATCATAGCTCTGCTTCACTTCCTCGGCTGTGGCGCTGGCCTGTTTGATATTGGCCTCAGCCGTAGCCACAGTGAATGCCTCATTCTTGTCCACAATCACCAGCCAGCTGTACACATTCTCACCGTAAGCGGTAGTCTTATACATGACATTATCGCCGTAGGCAAAAGCCTTGCCCTCTTCGGGGGTGCCGGTCACGGTTACCAGAAACACGGTCTTGTTATCCATCTGCACATACTCGGAAACAGCTACCTCCATGGTCAGAGTGGATTTCTTCTCGATGGTGATGACCAGATTGCCGGTGACATTGGCGATGGTGTAGGCGTTGTTAGCACCCTCGGTAACAGCCACGGCCTTGCCGCCCATGGTGGCGGAAATGGTGTACTTGAAGCCGTCCTTCTTCGCCACGGTGAAGGTGTAGGTGGCGTTTTCCTTGACGGAGCTTTCGCCGGTGGCCTCGCCTGCACCGTTGCCTGCAAAGGTGACAGTGAAGGTCTCCGGCTGCTTGACCTGCTTGTTGCTGTTGATGATGATGTCGCCGGTCACATCCGCACCGGGGATGGTGTAGGTGGTAGTGCCGTCCTCATTCGATACAGCTTTAAAGCCGGTGTAGCCCTTGCCGCCGATGGTCACGGCCATGTTATAGGTGTAGCCATCCTCAGGGGTCAGCTTGAAGGTGTAGTCCTTCATGTAGGTAGCAGTCGCAGCACCGGTGGTATCATTGCCCTGGGTGACAGTGAAGGTCTTGGGGGTCTTAGTGCTGGTGACCACCACATTGCCGTTGACATTCGCCACAGTGTAGATGCCATTCTCGTCCGGGCTAACTGTCGTTGCCTCGCCGTCGCCGACGGTGACAGTCACGGTGTAGTCATAGTTGGGGTCTGCGGGCTTGAAGGTCAGAGTGCCGCCTGCTGCGATCACGGAGCCCTCCGCGTCGGTACGGGTGAAGCCATCCGGCAGAGTCACGGTGTAGCCGCTGACGGTCACGGTGGTCGTATCCTTCAGCACGATGGCGGCGGGGGCATCAAGCTCGATGGCATTGGTATTGGTATCCACATACGCCGCCGTGACCTTGACCGCAGACTGGCCCTGACCGGCTGCGGTGAACTTCAGGGTTAGCGCATCGCCCAGCTCGGCGGCTTTACCGTAACGCACGATTCGCACGGTGCCGCTGCCGGGGATCACGCGATAACCCTCGATGTTGGTGTCTTCCATGTTCAGCGTCAGAATGGCGGGGTCAAAAGAGAAGGTCATGTCGTAGGCGTTGTAGGCGGTCTTGCCGTCGTTGTTGCCGATGGTCACAGGGATCTCCACGATTTGGCCGGAAGCTACCTGCTTGTCCGCACCCATGGACACGGTGTAGCCCTTGGCTTCACTGGACTTCACGGTGACATCAATGATGTTGCCGGTTAAGTTGACATCGTTGTCTTTAAGCGTATCATAGTCAGGTAGCGCTTCGGTTTTGACCTCAATACGAGCGTTTTCTGCCGTGATGTTCTCCGTTGCCGTAAAGGTAACAGTGGCAATCTTGCCGGTGTTAAGAGTGACAGGGTCGCCTGTAGTGCTCAGGCCGGATACCCGGATGGCATTTTTACCAAGGATATCAACATTATCTCCCACTGCGCCAGTAGTGCCCGTGCCCGACATACATCCAGGTTCAAGCTCGCCGCTGGTTTTGACATAAGCAGTCTTGTCAAAATAAATTGCCCACTCCCAGTTATTCAGGTTCGTAATGGTCTTGTCGATCGACAGTGTAAGCGTAATCGTATCACCCGGCTGAACCTCTGTCTTATCAACTGTTGTTGACATCGTCGGAACATCAGCAGCAAATACAGCAGGGATAAGGCTGATAATCATGGCGATTGTCAACAGAATGGAAAGAGTTCTTTTCATTTTGTGTTTAACCTCCTTATGGTATTTAGGATTCTGCGGGGAATTTACTCATTTTCCCGTTTGTATAACGATAGATCAACGCAGCATCTGTGGAGTTTACAGCACCATCGCCGTTAACATCTGCCGACAACTTCTGAGAATCTGTCAGTGTGTATCTTCCATTAACCGAGCGATAGACGATTGCTGCATCCGTGGAATTTATGATGCCATCTCCGTTCACATCCCCATATGTCACATCCGGCTTCGTGTCTGCCTTTGCATACTCAAAGGTGAACAGGGCGACGGGCCTAAAATTATTAGTGCTGCTGGATTCCAGTGTGACCGCCATGGCTGTTCCGTCCGCATTGCGGATATAGCGGGTGACGGGGGTGGTGACGGTCTGGGTGCCGTCACTGTTGGCCATGTAGCTGTTTTTCAAGGTAACAGAGCGGATAGTTGCTGAGGACACCACATCTACAGCAAGGTCCGTCTCGTAGCCGTATGCAGTAGCGTCTGCGTGGTAAATATCCACGCCCTCGTTGTAGGTAATGTCAACGCTCTCCGTTCCTTCCGGAACGATCACATGGTACTTGGGAATCTCCTCGTAGACATTTTTGAACTCCTCGTTGTCCTCGCTGCCCAGAGTAACGATGCCCTCATAGGAAATGTTCTTTGCATTCAACTTCGTGCCATTGACAGAGATGGACTGGAAGGGCCGCTCCAGTTCTGCGGTCTTGGACACATTCAGAAGAGCTGTGGCCGGTGCGATCTTGGCATAGTTCGTGCCGCCGCTGTCGTCCTTGGGGATCGTCCGGTTGGGGTCCATGCCCACGAGGTAGTAGGTGCCCTCCTCTGTGGGGGCGGTGAAGGAGAAAGTGCTCTTTCCGTCAGCCGCTTCCTTGTACTGCTCGATTTGCTCCCACTTGTCGTTATACAGGAACACATCCAGGTTTGAGAATGGATAGAAGTCGCTGCCCTCAAAGGTGGTACCGTAGGCCTGGGTATTCACTGTCATCTGTGTGCCGGGACGGACGCTGTATTCGTCCTGGTCGAAGCAGGTAAATGCACCGCCGCTGGACCAGAAGCTCCAGTTGCTGTACATGGCCACATCCCAGGTATCTCCGTTGGACAGCAGAATGTAGTCCGAGGTGGAACCCCAGCCGGGACTCATGTAGGGATAGCAGTGATTCCTGTAATACATTAAATTCTCGTCATGGCCCCAAAAATTTGCCATGTAGAGGCTGGTGGGAGAGCCGGTGATAGTCAGAGCGGCAAAGCTGTCTGCCGTATAGGCCGGTGTTTCATCCATGTAACAAACATCTTCACCCAGCTTAAAGCTCGCCAGCGCGTCACGAGGATAGGCACCCTTGCAGCATTGCTCCTCCGGCAGGCCGATGAAGTAGCGCTCCAGCAGATAGAGATACAGGTGCAGGCCGGTGGGCCGCTCCACGATGTTCTCGTCGATGTATTTGCCTTCTCCGTTTTCCGTGTGATAGCGGTAGTATTCGCTCAAGTTGTACCGGCCCAAGTCAAAGTAGGGGACGGTGATGGCCTTGTGGCACAGCACCGTGCCGTCGCGGCCTCGGATGGGCACGCCGTCGTTGGAGATAGTCACATACACCGTGACTTCCTTGGCGGGGGTCTCATCGTAGTTATACTGTGCGTCCAATCCGTGGGGAGCTTCCGTGACCGTGATGGTAAAGGTCGCTGTAAGCTCTTTTCCGTCCGAGCAGGTCGCCTTGACCTTCGGCGTATAGGTGCCGGGGTCTTTCTCTGATACATAGAGTGAGCCGTCCTTGACCTTGGTTTGGGCGCTGAACTGCGCTGCGTTGGTCAGCGTGTAGGTCAGCGTATGGCCGTCCGTATCTTCAAAGACATCTGAAAGCTTGATCTCCAGCAAGCTGCCGGCCACAACCTCGCCGGTGGTGACGGCATCCGCCTTCACGGAAACGCAGGAATCCGCAGCCAGCGCCGGTATGACGCCGAATACGCCTGCCGACAGAGCCAAAGTCAGTGCCAGCAGCAGAGATAGTATGCGTTTTCTCATATTTGTTTACCTCATTTATGCGTAGGTTACATCCAGCGCGCGTAGAGCGTCATATTGCTGCGCACCGGATCTTTCTGTGTATCCCAGGGCTTGGTGAGCGCCTGATCTGCATACCAGCCGCCGAACACTGCGCCGGGCTTCGTGGGCGTCATGACTTCGCCAATGACACCGCCCCGCTTCACGGACACGGCCTCCAGTTCTGTGCCGCCGCTGGTCTCAAAGCGGACCTTCTTCTTGCCCAGCAGAGCCAGCAGAATCAGCAGCAGGGCCAGCAGGCCCGCACCGCCTATAATCCACCAGGTGACGCTTCCTGCGGCGGCACCCTCGGCCCAGTTGGCGTAGAGGGTCATGTTGCCCTTAACGGTGTCCTTGTGGAAGTCCCACTTTTGGGTGCGGTCCAGGTCTCTGTACCACCCCTCCAGGTGGTAGCCCTCCCGGATGGGGTCCTCGGGCTTTTTCACCTTTTCACCGTACTGGACGGTCTGGGAGGGGACTTCCGTGCCGCCGTTGCTTTCAAAGGTAACGGTGCAGTCCGTGGTGACGATGACGGACACGCTATTATCCTTCACGGTGTATCCGGCCATGCCGTCCTGGGTGGAAACCAGGGTGTTGGTGGGGATAAGCTGCGACACACCCTTCGTGCCGATGACCTTCATCTGAAAGCTGCCGACTACCACCTCCGGCTCCCAAGCCTCGCCGCCCTTAAAGGACACGAAGTTCAGATAGAAGGCCCGCCCGCCGGTGCGGCGGCCTAAATCGCTCCAGCGGATGCCGGGGGCGGTCATGACGCTGCCGTCCACCAGCTGGAGGAAGGTGTCGTCGTACTCGATTTCCGTCTGCATACCGTACATATCGGCGCTTTCCTGGGCGTCGGTGCGCTTGAGCACCAGGGTCACGGTGATGGTCTCGCCAGTGGTGGCCCGCACCTCAGATGCACCGCCTGCGGACAGGTCAAAATTGTAGCTGCGGCTCTCGTCTGTTTTGCTGCCTGTCTGCGAGGCAAAGGCTGCGGTGGGCAGCAGACACAGCAGCAGACACAGGGCTGCCAATAGTGTAAAAATGCGTTTTCTCATGCTGATCTCCTTCTCTCTCCGACCGGTTGGGCCGTTTTTTGCCCGGCCTGGCCGGTGCGAAGCCCCCAAAGGGGGATAGCCTCCCCTCCCGCCGGGGAAGGGAGGCTGGCAGGACCTTACTTAAACTGATTCACGATGGCCACAGCGTCGGTGTGATCCACCACCTTAGTGGCGTTTACATCGGCCCGCAGGAACTTCTCCACGGAAACCTTGGTGAAGTCACTGTATGTGCCGTTATACATATCGTAGACCAGCTGTGCATCGTTGACATCCACCTTCCCGGTCATGTTCACATCGAAGCTCGGGGTGATGGTAACCACATTGTCTGCGGCAGAGATGGCGACCTTGGCGGCGGCCTCCTCCTGGGTCAGAGTTTGACCCTTGTCCACGATCACCAGCCATGCATACCGGTCCGTGCCGTAGCCCTCGACCTTATACATGGTGTTGCCGTCATAGGTGAAGGCACTGCCGCCCTCGGGGGTGCCCTTGACCGTGACCAGCATCATGGTCTTGTCGTTCAGCTCCAGATATTTGGACACGGTCACTTCCTCCGCGCTGTGGGAGACCTTTTCCACCTTCACGACCAGGTTCCAGCTTCTGGCGTATCCATACAGATAGTCGTTATAATTCACGGCCTCGACCACATATTTCCCATTGCCAAGGCTGCGCACGGTGGCGGGCCTCTTAGAAGCTGTGGGAGTGCTGAGGGGCTGATAGTAAGCCGTGACGGTGTAGTCGCAGCTCTCGCGCTGGTTCAGCGTGAAGTAGTAGGGCATATTCTTGCCCATAGAGCTTGCATTCCCGGAGGCTGCGTCCTCAACGCCGTTGCCGGTGAACACGACCGGAATACCAGATTCTGTGTTGGCGGAGATCCATATTTTCACACCTCCAACGATTTCTTTTCCAGGGATCGTGTAGGTGAGGGTGCCATCGTCATTGGCAGTGGGGACCGCTATGACTGTATGGACAAAGGGATCCCCGTTGTCTACATTGTAAATTACACGGTAGGAGTAGCCGGCCCTCGGGGTGACGGTGAAGGAGTAGTCATTCAGATAGGTGACTGCCTCCGGGCCCTTGGTCACATCCTGCTCCACATCTGTGTCAATCTTGTATGTCACATCGTACTGCTTGGGGGTCTTGCCGGTGCAGGTGACCTCCACATTGCCGGAGATGTTTTCGATGGTGTAGGTATCATCTGCGCCGAAGGTTAGGCCCTCTTTGACGGTGTCGCCCATCTTCACGGTGAAGGTGTAGGTATAGTGGCTGTCCACGGGCTTGAAGGTGAAGCTGCCGCCGTTGGGGACCAGGCGGGTCTCGTCAGAGGTGAACGCATCCGGCAGGGTCACGGTGAAGTTATTGGCGTTGACCGCGGTGTCGGCGTCGGAAATGGCGGCATCCGGGGCGTCGAAGTTGATGGAGTTGGCATCCAGATCAAATTTGGCGTTGGTCAGCTTCACGGTGGATGAGGCAGTCGCCTTGGCGGTGAACTCCAGGGCCAGGGCCTCGCCCAAGGGCACGGCATCGCCGTAGCGGCGGACCCGAACGGTACCGTTGTTGTCCTCCACCGTCAGGTTGGCGGCGGCACCGGTCTTGGTGTTCAGGGTCAGGGCCGCCGGGTCATAGGTAAAGGTCATGTCATAGGCGTTGAAGCCGGTGATGCCCTTTTCCCCGGAGGCGACGGTCACAGGGATACGCACTTGCTGGCCCGCAGCAACCTGCTGGTCAGCACCCATGGAAACAGTATAGCCGGTAGCTGTGGGGATAGGGCCAGCCCCATCAGGTGTAATAGTCACCTTAATCGGGTCGCTCTCGCCATGGTTAAACGCACCATCTTTGACATAAAGTGTTTCTTCATCCACCTCAATGCTTGAACGCGATACTCCTGTCGTACCGTTGAAAAAAGATGCCGTTTGGGCACCACTAATATTATCTAAAGAAGCAAAGGTAACGGAACAGATTTTACCCGCAACAATAGTTTCTTCATTGTCATCATTGTACTGTCTTATTCTAACAAGGGCTTGACTGTCGGCTCCATATGCGCCATTTTGAGTGGGGTTATCAAACCAAACGCTACCATCTATATCCGTACTTACGAATTGAAAGAGAGTAGCATCATACCTTAGAACAATATCAAGCGCTGTCATGTAATCCAAATCATGCGCAAGTGTATATGTTATAGTGAGTTTTTCTCCAGGTTTCACATTTGTCTTGTCGGCTGTGGATACAACAATAGGGCTGTCGCCCTCCGCCGCAAAAGCGGCGGAGGGGAGAAGCCCTATTACAAGAACCACTGCCATAAATAATGCCAGTATTCTTTTCATAGATTAACCTCTCATCAGCCAACAGGAAATACGGTAATTGTGCCTGCAACATACTGCTCCAAGAGATCAAGATCCGCCTGATTTACTACAGTGTCGCCATTCACATTTGCCTGCGCCAGTTGGTCATCGTTCAGTGTAATTGTGTTCGCCAAATATTTCCGTAGCAGTTCTACATCTTTGCTGTCCACATATCCGAAAGGATCCATATCGACATTGCCAACCTTTGGCGTTTTCAACCCCTTCAGATTCGTCTGCCAACTTAGGGCGGGGCTATACCGGCTGGAAACAAATGCGGCAGTAGTCAAGCCGGTATTCATTGCCCTGACAAAACTGCTCTTTGTCATTTCTGCTCTGGTCTTAGCAGTGGCCGTCTGAGCGGTGCTCTTGGCACTGCCAATGCCCTGACTGCAGGTGAAGTCCAGATAATACAGGTTGGACATCGCAGCGGAGGCGTTGTTGGTCATGCCGACCACAGCGCCCACATTGCTGCCGGTGCTCTCCACATAGGCCCGGTTGTAGCAGTTCTTGACAGAAGCGGACGCGCCGGAGGCAAAGGCCACGATACCCGCCACATAGTTGCCGGCACCGGTGATGCTGCCGGTGTTGTAGCAAGCGGTGACGCCCTTGGTGGTCTGACCCACGATGCCGGCCACATAGCCGTTGCCGGTGATCGCACCGCCGTTGTAGCAGCCGGTAATGGTACCGGTAGCGTAGCCGGTGATGCCGCCCACATACTGATAGGCATGGATGGTGCCTTCGTTGCCGCAGTTGGTGGCGTTGGAATTCACCAGACGGCCTGCAACGCCGCCCACGCTGCTCCAGTTGCCATTCACACGGGTAACGGTGATGTCAACATCGGAGACAACGCCGGAGATGTTGGTATAGTTGGCGTAGGCCACCACGCCGCCGGAATAGGCGTTGGCAACGCTGCCCGTGGAGGTCAGGTACATCTTGCCGGTCACCTTCAGATTCTGAATGGTGGCGTAGCTGCTGCTGGTGCCGTTCACATAGCCGAACAGTCCCTTATACGGAGCCGAGGTAGTGGTGGCACTATAGTAGATGCCCATGTTCTTCACGGTGTGATTATTACCGTTAAAGCTGCCCTTGAAGGCCGTGCTGGCGGTAGTGCCGCCGATGGGCGTCCAGTTATAGCCGGCCAGATCAATATCACCTGTCAGCGCACCGTTGATGGCATAGCTCCCGCCGTTGACTTGCGCCGCAAACCAAGCCAGCTCCGCTGCGGTACCAATCTGATACACGCCGTCGGTCAGAGTGGGCTGCGTCTTGGTGGTGCCGTCCCATGCGCCGGCAGCAGAGGCCGTCAGCGGAATGGTCTTGGTCAGCACACCGCCGGACACATTGGCCTTGTCTGCACTGCCCAAGTAGAAGCTGCCGTAGACATAGTCGCAGCCGGCGCAGAGCACCGCATAGGTGTAAGTGCCGTAAGGCAGGTTCTCATACTCGCCATTGCTGTTGGCGGTATGAACATTGCCTGCGGCATCCGTCAGCGTCACAGTGGGCGTGGCGGTGGTGGGATTGGTAATATTCAGCTTCAGCTTGAAGTTATAGCGCGGAGTGACCTCCACATTCACATTGGGGAAACGGTTCAAGCAGAAGTTCACCGTGACCGCATTGAAGTTCGTGCCCACGCCGGTATTCGACATGTTATACAGGGTGGCAAACGGGTTCGCCGCCGAGTACATGGAGCCGTAGGTATAACCGTTGGTGAGCTGAACATTGGCGGTGCTGCCGGAGCCAAAGTCCACATTCGTCGGGATTGTCAGCTCCAGCTTGGCCTGATCCATCTGCTGATACTGGGCGACATTGGTCTTATAGGCCGTATCGCCGATGGAATAGAACAGGTTGTAGGTAGTGGGGTTGAAGATACCACTGTACTTGTAGATGCCACGGTAGCTGCCCTCGAAGGTGAGAGACACCTTATCGCCGGGCATGATCTCCGTCTCCTGGGGATTGGTGGCGTTGGTGACCGTGGCGGTCACTTCGGCCACACGAGCCAGACTGTAGGAGGTGCCGGTGCTATCATGCATCTTGATGATCACAGTACCGCCAGCCAACCCAGCTTCGCGGAAGCCCAGGAGACTTGCGTGATACTTGCCGCTGGAATCCGCCGTCAAGGTGGTCCAGCCGGAAAGATGGGTATCCAGGTCACTTGCATCGGTGGTGACGATGGCGTACTGGACCGTCGTTGTGCCGCTGCTGGACACCGAGAAGTCCAGAGTGGGAGCGGTGTCGTTACTCAGATAGAACCAGTTGTCGTAGTTATAATCCCAGGCCGACGGACGGGAAGATGTCAGACCATTGGAATTATAGGCGATATTGGCTTTCGCGTTGCCGTGTTCATCCTTGTCGTTGGTAAGCACGAACACGCTGGTGCGCTCGGGATTGGTGGCCGGGTAGAGGCCGCCGTGGGTGCCGTGCTCGTCAGCGGTCGTGTAGACATCCAGTGCCTTATAGTTCACGGCAACGATCGTTGTGCCATTGGGTGTGACATCCAGCCAGTTGCCCTTGGCGTTGCCGCCGGTCACTGCTGTGACAGCGTTTTCGTCGCCGCTCAGCACTTTGACCTTGAACTCGGGCTCGATCATGATGTTCATGGCATCGCTGTCAATGATCTGCCACAGACGGTAGGCGCGGATACGCTCAGAATCCTTTTCCGTGTACTTATAGCCGGTGGGATCCAAATACGCCTGGATCTCCGCCTCGTCACGGGTCTTGGTAATGGTGCCAAGGTTGCCAAACCCGTGATAGTACTGATCCGTGCAATCTCCACTGTTGAAAGTGAAGGTCTTGGAGAAGTTGGCAGAATTGCTCTTGAGCCAACCGGCCTTGGTGACATAGTTCGTTACACCAGAGCGATTGTCCTCCAAACGCCAGGTGTAGTTGGAGTTGCTCTTGCTGATCTTGTAGGTCAATTCTCTTGTGCCGACAGTTCCAGCATCTTTGTCAGCGATCGCGTTCCCGGTCGCCGGGGTGATCTCTTGCGTATTAAAGTTGTTGAACTGGAAATATAGATGGAAGTCCGCATAAATGGGGACTGTCACCGTCATCGTTATCGCCTGGGAGAGCGACAGATTCTTGGTAACTACCGAGTACCCCGCAGCAGTCGTATTATTGATAGACTGCGTGAAGATGAAGCTGTCAGCGGCCTCATTGATAGGATCCACATAGGCGTTCCAAAGAGCCGCGTTGCCGGCAGCGTACATCATGAAGGGATAGTAGGTGTAGTTACTTCCGGTGGGAGTATAGGGCGTTCCGTGCTGCACATCACCACCCATGATGGGCATGACCACACGAGCCGTATAGTCATCAGCAGTAAAATAGTCGCTGCTGTTCTTTTTGCTCGTGGTATAGATGGAGTGCAGGCGCAGATAAATATCCTTGCCGCCGCCGGTGCCGCCGTCCACATTGGTCTCAGTGGGCAGGGTCAAGCTGTGGCCGCCCAGGTAAACATTTGCGCTGGTTTCCGAAGCTTTGTAGCCATAGGCGCGGAAGGAATATCTGCCGGCGGCCAGGCTGGCATAGAAATTGTTGTAGTTATCTGCCAGCGTGCCGGTGGAATTGGGGTCAGCCGTGGTAAAATCACTGGCCTTAAAGGTCAGAGGGCTGTAACCTTTCAGCTCATAATCCTGCCCCTTGACAGTGATCATGTATTTGCCGTTAACCACGGCGATGGACTGGTCATGGTCCTCATAGATGTACTGGGTCTTGCCATCAACTTCATAGGAAGCCAGGTAGTCAGCGCCCTTATCGTCAAGACCAGCCGTCTTGTAGAGCTTGATCAGCGGATACTGGCTGCCATTGGTGGAATAGTTCATATCCTGACCAACATGGAAAGTATAGTGCTGCTCGATCGAGTCACTTACGGTCAGTGTCAGCGTCCAGGTGTCCGTGGACAGACCGGCAGAGTTCATGGCATGGAACTCATAGACATATGTATCGGCGGTGTTCTCCGTGATTTGGATCGTGGTAGCACCGAACAGAGCCGTGGAGAAGTAGTAAGGCCCCTTCCTTTCGCCAGTCCCGGCTGTTCTATAATAATAGTAGTCGGTGTAGCTCAAGGAAGAACCGTCCGGATTCTCGAAGATGTTGCCAGCCTGCAGATCGGACAGGTTATAGGCGTATCCTACCGAAACGGTTGCACTTGCGGTGACCGGGACGCCGCTCTTCAGCCGCGGGACCTGTGTGCCCTCCGCAGCGGTCAGAACAATGGTGTGGGTGGCCGTGCCGCTGTCGTCGGTAGCGGTAAGCACGATCGTATACTCACCAGCCGCAGTAGGGGTATAGCTCAAGGTAGAGCCGTTCAGCGTTTGCGTAGCGCCGTTGACGGTTGCCGTATAGGTCAGCGCATCGCCATCGGCATCCGTAAACATTTCAGCCACATCCAGCGTCCAGGCATTACCGAGTGTTACATTAGCTGTGGCAATTGCACCGGGAGCGACCGTAGGTGCCGACTTGCCTTCATAGGTGAAGGCGAGGAAATGGACAGGCGCATAGCTGGCGCTGCCGTCATACTCCGGCGCATAGGCAGTTCCGCTACCATCTGCACCCAGCACAAAGCTCTTTTGGACCGTAGTCCCATCCTCGGCGGTACGGGAGTAGTTCAAGGGAATTGTAATTGTGATATCCCCACCGCTCTCCGTATAGGCCATTTCTACACCGCCGCCAGTCCACTGCGGCACATCGGCGTAGTAGCCGGATGCAACACCGCTTGTGGCATTGGTCAGTATGGCAGCGTCTTTGTATGTGGCCTTTACATAGGTCGTGCCTGTGGGAACGGTGACCAAGTAGTAGGGCACATTCTCGAAAGCAGAGTAGCCGGTAAAGGTCACAGGGTTCTGCACACTGATGGTTGCCGTTCCTGTGGTCTGGTCATTCGCACCATATGGAACAATACTATCCAGCGGCGCAGCTACTGTGCCTTGTTCCGTTGCAAAAACTGCCGTGGGAAGGATGGACAGAACCATCATGAGCGCAAGCAGCATTGAAAGGAACTTTTTCGCTGTCTTTTGCATTTCCAATCTCCTCTCAGAAAATTAAGGCCTGCCGGCATTATTACCTTAGCTGCGAGCACATTTTCGCATCCAATAAGAAAATAACAAGGTTATATAGGGGCGCGACACCCTATTATAATTGGTGTCGCGTTCCGATCTGTCCAAGGCGAAAGGTGCTTTCGTTAAGAGGATTGGGCGGAAGGGGCTGGCTAAGCCCCTTCTGCCCATATGGAAAGCTGGCGGATATCCGCCCTCGACTTGGCAAACCTTACTCAAGCATTACATCTGTTGCAACGAAGGTTTCCTCTGTGGCTTCGTGAACAGCGCATTTGCTTTGGCGTTGCTTGACTCGCTCAACCCGTGCTGCCCGTTTAGCGTCACGCTCGCTCCGATGCAGCTGAATTTGGATATTCTTTTCGTTTTGATAGCGCCCGCAATCTCTATTGCGGGGTTTTTTGTATATAGGATTCAAATGGGCGGCTCTCAGCGCATCTTTCCAATCGCCAAAGCGCTCTGCGATGTAACTGCCACCGACGATCTCGATGGGGGCAGGGGACTTTCCCCAATGTCCGGCGCAGCGCCGGAGATAGGCCGCCAGCTGATCCAGGCTGTCGCCTGCGTGTTTTTCCGCAAAAGCGCGGTCCTGCTCAGCCAATGCATCCCGTGTTCTTTTGGCAATGTGCTGCTCGTACCAATTCGCTCCGTCAAAATTTTGCGCACCTGCTACTTTACCCATGGGCACACCTCCTTAATGATTCATGACAAAAAAAGCGCTGATAAACCCATACCGGGTCATCAGCGTACACTTCTGCCATATCAGCACCACGGAGAGAGCGCCCGCTG
>ERZ773146.1384-NODE-1384-length-17514-cov-4.948966_pt1 | contig 17514 bp, 8 predicted proteins | sample MGYA00580847_ERZ773146 | MGnify/ENA primary metagenome ERZ773146 (study PRJEB29015, sample SAMEA2737830) | human gut metagenome | biome: human gut; feature: human-associated habitat; material: faeces | place: China | collected 2012 ...
AAAAAAGACCTGCTTCGGCGGGTCTAAATTACATAGAATCATTGAGTCTGAAAAACCTTTGAAATTCTTAATAATTCTGGTTGAAAAATTCATTTTGAAATGATATATAAAACAGACTGAAATCTGTGTCTAAGGACACCCGCACCCTCACACGAGAATGAATAGGATTTCCTATCATTTCGCATCACGAGAAGTTACATAGTGACATTTACTTGCACTTGCAACGTCCACCAAAAATCGAAAGACTTGCTAATTTCGAGCCAATCGGACGGTGTAAAATCCCTCTGAATTAGCTATCACAGCGTAGTATCAGATGGGATTTGAAATGCTGAAAAACCTTGTATTTCCAAGCATTTTTAAGCATTAGATGCCACTTCCCGATGTCGTATCGGGTCTACTCCTAAGCGAAGGGTCGGACGTTCGAATCGTCTCTGGGGTGCCAAAAACCCGGGAATCTCTCAGATTCCCGGGTTCCTTTTTATTTGGCGGCGTTTTTTGCACGCGCGGAATAGAGCAGCGCTCCGGCGGCATTTGTCAGGGGGACGGCGAGAATGACGCCGATCGCGCTGGAGACGGAACTGATGAGCTCAATGGCAATGTAGCTGGACGCCATCAGCTGATACCACGAGAGATTCAGCGAGTAGAGATAGAGGATCAGCACCATTCCGCTGCCGAGAATCGCAAGGATCAGCGTATTGGTCATCGTTCCGACCATATCGCGTCCGATGTTCATGCCGGAGCGCCACAGCGCCCGCGCAGAGAGGTCGGGATCGACTGCCTTCAACTCGGACTGCGCCGAGGCAATGGACATTGCAACGTCCATGACCGCGCCCAAGGCGGAAATGATGACGCCTGCAACAAGCAGCCCTCTGATGTGAACGGGTGTGCCCGTCTGGCGGAGCTGTAAAAGTGCTTCGGCATCGGTCGCGCGCAGGCCGTCCAGATGCAGCAGCTTCTGGGTCAGGATGCCGAAGAGCATGGAAAACGCGACGCCGCCGATCGTGCCGATGCAGGCACAGAGGACTTTTTTGCTGCATCCGCCCAGAATGACGAAGCACACGACCGCAACCAGCGAACAAAGCAGGAATGCGGTAGGGATCGGCAGCCAGCCTTTCATCAAAAGCGGCAGGAAGACCATCAGGATCACGACCATGGTGAGGATCAGGCCGAGCACGGATTTCGCGCCGGTGCGGCCGCCCACCGCGATCGTCACCAGAACGAATATGCCGAGTATCAGAAAGACAATGGGCGTCCGGTTGTACTCATACACGGTGGCCGTGTGGTCGCCGTTTGCATAGGTGTTGATGCTCAGCACAACGCTCTGCCCGACCTTCGCAGGCTCGCCGTAGATGGGGCCGACAAAACCGGAAACCAGCATTGTTTCGCCTTTGTACTGACCGGAGGTGACCTTGACAAGGAGCTTCTGGTCGCCGCGGTAGGCATTTTCCGCCACCTCGCTGACCTCGCAGTTGTCCATCAAAATCTCGATAACGCGGCCTTTTTCATACTCCGCGTATTCGGTTGGCTTTATCGTATTTTCTTCCGCATCATGCGCATAGAAATACAGCGCCGCAAATATCCCAAGAATCAGCACAACGACCAGCACAGACGCGGCGGCAGTGCGATTGGAACGGCTTATAGAATTGTTCTTATTTTTCATTTCATACCCCTACCCGGTAAAATACATTCTGTCAAACAGGCATCCGCCGGGCGGATGCTTGCTTGAAAGAAGGTATCTATGTGAATGGCGCTTGTCCCACCCTGCGCGAGCGCAGGGTGGGACGTTTGTTTTTCAGTTTTGCAGACTTACTTCAGCTTTGCGTAGACAACCAGAATCTTCACGGACTCGCAGCGCTTGATGTCATCGTGCGGTGCAAGATACAGGCCGATTCGGTTCCAGTGGCGCGTGCCGCTGACGATACCCTGCTCGACAGCCCATGCAAATGCGTTCTGAGCCCATGCGGGGATACTGTCCGCATCCTTGAAGGAGCTGAGGTCCGCATTGGACGCCGGCTCACCTGCCAGACGCCAGATCATGGTGACCATCTGCTCACGGGTGACCAGTGCATCCGGAGCAAACTTGCCGTTGCCAAGGCCGTTGCTGATGCCGTTCTGCTCAGCCCAGGCGATGGCGTCCTGATACCACTCACGCGTGGTATCCGTGAAGGAGGGCTTGCCGGACACTGCGGGAGAACCGGCCAGGCGGTACAGCAGCGTGACCAGCTCCGCACGGGTCAGACCCGCCTGCGGACGGAAGTTGCCGTACTGGTCGCCCTCGACCAGACCGTTTCTGGCAGCGATCATGACATAGTCATAGTACCAGGTGCCCTTTGTCACATCGGCAAACGGGTTGGAGGACGGTCTGCCGCTGCCCGGAATGACGATCACGCCGGGATTCGGCTTGGCCTCGGGTTTTTCGGGCTTCTCAGGCTCGGTGGGCTCGGTGTTCTCCTTGCAGATGATCTCTGCGCGGTTTCTGACACGCAGACGTGCGTGGCTGTCGTTCTCGATGGCATAGGTGTCATCGTAGGACGCAAGACCGGTCGCCTCAATGGAGCAGCCGACCTTCAGACCGGCAATCTCCATCTGGCTGCAAATGTAGCCGTCGATGAATACTCTTGCAACCTCGCCGCTCTCGTCCTTCACATAGATGGACTCAGGCAGGCCGCTGGCTTCGGTGATCTTTGTCACAGTGCCCTTGATCGTTGCAAGCAGGCCTTCCTTGGAGCGGTTGTTGAGCTGCGCCGCCGTGATGACGGTCGGCTCGACCGGCGTGGTCTCGCCCAGCTTTTCAGCCGAAACGACCTGAAGCTCCGCTTCACCCTGGAAGAAGTGCGTCGTAGCGGTCACGCGGACAACGTCACCCAGCTTGAAATCACCGGCGATCGGGAAGCAGCAGACGCCGCCCGTTGCGTCCTGCACATAGATGCAGTCAAAGAACGCAGTGGTCTTGTCATAGCCGGAGGCATTCGAGGTGACAACGCCTTCGATGGTATACTTGTAGCCGGACTCCGTCTGCTTGCGCACCTCGGCGATCGGGGTGACCTTCACAGGATTGATTGCCTTGAAGATGTTCTGCAGCAGCGCATTGTTGCCGTTGGCTGCGGGAATCTGCAGATCGAAGTCATTCATGAACGTAGAGCCGGAAACAACGATCAGGCCCTTGCCGGGCAGCTGCTCGGAAGCCATGACGAGCAGACGCGCGTCATTTTCCGCGTATGCGTACTTCGGCGTTGTCTCGCCGCCAAGGCCGTCGCCGTCCTTGTCAACGGAGGTGCCGGCTGCATTCGCAAAGAGCATGGCTGCAACCGTTGCGGGAATCTCGCTGGAGACTGCGCCGGTGGCATCGACCGTGTAGATCGTGGAACCGCCGTAGTAGGAGATGCCGGTGGTGAGGCCCTGCACCAGCTTGCTGCTGCCGAAGCTGTTCAGCGTCAGCGCGAAGGAGGTGTCTTCATACAGGCCATCGTCGGACAGACGCAGAGACGAGCCGAGCTTCTCAAGCAGCGCATTCTGCGTTGCAGCCGTGTGCTTTGCACCGGGACGCTGGTCGTTGGTATCGCCAACGCCGGAGATCAGCAGGACGCCGCCGGCGGCGTTGAACTCAGCCAGAGCCTTGAGCTCCGCTTCGGTGTAGTCCTTGCCTTCCGCAACACGGCGAGAGGGCGGCGTGATGACCAGAGCCGCGTATTTGCCGTCCTTGCAGGCGGCGATCAGCTTCTCAGAGGTGTCCAGCATGTCAACGCGAACCGTAGAGTCGGCAGCAATCGTCGTGAAGTTGCCCATCAGGCCCTTGTTGTAGCCGGAAACATACTCGTTGTTGTGCGAAGCGTCAACGCCGACATAAGCGAGGCTGCTGACGTCCTGCACATCAAGATCGACGGCGGCGGAGAAGGTGTACTCCTTGCCTTCCATCTCGACCACGACCGTCACGGTGATGGTCGTCTTCTTTGCAAGCTCGGTAACGTACTTCCAGTCGATGCTCACGGAGCTGTCGGCAGAAAGGACGCGCGGCGTGGTGTCGGTAAAGAGGACCTTGGAGCCTTCGGTGGTGTAGACAACGCTCTTGATCTGCGCGTCGGAGCTTTCCTTGTTGTAAAGCTTCGTCGTGAGCGTGACCGTTTCACCGACAATGGGGTTGGTGGAGTCCACAGTCATCTCGGTGATGCCGAGCTGCAGACTTTCGCCGACCCAGACAGGTGCGGTGACCGCCAGATCGCCGTCAGCCTCCGTGACCTTGACATAATAGTAGGAATATTCGGGCTTGAGCTCTACCGTAAGGATACCGGCCGCAAGCTCCGCGGGATCGTCCCAAGTGTAGGCGACCTTACCGGAGTTGACGATCAGCTCCACCTTGGAGATGGAGTCCTGCTCGTCCGGATCCATGACGGAAACATCAAACTTCAGCATCTCGGGAACCGATTCAATGATGGTGCCCATCGGCAGGTCATTGACCGTATAGCCGAGCTCAAGGTTCTTGTCCTCCGTTGCGTAGACACGGTAGTTGCGGATCGCATCGTAGATGCCCTCCTCCGTGGCCTGCTCAACAAAAAGGACGTCGCGGGCATCGTTGGCGTTGCCCCACTTTGCCTTGTGGTTGTCCTGGTTGTTGGACGGAGCCAGATGCCAGCCCTTGTCCAGTGCCAGCGTGTACTGCTCGTAGCTGGGATAGTAACCGGACCCGCCGATCTGGCCTTCGCCGTTACCGACCTCAACGAGGTGCATGCGGCTGTCGGCTTCGGGATTCCAATAGTTGAAATCCGAGAAGTTGCCGAACATCGTGCCCGGATGGTTGAACTGGGAGATGGAGTCCTTGCCCTCGTCCTGCGCCAGCAGCGCGTAGTATTCCTTCATACCCGCGTCGCCGGACTTGTTGTTCAGCGTCTTGTTGTTACGGGAAACGATGCCCTTCGTTGCGAAGGTGTTGATGTGGCCGGGGCCGCCGGACCAGGTCATCTCAAAGCCCGCAAGACCAATGATGCCCTCATGGGTCTCATTGAACTGCGCAACGGTGTTCTTGTAGGTCGCCCAGCGCTCCTGAGAGAACGCAGTCGCCTTGGTCATGTCGTGCAGTGCCTCGGCGGGGTTTGGCGCGTCGGTCGTATCGAAGTAGTTGGAGTGGTCCGTGAAGGCAACGAAGTCAACGTTCGCGCTTTCCGGAAGGCTTGCGATGTAGTCCAGAGCCATGGACAGCGTGCCCGCACCGTCGGAATACTCGCCGTTGTGGGAGTGGAGCTGGCCGAAGAGCATCTGGTAATTGGTCTCACCGATAACGAAGTTCCAGGTCTTCGTGACGGACTTGCCGTCAGCGCGGGTGACCGTGATGGTGACAGAAACACGACCGTCCTCCATGTCGGCGGTCGGCTTGTAGCTGACCTTGTCGTTCTCGTAGGTGAAGGCGACGTCCACACCGTTCACACTCATCGTGACAGTGGGGTTCGTGCCGACGTTTGCAAGCACCGCAGAGATCTCGGGGCGCTTGTCGTTCTTGGTCTGGGCGTTTGCGATGGGGCGAACGTCGGTGATGCCGGGCTCGTCCTTGATCTGGATGTCAACCGTGGAGTCGATGGCGACGCCCTTGTTGTCGGCGCCATAGACACGGACGGTCAGCTTCTCACCCTTGATGTACTCGGCAGGGATGACAGCCGTGTAGTGGCCGTCGAGCTGCGTGTACGCAAGCTCCACGCCGTTCATAGCGACATGCAGCTCCTTCACGCCGAACAGTGCGTCGATCGTGAAATGCAGCATGTAGCGCTGACCGGCCAGAGCGTCCGCCAGGTTGCCGAAAACAGCCTTCGGCTCGTTGACGACGCCGTCAGTCAGCTTGGCGTTTGCGCAGGGATAGAAGTGATAGGTAAATACGTCGCGGTCGGTGACGTTGTACGTTCCCCACGTCGTAAAGCCGCCGGAGAAGTACTGGAGGTACTGGCTCTTGTCCTCAAAGGCCGCATTGCTCTTCATGCGATAGCCGCCGTTGTAGGCTTCCAGCGTCCAGTTCGCGTCGTCCGTCAGTTCGGTGGAGTAGTAGGCGTTGTTGCCCGTGCCATAGGAGCAGAGATAGCCGAACGCCTCGTTGTGGAAGCGGTAGAACTCGCCGCTCTTGGAGACCGTGAAGATCACGGCGCCGTTGTCGCAGAGCGCCTTGCCGTTCTTGATCTCAGCGCCGGTCGCGCTGATCGCGCAGCCGTAAATATCCGACAGGTCGCCGGTCATGCCGGACAGAACGCCCTTGGCCAGCAGGTTGTAGATGGCAACCTTGTCACCTGCGTTCGGCAGGCCGGGCTTTTCGTTGTCTTCGAGCAGACGGTAGACCGTAACTGCCTTCTGGTTCTTGGGGCCATAGCAGGAGAAAATGCCTGCCGTGTTGTAGCGGATGGTGTTGGAGCCCTTGTCCGCCTTGGAGGTGATGGTCGCGGTGGTGTCCGCAGCGATATCAATGGTAAAGGAGCCGTTGATATCCTTTTCGTCCTGCGTGCGGAGCCAGTTGCTGCCCTGCGCGCCAGAACCGAGCGGTGCAAAGAGGTAGCCGGTGTTGCTGCCGTTCAGGCAGTACAGCGAGAACGTTCCGTCCTCAATGCCGGACTCAAGCTGAATGATCTGTGCGCTTTCCGGCTCGTAGCTGAGCAGTCCAGCGGCCTCATCCTTGATGACCGGCGCATTGTCGCGGTTGTTCGCCTTCTGGGTCTGGCCCATTGCGTAGTCCAGCTCCTTGACAACAACCAGAATGCGGTCGCCGGAGGAGAGCGTGGAGGCATCCTTCACGATTTCCGCCTTGTGCTCGCCGAGTACGGGCGGGACATAGACCGTGTATTTGAAGGTGACCTCGCGGCTGTCCTCCATGCCTTCCTTGACTGCCTTCACGGTGAAGGAGATGTCCTCCGTGATGGCAATCGGAGCGGTGTAGGTCGTCCAGTCCGCAGCGCCGTTTGCCTTGTAAAGAATGGTCGCGTCTTCGGTCGCGCAGGTGAAGGTGACCTTATCGCCGTTGTGAACTTCACCGGAACGGGGAGACGCCTTGGGCGTTGCAACGGTCTTGGTGACCGAGCCGCCGCCGCTGCCGCCATTGCCGATCGCGTAGAAACGGAAGCCGAAGTTTTCAGTCGCGCCTTCGTTGTTGAAGCCCAGATAGAAGCTCTTGCTCTCCGTGCTCCAGCCCAGCTGCGCGCTCATAAAGTTCTTGACAAAGAACATATCGGTGCCTTCCGCCGCGGAGAGATCCCAGTTGAACGCCTTGTCGCCCAGCGTCAGCTTGACCGGATAGCCTTCCAGATACTTACCGCCGTTTTCAAAGGTATACTGCTTGCCCTTTTCGCCTTCAATGACGCCGACCGTCCAGATGTTCTCTTCCGCATAGCCGGACATCACGCCGTCGTCCGAAACAGTTACATCCGTTCCGACAAGATTGCTCTTCTTCTCGTTGTCCGCGACAGTGCTGGACAGTGCCATGCCGCTGGACGGCTGATAGAGCACGACCTTGTCGCCTGCCGTCAGTTCCGTGGTAAAGCCGCCGGTTGAAGTCTTACCGGCAGAGAAGAACTGCATGGTGTACATTGTCCTGCTCCAGCTCTGGAACATATAGGATGTGAAGTTGCCTTTATAGTTTTCGAGATACAGATTCTTTTCTTCAAACGTCGCCGCATTCTTGACGAGGAAGCTGCCCGCGATCTCGTTGCCTTCCTTGTCCTTTGCAGCCTCCAGCGTCCAGATGCTGGACTCAGAGGGAGCGCTCTCCAGAGACATATCGTTCTTTCCGTTGACCGTCAGGTAGTTTCCGTTCTCGTCCTGGAACGTATAATTGCCGTCAGAGTCCACGGTGACGGTCAGCGCAAGCATCTCCGCAGTGACCGAAAGAATGCTGTCGTTGATCTCCGCCTCAACGGAGGTAAACTGCTTGCCGTCCTCGCCCAGCCCGGACATGACGAGATTCTTGCCCTTCTCGCCGGACGCCGGGTTGCAGATGTAGACCTGATCGCCGGAGTGAAGCTCCGTCAGCTGCGCCGCTTCGCCGGCTGCCGGATTGGGCTTCGGGTCGGGTTTGGGGTCGGGTTCGGGCTTCGGGTCGGGCTCCGGCTTGGGGTCGGGATTGGGCGTCGGCACAGAGCCGGTTCCACCAAGCACCCAGAAGCTCAGCGTCTCGTCTTTGATGTTGGCAGGCACGCCGCCGTTTTGAGCGCTGTAGCAGCGCCAATCGGGAGTCTGGCCTTCCTTCGTCGGAACGTAAACGCCGAGCATACGGTTGACCGTCTTGTCCGACAGGACAATATCGGCATTCAGGTAGCCGTGCTCATTAACTGTCCAGACTGCCTTCACGTCCTTGCCGATTACAACGCCCTTTGCCGTATTGCTCAGAGACAGGTAATTCTCACCGGTGGTGATGTAATACCCGTCGCTGCCCTCTGCGGCGGTGATGTGCCAGCCGTACTGCGCGTCTGTGCCGCTCATGGTGAGCGTGTTGCCCTTGACGGTGCACACGAGTGCAAGTGCCACCTGCTTCTCCGCGTCAATCGTCGTGGGAAGCGCATAGGTGACCTCACCGCGCGTCATCGTGATGGCGACGGTATCCGTCGACTTGATGTCCTTCAAATCCGTTTTTGCCCACGTCGCCGCGGACACGGGCTCATCAGCAGAGGCCGTGATCAGCATCGCCGGCATCATTGCCAGAACCATGCTGAAAGCCAGCAGCCATGCGAGGATCCTGCTGTGCTGATTCTTCATAATTATCTCCTCTCATTAGCAAAAATTTTGCCCGTTTTCGGGCGCAAAAGGGGCAAGTCCGACTTCCTGTGACTTGCCTAGAATGCTGGCGCGCGCTCAGGCAGGCAAATATTATGCGGTGCAAAACACCGCATGATACTTGTTTGTGTTTATAGTCTGCGGTCACTATATTGAGCCCGCGTCAACGCCAAATAAGTTTATACCACGTAAAAACTCAAAAAGCAAGTATGGAGATTGTAAATTTTGAGCAAAATTTACAATTTCATCACATTGTTTTTTGATACTTCACCCAAATGATTTGTGAAACGCTGTCTTTTCCGTCTGTTTCAGTGTCCTTGAGGAAAAAACAGGTAAAAGTCATCCGAATAGAATCCACGTCTTTTCTCCGTTCCGGCACGCTCTCACAATGCCCGCTGGGCAAGCCGTCATGGGAAAAATCGCTCTTTTTTGTGACGAAGGCACTTCGCCCCCTGTTGGCGCTTGTACTTCTTTGCATATTTCGATAACTGCCGGTAGGTACCCACCCGGCGACATTATACTGAATACTGAAAAGATGCGCGAATGTCAATTTGACTTCTTCATACAGCTTGACTATTATCAGGGTACTGGCGTACATTCGGTGATGAAATCGAAGCGAAGGAAAAGCGCAGACGCGCCAATACTGCTGCCGAGCAGAAGCGTGCACAAATTGCAGCGGACTTTGCGGATCATGTCTCTGACCTCATTAACTGGATGTATCGCGACCTTGCGCATCTGGAGGGGGAGCGTGAGGACCAAGCCATCCGCACGATGCACTTGGCCCTGTATGTGATCTCCGCCGCACTCCTGACACAGACGATTGACGAGAGTATGCGTTATCTTCTGCGCGCGTTCTGGAACGAGTTTCAGCCGACGCTGGACGAGAGCGTCTATCAGGCATTGTGCACGAAGCAGGTTCTGTTTGCGGAAATCGGTGAGATTTCCGAGAAGCGTCTCGGTTCGTTCTGGAGAAATTTATTGGACAATCTGCCGCCGGAACGCCGCATCGGGAAAGATGATGATTTGCAGGAACTTCTGGACGATACGAGCCGACTCTACAATTATTTCAGCAGCGATAGTACGCCGATAATTGATTTTGCCAAGGAGATTGAGCCATATTGGGCAGCAATTCGCATACAGGAGGAATCCGAAGAAGCAGAAGAAGCCGAAGAATACGACGAGGATGAGGAACCGGAGGAAGAATCCGAGCCTTGGACAGATTTTTATGAAAAGACTGTGCCTGCGGGTAATGGCGGCGGATATTATCAGTTCTGCAATGTGCAGTTCAAGGACGGCGGAAACCCTTATGCCTATCTGACAGGCGGCTTGCCGCTTGCAGTCGGTGATTTTGTGGTCGTTCCGGTCGGCAATCGGAATACGGAGAAAACCGGCCGCGTGACGGACGTTTTTGTTTGCAGCGCGCAGGATGCACCGTATCCGCCGGAAAAGGCAAAGTTTGTGCTCCGGAAATCTGAGCAAACGGCATTTCCGGAGAAGAAAATCCCGCCCGTCGAGCAAACAACGACCGAAAAAACTGCGACCCCGATGCCGCCCGTACCAGTAGAACTGCCTGCGTCGGAGAAGCCAGCTTCGTTTGAAGCCGAACCAGTTCCGGAAGAACCGACGTTCACGCTTCCGCCGCTGCCGGAGCAGGACGGACCGAAGAAGGCGAAGCGCCGAATTCCTTGGGGCTGGTTAGCAGCGGGAGTTGCTGCCGTCGCATTTTTCGTATTTGCCCTGCCGCCGCTCAAGAGAACTGCCGAGGCGAACCGTCAGATGGTCATTGCACAGCAGGCTGCAGAGCGGGAGAAACGCGAGCAGGAAGAACAGCGGGCAGAGCAGGCCCGTCTGGAGGAAGAAGCAAAACAGCTGCGCCAGCAGGAAGAACGCGAAGCCGCGCTTCAGGCGGAAAAAGACGCGGGCATCCCATATATCGGGATGCCAGAGAGCAGCATTGATGCCACGCGCACGCTTGGCACGCATGGCATGGCGAAATCCGGCTGGGCATATAAAAAGGACGGAACGTTCAAGCAAATGACCTATTACTGGTACACCAACAAGCGAACACCGATTTTTACCGCTGTCTGTCAGGATGGCAAGGTGATCGAAACGCAGAAAAACGATGGCTATTGGAGCGGCAATACGCTGCTCGTGCCGGTCGTAAAGCCCGATATTCCCACAACGTTCCACTCCGGCAGTTCCGGCAGCGTCCGGGAAGATTATGACAATCCAGAGGATCTCTATGAGGATAATCCGGACTGGTTTGAAGATGAGGATGAGGCATGGGACGAATGGGAGGATGGCTGAATACGGTAGTTCATTTTTTCCAAAATTGGATTTTCCAACGTTGGAAAATTCAACGCAAAAAAGATATACAAATTACGGATAGAATCGATTCGATTTGAAACGGCAGCAGTAAGAGAAAAAATTTCTGCAAAGAGCCATTGACAAACGTTTGTTCTAATGCTATCATATGAATCGTGGCAGGAAATCCTGCCGACAACAGAATATTCTGAAGCGCACCATAAAACGTAATGAAGGAGCGCTGCGACCGAAAATGGCCGCAGCGCTCCTTTTGGTGCTCTTAAGAGGAAATATGGGGGTGGGATCACAATCCCAAACAACTGAATAACCAGCAACGCGGATAACACCGCAGGTTGGGAAACGCGCACGGTGCGCGCGACGACCCGGAGGCAGCGAGCTTCCGGCGAGCGAGAAACGCACCGTGGGCAGCCCTGGCAGGCTGCATCATGCCGCCCAACCTGCTTGGACACACAACGTCTAGCCTGCACGTAAGACAGGCTGCCATGCGCTGGGGTTGAAAGCAGTAAAGACCCCAGTCACAGGCTGTGAGAGCTGCCAAGCTCTGTCTGCGCTGTTCCCCATCGCCGGGGCGCGAGCTGCAAATACGGCGGAACAAACTTTTCAAGATAGGATGAAAGAATCATGATCAACGAACTTACCAGAAAAAACGCACATACCGAACTCGACCACATCTTCAAAACCATTCTACCTGCGCACGGCATGACAGAGCGGCCGGAGCAGATCCGTCTCAGCCACACCATGCTGGACGCCATGTTTGAAAACCGCATCGCACTGAGCGACGCCGGGACCGGTATCGGCAAGACATACGCCTACCTGACCGCTGCCATCGTGTACAGCCACAGCCGGTTGGTAGACGGGCTTCCGTTCCAGCCGGTCATCATTGCAACCTCCAGCATCGCCCTCCAGAACGCCATTGTGCGGGAGTATCTGCCGTTCCTGTCGGATGCGCTGTCGGACGATCCGCATATCACAACACCCATTCTTGCCGCCTTGCGCAAGGGCAAGAGTCACTATGTCTGTGACGAGCGGCTGCGCCAGCACCTGCAGCAGCGTCCAAACGGAAAGAACGTCATGCAGAAGAAAGAACTTTATTCCCTGCGGGATGTTCTGGATCTGGATGAAACACAGAAACTCAGCAGCTTCGACCGCGAGCGTGTCTGCGTTCCGCAGTTTTGTGACTGCAAACACCCGGACTGCCGCTATCGTCGGCATCTAACCGAATGCGGGCAGAAACGGTACCTGTTTCAGATCTGCAACCAGAATCTCTGGCTGGCAGACTGTATGCACCGGGAAAGCGGCTTGAAGCCCATCCTCCCGGATGCCTGCACAGTCATTGTGGACGAGGCGCACAAGCTGCCGGAAACAGCGCGGGAGATGTTCGGCACGACCTTAACGGCCGGGGAGATCCGCAGCGCGGTCGTTCAGCTGAAGCAGGATGGATACGCGCTGGCGTCAGATCGGCTATTTTCCGCATCGTCCACACTTCTGCAAAAGATGGCAGAATTGTCGCCGGAGTACCCTGCTGAGCTGTTCCATGATGATCTCAGCCGCGTCCTCTCTACGCTGTTTTTGATCGGCAGAAAGCTGTCTGCCTTTCTGGAACCGGCCACCAAACGGGCGCTGGAGCAGCTCACCGACAAGGTCGTGCTGTTTCTTCGGCCCAAGACAGACGCCATCCGCTACACCGCAGAGGATGACGACGGCAAGCTCATGCTGTGCAGCGTTCCAGCGGATATCACATCCAGAATGCAAAATACCGTTTGGAGCAAACAGATCCCACTTCTGCTTACCTCCGGAACGCTTGCCATCGGCAGCAGCTTTCATCGGTTTCAGGACGAATGCGGACTGTCCGGCAATCCAAGAGTCACAGAAGCGGTTGCCGTATCGCCCTTTGACTACGCCGCAAATTGCCGCCTGTTTTTTCCACAGCGGCCGCCTCGCTTTTCAGAAGACGAGCGGTATCCCCAAACCGTCGCACGGCAGATTATGTGCCTGCTGCAAGCGGCAAACGGACACGCCCTTGTTCTTTTCACCTCTTACAAGGATATGTCCACTGTCTGTGAATGTCTCTACCGGCTCAAAAGCGGCATCCCAATCTTCGTCATGCGCAGGAACCACCCGCAGATACTGCGGCAATTCAAGAGCACCCCCGGAGCCGTCCTCTTGGCAACCGGCGCTGCGTGGGAGGGCATGGACTTTCCTGGCGACTGCGTGTCGCTGCTCATCATTCCACGCCTGCCGTTTGCATTCCCGGACGCCATCCACGAGCATGAAAAGAAAAACTATCCTGCTCTGCATGATTTCATTCGGAGCGTCATCGTGCCGGAAATGCAGATCAAGCTCAAGCAGGGCTTTGGACGCGCCATCCGCACGGAAACGGACACCTGTGTCGTGGCAATTTTGGATGAACGATGCAGCGCCAAAGGCCGCTACCGACAGGATGTATTGGACGCGCTGCCGGAAATGCCGATCTTGACAGAGGTATCCGATATCCGACAATTCCTCTGCGCGGTCAAGCCGCAGAGCTATTTTGAAGCCGCAGCCTAAAAGCATCATGTAAAAACGAAAAGGAGATCAACCATGTATAAACGGAAAACAAAGCTCAGCCCCATCCACATCAGCCTCATTGCGCTGGCCATCCTGGTGGTCATTGCCGTAATTGTCACGTTCGCTGTCAAAAAGGACGAGCCGAAGGAGCCTACTACGCAGAGCGGCATTATCTATGACGATTCTGCCATTGAAGGCGGTTGGGAGACGCTCTCGCAGGAAGAAATCGAGCAGCGCCTCAACGACAAGGTGCAGGCTGGCATGATCAACATCAGCTGCAACACCGCGCCGTATTTCAAGGACGGCAAGAGTGAAGGCAATGTCATGCTGGTCAATGAGCTGAACAATCTCTATCCACAGAAGGTGGAGTTCTATCGCAATGACACGGGTGAAAAGATCTACGAGTCCAAAGCCATTGCGGTCGGCAGCAAGATCGAGCATGCAGCGCTCGACGTCGAACTGCCTGCGGGCGAGTACGAATGTACCGCCTACTTTTCCAACTTAGATCCTGACTCCGGCGCAACGCTTGGTGTTGCCGGGGCCATCATCCATATTACCATCCAAAACTAACAAAACGAAAAAGGAGAACTCACTATGAAGAACATGAAGAAACTCGTATCCCTGCTCCTCGCCGTCTGCCTCATGGCAAGTCTCGCCATTGGCGCATCCGCTGCTGAACCCACCACGGTAGACGTCTCCGGCGGCACCGGTACATCCAGCGTCAGCCTGTCTTCTACCTCGGACGGAACGCTTGACGGCGATCCCGCTGCGACGAAGATGAATGTTGTGATCCCGACCATCCTCCCCATTGCAGTCGGCGTGGACGGCACGGTCACGACGGCCACCGACATCCGCATCACCAACAATTCCTTTGGCGCAGTTAAGGTCGACAATGTCAAGGTCGAAGCCGGTACCGGCTGGAAGCTGACCGCGTTCGGCAGCAAGGACAGCCTTGCCAAGGTCAAGGTGGACAGCAACATGATCGGCTTCAAACTTGCGCTTGGCGGCGGCGCGGAGCAGCTCACCAATGCGGAGAATGCGGCTTCCCAGACCCTCATCGACGGTGCCATCGAAGGCTGCTATATGTCCGGCAACGGCGACCAGAGCGCAAACTCCATCGGCATCGCGTATGACGCCATCGTCAGCCCGGTCTCCGAAGCTGTCGTCAACGCTTCCGTTGCGTCCGTTCTGTTCGTGATCTGCTGGGATGCGGTCTAAGCCGCACCCATCCATCGCCGGGGGAACCTGCTTCCCCCGGCAGCTTTTATCATAGGAGGGATTCACTTTGAAAACAAAACGAATTCTTGCGCTGTTTCTGGCTGTCGTGACCTGCCTGTCTCTTGCCGTTTCCGCATCTGCGGCAAGCATTTCAGATTTCAAGGATGTGGACACCAAAGCGTGGTACGCCGAAGCCGTGTCTGCGGCTGTAGATAACGGCTTGCTTTACGGTAAATCCAGCAGCATTATCGACCCGAATGGCGCAATGACCCGCGCGGAAATGGCAGCGATCATCAACCGCTCGTTCGGTTGCTACAAAACGGCGGACATTTCGCAGTACAAAGACGTTTCCAAGAGTAAGTGGTACTACAAAGATGTTGCGCTTGCCGTCCAGATGGGAACGTATAACGGCGTTTCCGCCAGCAGCATGCAGCCGGATCGGGCAATCACCCGTCAGGAGGCCATTGCAGTTGTGGCAAGGGCGCTGCAGCTCAACTTGGATAATTACTCCAAAACGGATCTGTCCAAGTTTGCGGATGCCAAAGACATCTCCACTTGGGCGCTGCCGTATATGAAAGCAATGGTTGCAGCCGGTTATGTGCATGGCCGCACACAGGGGCTTGTCCCGCAGGCCAATATCACAAGAGCCGAGTTTGCACAGCTCTATTTCAACATCATCCAGTCCTATATCGCCAAGAGCGGCAGCTATACGAAGGACTACAAGGGCAATCTGCTTGTCCGCACCAAGGACGTTGAATTGAAGGACATGACCATTGACGGCGATCTCATCATCGGCAACGGTGTTGCGGACGGCAAGGTCACGCTGTCCAACGTAAAAATCTCCGGACGCCTTGTCGTGTGGGGTGGCGGCACAGCGGCGGTCTATTGTAACGACGGCACAACGGCAGCCGAAGTCATTGCCTGCCGTGTGGACGGGCCGGTCAAGGTCATTTTTGACCGCGAATCGACGCTGCTGGTTTACGACAAGATCAAAACCCGCATCACCGAGCGCGCAGGAAAATTCCCGGAAACGGAGATCGTGTTTTACGCGATGGACGATCTGCTGAATGCGCAGCGCGATCTCAATAAGATGGTAGACGAGAATCTCATTCAGGCAGAGATCCCCGCGCATCTGTATGCCATCGTTGGCGAGCAGACGGTATCTGCCGTATTGAGGAACAACAGCAAGACGGACAGCTATACCATCGAGATCCGCAGAGATTCCGACGGCAGCCTCATTGCAGATCCTATCACCCTCACAGCCGGTGCGTCGGTCAGCTCCATCACGCTGAAGGACGTGCCGGAATACGGCAACGCCGCCTGCACCGCGACGATCACGGCCACCCGTGATGGCAAGACGGTCGGCACGCTGGAGGTCAAGACTGCGCTGCACGCTGCATACCTGTGGCCGAAGGAGGTAATGTCAAAATGAGAACAAAGAAACTGTTTTCTCTCCTGCTGGCTGTTCTGATGCTCTGCTCGCTGTCGGTTTCTGCCTTTGCCGCAGAAACCGCGCAGGCCAGCGTCCCGGTGGTGCTGACGGTTGTGAACTCTGTCTCGCCCATCTCCGTCAGCGTCCCCGCCTGCCTGCCGGTCACGGTTTTGGACGGCTATGTTGTAACGGCATCCAACGCCGTCATTGAAAACCGCGCACAGAACGGTGCGGTGCAGGTTGTTGCCGTCGATGTGCAGCCCGGCGCGTTTGCCATTGGCGATTTTGAGAACTTCGGCAGCGAAGCCGGAAAGATCGCGTTCAGCATCAACGGCTGCAAGACGGTCAAGGAAGGCAAACTGACGCTGGCTGACGGCGCGTTCCCGGTCATTGACGCAGGGAAAAACCTGCGGATCGCATACACGGCGAAGGTCGCGGCAGCTGAAAAGGTGGAGAAAGTGAACGCCGCGACGCTGATCTTCACCATCGCGCCTGCAACCGGCAATTCGTAAAGGAGGGAGGAACCGCTATGAAAACAAGAAAACTCACAGCACTCCTGCTTGCCCTCTGCATGCTCCTTTCGCTCAGTATCTCGGCGTTTGCGGCAGACGATGCTGTCGTCAGCGGCACGATCCCGGACAGCAAGATCACATGGGAATTGGACGGTAAGGGCTGGCTGACCATCTCCGGCAGCGGGGACTGCAGCGCCTTTACAAGCAAAGACGACCAACCGTGGGCAGAATACCGCGGCCAGATCACGCAGGTTTGGTTCGACGGCATGGAGAGTCTGGCGATCCCCGATCTCGCTTACTGGTTCGAGGACTGTACCAATCTCACGACTGCCGAGATCCCCAGCACCACGCCAGTCATCGGCAGGCACGCCTTTTATAACTGCCCACTGCTGACGAAGCTGTCCATTTATTACGGAGAGCATACGCTGGACAGCATCGGAGAAGATGCATTCTGGCGTGAAACCGACAACGGCGATACGCTCTATGTTGCGTACATCATTGGATACCCGGATTCTTCTGTGCCTTTCCACGATTATGACTGGACGGCATCCAATCGAAGCAACCGATATTTCCACGATCTTTACGGTGTGTATCAGAACGCAGATGCCGCCACCGCAGGCGGCATCAAGAAAGCGCCTGCACAAGTTTCCACTCGTGCGTCCACCGGCATTGTCGGCACCTGCCCAAGCTGTAAGCAGTATTCTTTGCAGGGGACCTACGTTTCCACGACGCATACATCCAGAGGGC
>ERZ773146.1393-NODE-1393-length-17476-cov-3.452844_pt1 | contig 17476 bp, 12 predicted proteins | sample MGYA00580847_ERZ773146 | MGnify/ENA primary metagenome ERZ773146 (study PRJEB29015, sample SAMEA2737830) | human gut metagenome | biome: human gut; feature: human-associated habitat; material: faeces | place: China | collected 2012 ...
CCCGGCCCGTGCCACGGGTGATGCCCAGAATGGCCCCACGGGCGTACATATCCCAATAGGGCGCCCCCATCCCGGTGAAGGCCGGAACCACCACCACGCCGCCGGAGCTTTCCACGGATTCCGCCAGCCGGTCGCACTCCGGGGCGGAGTCCACCAGCCGCAGCTCGTCCCGCAGCCACTGGATGGTGCTGCCGCCGTTAAAGACGCTGCCCTCCAGTGCATAGGTGGTCCTGCCCCCTACGCTCCATGCCACGGAGCTTACCAGTCCCGCCCGGCTGCGGACCGGCTCCGCCCCCACGTTCATCAGGGTAAAGCAGCCGGTGCCGTAGGTATTCTTGGCCTCACCGGGATGAAAGCAGGCCTGTCCGAAGAGAGCTGCCTGCTGATCGCCGGCGGCAGCGCACACCGGCACACCTGCCAGCGTCTCCAGGCCGGGGATCCCCGGCTGCACCGTGCCGTAAACGGCGCTGTTCTCCACCGGCCGGGGCAGCATACAGGCGGGGATCTGCAGCAGGCGACACAGCTCCTCATCCCAGCACAGCCGGTGGATATCAAAGAGCATGGTGCGGGAGGCGTTGGAATAGTCGGTGACGTGCTGCCCCGTCAGCTTCCAGATGAGCCACGTCTCCACCGTGCCGAACAGCAGCTCCCCCCGTTCCGCCCGCTGCCGGGCGCCGGGAACGTTATCCAGGATCCAGCGGATCTTGGTACCGGAGAAATAGGCGTCGATGAGCAGTCCCGTGGTGGAGACGATGCGCTCCTCCAGTCCCTGCCGTTTCAGTTCCTCGCACAGCTCCGCCGTCCGGCGGCACTGCCAGACGATGGCGTTGTACACCGGCTGGCCGGTGGCCTTGTCCCAAACGATGGTAGTCTCCCGCTGGTTGGTGACGCCGATGCCGGCGATGCTGCCCTCCGGCAGCCCCCGGATGGCCTCCGCCGCCGCCAGACGCTCCGTGTCCCAGATGGTCATGGGGTCGTGCTCCACCCAGCCTGCCTGCGGATAGATCTGGGGAAAGGGATACTGGGCCTTGGCGGCGATCTGTCCCGCCCGGTCAAATACGATGGCACGGGAGCTGGTCGTCCCCTGATCCAGTGCCAGAATATACGATGCCATAGCCGTCTCCTCTTTTCTTTTTGGTGAGTTTGTGGTATACTGTCCATAGAATGATTCTTATTTTACCATAGGAAGGATGAAATTTCCATGACAAATCTCACCGAGTTCACCTTTCTCTCCAGCGACGGCAAGACCCGGCTCCACGCCATGCAGTGGCTGCCGGAGGGAACGCCCCGTGCCGTGCTGCAAATTTCCCACGGTGTAGCCGAGCATATCGGCCGCTACGACGGCTTTGCCCGCTACCTCAATGAGCAGGGGATCGCCGTGGTGGGCCACGACCATCTGGGCCACGGCGGCTCTCTGCCGGAGGGCGGAACCCCCGTCTACTTTGGCGATGGCACCCCGTGGGAGACGGTGGTGGCGGATATCCAGCTGCTGCACGAGCAGCTGCGGCGGGAGTTTTCCGGTGTGCCGCTGTGCCTCATGGGCCACAGCATGGGCTCCTTTCTGGCCCGCAGCTACCTGATCCGCTATCCCGGCACCCTACGGGCCGCCATTATCATGGGTACCGGCTGGCAGCCACAGGCCAAGCTGACCGGAGGCCGTGCCGTGGCGGAGGTGGTCTGCGCCGCACAGGGACCCTCCGCCGCCAGCAAACTGGTGAATGATCTGGCCTTCGGCGGCTACAACAAGGCCTTTGCCCCCAACCGCACCGGCTATGACTGGCTGTCGGCGGACTCCGAAAATGTGGACCGCTACATTGCCGACCCCCTCTGCGGCGCCGATGCCACGGTGGGGCTGTTCCGCCAGATGCTCCACGGCATCGCCTTCAACCAGAACCCCAAGAATCTGGCCCGCATGGACAGCAGCCTGCCGGTGCTGCTGATCTCCGGCGACCGGGATCCGGTGGGCGATATGGGTAAGGGCGTCCGCCGCACCGCCGACGCCTTCCGCAAGGCGGGCCTGTCGGATGTGACTGTGAAGCTGTATCCCGGTCTGAGACACGAGATCCTCAATGAAGGCCCCATGCGCCAAACGGTCTATGAGGACATCTGGCACTGGCTGGAGCCGCATCTGCCGACCCGTTAAAATCTCGCTAATTGAAATACGGTTCACCCGCAAGAGGGCAGCCTGCAGCTGTCCTCTTTTCTTTTTAGAAAAGTACTGGCTCCGTTTTGTCATTTCTATCATTCGGTCAGTCAAAAAATACCAGTTTTCAACATTTTTCTCATACTTTTCTCATATCGGACTAATACGTCGTTTTATGGAGAATTTGTGAGAATTTTTTGAATAAATCACGAAAAATCGCTTGACTTTGCCGTGGAATTGGGGTATATTATAGCCCTCAAACGTACAGGATCCGACATTGTTGAATGCGTCGATGCGGGCTGTGCGTTTTATTCCTGTCCGTACATGACGGGCTTTCGACCGGGAGGTGAGTGAAATGGCCTATATGCGCTTGGGCGATCTGCTGGTGGCGTCCGGGACCATCACAGAGCAGCAGCTGGAGCGTGCTCTGGCGCTCCAGAAGGAGACCAAGCAGCGGCTGGGCGACGCATTGATCCAGAACGGCTTCATCACGGAGGCGCAGCTCATCGACGCTCTGCGAGTGCAGCTGGGCGTGGACTTTGTGGACCTGACAGCCATTTCCATCCCCGTGGAGCTGGCCCAGTATGTCCCCCGGAACATCGCCAAGAAATACTGCGTGGTGCCGGTGAAGCTGGTACGCAACAGCCTGTATCTGGCCATGAGCGATCCTCTGGACTTCGTGGCTCAGGATGAGGTCAAAACCGCCTCCCGTAAGCGCATCATCCCCATGATCGCCACCCGCAAGGCCGTGGAGCAGGCCATCAGCCGCCTGTACGGCAACGAGGGTACGGCACGGGTCATCGAGGAGATGAAGCGAGAGGCCGGCAGCAGCAACGATGTCATCCCCGCCCAGATGGCGCAGGACACGGCGGACCCGCAGGAGTCCGCCCCCACCATCCGCTTCGTCAACGCCCTCATCGAGCGGGCCTATACCGAGCGGGCCAGTGACATCCATCTGGAGCCGCAGGAGGGCGAGATGGTGGTGCGGATGCGTATCGACGGTCTGCTCCGCCGCATCCTGACAGTGCCTGCCGACCTGCAGAATACCGTGATCTCCCGCCTGAAAATCATGGGCGGTATGAATATTGCCGAGCATAAGATCCCGCAGGACGGCCACGCCATCCAGTCGGTGCGGGGCCACAGTCTGGACCTGCGTATCTCCTCCATGCCCACGGTGTATGGCGAGAAGATGGTGCTGCGTCTGCTGGACAAGTCCGCTCAGGCCCTCAGCAAATCCCAGCTGGGACTGGAGGGGCAGGATCTTGACAACTACAACGCTCTGCTGCGAAACACCAGCGGCGTCATTCTTCTGGTGGGTCCCACGGGCTCCGGTAAGTCCACCACCATGTGCAACATGATCCGGGATCTGTCCCGTGAGGAGATCAACATCGTCACGCTGGAGGACCCGGTGGAGTACCACATCCCCGGCGTCAGCCAGTGCCAGATCAACGAAAAGACCGGCATGACCTTCGCCAGCGGCCTGCGAGCCATCCTGCGTCAGGACCCGGACATCATCTCCGTGGGTGAGATCCGGGACGGCGAGACGGCCTCCATCGCCATGCGGGCCGCCATCACCGGCCATCTGGTGTTCTCCACTCTGCACACCAACGACGCCGTGTCCGCCGTATACCGGCTCAAGGACGTGGGCGTGGAGCCGTGGCTGGTGGCCAGCGCCCTGCGGGGCGTGGTGAGCCAGCGTCTGCTGCGGAAGGTCTGCCCCCACTGCAAGAAGGGCTATCAGCCCTCTGCCGAGGAGCTGGCCCTGCTGGGGATGCCGGAGGACAGCCATGTCACCTTCTACAAGGGCGAGGGCTGCCCGGAGTGCCATCATTCCGGCTATGTCGGCCGCCGTGCCGCTTTCGAGATCCTGATGCTCAACGGCCGCCTGCGGCGGCTCATCAGCGAGGGCGCCAACGAGGAGCAGCTGACGGAGGAGGCCCGCAAAAACGGCTTCCGCTCCATGAGGGAGAGCTGCCGCCGGCTGGTGCTGGAGGGTGTCACCTCCGCCGAGGAGGCCGCCCGCATCATCAACACCACAGTAGACGAGTAATTGCGTAAAACCCGGCACGGAAGGAGCGGAGACACGCCATGACCACATACCGTTACAGGGGCCAGACCAAGGACGGAACGGCTGTATCCGGCGTCATCCGGGCCTATGACGAGTTCGAGGCCGCCAGCCGCCTGCGGGAGACCGTAGCCGTTATCACCCGGCTGGAGGAGGTGCGGGAGAAGAAGGAAAACATCTTCAACCGCCCCATCGGCCTGAAGATCAAGGAAAAGGAGCTGGCCCTGATCTGCTCCCAGTTCGCCATCATCCTCTCCGCAGGGATGTCCATTCAGCACTGTGTGGAGATGGTGGCGGCCCAGACCAGGAACCGCCACATTCGCCAGATGCTGGAGAAGGTGGCCGAGGAGGTGGGCGCAGGCTACTCCATGGCCCAGAGCTTTGAAAACAACGCCCCGTACCTCCCCAAGACCTTCATCGAGACGGTCCGGGCCGGAGAACAGTCCGGCACGCTGGAGGAGTGCTTCCAGCGGCTGCACCGATACTATGATAAATCCGCCAAGACCAAGGCCAAGGTGGTCAGCACCCTGACCTACCCCGCCATGGTCATTGTGGTGGCCATCGTCGTGTTTATTATCATCATCGCCGTGGCCGTCCCGGCCTTCAACGATGTCTTTGCCGAGATGGGCACCCAGCTGCCGGGCATCACCCGTGTGCTGCTGGCCATCAGTGACTTCTTCATAGGCTGGTGGTGGCTGCTTCTGCTGATCGCCGCCGGGCTGGGCATCGCCTATATGGTGGCCCGCCGCTCCATCCGGGGCCGGAGGGCTATCGCCGCATGGAGCCTCACCAAGGCCCCCCTCCACCGGCTCCACAGCCTCAACGCCGCCGCACAGTTCGCCCACAGCATGGCCACCATGCTGACGGCCGGCCTGCCGGTCCCCAAGGCCTTGGATGTGACCGGAAACGTGATCAGCAACTACACCTTCGCACTGGCCGTGCAGGAGGTGAAGCAGAAGGTGGAGCGTGGCCGCACCATTTCCGAGAGCATGGGCCAGATCGAGTACTTCCCCAAAATGCTGACGGAGATGGTGGGCGTAGGCGAGCAGTCCGGCTCGCTGGAGGAGACGCTGGACGTCATCGGTGAATACTTTGACAACGAGGTGGAGGTCACCACCGCCCGCCTGCTGTCGGTGCTGGAGCCCATCATCACCATCGCTCTGGCGGTGATCGTGGTGGTGCTGCTGCTGGCGGTGTATCTGCCGCTGTTCACCCTCTACGGCGGAATGTAAGGCCGCCGCACCCAAATTCATATCCTATCCGTATAACAACCCTGTACGGATCAAGATAAAAACCGCGAAAAAATAATAGGAGATGTAGAACTATGTTGAAGAAACTGCAGAGCAAGAAGGGCTTCACTCTGATGGAGATGCTGATCGTCGTCGCCATCATCGCTGTGCTGGTGGCCATCGCCATCCCCGTGTTCAACGGCGCCCTGACCAAGTCCAAGGAGGCCGCTGACGTGGCCAATGTCCGTGCTACCTATGCCGAGTGGCAGACCGCTATGCTCACTGAGAACACCAAGGCTCCCGCCGACAAGGACGCCTTCCTGAAGGGTCCCACTGGTAACGATACCCTGACCCTGAACTATCCTGACAAGCTGACCGTCACCAACGGCACCATCACCTACACCGCTTCTAAGCTGACCGATGCCGCCAATGCCGACAGCAAGACCTTCACCTGGACGCTGGGTACGCCCGATATTCACTAATTTCCGCTTGTCACATTCACACGCAACACCTCCCGCACCGGCCCGACCGGGCCGGTGCGGGGCGACCCGTCTCTCATCGGGCGGGGATGGCCGTGGGTTGGCGTCCCTCCCCGCTCCGTGAGGACAGTCCCATCTAAAGGAGAGCCTTCCCATGCTGTATGCCGATCCCTTCCTAACTGTTTACTGCTGCCTGCTGGCCGCCCTGCTGGGTGCGTGCATGGGCAGCTTTCTGAACTGTGCAGCCTGGCGCATCGTCCATGGGGAGAGCGTGCTGCGTGGCCGGTCCCACTGCGACGCCTGCGGTCATGTGCTGGCGGTGCGGGATCTGATCCCGGTGGTCAGCTATCTGGCTGCCCACGGGCGCTGCCGCTACTGCGGGGCCAAGCTCTCCCGGCGTCACGTTCTGGCCGAGGCCGTCTCGGCGCTGGTGTTCGTGACGCTGCTGCTGCATTATGATATTTCGCTCCAAGCTCTTGAAGGCTGGTGTGTGGCCGGTATCCTGCTGGCCTGCTCCTTTGCGGATTTGGAGGGGTACATCATCCCCGACCGTTTCATAGCGGTCGGCGTTGTGCTATTTATCACCACTCTTTTCTTCGACCCCCAGCCGCTCCGGCGGGCGCTGGACGGCGCCATCGGCGGTCTGGCGGTGGCAGGGGGCGTACTGCTTCTGGTGCTGGGGATGGAGAAGCTGCTGGGCCGTGAGGCCATGGGCGGCGGCGACATCAAGCTCCTGTTCCTGACGGGGCTGTTTCTGGGCTGGAAGCGGAACCTTCTGTGTCTGGTGGCGGCCTGCGTCATCGGCATCGTGTGGGGACTCCTGCAAAAAAAACGGGACGGCGGCGAGGCCATCCCGTGGGGCCCCAGCATCGCCCTTGGCGCTTGGCTGACGGCGCTGTGCGGCCAACAGATCATCGACTGGTATCTGGGGCTGCTGTAATTCTTGAAAGTGAGGACGAGCATTTTGGAAAAGATCGTTGGCTTTGACATCGGTGAGAGCAGCGTCAAGCTGGTATATTTCGCCGGTGCGGACCTGAAAAAGGCCGTCACGGCGGAGCTGCCGGACAACATGGTCTCCGGTTCGAGGATTTTGTCCATGGACGCCATGGCGGATTTCCTGCGCCAGACGGCCAAAAGTAACGGCATCCCCCTGACCCATGCGGCGCTGGTGCTGCCCTCCACGGAGGTGTTCACCCGTGAGCTGGTGATGCCCGCCATGACGGAGCAGCAGCTGCTGTATAACCTGCCCTATGAGTTCCGGGACTATCTGACGGAGGAGAAGAACAAGTACTTCTTCGACTATTCCATGCGGGAGGTGCTGCGGGACGAGTCCGGCCAGCCCACGGAGATGAATCTGCTGGCCTGCGCCACCCTGAAAAGCACCGTGGAGAGCTATCGGGCCATGCTGCGCCGGGCGGGCTTCCGCCTGCGGGTGCTGACCCCCAGCGAGTGTGCGTACAGCGCCGTGCTGCAGGCCTACTACCGCCGCACCCGGCAGGAGGGCCGTGACCTGTGCGTGGTAAATCTGGGCCACAGCGCCACCTTCCTGTATATCTACCGGGGCGGCCACTTCGCCAGCCGCCGGGAGATCGAGGTGGGGATGTCCGATCTGGAGCATCTGGTGGCCGATCAGTGCAGCGTGGACATCCACGTGGCCCACGAGTACGTGCGCCAGAACTACAACCATGTGCTGGAGTCGGAGCAGGCCCGTGAGCTGTATGGCCGCATCGCCGTGGAGGTGGTGAAGGCCGTGAACTTCTTCAACTACAACAACCGGGAGCGGGAGCTGACGCAGCTGTGCCTGTGCGGCGGCGGCAGCGCCATTCAGCCACTGTACGACACCATCGCCGATACCACCGGCATGACGCTGCACACCTCCGCCGAGCTGCTGGGCCAGCGGATGTCCACCGAGGAGCCGTGGATGTACCTGCGGGCCATCGGCGGCGTGGATCTTGGCATCAAGGGGGGGCTGCGATAATGGCAGAAAAGATGAAAAAGGGGCCTTCGGAGGCCGGTCGCAAGACCCTCAAATGCCCCCATAAGCAGGGCATCAATCTGAATATGCGGGAACAGAAGGGCAATCCCCGTCTGACCCTGCTGGTGGGCTGTCTGGCCATCGTCATTCTGGCGGGCTGCGTGGCCAAGTTCGGCGTCATCGACCAGTACCGCCGGCTGGATGCGGCGCAGGCCGCCTACGCCTCCGTTCACACGGAGTATACCCAGATGCAGGAGCTGCTGAAGGGCTACGACCGTCTGCTGATGGAATACCGCACCTACTCCATGGAGTGGGCCACCGACGGCAGCGAGGACAACGGCACTCTGGTGGACCGCCAGAAGGCGCTGGATCTGCTGGAGCAGGAGATGCTGTCCCGTGGACGGCTGGTATCGCTGCAGGTATCCGGCAACAAGATGATAGTGGCCATGTCCGGCATGAGTCTGGATCAGATCTCCCGGATGTTTGACGTGATCCAGCAGTCCCCCATCGTCAGCAATGTGGAGCTGAATCTGGCCTCCACGGAGGACGGCAACGTCTCCACCATTCTGGACTTCACCGTCCGCATCACCCTACGCAGCGCAGAGGAGGCAGACAAATGAACCGGGAATTGACAAGACGGGAAAAGACCCTGCTGCTGGTGCTGATCGTGGTGGTGCTGGTGGCGGGCTACTGTAAGCTGATCCTCATCCCCATCAACGATCAGATCTCCAGCTATCGGCTGAACAGGGAGGCCGAGCAGACGGAGCTGGACGCCAATCAGGGGAAAATGGCCCAGATGCAGAAGATGCAGAAGGCCATCGAAGAGATCAAGGCGGCGGGCGAGAAGCGCACCATCCCCCAGTACGACAACAGCGGCAAGCTGATGATCGAGCTCCATGAGATCATGAGCGACACGCTGGACTATTCGCTGGACTGCTCTGCGGGTACCGTGCAGCAGGACTATATCATGCTGCGGCCCATCGTCATGACCTTCCGGACCTCCACCTATGCGCAGGCCCGGCAGATCGTGGATCGGCTGTGCTCCAGCGAGAACATCAGCCAGATCTCCGACATGAATATGAACACCTATACCGAGGGCCGCAACAGCGGCACCGTGGAGACCACGCTGGTCATCACCTACTTTGAGATCATGCCCTGAGAACGCCGTGGGGCGGGGAGCTTTTTCTATGACTGAGAGAAAACTACAACGGAATAGACGGGGCTTCACGCTGACGGAGGTGCTGCTGGCGCTGGCCATCCTCATCATCCTGCTGGCGCTGGCCATGATCCCCATCAGCCGCCACCAGCGCAATATCCGCCAGACGGAGCTGGATTCCAAGGCGGAGACCATCTATCTGGCGGCTCAGAACCGGCTCTCCCAGCTGCAGGCCAGCGGCCGCAGCGACGAGTACGGAAAGGACCGGGCCACGGCCCTGAACAACATCCCCTGGGACGCCGAGCAGGATAAGTACACCACCAGTACTCTGTACTACGTCACCTCCGCCGCCAAAAGCACCGACACCTCTGCCGCCGGGAGCATCCTGCCCCGTGAGCAGGTGGAGGCGGAGCTGTGGGACGCCAACTGGGTCATCGAGTATGACCCCGGCAGCGGCAGTGTTTACGCCGTGTTTTACAGCGAAAAGCCCATGCAGTACAGCTTCGACGCCTTCAACCCCCTGCGCTCACGGGATCGCCGGGTGCAGGAGGGGGCTACCGTGGGCTACTACGGCGGCGACAGCGTCCAGAGCGAGGACACCGGCAAGCTGACCCCCAAGATGGAGATCATCAACAAGGAGCGTCTGCTGCTGAAGGTCACCTGTGACACGCCCCGTGACCCCCTGCACTTCTATGTGACGGTGACGGATGCACAGGGCCACTCCACCGGGCGAATGGAGCTCACCGGTTCCGAAGTCAACGTCTCCTACCGCACCTATACCGTCACCATGGTGCTGGACGACCTGACGGAGGGCAAGCGCTTCTCCCAGCAGCGCCGCTTCCGGCAGCTGACCCCCGGCTCCGACCTGACCCTGAAGGTGGAGGTGGAGAGCGACAGCCGTCTGGTGGACTCCGTCACCGGCAAGCTCACCACCAACAGTCTCTTTGCCGAGGTGCGGGACGGCGGCACCACCGCCGTGGTCACCTATGCCCGGCATCTGCAAAATCTGGACGAGGGCTCCGGTCTGCCCACCGCCATCACACGGGCGCTGCAGGAGCAGGATATCCAGTTCGTCAACACCGGCATGGACGACGGCTGGGATAGCTGCTATCCGGGGCGGAGGTTCACCCCCATCTATAACGAGAACCTCGCCTATTACGACAGCACCGTCGCCGTAGGCACCCAGTCCTATCACCCTGTGATCTATGAGCTGCCGGTGGATACCGACGGTGACGGCGGCCTGTTCGAGAGCTTCCGGGGCACCTTGCGAAACATCCGTCTGTGCGGTGCCCAGATCAGCGCCGGCGGCAATGCCGGCGGTCTGGCTGGCTCCCTCCGGGGCGGCACCACCATTGAGGGCTGTCAGGTCTACCTGAGCCCCACCCGTGACAAGCTCAGCAGCAAAAGTGAGCAGGATATCTGGATCAGCGGCGCCACCGCCGGTGGTCTGGTGGGCCGCTGCGGCTATGATCTCACCGTCCGCAACAGCTTCGCCTCCTCCGTGCTGGAGGGCGGACGCTACGCCGGCGGTCTGGTGGGCTACATCAGCGGCACCCGCACCGTCTATGTGGAGCACTCCTACGCCGACTGCTACCTCTACGCCTCCGGCACCACCGGCGGCCTCATCGGCAGCTGCACCGGCACGGCGGACATCACCCTGCGGGACTGCTACACCGCCGGCTTCCAGGAGGCCGACGTCATGGCGGGTCTGGTGGGCGGTGAGCTGTCCTACGGCGACGTCATCGACACCTGTTACAGCGCCAGCGCCCGGCTGAACGGCAGTGAAAAGCTCACCTATTCCACTGCCCGTCCTGCGGATGTCAGCACCGGCAAGCCCGATATCACCAGCACCTACTATATGTCCCACGGCGACCACGACATGGACGGCACGGTCTTTGCCGACTATGAGCAGTGGAGCGGTCGCAACCGGGCCGACGCCATCGAAAAGTACCTCAACGACGCCTTCACCGCTGAGACCGGTGGCAGCGACACCGTGGCCTATAACCTGGTGGACGGCATGGGCTTGGGCGCTTACTCCTATCCCCGCCTGACGGGGCTGACCCACTACGGCGACTGGCAGGCTCAGTTCGAGGCCGGTACACTGGTGTACTACGAGGTCTATTCCGACGGCAGCTACGGCTTCCGTGGCGCCAACAAGTCCACCGTCAAAACCACCGGCACGGTGGTGGGCGACGGCTACGGCATGGTGTACAGCACGCTGCCGGAGCAGGATCTGACGGTACGCTATTCGCTGGGGGGCCGGGAGGTCACCTCTACCCTGTACCGTGCCAACGCCATCGACATGGGCGGGGGCTACTACCTGCTGCCCCTGCCCCGGACACTGGTGAACACCACCGAGGTATCCACGGACTTCTACCGCCGGGTGCAGGTGGAGGACACCACCTACTACTTCAATCCCCATTTCACCTGCTGGGTATCGGAGGGCTCCGAGGCCCCGGAGGCCCCCAGCGAGATCGGCATCCGCACGGCCCGGCAGCTGAATAACCTGAGCCTGTACTATGAGCAGTACAGCCCCCTGCTGGCCAAGGACACCACCCTCCAGCAGGAGCGCAGCATCGATTATTCCGGCTATGACTGGGCAGCCTATGGCCGCAACGATACCGTCGTCACCAGCCAGCAGCCCATCGGCAGCAGTGCCGTCGTCCCCTTTACCCACATCTATGACGGCGGCACCTATCCCATCGCCGCTGTGCCGCTCCAGAGTCCCAACGGCGGCGACTACGCCGGACTCTTCGGCCTGAATCAGGGGAGTCTGCGGAATGTGGTGCTCACCACCGGAGAGCAGGACTACTCCGTGACGCTTCGGGGCATCCTGCGCCTGCGTACCGCCTATGTCGGCGCTCTGGCAGGCCGCAATGACGGCACCGTCTACAACTGCGCTGCGGCGGGCTACTCCGTCACAGCCCACGCCTATCAGGGCAGCGTCCTGTATATGGGCGGCTTCGTGGGCTATAACGCCGGGACCATCCGCTCCGGCAGCGTCAGTACTCCCTCCCTCACCGCCAGCAGCAACTATGCCCGTCTGCTGATGGGCGGCTTCACCGGCGGCAACAGCGGTCTGGTGAGCCAGAGCTACGCCATGGCCAACGTGGAGGTACTCCAGATCCGTGGCGGCGGCGTGGCCCTCAGCGGCTTCGCCGGGGAGAACATCGGCTCGATCCGCAGCAGCTACTGCGCCACGGCCCTTACCTCCCCCGGTGCCGATACCTACGGCTTCGCCCCGGCCACCGGCAGCACCTCCGGCTGCTACTATCTCAGCGGCGGTACCTATCGCTTCGTGGGGCAGGTCCACCTGTATGATTACAGCGACCAGTCCGGCGCACGGGCTGTCAATGAGCAGGGACTGAAGGCCCTGACCCTCACCGGCTTCTCTTCCGCCGATGCCAGCCACACCTATCACCACAGCAAAACCCTGAACACCGACGGCCAGGCCTATCCCTATCCCACCAGTCTCACCGGCCACGGCAGCCCCGTCCACTACGGCGACTGGGTGACCCCCGCCGATCTGGGTACGCTGGGCATGGTGTACTGGGAGCACGAGGAGGGCGGCAGTAACCCCGGCTATCACTTCTCATACATCGGCTTTGAAAACGGCGTCCGCAAGGACGGCAGCAGCCTCTGCACCGCCCACGACGACGGCGGCAAGATCACCGCCTACGGCTACGGCTACTACTGGTCCAAGGGCGAGACGGAGCCCCTGCTGGAGACCCAGCACATCGCTCTGGACGGCCGCAACACCGAGGCGGCGGCGGAGCTGGAGAATCAGATGCCTCCGTTCAGCTTCGTCACCTATCAGACCTCCGACACCGGCCTGCGGCTCCTCAGCGGCACCACCGGCAACGGCCACTGGTTCCTGTCTCAGGGGGATGTGTGGTTCACCTACACCGTCAGTCCCTTCTTCGCAGAGTCCTATGCCGTCACCGCCGTCAGCACCGGTACTACCGGCGGCACCACCGGCGTGGAGCCCGGTACGGATGCCCTGCCCTATCAGGTGCGGTCTGTGGAGCAGCTGCAATACATCAACTGGAGCTACTACGGCAATCAGGGCAGCTCCACCCGTGACGTGACGGACAGCGGGAGTATGTACAAGTACTACCCCTATCTGCAATATAGCCGTGTCACCTGGGGCTACCAGAGCAAGGAGGACGCCATCGCCGGCGACTCCACCGGCGGCACCCGGCCCATTCGCACGTGGAAACAGAGCCATGACCTCAACGGCCAGAGCCTGGCGGATCCCACGGATGCCTCCCTGAATTACAGCTTCCATCCCATCGCCGGCTCTGTCTACGACAGCGGCAGCAGCACCGACTACCGTATGGTGCTGTACAACTGGTTCGGCAGCAAGTACGACGGCCAGAGCTACTACATCAAGAACGTGAACATCGACTCCTACTGCTACAACGTGGGCCTCTTCGGCACCACCGCCGGCGCAGAGATCGCGAACATCGTCCTTTATAGTGACAACGGCGCCGTCATCCAGCGCAATACCGATCCCACGCCCTCCAGCGGCACCCGGACGGTGCGCCAGTATTCCACCTCCTACGCCTTGGGAGGTCTGGTGGGCATCGCCTATGACTACAACAGCAGCATGGGCAACGGCAGCATCACCAACTGCGCCATCGCCGGCTACACTGTGGCCGACAACAGCCGTAACAAGCAGCATCTGGGTGAGGCCGCCATCGGCGGGCTGGTGGGTGTCTCCAGCGTCAACCTCAACAAGTGTTCCGCCGTGGTGGATCTGCAGATCAACTGCACCCACGTCGATACCAACGGCTACATGAACGCCGCCCGCTACGGCAACTATGTGCGTGTAGGCGGTCTGGCCGGCGGTGTGCGCTTTGCGGTAACGGACTGCTACACCGGCGGTACCATCACCGTTGGGGAGGAGACCCTGAAGGAGCGTGTCCCCGTGGGCAGCAGCAACAATGTCTTTGCCGACGGCAGCTCTGCCGTCCAGGTCAAGATGAATTTCGGCGGTGTCTCCGGCCCCGATACCTATGTCTATATCGGCGGTATGGGCGGCAGCGGCTTCTCCGCCAGCTTCACCAACTTTGTCAATCGCTCCGACAGTTCGGATGGTCAGCCCACTTTCAATAACTGCTACACCTACATGGAGTTCCCGGACATGGCGGGTACCATCACCGGCATCTCCCTTATGGGCAGTATTGCCGACCGAGCCGGTGCCAGCACCAATGCAAAGCTCTATATCAATAACTGCTACTACCTCAACAGCAGCAAGAACAGCATTTCTTTCGACAATCTGCCCAAATACTACGGCAAGGGTAATTCCAGAAACAACTCCCTTAGCGGGCTGCTGCGTACAGAAGCGGCACGGGAAAAAATGCTCAACGGCGATCTCAGCTACCTCCGTAATTACGGCTGGAACGGTGGTTCCAACACGTATAGCATCAAGGGCCTGACGGGCCTGACCTATGAGCAGATGTCCCAGCGCACCGGTGCCAGCATCGTCACCCAGAACAACGGCACCGGCACTGCACAGCGCTACGATAGCTTCGCCGCCGCTCTGGGCAGCAGCTTTGCGTGGGTCACTACCGAGGAAAACGGCGCCGAGGTCCACGGCAAATACAGCTTCCCCGGCAGCGACGAGGCCCTGCAGGGTCAGGACTTCCCCTTCCCCACCGTACTGGTGCAGGATAACGTCTTTGGCCGGGCCCGTCTGCACTACGGCTGGTGGCCGTCATCTGGCCTCTACTGGAGCAAGGGCTTGCTGACGCTGGACATGATCACCGACTACGATGCCGCCGGCGGTGAATCCGCCGTGACGCTGGATCTGCGGTTCGAGGGCACGGATCCCGGCACGGAGCTCCCCACCCTGTCCTATACCAAGGACGGCATCGTCACTGCCGAGCTTCAGCCGGACGGCACGGGCCACTACAAGGTCCGCATCGTGGGACAGGCCATCGGCTCCACCGAGATCATCGCCACACTGGGGGATTACACCGCCCGTCTGGCAGTGGACGTCACCGCCAAGCTCTCCATCTCCGTGGATCAACTCTCCGTAGAGCAGTATGTAGGCGAGAGCGCTACCCTCACCCTCACCGCACGGGACGGCACCGGCCAAGTGCTCACCGGCGTCAAATGGGACGTGGTCAGCGGCTCTGACCGGGTGGTCACGCTGTCCCCGGTGAGTCGGGATCAGCAGGTCACCGTCACCGGTAAGGGCGAGGGCGAGGAGACTCTGCTGGTGCAGGCCGGTGTCACCGTGGGCCAGCGCACCTTCACCAGTGAGCTGCGCCTCACCGCCACCATCCATATGCAGGGCGTGCTGGGCATCGCCCATGTGGGCGATGGAGACGCCGTGTATCGTCAGGGCATCCTGAATCGGGACGCCAGCGACTGGGATACCCCTCTCGGCCCCGCCGAGGGCGATGTCCCCGATTACGAGGGTCTGTACCTGTACAGCCGTGGCAAGGCGGCGGACTTCCGGTACTTCACCGTAACGGCCCTTACCGTTCTGGATAGCACCGGCACTTCCCACGATATGCTCTCCAACGCCGATGAGGACTACCGGGTCACCGTAGGCGACGTGGTGGCCGCCCAGCAGGACGGCGACTTCAGCTATCGCCCCATCACCATCCACGGACGGCAGCAGGAGACAGTCACCCTGCAGGTGACTCTCACCGACACCCGCACCGGCCGGCCCTATCCGCTGGATATCCCCTATACCCTGACGGCGGAGGATACGCAGATCACCGCCACCTTCGTGGTGGGCCGCCTGCGGCTGGAGAAGGCCGTTCCCTTCGGCCAGCCCGCCGCCGGCTTCCTCCCCACGGAGGAGGAGCTTGCCTCGGCGCTCCGGCCCGTTGTGGGCTGGACCCCCAGTCCCGACCTGCCCCTGTTCCAGGATACCACCTTTGAACCCATCTATCAGGATACGGAGGAGCCCGGTCTGCTCCGCTGGCGCTGGAGCCGATAACCGTTTTGCAGAAAGGAGGCCATTGGAATGAAAAAGTGTACAGACCGGAAGGGCGTCACCATTCTGATGGCCCTCCTCCTGCTGCTGGTAGCCAGCATGGTCAGCGTAGTGATCCTTACGGCGGCCACTACCGCCGCCCGGCACATCTCCAACGACCGCCAGAGCCAGCAGACCTATCTCACCGTCAGCTCCGCTGCGGAGCTGTTGCGGGACGATATCCTCTCCTCCGGCTATGAGCAGAAGGTCACCCGCCGCCCCACTGCCACCGGCAGCTATATCGAGCGGACGGAGGTAACTCAGACCCCGCAGGGGGCCATGAAGGCCTGGCTGGAGCGGGGCATTGAGGCCGTGGGCCGTGGCATCGCCTATACCGACGTCATCACCCTCACCCCGGATGCCGCCAGCGGTCTGGATGCCGTACAGGCGGAGTTCACCATGACCCCCGCCTACGACATCACCGTGACCCTTTCTCTGGCGGACAGCAGTCAGGGCAACTGCCTTACCCTCACCCTCAGCGGCCAGCGGAAGCAGCAGGTCACCACCGTCACCGGCGGCAACACCGAGACGGGACAGACCACCGTTACCACCACCACCATCTCTTGGGACACACCGCTCATTGAAAAGGGGGTCACCGGATGAAAAAGCTGAAGAACCAGAAGGGCGAAACTCTGGTGGAGACTCTGGTATCCCTGCTGATCATCGTGCTGGTGTTCGTCTTTCTGACGGGCTCCGCCGTGGCAGCCGCCAAGATCAACGCCAAGATCCGGGACACCGACGTCTCCTTCCGGTACAGCGATGCCCAGTCCGATGGCAACGCCCAGCTGCGCCTCTCCGGCCGCAGCGGCCAGACCGGCAGCACCTCGGTGGAGGTCTATCAGGAGAACGGCTACCGCTACTATGTGTCGGAGGATACGCCATGAGAAAACTCCGTGACCGGCGGGGCATCACCCTGACCGAGATGCTGTGTACGGTGCTGATCGTGCTGCTGCTGACGGCGCTGCTGGTGGTGGGCATCCGCTTTGCCAGCAAGACCTATACGGAGTCCATGCGGCTGTCGGAGGCGCAGGAGCTTTGCTCCACCCTCACCAGCGTCATCAGCGACAAGCTGCGCTTCTGCGGCACCGTGACGCAGGATGAAAACGGCGGCCTGACGCAGATCTTCATCCAAAACGTGGGCAGCGTAGAGGGTAAGGGCGATGCCTTTCAGATCGGTGAAGACGGCCAGCTAGCGCTGGGCGATCGTCACCTGCTGGGCTCCGCCTCCTACCCCAAGGGTCTGCAGGTAACTGCCTTTACCCTGCGCTACGATGCCTCCACCGACATTTTCTCCGTCACCCTGGAGATCGGGGACCGCTCCCGGCAAACCCTGTCCCAGACCTCCTTCGAGGTCAAGCGCATCAATCGCACCGTGACCTGATGCGCCCACGGCCTGCAAGCGGTAAGCGGCCAAATGCAGAGATAACAAACGAAC
>ERZ773146.1408-NODE-1408-length-17374-cov-3.742422_pt1 | contig 17374 bp, 10 predicted proteins | sample MGYA00580847_ERZ773146 | MGnify/ENA primary metagenome ERZ773146 (study PRJEB29015, sample SAMEA2737830) | human gut metagenome | biome: human gut; feature: human-associated habitat; material: faeces | place: China | collected 2012 ...
CTTCGCCACCGACGTGAAATCCACCGGGCTGACGATAGAGATTACCATGAAGGTGAGCAATGTCACCGACCGCTCGGCCGCCGTTGTGAGTTGCATCAACAGCGGCAAGGGACTTCTTGTCACCACACAGGAGGCGGGCTTCCGCACGGGGCAGACCGTGACCTACACCAACGAGGACGACGAGCAGGTGATGCGCGAGGTAAAACTTGCCACGAACTACGCCGACGGTGAGGAGATGAAGGTCGCCCTGATGATCGGCACGACGGCGGAGAACCGGCTGATGCAGCTCTACGTCAACGGCAACCGTACCGGCGCGGACCTCTATGACTCCGCGTTCAACTTCCAGCAGGACACCCCGCAGGAAATCACCCTCGACAGCACAGGTGCCGACGTGGAGATACGCAGCATCCGCGTCTATAACCGCGCGCTCAATGACGACGAGGAACTGGAGAACGCGATGGTGGATGCCGACGGCACGGACACCATGATGGCGCTGTACGAGGAGAACGACATCCTCGGGGACACGGGCGATGTCGACCTGGACAAGCTGCTCGCGCGGGGGAAGGGCGTGCTGCGCATCGTGCGTCAGAACAAGCTGGATGACGTGTATGCCGAGAACAACAAGAAGACCGACTTCCTGGCCGACATCTATTATTACTCGCCCCTCGGAAGGGAATACGACTTCATCCTCACCAGCTGCTACATCCGTATCCAGGGAACGAGCTCGACGAAATACCCGAGCAAGAACCTCCGCATCTACTGCGCCAAGGGGAGTGAGCTTCTTTCGATGAGCGGTCAGCATGTCAGCGCGGGGAACAAGTACACGATGCGCCCCGGGGCGGTGCCCGTGAACCTGTTCTGCTGCAAGAGCGACTATTCCGACTCCTCCATGTCCCTGAACACCGGCGGGGCCAAGCTGTTCAACGACGTGATGAAGGAGCTGGGGCTTCTGACCCCTCCGCAGCGGTACCAGTACGAGCAGGCCGGAAACAGCCTCGCAGGCATCAATATCCGCAGTGCCATCGACGGCCTTCCGATCGACATCTTCTGCGCGGAGACCGCTGACGGCGAGAACAGCTACTACGGGCAGTACAACTTCAACAACGAGAAGAGCAAGAGCGGTGCTGTGTTCGGCATGGAGGGCGTGGACGGCTACACCCCGGCGTGCCCCGTCACCCTGGAGATGCTGAACAACACCTCGCCTATATGCCTTTTCGCCACCACGAGCGACACGCAGATGGAGGCCGACTTCGACGCCGGTGCGGAGATCAACTACGGCATCGACACGTCCGGCAAGGCGCAGAGCGACGGCGACATCACGTGGAGCGGCCTTTCCACGGCCGGGCAGACCGCCCTGAAACGCCTGTACGGGTGGATACGTGCGTGCGTCCCCTCCGGTGCCACCGCGAATGACCTCTCCACCTTCGTGAGCGGGAAGTTCAAGGACGAGATAGACAGCTATTTCGACCGTGACTACCTTCTGACCTACTACCTCTTCACCGACTACTTCCTTAGCGTGGACCAGCGGGCGAAGAACATGATGCTGCGCACGTGGGACGGGCTTAAATGGTACATCACGTACTACGACGGCGACACGCAGCTCGGCAAGCGAAACGACTGCTTCCTCGTGTACACGTACACCACCGACCGGGATACTTACGACGCGGAGGCCAGCAAGTACGCCTTCGAGGGCCACGACTCGTGGCTGTGGAACCTGGTGCTTGCCAACCTTCAGGACGACCTGAAGCGGTGTGCCGCCAGCTTCCGCGCCGTGATGACGAACGAGCGTGTATTGTCCATGCTGAACGACGAGCAGAGCGGCAACTGGTCGGACAGGGCTTTCAACAAGTCCGGCTACCTGAAATACATCGCCCCTGCCGTGCAGGAGATGTACGGCAAGGTATGGCCCTTCATCTACGCCCTGCAGGGCAGCAACCGTTCGCACCGGGAGTACTTCATCAAGAACCGTTTCGCGCTGCTGGACGCGAAGTACGGCACGAGCAACTTCACGAGTGACAACATCGACCTGTACCTCTCACGCTCCTCCGATGACACGGCGGACACCCTGAAGATTACTGCGGGTGAGCCCTACGCCTTCGGCTACGGCACGAACAACAGCCCGAACATCGCGGGTACCGGCATCGTGGACGAGGGTGACACCGCCACGCTCTCCATCACCGGGGCGTACACGGTGAACGACCCGCTGCGCGTGTATGGCGCGAGCCGCATGAGGGTACTCGACATGACCGGTGCGGCCGACCACCTGAAGAACGCCCTGGATCTGGGCAAATGCACCGTGCTGCGCGAGCTGAACCTGCAGTCCGCCACCACCGGCTCCACCGGCTGGTGGCTGTCAATAGGCAGCTGCCGCCAGCTCCGGAAACTGAACGTACGGAACCAGGCGCAGGCGAAGACCGGCGGCAGCACGAGCACGGCACTTGACCTGACGGAGCAGACGAAACTGGAGGAACTGGACGCGAGAGGTACGAAGGTGCAGAGCGTGACCTTCGCCAAGGGCGCGCCCGTAGCGAAAGCCTACCTTCCCGGTACGCTTACCACCCTGCGTCTGGAGTACCTTCCCAAACTGACCGCGGCGAACCTCACCCTGGAAACATGGAGCAATGTCCGGACGCTTATCTTCGACACCTGCCCCGGCCTGAACTGGGAGACTATACTGAACCGCTGCGCCAACATCGACAGGCTCCGCGTCACCGGCATCGACCGGGAGGACGACGGCACATGGCTGAACAGGTTTGTAAACACGGGCGGCGTGGACGCGGAGGGCAACTCCACGGACACCTGCGCGTTGGTGGGTACCGTACGACTGACAAAATACTTAGATGAGGACACCTATGCCGCCTATATCACCCACTTCCCGGAGCTGAACATCCGCCAGCCCGAGTACACGATGATCGAGTTCGACGACGACGTGGCGGACGACGCGAACGTGAGCAACCTTGACAACGGGACCGGCTACAAGTACGGTGGCTCCTACGTGGCGAGCGGCCATATCGCCGCCATCCTCGCCAAACGCCACCGAGTACTGGCGAAAGTAACGAAGAAGCCCACGACGCGCAGCGTGAACATGGCGAACGTCGATACCACGGTGAATAACCTGGACGGTGAGATGACCTACTACCCGCTGGACGACACGGACAGCAACAAGTACGCCGACGGCACCGCCGCCGCATTGGACGGCAGCGAGGGTGACTGGATGATGTACGAGCCCTTCTTCTGGAGCAAAGGCGTGAATGACTACCTGAACGGAAAACATTACTCCTGCTACAGCAGCAACGGCAGTGACAACATGCCTGAAGTTCCGGAGGCGACCGTCCTCACCCTGGACGATATTAAAGGTACGAGCGGCGGCTATCTTTCCGGGCGTAAGATCATGAGCGGCAAGTCCACGTTGTCAGAGAGCTACAGCACTGACAGCACGTATTCGGTTTGCAAGGTAAGCGTCGCCGGTTACAAGAAAGTTCGCTTCCCGAGCGTTCCCGGCACGAACCTGGTGGGGAGTATCTTCACGGACGATTCCGGCACGGTCATCAGCTCCATTGTCGTGCCTACGCTTAGCAACAAGTTCGAGGCTGGCATGTATCTGATTGCCGAGGTCCCCGACGGTGCCACGGCATTGCATTTCTCGATCCTGAACACGGCGGAGTTCGACAAGGTGGTATTATCGAACAGCGACAAGATCGAGGACATGGAACCTGACTGGGTTGCCAATGACGAGCACCTTTGTGCGGTTGTGGGCAGCTCGGTAGTGGGAACGAAGCTGCGCGCCTGCATTACCGGCGGCAGTACCACGGCGAGCATGAGCTGGACGGATTTCCACTATTACTCGGCCCAAAGAGGCATGCAGCAGATAGACGCCCTGATGCACTCGCGTATCGCGAACCTTTTCTACGCGAAGTATGGCAGGCGTGACAGCCAAGAGCAGTGCGGCGCGGGTTCTCATACGAACAACCGCACCACGGGCGGCACGGCCAGCCGCGGTATGACGGACACGATCGGCTACGAGGAAGCCAGTTCCATCAATCCGAACGTGACGAACAGCCTGATAGAAAACTCCGTTCACCAGTACGCCTGGTACCGTGACTCGGACAGCTACGGCGGTGCGACGGTGACGCAGGTGAACAACATCTGCTGCCTTGGCTACGAGGACATCTACGGTCATAAATATGACATGATGGACGGTGTGGACCTTCCCAATGACACGGGTAACTCCGGCAAGTGGCGTATCTGGATGCCCGACGGCAGTACCCGCCTGGTAAAGGGTTCCGTGAGCTCCGGTATCTGGATCACCGCCGTGGCGCACGGAAAGTATATGGACGTGATTCCGGTGGGCTCCGTTTCGGGTTCCTCCTCGACGCATTATTGCGATATCTACTATATATCCACTGCTGCCAGCCGTGTGGTTTATCGTGGCTACTACTACGCGTACCCGAATGGCGGTGTCTCGATGTCGTATGCGAGCTACGATTCCTCGAGTACGAGCACGAGCATCGGTTCTCGTCTGGCCTTCCGCGGCCGGCTCGTCAAGGCGTCGAGCGTCGCTGCGTTCAAGTCGGTAAGCGAGGTGGCATAAGCGGCAGCGTAAAGCGTCAAAGCGGGAGCGAAGCGACAAAACGTCCGGTGTTTCCCGATGAGGGGAACACCGTTCTTTACGGGCGTAAGCCCGTCGAATTTTTTGTTGTTTCCAGGTTTTGTACCAGTTTGTTAAATAATAATTTATGAAAAATCGTACTTTTGCATTCAAATTAAAAGGTGGCGCTTCCCCATAAGCCGTGTGGTTTATCGTGGCAACAACAACGCGAACCCGAATGGCGGTGTCTCGATGTCGAATGCGAACAACGATTCCTCGAATACGAACACGAACATCGGTTCTCGTCTGAACAACAATCGAAAAGAAATTTTAATCGGCGTACAACACCGGGGACTTGTCCCCACCGTGGTGCCGAGGGAAGCAAGCCTCAGTAACAGCAGCCTTTTTGGGCTGGAAAACTGAAAAATAAAGTGTCGGGAGGGTTCGGTAGGCCGGAAACGGTTCGAAGAAGCAGTGCCCGGGGGATTGAAGGCCCCAAAATGGAAAACAAAGGAAATATGCACAGAGCAGGTTTTGTAATTGAGGAGATCGTGAAGCCTTCCAACATGTCGGAGTCATTCAATCAGGTCCTTCGCGGCAGGAGGCGTAAACGCAGCCGCCAGGGACGCTACCTGCTTGCGCATAAACCCGAGGTGTTGAAGGAACTGACCGCGCGTATCTCGGACGGTACTTTCCGTGTGAAGGACTACCGTGAGCGCGAGATTTTCGAGAGCGGCAAGTTGCGTCGTATTCAGGTAATCCCTATGTACGACCGTATTGCCGTACATGCCATCATGACGGTAGTGGACTGCCATTTGCGGAAGCGTTTCATCCGCACCACCTCCGCCAGTATCAAGAAACGGGGGATGCACGACCTTTTGGCGTATATCCGCCGCGACATGGTTGAGGATCCGGACGGCACGCGGTACTGTTACAAGTTCGACATCACCAAGTTTTACGAAAGTGTGAAGCAGGATTTTGTGATGTATTGCGTGAACCGCGTGTTCAAGGACAAGAAACTCATCGCCATGCTTGACAATTTTGTCCGGTTGATGCCTGACGGGTTGAGTATCGGCCTGCGTAGCTCGCAGGGCTTGGGTAATTTGCTTTTGTCTGTGTTTTTGGACCATTATTTGAAGGACAGGTATGCCGTGCGTCATTTCTACCGCTATTGTGATGACGGCGTCGTACTGGGTAAAACGAAAGCGGAATTGTGGAAGATTCGTGATGCCGTCCATGGGCATATTCAGCGTGTCGGTCTCCGGGTAAAGGGGAACGACCGTGTGTTTCCCCTGGGCGAGGGCATTGACTTTCTGGGATATGTGACTTTCAGTGCGGACCATGTCCGCCTTCGCAAGCGCATCAAGCAGAAATTCGCCCGAAAGATGCACGAGGTAAAATCGAGAAAAAGGAGGCGTGAGCTGATAGCGTCGTTCTACGGGATGGCCAAGCACGCCAACTGTCATACGTTGTTTAAAAAATTAACAGGCAAAGACATGAGATCATTTAAAGACTTGAACGTCGCTTATAAGCCCGAAGATGGCAAAAAGCGATTTCCCGGTGTAGTGGTAAGCATCCGGGAACTGGTAAATTTACCGATTGTGGTGAAGGACTTCGAGACAGGCATCAAGACCGAGCAGGGAGAAGACCGCTGTATCGTGGCCATCGAGATGAACGGCGAGCCGAAAAAGTTCTTCACCAACAGCGAGGAGATGAAGAACATCCTCTCGCAAGTGAAGGAAATGCCCGACGGTTTCCCGTTCGAGACCACCATCAAGACGGAAACCTTCGGCAAAGGTCGAACCAAATATGTATTTACATGACATGAAACGAGTTGAAGGAACATCCGGGGTAAGGCTGCTGGAATGCGTGAACCCGGTGAAGAACACGTGGCGCGTCCGTTGGGACGTGCGGGAGAAAGAGGACGGTTCCGCCGACTATATGGAGGAGAACTTTTTAGGGAAGCCCTCCGGTGAGATAATAAGAACCGTTATTCTGGGCTGGTACAACGAACAGATTGACCGGGAGATACTTTCCGGCTTTATTTACGAAGATATGCCGGTGTGGCTGTCGAGCGAGAACCAGTTCAACTATAAGGCGGCCCATGACCTTGCCATACAGACCGGTGGCGCAACGCTTCCGGTGACATTCAAGTTCGGGACGGATGAGGAACCCCGGTACCGGACGTTCGGGGAACTGGAGGAACTGACGGACTTCTACACGAAGGCCATGAAGCACATCCAGGATACACTGGTTGACGGCTGGAAGAAGAAAGACGCTTTTGATCCGGAGAAGTACCGGGTGGAATAAATCCTTCGGGGGAGGATAAGAAAAAAAGCCCCCGGCCTGTTAAAAATCATCTCACCTACTTTTAACAACAAGTACGCCGAAACGCACGACCGGGGGCAAATACCCCTGTCGCGTTTCGGCCTTTTTTATTATTGTTGCAAAGTAAGTGAGATGGCGCAAAGATACAAAAAATATATTTTATGAAAGTGATTGAGATACTAAACTTTAACCGGGAACTGTTGAAAAGGCTTCAGGCAGCCGGTATCCGTCTGGAGGATGCCCGGTATATCGACCTGTACGCGGACTATACCCGCCTACTCGATCAAGGTGAAAAAGTCTCGTATGCTGTGGCCGTATTGTCCGAAAAGTATTCGGTGAGTGAGCGCAAGGTTTATGCCCTTGTGAAACGGTTTCAGAGTGACTGCAAGACGCTTGCAGTGTGAACGGGTTGTTTTATGCCGTAGGGAGTGCCGTTTCCCCTTATCTTTAGGGTGTTTCAAATTTAGAAGGAGGAAATGGCTATGAACAAGTATTACTGTATTCTGGACAAGATTCTTGCCACGGGAAAAACGCAGACCAACAAGAAGGGAAACATACAATACCTTCTGAACGAGCAGCTCTCGCTGACACCGGCGGACCTGCTTGACATATTCGAGGGGCATAATATCGCCCGCAAGAAACTCCGCAGCGAGCTCCAGCTGTTCATGCAGGGGGAACGTAATGTGGAGAAGTACCGGGAGGCCGGCATCAACTGGTGGGATTATTGCGGTTCTATCCTGGTGAACAGTTACCCCACCTATTTCGAGAAGCTGCCCCCATTGATAGCGAAAATCAACCGGGAGAAGCGCAACAGCAAGAACTACGTGCTTTTCCTGGGTGAGACCGGTGCCGAGAGCAACCAGGCGCCCTGCCTGAGCCTGGTGCAGTTCCAACTGGACGGTGGTGAACTGGTGCTGTCCGCCTACCAGCGCAGCAGTGACGCGAACCTCGGGCTGCCCTCCGACATCTATCACCTTTACCTGATGGCCCGGCAGATAGAACTTCCCCTGAAGTCGATCACCCTCTACCTGGGCAATGTACATATCTACGAGAATAATATCCCGGGCACCCGTGCGCTGATCGCCGGTGACGAGACGGTCCGCTTCGGGCTGAACGTGTAGTTTGCTGTATATGTCTTGCAGCGGGAACAGTTCATGTTTCCCGCTGTTTTTCGTTTATTCTGGGGACCTTTGCGGCCGTTTTAAAGCAGAATGAAATGAAAAAGATGTATTTGTCCGCCCCGCTTCCTTTCGTGGGGCAGAAACGCATGTTCGCGAAGGAATTTATCAAAGTGCTGGGACAGTTTCCGGACAGCACCGTGTTTGTGGATCTGTTTGGTGGATCAGGCCTGCTGTCGCACATCACCAAATGTGTCAGACCTGATGCCACCGTTGTATATAACGACTTCGACAACTACCGCCGGAGGCTTGCGAATATCCCGGCCACCAATGTGCTGTTATCCGATTTGCGCTGGATAGCTGAAGGGGAACCCAGAAATAAACGTATAACCGGGGAGGTTTGTGAAAAAATGTTTGCCCGTATTGAGAGGGAGGAAAAGGAACGTGGCTATGTGGACTATATCACGCTGTCCTCGTCCCTGCTGTTTGCCATGAGGTATATGCTCTCCCTGGAAGATATGAGGAAGGAGACACTTTACAATAATATCCGGCAGACAGACTATCCCGAAGCAAAGGATTATCTGGAAGGACTGACTATAACCGGCGAAGACTACAAGGAAGTGTTCAAACGTTACAAGGATGTTCCGGGTGTGGTGTTTCTGGTTGATCCGCCGTACCTCTCCACCGAGGTGGGTACTTACAAAATGTATTGGCGTCTGGCTGACTATTTGGACGTGCTGACCGTTTTGAAAGGGCATCCGTTCGTGTACTTCACCTCGAACAAATCCTCCATCCTGGAACTGTGCGACTGGATAGACCGGAACCCATTTATCGGTAGCCCGTTCAAGAACTGTCGGAAAGTGGAGTTCAATGCGCACATGAATTATAATTCCAAGTACACGGACATGATGCTGTACACAAAGCCGGATGAAGTGTCGGGTATAGCAGCTTAACACTGCATAAAGATAGTGAATTATTTTGAATCTGCAATGGTTTTCAAATGATATTTTAAGGTCGTTCAAAGAGGGTTCAAGTGAAAGAAAAATGGTGGGCTTTGGTCGTGCAGAATAGGACCGCGCTCACCGTTTTTCTTGTACGCGTCGTTTTTGTACTTTTTGAAACGCATCGTTTTTGTTAATCGGCACGTCTGGTTTTTCCGGATTTAGTTGCAATAGCTCCTTCGGTTGTGATAGTTGTTTCGCGCATAATCTTGCCTGGTTTTACCCATGCGGCGGCATCGCCAATTTCACACGGCGGATTCAGATTCTGGATGATATCATTGTGTTCTAGCAATTCACCCGGTTTGTCGGCTGCCATGACTATCTTCCAGGGAGTGGCATAATAAGTCACCACATCCACGGGGCTATACATTACAGAAGTCAGTGTGTTCTTCTTCTCCGTGGAGGCGAGGTACTTGGTCAGACACCAGTCGTCTACGTCGGCATCTGCCAGTGCGGCCCATTTGCCATTCGGGAGTTCCAGTGTAAGGGCACGTTCTACCGGATGTTTGATGTCATCGATGTTCAGGTATTCAAAGAGAGCTTGTGCCCATTGTTCAGTCCATGCTTTTGTACCTGCCGGTAAAGCGTACTCTGTGAGATCGCCTACTACTTTATGAAAGATCGCCTTCGGGTGTTCCGGGAAGAAATAGCGGAAAGCTACTCCTTCATTATAGGCACGTACCTCAATATTGAGTCGGTAGCCGGAGTTATCTTTCTTGGAAAGATAAAGGGTGCCGGTCCGGTAATGATCGCGTACACTGCTACGTTCACCGTAAAGTGGCTGCCAGGTGATGTCTGTTTCGGGTTGGTAAGTCACGGAGTCTACTTCCAGATTGTCCATCCAGCAGGCAGGCTGTTTTAGGTTTCGTGCTCCCAAAGCCATTTCCCATATCCGGTTGTCTAGTTCCAGCCCGGCACGCGATTCATTGACTACGGGTTGTGATTTGTAATCTACCCGATAACAAAGTTCGTTTACCGCAGGTGAAACCTGCTTCTGATAAAATGCTATTTCATGTGTTCCGTCAGGAGATGCCAGCTTTAGTTCCTTGCTATTGTCTGCAAAGAGCGAAGGAACGAGAGCTAACATAATAATTGTTGAGCCGATAGTCTTCATATCTTCGTATTTATTGTTTTTATATAAATACGATTTGGGATATGCGGATACTCAATGGATTCTATCTTTTTAGGGAAATAATGTTCGAGACAGTTTGTAAAATATAGAAACTACGTTCCACCGGTTCAGCCGTCTGTACTTTGCCTGCAATACCATATTGCCAGGCAACTACCGTTACTTTTACCGGGTATTTACTGCGGGGTGGGATAGGAGTGAATACAATTTGATCTCCTTCTATTTCAGCCGGACCTTCTTTGATGTAGTAAGAGACGGGCAGCCCGCAATCACTTGTGGCTTTTAAAGATAAAGAACCGCTTCCCGCTTTCACATCGGGCAATCCTGGGAATAATATATATTGCCTTTGTCCTTCCGTATTCCGGTAAGGGATGCGGATACTAACCTCCTGAACAGCACTTTTATACTTCCGGTCTCCTGCCTGGCTTGCCAACAGGCATATATCACCGGTACGGCGCGGATTATTCATACCCATCCGATAGAAAGATACCATGAATGTGGTGTCATTTACTTTTTTCACAGGTCCGCAGATACGACTGATTATCGGTGTTGCATCTGCATGTTCATCAGATAGTTGGGTTCTCAGAGAATCCGTACATACGGCTTTCAGGTGGAAAGTGATTCCATCGGCTTCCGAATTGAAGCGGGGCTGTACACGTACATGCTGCTTCTTGTCGTATGTCAGTAAGTTGCCGTTTTGCTCAAAACCCAGATACTGTTGTTGTTTTCCGCGGCTTTGCGTATACCGTGCTTCAGTTGCTTCGGCTATTTCACGGTCAAAATACCAGAAAGCATCATGAGGATCACCTTTATATTGTGAATAGGGGGCGGCTTTGGCTCGCTTCTTTTGATCGGGATGCCAGCGTTCTGCCAGCCAGCCTTTGGCTGGGTTTACCGGATTCAGTTTTACTTTACCGTCTTTCGTTACTTCATCCGTCAGTCGTTGATTGATAGCTTTTTCCAGAAATAGAGCAATATATGCGGCTGTTTCATCTGCCACATCGAAATGTCCCCGTCCTGCGTCACACAGAAATGAGATGCAACTTTCAGGATACATCATGCGGAAGGCCAGTGCCGGATTTACCCGGGCTTCCCACCATTCATATTCTCCTTCAATCATCAGTCCGGGTATTCCATCTATATTACGGGTACGTCCCCATTCCAGATTCTCACGCCCGTAGCCGGTAAGATTCGTGCGCGGAGCATCGCCGTGCAGGGAAATGATAGCCAAAGTGCGTTCCGGATTCCATGCTGCGAAGTTCCAGGGATAGGTAGCCATAGCCGAATGGCCTATGGGAACGATGGGGACATTTTTCAGTTCGCTATATCCGCTGACGTCTGCCAGGGAGACCATCATTTTCTCAAATATCTGTTGTGTGCCTTTCGATACATCCCATTGCTGATCGATGCCGGGTGTTATCCATACAAAGCCGATTCCCAGCTTCTGCATCTTTTCGCGGAAAAGGGGATTATCAAAAAGGGTTTCTTCGCTCATATTGTGTTGTCCTACAATAATCGCTTTTACCTGCATACAGTCAGCGGGTATCCACAAGAAAGCCGTAGGATTCCGGTTAGTTTCATTGGAGACGAATCCGTCAAGAGTCACAGACCATTGCCATTCCCCTGCCCGCAAACAGGAAGAGAGGAAAAGCAAGAGGATCATTGAAAAAAGCAGTCTATATCTATTCATGGTTCTTTGTTTTTATATAATTAATACGAACGAAGAATAGGGTTCACTCAAAGATAAGGGATTTAAAAACAATGATTCCACAAATCTTATAAGATTTATGGAATCAACCTGTTTTTGTTATATTTCGGTGAGTCTTAGTATTCGTTAATAATCTTTTATTTAGAGGCTTCTTTCAGTTGTTCCGTCAGCTTATCCATATCTTCCGGGCTGGCTGCCGATGGGAATTGTAGTTCTCCTTCTTTATTGACAATGGCATAATGCGGGATTGACAACATACCGTTCCGCCCGAACTTCTCATAAATTTCCATTTTGAAAGCTTCGTTGATGATGACATGCTCTCCTTTTAAGTTATAGTGCCCTGCCATTTTTTTCCAAAGTTCAGCTTTCTGGGGAGTATCGATGGAAACATACAATAACACGATATCATTTTCAGCTGCATATTTCTGCAAAGGTTTGATGTGTGCAAACGAAGCACGACAAGGACCGCACCAGGTAGCCCATACATCGATAAAGATTACTTTACCCGGGTATAAGTCAGTAATTTCCTTAAAGGTACGTACACTGTCCGTATTCAATATATGAATGTCTTTCGGAAGTTCGGCCTCATTGAACGCTTTGTTCTTCTGTATTGCTGTTTCTAATTTCGGCGTCAGCACGCTTTGGGGATATAATGTCTTGAACTCTTCAAACAATGCAGGAATACCGGTTGCAAAATACTCACGGCTTTCATCTTCCAGAATGAGAAGTCCCATTGCAGCCTCCTGTACCCGGCCTTGCAGATTTGTTTTATACCAATCGAATAACAACTGATTGCGTTCATTGTCATTATTCGTGCGCCTTTCATGTTTCATGAAAATATCTATGCCTGCCATATTTGATACGACATCTGCAAATGCAGGAGAGAACACACTTTCAGCCTGACTGACGTTTGCAAAATCCAACATCTGGGCGTAAGCGTCCTCCCATTCCTTCTTGACCGTTTCGGAACCTCTCCGGTAGTTACCGAAATACTGATTCATATATGCCATCAAAGTCTGTATACGTATATCTTGTATAGCTTTCTGTCTGAGCTGATCGTCCACTTCTGCCACTTCTTTTTCTAATGTAGTGGCGTAGTCTGTCAGCTTTTGATATACGGATGAGGCAACCGTGTCCTTACCTACGTTAAAGATATCTCCCCGGCGTGCACGCAGATTAAATACGTTTTCATTCAGATAAGCCAACTTCTTGAGTATTTCATTTTCTTTCGTCAAGCCGTCAACTGGGTTTAGTTCATTCGGTTTGGAAGCATCAATATCAAGCGTCTGCTTTCCCGGAGCAAGATAGATACTACCTAAGTTTCGCTTACCATATAGAAAAAGAGTCAGCTTTTCGTTCCCGTTTACAGGTAAGGTAATCTGATACGTGCTGTCAGCATTTAAACGTAAAGTATCAATCTTGTTCGGTAAGTAAATGCCATCAGTAGTGATGTTATACACAATGGGAGCGCCGGATGTATTTGTTACTTTGCCTTCTAAAGTAATGCTCTTCTGGGTACATCCGCTCAGGAGCATAGTGGTCGCTATGCCGCCAAGGCATAAAGATTTGATGAATTCCATTATTTGTTTTTCATTTGGTTCATAATCTGAGACGCTAAAATAGTAATAAGGTTACACCCGGACAATTATTTCCTGTTATTTCTCCGTGATTGTTTATTTTATCCTAAATACCTTTTATAAAATCATTGGTTACTACTCCTTTCAAGTCCTTCATCCGTTCTACATTGATTACTACTTTTTCAAACGCCACGTTCTTCACAAGCCGTTCTTTATCCAGTCCTTTGATGATAGAGGGATTTTCGCCGATTCCTGTATAAGTGATGTTGCGGAAGGGTATTCCGTCGATGCTGTTACCCGGTACTTTGTCGTGCTTCTCGTTGAAATGCACTTTCACGTAGAACAGTCGTCCTTCTTGAATGCTTTCTACCCGGATGTTTTTAAACAGAATGTTGCGAACGTGGTTCTCGTCACCGCAGTCTATTGCCATGCAACCTTGGTAGGGAGGGTGCCCTCATCGTGTTCCAGAATATCTATGTTACGGAAAATCAGGTTCTCAATCACCTCTCCCGTAGGAGAATCCGGGTCGCCATGACCGCCTACGTTGATAGGATGTGCTACATCTGCCCAAAGTATGGAGTTCTGCACAGTGATGTCGCCCGAGCTGCCCCACCAGTTCCAGCGGTGGTTATAAAGGGCTATGTAGTCATCCGAGTTACGCATAAAGACATTATCAAGGTCAGGATTAACTACCGTGATACCGTCTATCAATACATTCTGGGAATCTGTAATCTCGATACCGCGGATGGGGTGATCTGATATTCCCCGCCCGGGGATGCGGACGCGAACTGTGTAATCGTCATTGTGTGGCATGTCCGGGCGCAGGCTTGCGGGGAAGGTGACTAATTGGGCATGTGCTACACTTGTTACAACAACGGTTACCCTATACATAGAATAACCGTTGTCTGTTCCATCACAAGCAAGTCGAAACCTACTTCTTCAGTGTAATAACCGTATACGAATATTTAGGGAATACATACTTGGCATTCTTGCGGGCAATAGAAGCCTTTGAAGACTTAAACACTACATTGTCCTTATTCTCATACGTATTATACTCCGTCAGTTCACAATTACCGATGGTCTGCACCTCTGCGCGGCTACCGAAACGGAAGTTCTCAATATTCAGGATTGCTGCCTGAGGTTGGTCGGACATATTGGCTACATAGATGGTCATTTCCGTCTTTGCATCATTTATCTTAGCTGTTACGTCCAGGCTTTGGTCGCTGCTCGATGATTGTACCACATTTGGTTTCCAGGTCTTCATCATCATCTCATCGATGTGAGCGGAAGGTTGGAACCATATAGCATCGGGCGTGTAATGAATGCGTCCCTGATCCCACATATATTGTAGTCCGTGTGGTTGGAAGGTATTTGCGGTACCCAGCATCTGGAAGCAATCTCCGTAACGTTGCAGGGTATTCCAGTTGTGCGCATGTGCCAATCCGCGATCCCAGTCACAACGGCTGCCGTTCTCTTCCATCGGATGCAGGTTTAGCTTGAAGCCGGGATAATCCTTAGCCAGTTCCCGTTGCAGGTTGATACCCATTTCATTCAGGAAGGCATCTCCTCTGTCGGCAAACTCGCGAGCTCCCGAGTAGTGAGGGTCCCAAGCCAGCTTGTCGCCTTTACCTTGAGCAACGAACCATCCTGTCAATTCGGAAGAAAGCTCGTATTGTCTACCCAGGTTCTCTTCCTGCTGACGAATCTGTTGTTGCATCCGGCGTATTTCTCTCTCTTTACCTGAAGGTGCCTGTTCGAGTTCAGTCAATTGTGTACGTAGGCGTGCAATCTCCTGTTTCTGCTGCTCCGTGCCATCTCTCTTATATCCATTGCTTCCTATATTCAGAGAAGTCATAATCGACATATTGGGATCAATTTCCCACGCAGCCTTTGCAAACTTCTTCATGCACTCCACATAACCTCTGGAGATGCCACGTTCATTATCTACTTGAATATATTTAAGATTATAAGGCTGAGGATGCCCGTCTGCTGCACGCAGCGCGCCCCATTTTGAGCTTACCGGTCCGTTCACATACTCTACGAAGTCGCGGATATCCTCGTAACTCTCGTTCATGCTCATACCGATGATGGCTGTTGCATTAATGGCTTCGGCTGCCTGAAGCATCTCAATGAACCCAAAGCTATGGGTAGCATAAGGATTAAAACCACTACGGAAGGTAATCCGGCGTTCGTCTATCGGTCCACGCATCAGTTTCCAACGATAGAGATAGGTGTCCGCACCAACGTCTACCATAGAGCCATTATAGCGGAAAGCGGTGATGCCTTGCTTCTTCAGTGCATCAGTGAATTTAGTTTGAATAGGCCATCCACCTTCAACGCGTCCCCATGTGCCTGGTTGCAAGAAGGCAAATCCGAGGTCAACGGTGCCGGGAGCTTTGAGTGAGATGCCGAAGCTGCCATTAATAGTAGCCCCGTTCGGTGTTAGTTCATAAACAACCTTTTCATACGAACCGTCACCTTTCAATTGATAAGGCTTTTCAGCTAGGATATTGTTGTTCTCATCACGAAGGGATACATAGATGATAGTCGGTTTATCAGCTTTTATCCGCAGGATGCCATCATAAGACTTCCCGTTTTCGAACATAATCCCCGAGCGATAAAGGCCATGATTGGTAATACCGACCTCACCGTTTCCGGCGGCGAAAGAGATGCGTTGTGTCTGGCGTCCCATATAAGCCTTTCCGTCACGTATCAATTCGTATTTATATTGAGGATTTCCGGAAGTCAGCTTCGACCAGTATTTTGAAACCTGTTCGTTGCCATTGATCCGTGTCATCATAATCTTCTGAATGTTTTCGGGAAGAGAATCATAGACCAGAAAACGACCGGGGAACATCCATCCCGAAAGATTCTCAGGTGCGCCATATCTTCCGGCAGAATAAATGTCATTAGAGTTGAAATCATATTTCTCACCAAGATTATTCCAGCTGATCCGACTGTACACATTAGATTGATTCAAGAGATGCGGAATACGTCTTTCATCCAGCACGACATAGATTTTAGAATAATCTTTCCGCTCGAGGTTTAGGAAATCCACATCAATGTTTTCTTCAAAAGCTTCCCCATGAATCAGCTGGCTGAACATTCCTCCATTAGTCTGATTGTTGAGGTCTTCGATGTTAGTACCGTTAAAACGTTTGGTAACGGTTGCGATCTGCTTTCCTGCATTGATGTCAATGCGAATAGGAGTCTCTGGTTGGGCAGATAAATTGCCTGCTGCCAACAAGGCCATTAAAGCGATAAATGTGTGTCTCATATGGTATAATTATTAGTGGGATAAAGTCAATCCTCAGTGTATCAAATAGATTTCGCCTCTAAATATACGATTATTGTTTGAAATACACTCAATAAATCGGTGGAATTGTTTGTTAATCTTCGCAATTGAAGTCAGATTTAGTATTACTTGCTTTGGATTTGGTCCCCAAAAATCGTTTTTTTCCACATATACATAAAAGTCCTGATAAAAGATGTCTTTTCATTTTGTTATAATTTACAATGTAGGCACTATTTTTATTATAGAATTGTTTTCGTCAAATTCCAGCTTATCAATACATACTTCCCTATGGAATCCGGCATTTCTTCCCATGGTCACAGCATCCGGAAATTTGAAACGGTGATAGACTATGCGCCATTCATCCTTACCCGGAAGTGGCAGTACAGAATGGTGTCCTGTACCGAAAATTCCCTGCTCAGGCTTTTTGCATAGTATGACTTCACTTTTAGATGCATCAATTGGATCGACCGGAGACTTGGCACGTACATAGCGTACCTGATATTCCGGACTGCGGGTATCATTTTTAGACCAGGTAAAGTAATAGTAACCGTTTCTGTAAAACACATGGGCCGCTTCGCTATAGTAAGCATCATTGTCTATCAGAATCTTTGTTGTATTTGGTTTGATGGA
>ERZ773146.1434-NODE-1434-length-17201-cov-4.248338_pt1 | contig 17201 bp, 9 predicted proteins | sample MGYA00580847_ERZ773146 | MGnify/ENA primary metagenome ERZ773146 (study PRJEB29015, sample SAMEA2737830) | human gut metagenome | biome: human gut; feature: human-associated habitat; material: faeces | place: China | collected 2012 ...
ACTTATAAATAATGTTAAACTATAGTGTTGCGGAATTAAGGATAAATATAATCACAACAATGGAAAAAGTAAATGCAACCTAGAGCTAGCCTCTAGCCCTTTCTTCTCATCAGAGAAAGATGACGAAGGAATAATCAGAGAGCACTAATCCGTTTTGGATTCTTTCCCGTATCGATCATATAAGCGAAAGAGCCAAACTGTTTTAACCAACTAACAAAAATTGTATGAACTTTAAAAGTAGAGAAAAGTTGCTTGCTAGTGTAGCTGCCCTGAGTCTTCTCGGCATCTCCCCTCAGCAAACTTTCGCAGCCCAGATCACAACGAATCAGGCTGTGCAACAGACCAAGAAGATTACTGGTAACGTATCCGATGCAATGGGTCCTATCATCGGTGCAACAGTAAAAGTGAAAGGCACAAAAAATGCCGCAGTGACAGACTTTGATGGTAACTACACACTGAATGTAGGTGCCGGACAGACTGTAGAGGTAACTTACGTAGGCTATGTTACCAAAACTTTCAAAGTAGGAGGCCAGAGCAAGTACGACATCACTTTGGCAGAAGACAACAACAGTCTTGACGAGGTGGTAGTTGTAGGTTATGGTACCATGAAGAAGAGCGACATCTCAGGAGCTTCTGTTTCCATGGGAGAAGACCAAATCAAAGGTTCGATTATCACAAACTTAGACCAGAGTTTCCAAGGTCGCGTTGCCGGTGTTACATCTGTAGCGACTTCAGGTGCTCCTGGTTCTTCTACCTCAATCCGAGTTCGTGGACAGTCTACCATCAATGCTGGTGCAGAACCACTTTATGTCATTGATGGTGTCATCTTCCAGGGCGGCGGTTCAAGCGGCGGTTCATTAGGTTTGGGAGATGCCTTAGGAAATGGTTCTGTTTCTACCGTATCACCAATGTCAACTATCAACCCTGCCGATATCGTCAGTATGGAAATTCTGAAGGATGCTTCTGCTACAGCCATCTATGGTGCCCAGGGTGCAAACGGTGTTGTACTTATCACAACCAAACGGGGTAAGATTGGAGAAGCAAAATTTACATACGACGGCATGGCAGCATGGCAATACCAGGGAAAGCGTATTGACATTCTGAATCTTCGTGAATTCTCAGAATATTATAATGATTTTGTAAACAACGGATGGATTTCACAGGATCAGGCACGTCCTGATTTCTCAGACCCATCTATCTTGGGTCGAGGAACCAACTGGCAGGATGCTGTATTCCGCACAGCTTTCCAGCACCAGCATCAGGTTGCTGCACAAGGTGGTACAGAGAAGGTTAAGTACTATGTTAGTGGCGGTATGATGGATCAGGATGGTACTATCATCGGTTCTAATTTCAAGCGTTTGAACGTACGTGCCAATCTGGACGCTCAACTGAAGAAATGGTTCAAGATAGGTATGAATACTACATACACAAGAGCCAAGGAGCGCCTGCTCCATGCTGATGGTACAGAAGGTGTTATTACATACGCATTGACTACACCTCCAGATATTGCCATCTATGACGTAGACGGAAACTATACATCTGTAGTACGTGACGGCTGGTCTTCACCAAACCCTATTGCACAGGCTTTGAGCAAGGATATCACCATGAAGCGTAACAAGCTGACCGGTAACATTTTTGCAGACATTACTCCTATAAAGAACCTCACCTGGCATACAGAGTTGGGTTACGACTTGTCATGGAGTGATGCAGAGGTATTCACACCTACAATGCACTTAGGAAACTGGGACCAGGATACAAACAAAGCAAGTTGGCAGAAGAATACAAGCAAGTATTGGCAGTTTAAAAACTACATTACTTATAATGGAAGTATCAAAAAGCATTCTTTCACAGCCATGCTGGGTCAGGAAGCTTGGCGCAGTGACTGGGATTATACCTATCAGGAAAACTCTAATTTGCCAAACAATATGATCCATTTGCCATCTTTGGGTTCCAGTACTCCTATCATCAAGTCAGGATTCGGTGTTACAACCATGTCATCATTCTTTACACGTGAGACATACAACTACGATGACCGTTACTTAGCAACATATACATTCCGTCGTGACGGAAGTTCTAACTTCGGTCCAGAAAACCGTTGGGCATCATTCCATTCTTTCGCTGCAAGCTGGCGTTTCTCTAACGAGAAGTTTATCAAGAGCATCGCAGGTAAATGGTTGAGCAATGGTAAGATTCGTATTGGCTGGGGTCAGACTGGTAATGCTAATATTGGTGCTTATAAATGGGGTTCTACGGTAACTAAGTTCCTTGTTGGTCAAACAAGCGTTGCGTACCGTCCTACCAATATTCCAAACACTTCTATCAAGTGGGAAACTCAGGAACAGACCAATATCGGTCTCGATCTTGGACTCTTCAATGATAAGATTGGTTTCACTCTCGACTGGTACAACAAGGTTTCCAACGATATGTTGATGCCATTACAGTTGGCTTCATACATGGGAACGCAAGGTAATCTCTCGTCACGTCTTAACGCTCCTTGGGGTAACTACGGTAAGATCAAGAACACCGGTTTCGAGTTGGCAGTAAACGCACATCCTATTACCACCAAGAATTTCTCTTGGGATACAGAGTTCAACATTTCTTGGAACAAGAACAAACTGGTAGGTCTCAGCGGCACAACCAATGCCAACATCATTGGCTATGGCCAGTGGAACGACGTTGTCTGTGTAAGTAACATCGGCAAACCTCTCTATCAATTCTGGGGATATCAGACCGATGGCGTATACAAGGATTTTGAAGATATCAAAAACTCTCCTAAGCCTAAGAGCTACAAGGAAGGAGCCCTGAATAAGGGAACAACCGTATGGCCAGGCGATATCAAGTTTAAGGATATTTCAGGTCCTGACGGAAAGCCTGATGGAGTTATCGACGATTACGACAAGACTTACATCGGTAATCCACAGCCTAAATATACATTTGGTTGGACCAACACATTCCGTTATAAGGACTTCGACCTGACATTGTTCGTCAGCGGTTCGGTTGGAAACAAGGTTATGAACTACCTGAATATCAGCATGAGCAGGATGAACAACGCTTGGGTAAACCAGAGTGCAAGTGTCAAGAATCATGCAGTACTGGCTCCAATTGATCCAAACAAGGACTACACGAATGGTTATAAAGGCAACAATGCCAATACTGTATACAACTGGTATGATGACGTAGACAACATTTATGTAGTAAACGCAGGAACCAACATTCCACGTCTTGCTATCGGTGACCCAGCAGGCAACTCTACCGTAATCAGTGACAGATATGTTGAAGATGGATCATACTTGAGAATGAAGAATATTACTTTAGGTTATACATTGCCTAAAAAGTATGCAAGATACCTTCATATTGAAAGTTTGAGAGTATATGCAAATATACAGAACCTCTTCACTATTACCGGTTACGACGGTTATGACCCAGAAGTAGGTGCAAGTACATCCGATTCACAGGGATACAGCTTCGGTGTAGATAACGGACGTTATCCTTCACCAACGGTATATTCTTTCGGTATCAACCTTGCTTTCTAATTAAATAACAAAAGAATAAACAATTATGAAAAAATACAATATATATAAAACGGCCGTTTGCGCATTCGTCTTGGGTCTCAGCTTGTCTTCTTGCGAGGACTTTCTGGATCAGCCAGACAACTCCAACTACAATGCAGACACGTTCTATAATGGTGATGCAGAGTGCTATCAAGGCGCCAATTCTCTGTACAGTATGCCATGGTATGATTTCCAAAGAGGTTTCTTCAAAGTTGGTGAAGTAATGTCAGGAAACTATTATTGGTGGGGAAGTGAAGATACTCAATACTGGAACTGTAACGTATCTGCCAACAATGCCAACCTGAAAGATATGTCTTATTCACTTTGGACAGTAAATGCCTACGCCAACACCATTTATGACAAACTGAAAGGTGCCAGCGCAAGCGCAAGCGTTAAGAGTGCATGTATGGGAGAATGCCTGACATGGAAAGCTATGGCCTACTTCTATCTTGTACGTACATTCGGTGCAGTGCCAATCATCCATAACAACACAGACATTATCGGTGCCGGTACATACAATGACCAGTATAAGGCCAACATTGAGGATGTATACGATTACATCATCATGACCCTGAAAAAAGCCATAGAACTGTTACCAGAGAAAGATCCTACGGGTCTTGGACGTATTGACAAATACAGCGCAGAAGGCTTGCTTGCCAAGGTTTACCTGACTAAGTCTGGTTTTGATCCAGCAACTACAACTTATGAGCAGGGAAGTGTGGCATATATCAAGACCACCAATCACCAGCGCAACCAGGAAGATCTTGACAACGCTGCCAAATATGCAAAGGATGTTATAGACAATAGTGGCAGAAGTTTGGAACCTGCAGCCAATTTCCCAGCAATGTTCTACAGCGCATACAAAGGTCCTGAATCACTCATCGCATGGCACTGGCGTGCCTCACGTGACCCTTGGACATGTCAGAACACGCTTCAAAGTGACCTCAGTATTAAAGGTTTTGACGAAACCGGAAATAACTGGGGAGGATGGGCTGGTCCATCAGTAGACCTGATAGAAGCTTTCGGAGACAATCCTGCAAGCCAGACTAGAAACAACACCGACATCCGCCGTAAGGCTACCATGATTATGGCTGGTGACAAATATGATTATTTCTACACAGACTGCGGTGGTTTCGACTTCTTGAAGCATGTATATAAAGGTTATGAGAAGCATCAAGGCAATGGTGAACTCCAGACTCCAACAGGAGCACAATGTGCAAAACATCTTGTTGGTGACAAAGCTGACCATAACTTGTATATCGGCTGCGACTTTGATGTGATGGCTTATGGTAACTATACTCAGCTGTTACGTCTTGCAGATGTTTATCTCATCTATGCAGAAGCTAAGATAGGTAATGCTGGCTCAACAACAGATGCATCTGCCATTGATGCATTCTACAAAGTTCGCAACCGTGCGGTATCTACATACGAACGCCCAACATCTATCAGTTTCGAAGATGTATGGAAGGAGCGCAGATTGGAGTTAGCACTTGAGGGCGATCGCTGGTATGATTACGTACGCAGATACTACTTCGATCCTGATGCAACAATTGCTGAGTTGAACGCACAGAAGAGAAATGAGTATTATGGTCTGAATGCGCTCTATGAGACATGGTACAACAAGGGTAGCTATGATGGTCCTTGGAACTTGAACAGCGATGTAAGATACAATGATGATCCTGGTAAGCATCAGAACGTTCAGGTGAGCAGTTTTACCATCCCATTCCCTACAGAAGATGCAACCATGAACCCTCATTTGCTGGAGGCACCACAGCATGTTGACATTTCTCAGTTTACTTATTAATATAAGAAACCTCAAAAACAGAACAATTATGAAGCTAAATAATAAAATATTAAGTATCATGCTTCTTGGAGCTACAGCATTTACAGGACTCAGCATTACAAGTTGTGTGGATGAGCCTGACAAATATGAAATAGCTAGTGGAACTCCTTCTATTGATTACGTTCGCCTGTGCGATGTAACCAAGAAAGATTCCATGTTAACTGGAGCATACATGGGTACAAGTATCTGCCTGGTCGGTAACAACTTGAGAAGTATAACAAAAATGCTCTTCAACGACCAGCAGGCTATTTTGAATACAAGTATGATTACAGACCATACCTTGATTGTAGATGTACCAAAGACTCTTACTGACAATCCTACCAATAAGATCTACATGTACAACAAGGATGGTGAGTGTACTGAATATAACTTCAAGACGCTCGTACCAGAACCGGTGGTAACATCATTGAGCAATGAGTTTGCAAAAGATGGCGAAACCGTAACCCTGAAAGGTGACTACCTGCTGGATTACGAGAATGCTCATCTTAAAATCACATTCCCAGGCAACGTAGATGTTACAGATTTCAAGAGCATTTCCAAGAGTGCCGTTACTTTTGTGGTACCAGAAGGTGCACAGAAAGGATTTGTCACAGTAGAAAGCATGTATGGAAAAGGTAAGTCTAAGTTCTATTTCCGTGACGACCGCTGCATACTCTTCGACTGGGATAATGACGGAGATGACGCAATAGCAACAGGTCATGGCTGGCGTGATGGAATTATAAATGGTAACCGTATAAGGAATGATGTTGAAGGGGTTCAGCCTCTTGACGGAAATTACTACTACTTAGGAGGCAAGACCGTTAATTTCGATTCATGGGCTGAAGATGAATACTCATTCAACTACTGGCCAGAGCCAGCTGCAGGTTATCCAGAGTTGAACTCGCTGATGAAATGGGATGATGTTGACAACATGCAAGTGAAGTTTGAGGTTAACATTCCTAATGATTGGACAGGCTTGTCATTACAGGTATATTTTACCGGTAACGACCAGGTAACATACTCAACAGGCAACAACAACTATCTTGCAGATGACAAGTTTCCACGTGCACTTTGGACTCCATGGTATGGAGCAACCAACAACACATTCAGCACTTCAGGAAACTGGCAGACTGTTTCTATTCCATTATCAGAATTTGCATACGACAGATATGGAAACAAATTGGGTGGTTTGAAGTTTGAGAATCTCACAGGTATGACCATGTTCCTCTATACAGGACCATACAAAGAGGCTACTGTAGAATGCTCACCAACAATTTGCGTTGATAACATTCGTGTTTGCCCTATCAATGAATAAAATTTGCTGATGCTGGCAGTCATCCAACTGCCAGCACTGCAAACAAACAAAAACAATAAACGTCAATCATTATGAAAAGACATAATAAATCTTTCCTCTGGTTGGTTCTGCTACTGATATGTAGTACATTTGCGTTCACATCATGCGACCGTGATGACTTGAACACCGACCAGTATGGCAATGAAATATCTGTATTATCATACGGTCCAAACCCTGTACTCCGTGGGGGTGTCCTTACTTTCAAGGGAGCCAATCTTGACCAGATTACAGAAATAGATCTTCCTGGTGCAGAAGCTATTACCAGCATTAATATTGTTACATCAGGAAAAAACTCAGAAATCAATATTGAAGTTCCTGCAGAAAAATGTGAACCGGGTATTGTTACATTGAAGACCGCCAAGAATGGTGAAATCAAGACACTTACCCCAATCACATACATTGAGAATTTGAAATTCACAGGTTTCTACGTAGGTGAAAACAAGGAAAACCTGGTAGGTAATGTTGGAGACGTCCTCACTATTGAAGGCGATTATCTCAACAATATTACATCTGTCATTTTTGCCAATGGCGCGACTATGGATGCCGAGAGTTTTAAATCTCAGACACGCTATCAGATTCAGTTGGTTATCCCAGCAGAAGCAGGAGAAGGCAGATTCCAGATTAGCGATGGAAACAACTATATGTATTCTGAAGGTGCTTTAAGTATCAATGCTCCTGAAATCGATGCAAACAATGCTATCGGTAAGTCTCTCATCAAGGCTGGTGAAACAGAGGTCCTCAGAGGTACTTCACTTGACCAGATTGCAAGTATTGAGTTGAATGGTGCAACCGTAGAAGCAGCTGACTTCAAGTCACAAACAGCTTCTGAGATTACCTTCATTATCTCTTCTAAGGTAGCAGACGGTGAAATTACAGCTGTAACAAAAAGCGGTATAAGAATTCCTTTCGGTGAGATTACAACCGTAGTTCCTAGTCAGCTCGTTGCAACTCCTTCCCCTATCAAGAATGGTGAAGAGATAACTATCAGCGGTAAGGATATGGATCTGATTACAGGTATCGCATTCCCTAATGCCAAGGAATCTAAGCTTAACAAGGTAGAGACAACAAAGGTTACCTCCACTGTACCTGAGGATGCACAGGAAGGTGACATTACTTTGAGTCTTGATAATGGTAAGACTGTAACAGTAGCCTATAAATTGGTTAAGCCAACCGTAACCGCTTGCGCTCCTGCAGCCATCACAGCTGGCGAGAAGACCATCATCAAGGGTACAGATCTCGACCTCGTGAAGAGCATCACCTTCCCTGGCGATGTAGAGCAGACCGTAACCGACTTCAAGGGTACCGCCAATGCCATCGCAGTGACAGTTCCTACAGCCTGCGCCGGTTCAGGCTTCAAGCTCAACCTGAAGAATGGTACTACTGTCAACATCGATGGTCAATTGAGCATCAAGGCAGCTACAGATCCAGCAATTGCATCCGTAACACCAGGCGAAGCTATCGCAGGTTCAACCATCACTATTACAGGTAAGAACTTCCAGAACATCCAGAACCTCTATATCGGTTCTTATAAGGTAAACCGCTATACATCTCGCACCAACACAGAGATTGTATGCCAGGTTCCTGCCACAGCAGAAGTAGGTACATACAAGATCGTGATGGAAGACCCAGACGGCAACAAGATTGAAGGTCCAGAGTTCAAGGTGGTTCCTGCAGAAAAGGATATCGCTACTATCACAACCAACATGGACAACAGCGCCATCAAGTATCCATACAACTTCACTTGGGATGACACCGGTCGTTTCCGCATCATGAAGGCAGACCTCATCAAGTTGGGTGTCAAAGTAGGTTCCAAGATGCTCTTCTATAAAGAAGCAGGAGTTACCGGTCAGATTCAGATCAACAACGCCAACTGGGGTGCCATTGATTCTCCAGCAGACTGGGATGGCAACAAGGATTGCATTGTAAAGGTATTCGATGCAGCCATGATGGAAGCAGTAAACAGCATCTCAGACGGTTGGAGCGATACAGCCTTCATTCTCCAGGGCGACCTGAAGAATGTAACCAAGATTGCTATCCTCCCATAAGATAGAAATATTTAACATAAAAAACGCATTTATGTGAAATATAATTCGTAAATTTGTGGCGTAGTTATATCAACTGCGCCACATTTTTAATTAAAACCAAAACATCAACCCGATATGAAGAAAATAGCATTATCCTTACTGATAGCTCTGAGCTGCATCTCTGCCAAAGCTGCAGACGGCAAGTCGCTGTTCGTATCATTCAACGATGGTAGCAAGATAGAGTTTGCACTGAGCACTCTACCGGAAGTAACCTTCGGAAATGATAAGATGACTGTAAAATCTACAGCTACTACTGCCAGTTACGAACTATGGAAGGTTTCCACCTTCACTTATGGTACAACGACAGGCATCAAGCAGGTAGAAAACAACAAGTTTGCCTTCGAAGGTGACCGTATCATCGTGGATGGTACCAACAACAAGGTAAGCGCCTTCGCACTGGATGGAAAAGCCATCAAACTCTCTCCTATCACAGCTGGCGACAAGACCATCATCAATCTCAGTGAATTGACACATGGTATCTATATTATCAAAATCAATAACAAATCCATAAAAGTAGCAAGACAATGAAAAAACTATTACTCTCACTCCTGGCAGTAATGATTTCATTCACAGCCTTGGCACAAACGAAAGGAGACAAATTGACCATCAACCTCAAGAATGGAAAGACAGAAGCATGGGATCTGACAGCAGACGGCAAGACTCCTGTTTCTAAAATCACACACTCTGCAGATGGTAAAGTGGGATTCGTGATGACGGGTCTGGAAGACTATGATGCTTTCGAAACCTACGACATCAACGACATCAACAATATCTCCTTCTCTATCTATCACGAAAGCGAAGTAGGCGATGTGAATCTTGCAGACCCAGCAGCTACTGAGAAAACCAAGCGTCTCTACAAATATCTGCAGCTGAATTATGGTAGCAAGACCATCTCTTCGGTCATCGCCAACGTCAATTGGAACACACAGGAAGCAGATAAGATTTATAGGGCAACCGGCAAATATCCTGCCATGAACTGCTATGACTTCATCCATATCTATGTTCCTAAGCAGGGTTCCAACGGCTGGATCAACTACAACGACATCACTCCTGTCACCAACTGGGCAGACCAGGGCGGACTGGTATCTCTGATGTGGCACTTCAACGTGCCTAAGACAGAATGCACAGTGCCTGGAACTAATGGCAGTGGCGTGACCTGCACCCCATCCGAAACATCCTTCAAAGCAGCCAACGTATTTACTGCTGGCTCTTGGGAGAACAAATGGTTCTATCAGGAGATGGACAAGGTGGTGGAAGTTCTGCAGAAGTTGCAGGATGCAGGCGTTGTTGCCATTTGGCGTCCTTTCCATGAGGCTGCCGGTAATGCTTGTCTGAAATCTGGTGCCAGCTGGGGTAAGTCCTGGTTCTGGTGGGGATATGATGGTGCTGAAACCTACAAGAAACTCTGGCAGACCATGTTTGATTACTTCCAAAAGAAGGGAATCCACAACTTGATTTGGGCTTGGACTACACAGAATTACAATGGCGATGCCAATACCTATGACAATGATGCCGACTGGTATCCCGGCGACAAGTATGTAGATATCATCGGTCGCGACCTCTACGGTTATGATGCTGCCAAGCAGGCTCAGGAGTTCAAGGAGATTCAGGCACGCTATCCTGGTAAACTCATCGCTCTGGCTGAGTGCGGAACTGATGCCAACAACAAAACAGCTACAGCAGGTATTGACGAAGCATGGAACGCCGGTGCAAAATGGAGTTTCTTCATGCCTTGGTATGGAAGCAACATGCCATCCAACGACTGGTGGAAGGCAGCATTGAGCAGCAAGAACGTGATTACCCGTGACCAGGTGAACCTGAATGCCAACTACGTAGAGGAAAGCGCAGCAGATGCTGTGAAGAACATGGGCATCGGTACCAATTTCGGCAACTGCACAGATGTGGTAGCCATGTGGATGAACATGAACAGCAATTCTGTTACTGATTTCGAGAAAGCTTGGGGACAGGAGCCAACGACCAAACCGATGGTAGATTTCCTGAAGAAGAACGGTTTTAATTCCGTCCGCATCCCCGTTACCTGGTTCCAGCACATGAAGGCAGACGGAACCGTGGATGAAGCTTGGATGAACAGAATACAGGAAATCGTTGATTACGTGATTGATAACGGTATGTACTGCATCCTGAATGTTCACCATGATACAGGTGCAGACGATAAGGATGTGAAGCACTGGATCAAGGCTGATGAAGCCAACTACAAGGAGAACAAGGAGAAGTTTGAATATCTCTGGACTCAGATTGCCACCCGTTTCAAGAGCTACGACCAGCACCTGCTCTTCGAAGGCTACAACGAGATGCTTGATGCCGACAACACCTGGAATGCACCAAAGAGCGCAAGCAGCTACAATGGCTTGAATGGTTATGCCCAAAGCTTCGTGAATGCAGTTCGTGCCACTGGTGGCAACAACGAGACCCGCAACCTCATCATCAATACCTATGCTGCAGCTAATGGTGACGACGTATTGAACAACCTCGTCATCCCTACCGACAAAGTGGATGGACATATCGCCGTAGAAGTTCACACCTATGATCCATGGGATTGGTTTGCCCAGAAAGGCAAGTGGGATGCTTCCTGCAGCAATGATATCAAGAATATGTTCACCCGCCTGAACAAGAAGTTCATCAGCAAGGGCATTCCTTGCATCATCGGTGAATACGGTACTCACGGAAGCAAGAGTGTCAGCAAAAACAGTTCTGCCAGCGAGATTCAGGCTGCTGCCGACCAGGCTGCCGACATAGTGAAGCAGGCAAAGGCATACGGCGTAGCGACCTTCTACTGGATGAGCATCTTCAGCGAAAAAGACAGAACGGTTCCTCAGTGGACACTCCCTACAGTAGTGGAAGCAATGAAAAAGGCTTATAATGAATAACAAATTATGAGAATCAAATATATTATATTGATGTTCGCGGCCCTCCTGGCTTTCTCTTCATGCGGTGAGAAGAAAAAGAAATCGAATGACGAGATTGCCATGAGCGGTCTCACAACCCGCACAGAGAATCTGAAAACCAACATCAAGGCGTATGCCAACAAAGGTACGCTGATAGGCCAGATGTATGGAACCTTAACCGGAATAGGCTGGAACCGCTGGCAATGTGACAGCGACCGATGCGACTTGAAAACTCTCTGCGGTTACAGACCGGCTGCAAATGGATATGAGTTGGCTGGCATTGAAAATGGAAAATCACAGAACATAGACGGCGTTCCTTTCAAGGTCATCAGGGAAGATGTGCTGAAACACTTCCGCAAGGGAGGCTTACTCATCATGAACTGGACAATGCCTGATTATAACGGCAATAATGATATGCTGGAGGAATATACCAAACAGGTTGCCAAATATCTTGATACACTGCAAGATGGTTATGGTATCAAAGCACCTGTAGTACTCAATCTTCTTCCTGTAGACGGTAAGACATGGTACTGTAAACTCAGCAAAGACGACTATATCAGTCTTTACAAGAAGATACAGGATCTCTTGGATGACGAGAATGTAACGAATGTAGTTTATAGTTATTCTGAAACCTACCAGCCGGGCAAGAATCTGATGGATCGCTATCCGGACAACAAGATTGATGTGATCAACGTGACATATCAGCAAAGCAAAAATGCCATCGACCTCCCACTCTACCAGAAGAGCATCAAGGAGATTGTGAAGCAGGCTCTGCCTTTTGCCCAAGACCACAACAATGCCTTCGGACTGACAACAGGAGTAGAATCTATTGGTGATTCCAGTATTTTTTCAGAGACATTGCTTACAGTACTCAAGCAGCATCACATAGCTTACCTGATGTTTGGCAGAAACCAGGGAGAACCGATTGAGGAGCATTACTATACTCCATATCCTGGTGTATCGAACAAGAAGACTCATGGGTTCATGGAAATGATAAATGATGAAGTTTGTGTTTTCCTGGAAAAGCTAAACGGACTATATCTTGAACATTAATCAATGTTCGAAACGGATAAAATCAAAAAGAGAGGGCATTCACATACCCTCTCTTTTCTTTTCAACAAACTAAAAATATAACTCTATACTATTGAAGTTTATCTGGAGTTCGAATGAGGCTCGCTTGATTCTGGGCAGGATGTATCTGAAATTACGTCGCGACGTATCTGGCGCTGCGTCGTGACGCATCTGTTACTGCGTCGGGACGTACAAGATGCTACGTCGGGACGCAATTTCGGGAACACCAAAAACGCCTGAGCATCGCTATTTTTATGGCAATATATGGCAGATTATGGCAATCAAAAAGCTATTGCAATATCGGTACATTCTCATTATCAAACAGTTACCGAATTATATGGCAATATGGCAATTCTTTTACGAAAAAAAAAACATAAAAGTATTATTATAAAAAGTCAAACAAAAAAGAGGGTGCACCATGAACTGATGGCACACCCTTCTAAAACAATTAACAATTTCACCAAGCTTATTACTTACCAATCTTCTTCATTCTGTCTACCTGCGTCTTTACTACATCCAATGTAGATTTATCGGTAGAGAAAACGGAGTTCAAACCTTGCGCTTCCTGAGCAGGATCACCGGTGTAGTCATCACCTACCTGCCACTGCTCATGCTTAGGATTGGCAAAGCCGCCCCATCCCCAGAAGTTACAACCGGCAAAGTAACCGCCAGATGCAGCATTGTCGCCAACAAGACTGAACACATACTTGTAGTATCCATCGCGTGCTTCTGTTGTTGAAGAAGTTGAGAAAGAGAAACCATCACGAGGATAGCCGAACTCCTCCATCACCAATGGCTTCCTGATACGTCCGCATACCTCAAGATGCTCATCAATATACTCCTTTGTGTTCTTGCAGGAGATTCCCAAATCTTCCTGCAAATTGTCTTTTCTAGCCCAACTCCAGTTGTATGGCCAAAGATGAATGTTGCAATAATCCACATTCTTGTCGGCACAGATCCGTTCCCAACAGTTCAGTTCACCTTCACATCCCCATTTTCCTTCGCTACCGATAGAAATCAGATGATTCTTATCGAGCGAACGGATCAGCTTGCTCGCTTCACCCAACCACTTTTCGAAAGCAGGCAACTGCTCTTTGCTGAAAGCTCGAGGCTCATTACCTATCTGCCATGACATGATAGCCGGGTCGTCCTTATACTTCTTCTTTGTATATCTGTTGGTTCTCGTAAGTATGAATTTTACATAATCATAGAATAGCTGATGCGCCTTTTCGCAGGATGCATATTTGGCGACGAAGTTCATGAAGGCAGGATATCCATCTTCGTTAGGACGGGGAGCCTGGCCCAAACCAGCCTGCTCCAGGTAATAGCCATAACCGCCACTCCATTCCCAGGAATTGTTCAGATAGAGCACGGCCAACATCTTGCGTTTGCCCATCTCCATCAGCAGATAGTCGAGACCGGCAAGAATCGTATCATTATAAACGCCCGGAGCTTCCTGCAGCGTCGGCTCGACCTTGGTCTTCACTCCTCGCTTTCCATCAGAGCCCACCAGGATGCGGAGGTTGTCAATGCCCATCTCCTTCATTTTATCGAGTTCCTTGCAGAGACGCTCACGGTTGCCGCCCTGTCCTTCTGAACCGAGGATGGCACCATACCAGAAATTGGTACCTACATAATAATAAGGTTTACCATCACGAACGAAATGTCCGTCCTTCACCTGCACAAAGTTCGACTTCGCTGAGATATTGCATGTAGCCAATGCCATCATCAAAAAAACAAATATCTTCTTCATTTATTTATTTAAGTTTACAGTTTAAAGATTCATTTTCGGTTGCAAAGATACTAAATAAGGGCAAAAAAGCATGATACTTTTTTGCCCTTTCTACATATAAATCTAAACTATGCTTATTTATTATTGCTTTTTCTCTATTTTTCTAAGGTTTCGGATAGATTTTCAGATAATCTTCCATCCCTTCGGCTGCTCCCTGCATCACACCTTTAAATATATAGGAGTCGGAAACTACCTGCTTCTTTCTGTCGAAGATGGTCATGTGGGGAAGAGGCTGCACATTGATATCCCAAACATACGGGATAAGTCCCGCCTTCATCATTTCGGCAGTCACAGCACCATACCATGCCATCATACTCTCATTATGCTTCTTCTGATTACCACCGAAGAGAGAGGCATCCTTACGGTTGGCACCATATTCGCCGATGACTACCGGATAGCCCTGATCTACAAACTTCTGTTTCATCTTCATCACCTGATTGGTGATATGCTGGTAGGCATCCACGTTCTTGTTATTATACCAGATGGTGTTTACGGTTCGACCCTGGTCATCGGCAGGCGCATGTCCTTTCCAATAAAGAGCCACCTTGCCCCAATCGGCATCTTTGTCCATCAGGGTAAATATATAAGGATCGTAGAAATGAACCTCTGCCATCAGACGGTTCTTTACCTTATCCTTCAGACGGGTGATGTCGTAAGAATCCTTGGCAGCCAAATCAATCTCGGTCTTTGGAGTCTGTACGATGAGCACACGGCTGGCATTATTACCACCGGTAGCACGGACGGCATCGATAAACACCTGTTCGTATGCCAGGAGCCGGTCGGCAAACTCCTTACTATCAGGAGCCAGCATGTCGCCTTGAACCTGCGGACTGGCGCCTCCCACTCCCGGTTCGTTGAGGGCAGCAAAGAGAACCCGCTGGTCATACGTCTTGAATTCCTTTGCTATATTCGTCCACAGCTTGCGGAACATCTCCTTATGCTCTGCCACATTCACCCCACTGGTAAAAGCATCATGCTCCATCCATCCGCCATCCCAGTGTTCGTTGATGATGACACAGAGACCGGCATTGAGACCATAGTTTACGATTTCCTTGATTCGTTTCATCCAGACAGGATCTATGGTCATATTCTCCTTATCCGTAAGATGCCCAGCCACCCAGGATGTAGGGATTCGAAGACTGTTGAATCCCTGCTGTTTCAAGCTCCGGATATAACTCTCAGTAGTCTTATCATTCTGCCATGAAGTTTCCGACTTCAGTCCAGCCTGATTGGTAAAGACATCATTCCAGTCGCACGCCTCCATCGTATTACCCAGGTTGACTCCTGGAGCCATATAGTGAGCCAATTCGGTAGCCGTGAGTTTCATTTTCGAGATACGGCCATCCACCGGTTTAACCTGTGCGCCAGCCCAAGCGAAATGAGCGGCAGCCAATATAATCATAACTATCTTCTTCATATATCAATCTAACGTATTATCGGGTTTTGAAGTTATCATGTTGCAAAGATAGCGAAAAAACTGTAGCGTGAATGTATACTTTTGATAAAAGGATAGGTATATTATGTTAGGATGTGCGATATTTGCACAAAAAAAGGACGCACATCAGAGAAAAATTCTCCGATATGCGTCCACACACTTTATATTAAACCTAAAGACTTAATATCTCGTTTTTTATTTAGCAGGCCACTTTGCTGCAGCAACAGCAGCCTTAATACTCTCAAGCATATTAGCATTGCTAACACTTGCACCAGCACGGTTGAAGATAGTCATGCTAGGATAATTACCATTGGTATCCCAAGCCATTGGAACACAACCATTATTGATAGCACTAGTTACGACAGCCTTGTAATAGTCCTTAACTGATGCATCATGAACAGCATCCTTACCGATGGCCAAACGCTGGTTGGCACCAAACTCACCAATCAACACTGGATAACCCTTGTCGAAGAAGTTGGTCTTCATCTTCTTCATCTGAGCCTCTACATAATCCTCGTTATATTTAGCATCAGCTGTACGATCAGCCTCAGAACCATTGGTATTGTTCTTGCCCCAATAGAGATAGTACTTACCCCAATCCTTGTCTTCACTCATATCTGTAAACTGATAAGGATCGTAGAAATGAACCTCTATCATCAGACGGTCGGTAGCAGAATCGTGAAGCTTAGCCATATAATTATGAGCTACGGTATTGTCGATATTAGTATTAGGACCCTGAACCACCAGAACTCGCTTGGCATTGTTGCCACCTGTAGCACGAACCGCCTCGATGAAAGTCTGCTCATACTCAGCAATTCTATTGGCCAAATCCGCAGTGCCCAGCAATGCATTGGCATCGCCGGCACCCACACCAGGCTCATTCATACCAGCAAAGATAAGACGCTCGTCATAATTCTTGAAACTGTTGGCTATCTGAGTCCAGATCTTGGTGAGTTTTGCCTTGGTAGCATCCACATCAGTAGCAGCTGTCAAACCATCATGCTCAATCCATCCACCATCCCAATGCTGGTTAATGATGACATAGAGATCGTTCTTGATGCAGTAATCTACCACCTCGTGAACACGAGCCAGCCAATCGGCATCGATGGTGCAAGCCTCAGCATCTGTGATGTGACCCATTACCCAAGAACAAGGAATACGGACGCTCTTGAAACCGGAAGCCTTC
>ERZ773146.1441-NODE-1441-length-17143-cov-58.513986_pt1:0-7500 | contig 17143 bp, 14 predicted proteins | sample MGYA00580847_ERZ773146 | MGnify/ENA primary metagenome ERZ773146 (study PRJEB29015, sample SAMEA2737830) | human gut metagenome | biome: human gut; feature: human-associated habitat; material: faeces | place: China | collected 2012 ...
ACAAAAATCAAGTTCATCATCAACAATTTCGGTGTCATCGAGCGCACGGTATGCAGGCTCAATCAATTTTTCAGCGGAAAGATGTTGCAAAATCTCGATAATATTTCTCGCCGGCAAAACATCTATGCCCTGAATAACGGACGCTTCGCCTGCGTTGCCATACGGAATAAACACCGAGCCTACTCCGCTCTCGCTTGCCTTGATAACCATCGGCAATATACCGGTAGCCTTGCGAAGCTCTCCGTCAAGTGACAGTTCGCCTATAAACGAATAATCGTCCAAATTCGCGTTGATTTGACCCGACGCTTTAAGGATTGCAATAAGCATCGGCAAATCGTAAACAGGGCCCTCCTTTTTTATATCGGCAGGCGCGATATTAACCGTAATGCGCGACACCGGGAAGGTAAAGTGCTTGTTTTTAATCGAGGCTCTGACACGCTCGCGGCTTTCCTTAACCGCGGCGTCAGGCAAACCGACAACATCAAACCGCGGCAGACCCGAACTGATGTCAGCCTCAACAACCACATCAAAGCCTTCAAGCCCGAAAAGCCCCTGACTTTTAACCTTGGCAAACATATACCCCTCACACAGCCTTTCCACTGCAAAATAAAACGAATTGTTTATAATCATTCTCCCCGTTTGCAGCCGTTGCGGAGAATGAAAACGCACGCAAAATTTTTTAAATTCCGACACTTTGCGGCGATAAAATTTAATCGGTGCACAACTGCGCCTTTTCTCCTCTTTTTTTGCCGTAAAAAGTATTGCGGCAAATTGTTAATTTATATTATACAATAAGCAAGTTATATTGACAACACTAAATAATAATATTAAAATAGAGATGCTGCAAAGCATTAAAATATTTAAAATTTAAGGAGAGGTCATATGGACATTAACGCTTTATATAACGAATGGCTTGAAAAGGCAACGGGCGACCCCGATTTGAAAGCCGAACTCGAGAGCATTAAGGGCAATGATGACGAAATTCTCGACAGATTTTACAGAAGCCTTGAATTCGGCACCGCAGGCTTGCGTGGCGTAATCGGCGCAGGCACAAACAGAATGAACATATATACCGTCGGAAGAGCTACACAGGGTCTTGCCGACTATCTCAACGCAAATTACGACAATCCGTCGGTTGCAATCGGCTACGATTCGCGAATCAAAAGCGACCTTTTCAGTAAAGAGGCGGCGTCCGTTTTGGCTGCAAACGGCGTTAAAGTTTATATTTACGACGAGCTTGAGCCGACTCCGTGCCTTTCATACGCAATAAGATATTATCACACTCAAAGCGGCATTATCATCACCGCTTCGCACAACCCGGCAAAATACAACGGCTACAAATGCTACAACCCCAACGGCTATCAAATGACCGATGAGGAGGCAGCCGAGGCATACGAATATATCCAAAAGGTTGATTATTTCACCGGCATCAAAAAAGTTGATTTTGACGATGCCGTAAATGCCGGAAAAATCGAATTTATCGGCGAAAAAGTTATAAATTCGTTTCTTGACGAGGTGCAAAAGCAGTGCATCAACCCCGAAATCGTCAAAAATGCCGACTTAAAGGTGATTTACACACCGCTTAACGGCACGGGCAACAAGCCTGTCAGAGCAATTCTTGACAGAATCGGAGTTAAAAGCGTTTATGTAGTGCCCGAGCAGGAATATCCCGACGGCAATTTCCCGACATGTCCGTTCCCAAACCCCGAAATCAAGCAGGTTTTTGAAATCGGCCTTGAAATGAACAGAAAAATCGGCGCAGACATTTTGCTTGCAACAGACCCCGACTGCGACCGTGTAGGCATCGCGGTGCCCGACAAAACAGGCGAGCTTGTGCTTATGAGCGGCAACGAGGTCGGCGCAATGCTTTTAAACTATATCCTTTCACAGCGCCTTGAAAAAGGCACTCTTCCGAAATCGGCAATCGCCGTTAAAAGCTTTGTTTCAACAGATTTGGCAGAGGTTATCGCAAAGAAATACAACTGCACATTCAAAAATCTTCTGACAGGCTTCAAATATATCGGCGAGCTTATCACAAATCTCGAAAAAGAAGGCAGAGCGTCCGACTTTGTTATGGGATTTGAGGAGAGCTACGGCTATCTTGCAGGCACGCACGCAAGGGATAAGGACGCTGTTGTTGCGTCAATGCTTATCTGCGAAATGGCGGCTTATTATAAAACAAAAAATATGAATCTTGTTGATGTTATGAATTCGCTTTACGATAAATTCGGATACTATTGCAACGAAGTTAAATCATACACCTTTGAGGGTGCACAAGGTATGGAAAAAATGGCGCAGATTATGGATACGCTCCGCCAAAATCCGCCGAAAACAATCGGTGACTTTATCGTAACCGCAGTGTCGGACTACAAAACAAGCAAAACAACATTTACAGACGGCAAGGAAGAAAAAATCGAACTGCCGAAATCAAACGTGCTTGCCTTTGCACTTGAAAACGGCAACAAGGTTATCGTCAGACCGTCGGGCACGGAGCCTAAAATCAAGGCGTATCTGACCGCAATCGGAAACGATAAAGAGTCTGCATCGAAAATAGCAAAAACGCTTGAATCGGCTGCAGACGAATTTATGAAATAGAGGAAAATTATGAACAGAAAATTTGTTAAAATCACATGCATCATTCTTGCTGTACTTATGGCAGGAAGCGGCTTGACAGCCGGTGTATTTGCATTTATTCATTGATTGAAAAAGCGGCAAAGTGCGTCAAACACCGAGCCGCTTTTCCGATTTGAGGAGAAATTATGGTTATCGAAAACGATTCACATACAGTCAAAGAGCTGGTAGAAATCGGAATGCCCGAGGAATGTGCCGCGATACTTTGCAAACTTCCGTACGACACATTTGTTTTTGAAATAAACGGCGACAAAATAACCGCAGTGAGCACCTTTCAAATATGCGAGGAAACATTTAGCTTTTACGGCAAAACCGATATAGAGCCGGGTGAATATATTGTCGGTGAAACACATATCGACAAATTGGGTGACGGCTTTCGTCTAAAATTCATTGCCGATGAGCTTGACGGGTCATGCAATGACAAAGAATATTATATCGACTTTTCAACCCTTGATGCCGTTTGCAAAAACAGAGGCTTTGAAATCAAACACCCCGAGAGTGTAAGTTTCAGCGAACTTGCGATTGCATCGGCATACATAATGGAGCATGCCGACTCCCCTTGCGGCGCGAACGAAAAGGAGAAAAATCTCCTCCCCATTCTTCACGAGATTGAAGCGTTGTATTATTCTAACGAGAAATATGACGGCAGATTGGGTCTTTTGACAAATCTTTTTAACGATGACAAAAAGCTTGTTGAAATGATAAGCAATTATGCCGCAAAAAGTGGGAAATCACCTGACAAAATTTTGCGCCGTATCAAACATAATCATCAAGACAAGCTGACATCGCTTGCAAACGCCGTTAACGATTCCCAAGCCGAATACGGCGAGTCTGAATTCAACATTGATTTTTCCGACGGTAAAGGCAGAATTTCCGATTTTGCGTTCGTCATTTTACTGATAATAATTGCAATTGCGGTCTGTCTTGTGTTGGCATTTGCAATAACCGCAATAATTGCACTTGTCACCGGCAGAAGTGACTTAATCGGTGCTTATTTCTCCGAATTTTTGCCGTCGCGCGATTTTTGGCTTGCCATTGCTTCCGGCTCGATAATAATAGCTGTCGTTTATATAATAATCACTATTGCCCGAAAAGGAAAAATGTTGTAAAATACTATCGACAAAATAATTTCAGAAAGGCTGTTTTTCATGAAAACAAAGGTTAACGAAAATATTTATAATATCGGCGTAAACGATTATGACATTGACCTTTTCGAGGGTCAATACATTCTTGAAAACGGAATGGCATACAATTCCTATATCATCCTTGATAACAAAATCGCTGTTTTGGACACAGTTGACAAAATCGCCGTTGACAGATGGTTTGATAATCTCGCCGACGCATTAGGCGACAAAAAGCCCGATTATTTGATAGTTCAGCATCTTGAGCCGGACCACAGTTTCGGAATTCAAAAATTCATTGAGAAATACCCCGACACCGTTCTTTACTGCTCGGCAAGCGCACTCAGAATGTTGCCGCAGTTTTGCGATGTTGATTTGAGCAAGGTTGTTGCCGTTAAAGAGGGCGACACTCTCGACCTTGGCACACACAAACTTAATTTCGTGATGGCACCGATGGTACATTGGCCCGAGGTTATGGTTACATATGACAGCACGGACAAAGTTCTTTTCTCTGCCGACGCGTTCGGCAAATTCGGCACAACCGATGCCGATGAGGGCTGGAGTTGTGAAGCAAGAAGATACTATTTCAACATTGTCGGCAAATACGGAAAGCAGGTGCAGGCACTTTTGAAAAAGGCAGGCGCGCTTGAAATCAAGACAATTTGTCCGCTCCACGGACCTGTTTTGACAGACACGATTCCCGAAGTTTTGGCATTATACAACACTTGGTCGTCATATCAACCTGAAGACAAGGGCGTGTTTATCGCTTGCGCATCAATTCACGGAAACACAATGCAAGCGGCAGATAAACTTAAAAAGTTGCTTGAAGAAAAAGGCTGTCCGCGCGTTGTCCTTGCCGACCTCACAAGAGATGATATTGCAGAATGCGTTGAGGATTCGTTTCGCCACAGTCACCTTGTTTGCATGGCGTCAAGTTATGACGCAGGCGTTTTTGCGCCGATGTCGGATTACCTTCATCACCTTGAGTCAAAGGCATTTCAAAACAGAACGGTTGCTCTTGTTGAAAATGCAAGCTGGGCACCGAGCGCAGTCAGAACGATGAAAGCTGAATTTGAAAAAATGAAGGACATAACGCTGATTGACAAGACGGTTACAATCAAAACCCGAGTAACCGACCAAGCAATCGCCGAGCTTTCGGAGCTTGCAGACGAAATCATGAAAACATTTTAATCATAATTAATAAAAAATACCCTCTGTTAATCATACATAAAGATGATTGACAGAGGGTGTCAAAACAGATATGACAGCATAGTTTCGGCTATGCTGTTTTTATTTTGTCAATTTATATAGCGCAATGTGTTGTGCGGCAAGCATTAAAATGTTATATCTACGCTTTTCCATGGCAAAAGCCGATAAATTTGCGGTTTGATACCTAAAAAACTCCTTCAGCGTTGCTTTTCAGGCAAGCCTACTTTGTCGGCAGTTGAATACCAAATTAAATATTCAGTTTAAAATATCGTTAATGACCGATTTGTTTTTATTATGCAATCTCATCCAAATTGAGGCGGTGATTGCAATAATTAGCACACCGACAGCGTAGCCCACCACTTGTTTTGATGCAATTAAAAATGCGCAAATAGCCACAACAAGTAATAAAGGAACAAATAAAACCGCAAAAGTTTCTTTTTTGTACTGCTTATATTGTTTTAAAACCGATTCGTTATCAATAATTGCCTCATATTCAAGATTTTCGGTCGCAACAATATTACAGCATTTAATATTTGAATTTTTCGGCTCATTGAGTATCACAGTTATATCATTGTTAATATCTGTTATATGCGCCTTTACAGGAAAGGAAAGGTATTTTCTGAAATTCAGATACTCGCTGTCGTAAAAATCAAAAACCAAACTGATAAACCCGACAAATGCCAAAAACAAATAACCCAAAGGATTGATTTTATTTGGAACAACCTCATGAACGGTAAAATCAACGATATTTGTGGAATTGGCATACTTATATTCGCCATATTCATCAATAACTATCTCATCATCGTCGATATTTATTTTCATCGGATAAGATAATTTATTTTGAAAAGTAATCATATGTCACCTAAAATATGTTTTTCCTCATTATAACATACAGAAAATAAAAAGGCAAAATACGAAATCAAAGTAAATATAAATATACACATAAAAGCAAAAAACGCATCAAAAGAGATGCGTTTTTTTTAAGATGTCGGCGTCGACCTATCTTCCCGGGAAGCTGCCCTCCAAGTATTTTCAGCACGCGTGAGCTTAACTACCGTGTTCGGGATGGGAACGGGTGGACCCTCAGCGTAATAAACACCGACTGAACTGTAACTTAAATCACAGTTATTAACTTTTTCCTGTGGTTTCCCTCAGGTCTTTGGTGACCCGTAGGAGAATCGAACTCCTGTTTTCGCCGTGAGAGGGCGATGTCTTAACCGCTTGACCAACGGGCCACTGATGGTACACCATCAGGGACTCGAACCCTGGACACCCTGATTAAGAGTCAGGTGCTCTACCAACTGAGCTAATGGTGCATAGCTCTTAGGGATATATACCCTGAAAACTAAATACAGATTTTGCTTTATGGATTTCTAATTAACTCAACCTCAGACACTTCTGAAGGTCAAGCCCTCGACCTATTAGTATTGCCTAGCTAAATACATCACTGTACTTACACACGCAACCTATCAACCTCGTAGTCTTCAAGGGGTCTTAACTTAAAAGTGGGATATCTTATCTTGGAGGGGGCTTCACGCTTAGATGCTTTCAGCGTTTATCTCTTCCGCACATAGCTGCTCGGCCGTGCCATTGGCATGACAACCGATACACCAGCGGTGCGTCCATTCCGGTCCTCTCGTACTAGGAACAGCGCTCCTCAAATATCCTACGCCCACGACAGATAGGGACCGAACTGTCTCACGACGTTCTGAACCCAGCTCGCGTACCACTTTAATCGGCGAACAGCCGAACCCTTGGGACCGAATACAGCCCCAGGATGTGATGAGCCGACATCGAGGTGCCAAACCTCCCCGTCGATGTGGACTCTTGGGGGAGATCAGCCTGTTATCCCCAGGGTAGCTTTTATCCGTTGAGCGACGGCATTTCCACTCACATACCGCCGGATCACTAACTCCAACTTTCGTTACTGCTCGACCCGTCAGTCTCGCAGTTAGGCTGGCTTATGCGTTTACACTCTAAGGCACGGTTTCCGTCCGTGCTGAGCCAACCTTTGAACGCCTCCGTTACTCTTTTGGAGGCGACCGCCCCAGTCAAACTGCCCACCTAGCAATGTCCCCCAACCTGATTCAAGGCTGCAGGTTAGAATCTCAATACTTTAAGAGCGGTATCCCAAGGACGACTCCACAAACACTAGCGTGCTTGCTTCCCAGTCTCCCGCCTATCCTGTACATAAAATACCGAGACCCAATACTAAGCTACAGTAAAGCTCCATGGGGTCTTTCCGTCTTGCCGCGGGTAACCGGCATCTTCACCGGTACTACAATTTCGCCGGGTGCGTTGTTGAGACAGTGTCCAGATCATTACACCATTCGTGCGGGTCGGAACTTACCCGACAAGGAATTTCGCTACCTTAGGACCGTTATAGTTACGGCCGCCGTTTACTGGGGCTTCAATTCTGAGCTTGCACCCATCCTCTTAACCTTCCAGCACCGGGCAGGTGTCACCCCCTATACGTCATCTTACGATTTAGCAGAGAGCTGTGTTTTTGATAAACAGTTGCCTGGACCTATTCACTGCG
>ERZ773146.1441-NODE-1441-length-17143-cov-58.513986_pt1:12500-17143 | contig 17143 bp, 14 predicted proteins | sample MGYA00580847_ERZ773146 | MGnify/ENA primary metagenome ERZ773146 (study PRJEB29015, sample SAMEA2737830) | human gut metagenome | biome: human gut; feature: human-associated habitat; material: faeces | place: China | collected 2012 ...
ATCTTTAATTTTTAAATCCGCTCCCTGCGAAAGTAATTTTTTAATATTCGGCTTGTAAAACGAGGACGGAATTTTGTTTTGAATTTCAACGCCGTTATACGAAATTATTGTTCCGCCGCCCTGATAAGCACCCTCCGAGGTTTTGCCGAGTTTTTTCGCCTTAGAGTCGCTCTTTTTTGCCTTTTTCATAAGTTTTGCTATATCCGCCGGTGTTTCGGTTATGTCGCAATCGTCATCGCTATCCTTTGAGCCTATCGCATTCATAGCCGGCACCGTTTTTTCAACACGGGTAGTAGTATTGTTTGACTGATCGTCATTAATATAATCGGAAATTTTTGACTTTGCGTTATCAATCGAGTCACCGGGATTTGCAAGGCCGACAACAGATGAGCTGAACGATGATATTTCGTTTTTAAAATAAGGGGAAACATTTGTGACTATTCCCACGCAACCGAAAATTATGACAACATTTGAAATAAACGCGATAATTTGCTTTTTCATTTTGCACCCATATATAAGTATATTAATGTATAAATATAACTACAATTTATACAATTAAATATATATGCGTTTTAATTCGCGGTTATCCCACAAGCGCCGACAAATCGGAAACGGAAAGACTTTTTTGAAGGCACACATTGATGCCCATACCGATAAGCTTTGCGCCCTGTTCGGTAATTCTGTCGATTTCACGAGGTGTCACAAACGCCGTGTCGCTGCCGTCGCCGCTTATAACGCCGGTGCTCACAACAGTAGGTATCCCAATCGCAATAACGGGAACACCGACCGTTGTGCTCGATATTTCGTCTCGATGATTGCCTACGCCCGAACCGGGAGAGATGCCCGAGTCCGAAAACTGAATGGTTGTGCCGAGCCTTTCGGCAGACGATGCCGCAAGCGCATCAACAGCGATAACGCAGTCGGGTGAAATTTGGCGAACGATGCCTTTTACAATTTCGGCTGTTTCTATCCCCGTTTCGCCGAGCACACCCGTTGTAACCGTGGCGACATTAAACAAATCATCGGCAGCAAGCGATTTTTGCAAATCGGGCAAAATGTGACGCGTTGCCAAAACATAATCGTTTGTTTTCGGCCCGAGGGAATCGGCAGTGATATTTTCGTTTCCAACGCCGACAACAAGAACGGAGGCGGCATTTTTCGGCAGGACGGTTTTCAAAACGCTTGAAAATTCATTCAGCCGTTCGTCGAAAACATTTGTGTCGGTAACAAACGATTGAACATTCAGCGTGACATATTTGCCTTTCGGTTTGCCGAGCGCGAGCGCGCCGTTTTCGTTTGTGACCTCAACGGTGGTGACGGCATTATTTTCTCTCACAATCACTCCGTCGAGTTTAGTCTTTTCGGCTGATTCAAAGCATTCTACTGCCAAATCTGTGCGATTTTCCATTAAAATCACCTTAATTTGAGTTATTTTCAATAAAAGTATGCCCAAAAATAAAAAAATGCTTGCATTTTATTTAAACTTGTGCTAATATATTCAAGCATTAAACAGAAATTAGGCAGTACTATATTTTCTGCCCTTATATCCATCTTTCTCGTTAAAGGAGTGAAAAAAATGGCAAACATCAAATCAGCAAAGAAAAGAGTTCTCGTAAACGAAACAAAGGCTGCAAACAATAAGGCAAGAAATTCTGCTCTTAAAACAGCAATCAAAAAAGCTAATGCAGCAATCGAGGCTAACGCAGACGACAAGGAAGCAGTTGTTAACGATGCAATCAAAAAGATTGACCAGGCTGCAAGCAAAAACCTCATCCACAAAAACTGCGCGGCAAGAAAGAAGAGCAACCTTGCTAATAAGCTTAACAAGGACTAATTGTTTTAGACAAAGCAACTCCTGTGTAACACAGGAGTTTTGTTTTTTCTCTTGACTTTATTTAGCTTTGTATATATAATGTTATTAGCAATATAAGGAGGTCTGTATAATGGACTTTAAAAAAATACTTAAAGTAGTCAGTGCTATCGCTGCTTTGGTCGCTCTTGCAGCTGCCGCTTATGTAGCAATTAAGAAGCTCACCGCTAAAGACGAGCCGGAATATTTCGATGATAACGATTTCTTTGAATGCGACAATGAAATTGAGGTTGTCGAAGTTAAGGATGAGCCTGAACAGCCTGCCGAGGAAGAAAAGGCAGAGCCAAAGAAAAAAGCTGCACCAAAAAAGAAGAAACCCGCCAAAAAGGCTGAATAAATTTTGATTAAAAAAAGAAAAAAGACGACTGATGTCGTCTTTTTTTAGATATAAGGATGTGAAACCATGTATAGTTGCGGACTTGTGCTTGAGGGCGGCGGCAACCGCTCCATTTATACAAGCGGCGTGCTTGACGCTTTTATTGAAAACAATATCACCTTTCCCTATGTTATCGGCGTTTCGGCAGGCTCTTGCAACGGAGCATCGTTTTTGGGCAAAATGTTGCACCGTCAGCACGACATTATGCTCAACTACGCAAACGATAAAAGATATATGGGTGTCGGCAATATGCTCAAAAACGGCGAGTTTTTAAACGCCGACTGGATTTTTAACGAGTTGAGCTACGATATTTATCCGCTGAACCAGAACAATTTTGAAAATTCGGGCGCAGTTTTCTGCTGTGTTGTAACGAATGCGACAACCGGCAAGCCGGAATATCTTTATCCTAAATCACTGCGCAAAAGAGGCTGTGAGGAAATCAGGGCAAGTTGTTCGCTCCCGGGAGCAACAAAGGGGTGCAAAATCGGTGACACGCTTTATTTTGACGGCGGTCTTGCCGATTCGATTCCGCTTGAGCGTGCACTTGATGACGGCTGTCAAAAAGCGGTTGTCATATTAACGCAGTACAAAGGATATGTTAAACAGGCGGCACCGCAAAGGCTGAAAAGGATGTTTAAAAAATATCCGCTCATCGGCGATGACATTACCAACCGCCATGTTATGTATAACGAGGAGTTGCAATATGTCCACGAATGTGAAAAAGACGGCACTGCCCTTGTAATTCAACCGAGCGCTCCGCTGAATTGCCCAACACTCGAAAAGGACAAGGCAAAGCTTGAAAGCATTTATCGCCTCGGCTATCAAAACGGACTTGAAAATATCGAAAAAGTAAAAGAATTTTTAAAATAAACAAAGCGATTACAGATTAACACTCAATCTGCAATCGCTTTATTTACTTATGCTATTTCAAAAAACCACATTGAATACTTTGATTTATATTCTTTTTTATCAACGGAGGATTGCAAAAATGTCGCAGTAACTCTATCGTCAAGATTCAGACGATTTTTCAGCTTTTGAGTCATTGCTTTTTCGTCAATAGACGGATTTAGCGAATCCACGGTTTCATCATAATAATAAACACTCAAAACATAATTGCTTTTTGCGCTGTGTGAATAGTTGTTTAAAAAATCATTTATATCGTTTTTTGAAACTGTATAATCATAATCTCTTCCGCAATTATTCATATAATTCAGCAATTCTTCATCCGACAGCTGGACACCGATTATGCTTTTGTCAACATTGCTTTGGAGCCATTCGGTGCACCACAATTCTATATCGTCAAGCTGATAATCGTCGAAAAATTTGCCGTTACAGCGGTTGACATAAAAGTTTTTGCCGTTGTATTCAAACTCAAACGCAAAATTTTTCCATGCCAAATGTTGAAAAAACTCGTCCTTTGAGGCATCCCAATATGCGCCTGCGTTGCGATGATCAACAAGTTTAAATTCGCTTTTATCCGCATCGTATTTATCGCACAAATATTCAACGGCTTTTGCTTTGGCGCATGGATAAATCACCTTGTCAGCCGATACCCCAATGCCGATGCACAGTACAGCCGCAATCACAATAATAATTGCCGCCGCAACCCTCTTTTTCATACATCACCCCTCCATACCGAAAATCAACAAAAATTTCCGCAATAATTTCTTATTCAGTTTGATTATATAACATAATTATCATTTTGTAAATGCCGAAGCATAAAAAAGCACCGCAGGCGATATGTCTGCGGTGTTTTTAAATAGGACTTGTTTATTTGATTTTAACCGTTTTTGCCTGAACGAATGTGTCGGCATCTTTATCAAATGTAACGGTTACGGTGTTACCCTTTTCAACAAGGAGAACATCCATACACTCGGTAGCGGTAATATAATAATATTTGCCGTTGACCTTGAGATAAAATACCGTATTGCCGTTGTTAACGGTTGTTTTAATATCAGTTACCTCACCTGTGACAGTGGTTGCGCCGCTTGTTGATGAAGAAGTATTATCACCGGTTGACGGCTGTGTTGTTGATTCGTTTGACGATGAATTTGACGATGAATCGTCATCATCCGTTACGGTTTGACCTTTCTTGGTGAGAGCCGCCTCGTAGTTTTCCTTTGCTTTTTTAAGGCAGGCGTTCTTTTTGCTGTATTCGCCCTCCATTACGCAATAGCCGACAATGGTTTTATCGTTAAGGCTGACATACGCATAGCCTTTAACCGTAAAATCATCACCGTAAAGCGACATAAAGTATGTTGGCTTGCCGCCGATGTTAAGCAGTATCGGGAAGGTCGGGCTGTATCCGTAGTTTTGAACAGCGTCTTTTGCGGAGCCTTGTGCAGAGCTTTCCTTTGCACCTCCATTTTTATAATAGCGTGTTTCCTTTGTACGCTG
>ERZ773146.1472-NODE-1472-length-16974-cov-7.399669_pt1 | contig 16974 bp, 28 predicted proteins | sample MGYA00580847_ERZ773146 | MGnify/ENA primary metagenome ERZ773146 (study PRJEB29015, sample SAMEA2737830) | human gut metagenome | biome: human gut; feature: human-associated habitat; material: faeces | place: China | collected 2012 ...
GCGCACGCGTCCTTCCAAAAGCGCTCCTTGAGCTTACCGACGCAAACGACGGTGTATTTCACGCGCGTTTACTCCTTCGAATCGTTTTGAACTTTGCCGGCGGTCAGCATCTGCTCGAACATCGAGGCCGACTGCGAGAAATCGCTCGGCAGCACGACCGTCGAGGTTTTACCCGTGCGAGCAAACTCCGTCATCATTTCGGACCACTGCGTAAACATGAACAGTTGGTTGGCCTCGTCATTGCCGACACCCGTCTCCTGGATGATCTCGAGCGAATCTTTGATACCCAGCGCGATGGCCTTGCGCTGGTTGGCGATGCCCTCGCCCGCCTTTTCCATAGCCTCAGCCTCGGCGGTCGCCTCGGTGACGCGCTTGATGCGGTCTGCCTCAGCGAGCTCCTGCGCCGCAGCGCGCTTGCGCTGGGCGGCGTTGATGTCGTTCATGGAGTTCTCAACCTCGGTCGGCAGTGCGATTTTGGTGATGAGCGTCGACACGAGGGTGAAGCCGTAGGCGGCCATCTGCTCGGAAACGGTAGCGTTGACATCCTTGGCGATGTCATCCTTCTTGGCAAAGACCTCATCGAGCGTGTAGACGGGAATCGAAGAGCGCAGGGCGTCGGTGATGAAGTCACGCATCTGGTCGACGGGCTCCTGCAGCATGTAGTAGCTCTTGTAGATACCCGAATCTGCCGGGCCGGCGCCCATGTCATAGCTCACGTGGTACTGAGCAGAGACCTCAAGGCCGATGGTCACGTTGTCCTGGGTCTTAACGTCGATGCCAAAACCGTTTTTCATGGTGCGCAGACTCACCGTGGCAGCCTTGCGGTCGATCACGGGCACCTTCATGTGGAAGCCCGCGTTGACGATGCGGTTAAACTTGCCCAGACGCTCGATGATCACGGCATGCTGTTGTTCAACGACATAGCAGGCGCTGGGAAGCAGCAGCAACAGGATGATGATGGGAATCAAAAGGCTGGTAAGGGCGGCGATGATACCGGAAAACAGCATGGTCTCTCCTCTGATAGGCACACGTTGGCATTAGGATACCCGTCCAAGGAGATCGTGCATAACAAAAAAGCTCCCATTGCTGGGAGCTCTTTCATTCAATGGTGCGGGCGAAAGGACGTCCGCGTATCCGCTTCGCGGATCCGCACCGGCTTCGGCCGCCTGCCGGCGTCCTCGCCCGCGGGCTAAAAACGCTTACGCGTTTTCTTTACGCCCGCGCCCTGCATAGAGTTCGATTCTCCGCGGTACGGACTAGAAATAAAAAGGCAGGTAGATATAAGTATCTACCTGCCTGTTACTTATGGTGGAGCTGGCGTTCATTCGGTCGAACACCTCGCCACCTGGACCTATAGCGCCAGGCAGCGACGGATTATCGCCCAAGCCGGCAGAATCGTCAAACGTGAACGCCACGCGCAGGCCGTCGCCATCGTCGGGGCCGCCCAGCACCACGCGCGCCACGAACGTGCGCAGGAGCTGCGCGTCGTCCACCTCGGCGGCGGCCATGCCCTCAAGCCAGAACAGCGCGCGGTCGTAGTCAAGGCGGGCGGCCTCAAGGGCCTCGGCCGTGCGCAGCTCGTCCTTGAGGAGCGCCTGCCGCTGCTTCAGCGCGTCTATGCGCTCCTTGCCGCCCGGCGGCGCGATGCCCGACTCGATGGCCGCCCATATGTTGGAGAACGCCGTCTCGATCTTGGCCAGCTCGCCCTTTATGGTCTCGCTCAAGGGCTTCTCGTCGGCGCGCTCCTCCTCGGCGTCGGCCAGCATGCGAGCGATGCGCTCGCGGCTGTCGGCGCTGCCCAGGGCCTCGCGCACGGCGTCGGCCACGCGCTTCTCCACGACATCGCGGCGCACGGTGCGCCCGCAGCTGCGGCAGCGGTAGTAGTGATAGGGCCTGCCCGACTTGCCCGTTCCGCTGGTGCCGGTCATCAGCCCGCCGTCTCGCCCGTCGTAGAGCTTGCCCGTGAGCGGGAAGTCCCACGCTTCGGTCTTGGCGCGGGGCCTGTGCGAGTCCTCAAGCATCCGTATCACCCTCTCCTCGTCATCCATGGGAACGATGGCGGGCATGCCGCCGGGCACGACCACGCCCGCGTAGCGGTACTCCCCGCCGTTCTCCCGCCGCATCAGTATGCGGCGCACCGTCTGGAAGCGCCACTTGCCGCCGCGCTTGGTGCGGTACGGCTCCCAGGCGCGCACCACGTCGGCCACCGACTTGCCCGACAAGACCATGCGCACGCCCAGGCGGATGGCGGCGGCCTCCTCCTCGTTGACCACGTAGCGCCCGTCCACTATGTCCCAGCCGTAGCGCACGCAGCCGTTGGCCATGCACCGCTCGGCGTTCTTCTGTATGCCGTCGCGTATGCGCTCGCCGTCGAGCGCGCTCTCGTACTCCGCCAGCACCTCCAGCATGCCCAGCTGCAGCACGCCCGCCGAGCCGTCCGAAATGTCCTCGCCCGCGTACAGTATCTCGACGCGGCAGCGGCGCAGCATGATGCGCGCCATGGCCATCTCGTCGCGGTTGCGCATGATTCGGGTAACTTTATATATGACCACGAAATCGAACAGCCCTCGCTTGGCGTCGGCCATCATGCGCTGGAACTCGGCGCGGTCGGTGTTGGTGCCCGTCTGCGCGAAGTCGCAGTACGTGGCCACCACGCGCAGGTCGTTCTCGGCGCAGTAGGCGCGGGACTTCTCCACCTGTATCTCTATGGACTCGCCGCGCTGGTTGTGGCTCGAGAAGCGGGCGTATATCGCCGCGCGCCCGCCCACGGCTACTCCATCTCGTCGGCGGCCTGGAACCACACCACCGTGCCGATCACGCGCACGGGTCCGTCGTCCATGCCGAAAATCATGTCCTCGTAGTCCTCGAAGCTATCCGCCGACAGCATCAGCTTGGTGCTGCCCTTGTACCAGCGGCGCATGACCGCGCGGTAGTCCTCGGTCTCCACCACGGCGATGGACCCGTTGGCGGGCTGGCGGTCGGGGTCGACCAGCACGTGGCTGCCCTCGGGTATGACGCGGTTCATGCAGTCGCCCTCGACCTCCAGGGCGAACGCGCGCGGATGCCCGGCGCACACCGAGGCGGGCACCTCAACGCGGTGCGCTATCTCCTCCTCGTCGGCGAGCGCGCCGGCGTGCACGCGCCCGAGCGTGAGCAGCGGCACGGTGGCGCTGCTGGGCACCACTGGGATGGCGCCGGAAGGCAAAACAACGCCATCTGTTCCCTCGTCAATAACCTCGCCTTTACTGATATTGAAATAATCCGCAATACGCTGAACTGCGCCCATACGAGGCACTGCTCGCCCGTTTTCCCACTGAGATACGGCCATAGCGGAGACGGCGGCAACTTTGCCGAACTCCTCCTGCGTCATGTCGTGCTGCGTCCTAATCCTTCGGATGTTCTCGGCTATGCTCACGTGTCCTCCTTCCGCTGCGACCGTTAAAATCTTTTTACAGAATATGACAAATCTTCTTTACAGTCACTATATGTTTGGTTATAGTCTTAGGCATACCAAGCAAGGAGGTGATTCGATGGAATTGGTTGATGCGCGCAAGAAGGCACGGTACTCACAGGAGGCCGTGGCTGGCCTTCTCGGCATCTCGCGGCCCACGTACGCAAAGATGGAAAGCAACCCCGATAGCGTGACTATCGAGGACGCCAAAAAACTGGCAAAACTTTTCGGCGTGCGTGTGGCTGATATTTTTTTCGGCAGCAACGATAGTTAAACCTATAGATAGGAGACACACCATGACCAACGCAAGCAACCAGGCCAACATCGACGCGGATACCGCCAGCGAGCTGCTGCGCATCATCGCAAACGGCAATGACCGTATGACCATCGACTTCGAGCAAGCGGAGAACGGCTGCATGGAGGAGACGAAGGGAAGCCTGAAGCGCCGCATCGCGCGCACGTGGGGCTTCGAGTTCGAGTTCATCAAGCTGATGGAGGCCGACATGATGACGTGCTTCGAGATGGGCGGCGTGCATTTCAACGTCTACAGCTCCGTGCAGTTCAGCGTGAACGGCAAGGGCTGGAGCACCGACTTCAAGACCATCGCGCGCGACACCGCGTACGACGAGAAGGAGTAGGCCATGCTGAACGAGGTGACCGTACGGGGGGGGGTTCACCGCCCTCAACGTGAAGAGCGGCAAGTGCGTGCTGCAGTTTGAGCTGGACCCGAAGTTCCGTGACTTCATCCCCAAGCTGGTGGAGTTCACGGGGCAGATGCTCAACATCCACGTGTACGACGACCAGGAGGTGATGTTCGTGGATAGGGACACCGGTGAGGTCGCCTACGAGGACGCCCCGCTGCTTCTGCCGGGCGTCGCGGGCGAATGACCCCGATACAGCGCGCCATGTGCGACGAGTGCGCCGCCATGATGCGCGAGTTCTACAAGGACCCAGAGAACGAGAGGAAGTTCCAGGAATGGAAAAGATCAAGGGAAAGAGGGTGCGCGTCGCAGCCGGCAAGCGAAAGACGCGCACCGCAACGGTTCACTTCCGAACCGAGACCAGTGTAACACCCGAGCAGCGCCGCGAGAGGCTGCAGGCCGTTTTCGCCGCCCTGTTCGTCTGCGCGTGCATCGCCGCCACATGGGCGCTGGAGGCAACAGTATGGCCGAGGTAGACGCCAAGGCCCAGGCCCTCGTGGCCAAGGCGTGCGGCTGGGTTGCCTCGAACCCCGATACATGGGCGAAGCTGCGCCGCATCTGCTACCGCCTGATGCTGGAGGGCCACGTCATCCAGCGCGACAACGTGTACACCCTGGCGTGCCAGAACGGCATGACCGTGAGCGAGGCCAGCGAGTTCAAGCGCGACCACAACCTGTGGAGCGTGCTGTCCCGCTACATGGTGCTGCAGCGCCCCTCCATGCTGGCCGCCGTGAGCTTCCGCCGCACGCCGGTGGACTCCGTGGACCTGGTGGGCACGTGGGAGGCCATCGTGGGCCCAGCCGTTTTCGCCGCCTCCACGCTAACCGAGGCGCAGGGCATCTACGACAGGGGCGCGCAATGAGGTGCACCGTCACGGTCGAGGGCCGAATGCCGAGCCTGAACGACTACATCAGCGCCGAGCGCGCCAACCGCTACAAGGCGGCGGCCATGAAGAAGCGCGAGACGGCGCGCGTGAGGGCGGCGGCCATGCAGCAGCGCGCGCCGCGCTTCGAGCGCCGGGTGACCGTGCGCACCACGTTCTACGAGCCCGACATGCGCCGCGACGCCGACAACGTGGGCTTCGCGCGCAAGTTCGTGCTCGACGGCCTGGTGGCGGCGGGCGTAATCAAGGACGACTCCCGCAAGTACGTGGAGCAGTGCCCCGACAGGGTGCTCACCGACAGGGCGCGCCCCCGCGTGATCGTGGAGGTGAGCGACGAGTGACCCGCCGAGACAAGGGCAGGCCACACAGGGCGTGGCGCAAGGCCGACCTCGACCGCATAGCCGAGCTGGCGGGAAAGGTGCCCGCCCGCGAGATTCGCCGCGAGCTGCGGCTGTCCAAGAACCAGTTGGATAACGCGCGGCGCGTGATCAACGCCAGCGGCGGCCACGTGTCCCTGCGCTGCTACCGCCACCGCCTGGAGCTGTGCCCGTCGTGCGGGTGCCGCAGGGCGACCCTCGGCAAGGACGGCATCTGCGAACCGTGCAGACGCCAGCAGCAGCTTGAGGCCATAGAGGCCCGCATAGCCGAGCTGCTGCCGAGGCTGACCGCAGAGGAGCGCCGCACCTACGAGCGCACCGAGTGTGGCCGAGAGAGCCGCGCCGACCCCATGCCGCAGGCCCCGGACACCTCGGGCATGAGCCGCTACGCCGCCGACAAGGCGGCGGAGGCGCACGACGAGGCCATGGAGCGGTGGCTGTGCCGTTACCTGTACCGCAGGGTCAAGGCGGCGCAGAAGCGCAAGGAGCGCATAGAGAAAAAAGTTCCGAAATCCTGAAAAGTTTTTATCACTTTTAGTTTTCCCAGTTAGGAGACCCAAATGCTCACGGAAATCATCAGCAAGACCGTCGCGGACAAGACGGTGGACAGCATCCTGAAGCGCATCGAGCGCGCCGTCCCCGTGCCCGAGCCGGGCGACGGCGGCTTCGACGCCGCCATGCGCCAGGCGTTCAACATGGGGGCCGCCTGCATGGCCGCGCAAATCAAGAACGGCCCCGTGCCCACCAAGCGCATCGCGCTCATGGGCGAGGTGGCCCGCGTGGCGTGCCGCGCCCGCCTGGTGGGCATGGAGTGCCGCGTGGTCGTAGACGAGGAGGCCCGCGCATGCAATCGCTAGAGGAGGTCGCGATCTGCGACGTGTACCCCTACGAGCGCGCCGACGGCGAGCCGATGAACCCGCGCGACTTCACCACCAGGGAGAGCGCCGAGCACATCGCGGGGCTGGCCGCGCAGTTCAAGGCCAACCGCCTCAACCCCGGCCAGCCCGTCATGAAGCCCATCCTGTACAAGGAGGGCGGCATCTACTGGATCATCGACGGCGAGTGCCGCGTGCGCGCCATGAGGGCCATCGGCACCGAGCGTTTCCTCGCCGAGGTCTACGACGACCTGGACGACGCCGAGCTGGCGCGCGTGGAGGCCGCCAAGGCCATGGTGGAGACCGACGCCAAGCTGGGGCTGACCGCCGAGGAGAAGTCGCGCGGCGTGCAGACTATGCTGGCGCTCGACATTCCCGACGAGGAGGTGGCCGTGGCCGCCCGCACCGACGCGGGCACCGTGGCCAAGGCGCGCCGCGCCGCCCGCAGGGTGCAGGACGCCGCCTACGACATGACGCTCGACCGTCTGGCCGCCATCGCCGAGTTCGAGGGCGACGACGAGGCCGTGGCCGAGCTGCGCGACTGCAAGCAGTCCGAATGGCAGCGCGTGTACGCGGGCCTGAAGGCCGAGGCCGAGCAGAGGCGCAACCACGCCGAGGTGGTGGCGGTGCTTGCCGACGCGGGCGTCGAGTTCGTCGACGAATGCCCCGAGGGCTTCGCCGCATGCCGCACGTTTTCCGACTACCGCCCCGACCTGGCGGCGCTGGACGCCTACGTGGCCGACAACGCGGGCGCGGGGCTTCTGGCCGAGGAGACGTCGTTCGGCGTGACCCTGCTGGCGCCGGTGGCCGAGGGGGCCGACGAGGCCGCACAGGCCGCAGCCCAGCGCAAGGCCGACTTCCAGGCCGCCTACGAGGACGGCGCGAAGGCCCGCCGCGAGTGGCTTGCCGCCCACGCGGGCGACCTCAAGTCGATGCGCCGCACGGCTCTGGCGCTGACCGCGTTCGCCATGGAGGCCGAGGCCGTGGAATCGTTCGAGGAGCTGCTGGGCCGACCCATCGACCGCACGCCCACCGAGCTGGCCGTGGCCATGGGCTGGCGGGCAGCGTGGAACATGAGCGGCTGGACGGCCTGGAGCCTCATGGAAGGCGGCAGCGCCGTGTACTTCAACCGAGCGACGGTCGAGAACGTGACCATCATCTACGAGGCCATGAAGGCCGACGGCTACGAGCCGAACGCGGCCGAGACGGAAACCTACGAGGCGTGCATGGCGCGCCTGGGAAGCGAGGAGTAAATGAGCGAAGCAGTTGAGGCCGAGATCATCGAGCCCGAGGAGGCGTCAGAGCTGACCGTGGCGTACTCCCCCGCCGTGATCGAGGCCAACTTCGACGCCCTGGAGGCGCACGTGCGCAGGCTGGTGGCCGACTACGAGGGCGCGACCTACGACATGGGCAAGGACGAGAACGTGAAGGCCGCCAAGCGCGACCGCGCCTACCTCAACGGCATCGCCAAGGAGATAGACGAGCGCCGCAAGGCCGTGAGCCGCGAGTACACGAAGCCCCTGGCCGCGTTCGAGGACAGGTGCAAGGCCGTGGCGGGCATCGCGAAGCAGGCAGCCGACGGCATCAAGGCGCAGCTGGACGAGGCCGAGGAGGAACGCCAGCTGCGCGCGTACGCCAAGCTGCGGGAGCACTACGAGGAGTTCGCCGGGCTGCTGGCCCCCGTCGTGCCCTATGAGCGTTTCCACGAGAAGCAGTGGACCAACAAGACCTTCGGCGAGGTGAAGGCATTCAAGGCCCTGGAGGCCAAGGTGGAGCGCCTGGCCCAGGACTGGGAAACCCTCAAGGCGCAGTTCCAGGGCGAGCCGTTCTACGACGAGGCCGAGCGCGAGCTGTTCGCCACCCTGGACCTGGGCGCGGCCATAACGGCGGCGCACAAGGCCGAGGAGGAGCGCCGGCGCATCGCCGAGCTGAAGGCGGCCATGGAGCCGGAACCCGTGGAAGAGCCCGAACCCGAACCCGAAGCGGTGCCCGAGCCCGCGGAATGCCAGCCCGCAGAGTTCCCGCAGCCGCTTGAGCAGATGCCCGAGCCGCAGCCCGCGCCCATGCCCGCCCCGGTGCCGCCAGCGCCGCCCGCACCGGCACCCGTGGCCATGGCGGGCGACCCGTGGACGGTCGTGGTGCCGTGCGCCACGCGCGAGCAGATGCAGGGCGTCGCGGCGGCCCTCAAGGCGCAGGGCGTCGTGGGCACCATCATGCACGGCACGGTGGGCCAGGTTTACGAGCGGATGAACGGAGGCTACTAGCATGACCCAGGAACAGCAGTCCATCGACCTCATGGCGGCCGTTGCCCGCGTGCAGCGCGCCGTTGTGGTGCCCAAGGCCAAGTACAACGCTTTCGGCAAGTTCAGCTACCGCAGCTACGAGGACATAGTGGCCGCGCTGAAGGAGCCGTGCGCCAAGGAGGGCCTGGCGTTCTTCATGACCGACGAGCTGGTGCAGATAGGCGACCGCTACTACGTGAAGTCCACGGCGTGCGTGTTCCCCGCCGAGGGCGGCGAGGGCCTGCTGCAGGTGAGCGCCTACGCCCGCGAGGACGAGCACAAGAAGGGCTCGGACGACGCCCAGGTGACCGGCATGGCGTCGAGCTACGCCCGCAAGTACGCGCTGTGCGGCGCGTTCGCCATCGACGGGCAGAGCGATCCCGACGCCATGGAGGAGCAGCCCGCGCCCGAGGAGAAGCAGCCGCCCGCAGACGGCCCCTTCACGGCCCACTGCCGCAGCTGCGGGGCGCGCTACCAGTTCGCCAGCATGCCGCAGTACATGGAGTTCGTGGCCAACAGCCCGTGCTGCCCGCGCCCCGACTGGCAGGTGGAGTAGATGCAGGCGCTCACCGAGGAGCTGGACGAGCTGACCGACAGGCTGGAGGCCGAGCTGAAGACCTGCAAGGAGTCGGGCTGCCAGTACGCCGAGAACGAGGCCGAGTACCGCAAGGCCCTGCGCATCGCCATCCTGAACGAGCGCCAGAAGGGCACGCCCGTCACCATCATCGGCGACGTGTGCCGGGGCCAGGAGCAGATAGCGGAGGCCAAGCGCCGCCGCGACTGCTCCGAGGCCATCTACAAGGCCTCGCAGGAGGCCATCAACGTAATCAAGCTGCGTATCCGCATGGTAGACGCGCAGATCACCCGCATCTGGAACAGCGGGGACGTAACCCAAGGAGGGTATCTATGAGCATCAACCGCGTGTGCATATCCGGCAACCTGACCCGCGACCCAGTGCTGCGCTCCACGTCTGGCGGCATGTCCGTGCTGTCCATGGGCGTGGCCGTCAACGACCGCCGCAAGAACCAGCAGACCGGGCAGTGGGAGGAATACCCGAACTTCGTGGACTGCACACTGTTCGGCACCCGCGGCGAGAAGCTGGCGCAGTACCTCGCCAAGGGCAGCAAGGTGGCCATCGAGGGCAAGCTGCGCTACCGCAGCTGGAACGACCAGCAGACCGGCCAGAAGCGCAGCGCGCTGGAGGTCGTGGTGGACGAGCTGGAGTTCATGAGCGGCCAGCAACAGCAGCAGGGCTACGCGCCGCAGCAGTACGCGCCCCAGGCGGCCCCGCAAGCGCCGCAGGCCCGCACGTACGGCCAGGGACGCCCCGCCCCGGCACCTGCGCCGCAGCAGCCCGCCTACGCGCCGCAGCCGGCCACTCAGCAGGCGTACGCGCCACAGCAGCCCGCGCCGCAGCAGCAGGCCATGCCGCAGCAGCAGGCCATGCCCGATCTGTACGACGAGGATATCCCGTTTTAGGGAAGGCGACGGCGACACTATGGGCATGGTTATACACGACGACTTCTGGGCGGCCGCGCAGGCCATGCCCGAGAAGCAGCGCGCGCCGTTCATCTACGCCATCGTCGAGTACCGGTTCACGGGCAAGGAGCCGCAGGGCAGCCCCGCGTGGCTGCCTACCTTCCTGGTGCTCAAGGGCAGGCTCGACATGGGCGACGAGAAGAGCGAGCGCGCAAGGAAGGCGGCCAACGCCCGCTGGGGCAACAGGCCGGGGAAGGAAGACGCGGTGGACGATGCGGCGGCACGGGCGCAAGCCGATGCGCAAGCACATGCGGGAGCATATGCGGATACAGATGCAGTCGCACATGCGCAAGCAGATGCGGATGCACATGCAGGCGCATCGAGTTGCGGCAATGCAGAGGTTGAGGTTGAGGTTGAGTATATAGATAACCCCTTAATCCCCTTTGACGAAATCGTGCATGCGCTCAACGAGGCAGCCGGCACCCGCTACCGCTCAAGCAGCGCCAAGACCCGCAGGCTGATACACGCCCGCTGGGCCGAGGGCTACCGCCTCCCCGACTTCCTGGCCGTCATCGACACGATGGCAGCCGAGTGGGCGGGCGACCCGAAGATGGCCAAGTACCTGCGGCCCTCCACGCTGTTCTCGCCGAAGTTCGAGGACTACGTGAACCGCGGCCCGAGGACCCGGAAGGAGGCAGACGGCTATGCCGAGTACGACTGAGTGCCCCCACTGCGGGGCGCAGCTGGAGGTCCGCTACGTGGTGCTGGCTGGCCGCCGCACCTTCTGCGGCTGGAAGCCGTGCGGCTGCCCGGGTGCCGTGGCGGAGCGCGACGAGCGTTCGCGCCTTGAGGCCAGGGCCAAGGCCGAGGAGGCCGCAGCCAAACGCCGCCGGGCCTACGAGCGGGCCGGAATCAAGCCACGCTTCATGACGGCCGCCTCCCCCATGGCCGAGGGCATTGCCGCGAAGGTTGAGCAAGGGCGCGGGGCGTACATCTGCGGCCCCGTGGGAACCGGCAAGACCCACCTGGCGAGCGCCGTGGCGCGGCTCCTGGTGGACGGCGGCACCAGCGTGAGGGTGACCGACATGCTGGGCGTGCTGGCCGCCATCAAGGGCACCTACGGCGGCGACGGCACCGAGGACGGCGTGCTGTCCAGGCTCTCCCGCGTGGGGTGCCTGGTGCTGGACGACCTGGGCAAGGAGTCCCCCACCGACTGGACGCTGGGGCAGGTGTTCCGCGTCGTGAACGACAGGTACGAGAACATGAGGCCCGTGGTCGTGACCACGCAGTACGGCAAGGGCGACCTCATACGCCGCCTGGCCAAGAACGGCGACGAGGAGACGGCGGTGGCCATCGTGAGCCGCCTGTCGGAGATGTGCGACAAGTACGAGCTGCAAGGCAAGGACAGGAGGCTATCGAATGGCAAACGTTGACACGCTGCCCGAGATCCTGCGCCCCCTCATGGAGGGGCCGAGCATCGAGACGCCCAGGTGCGCCGTGTGCGGCGCGCCGTGGCCGCTCAACCGCCACCACATCGTGAGGCGCGGGGCGGGCAAGCTGTTCCGCGACGGGCGCGAGGTTCCCAAGCCCACGGTGATGCTGTGCGGCAGCGGCAACGGCAGCGGCTGCCACGGGCTGGCGCACGCCAACCGGCTGCACTTCCGCTGGGTCAGGGCCGAGCAGAGGTTCAACCGCCCCGCCCCGCCGGGCTCGGGGCACTGGGAGTACCTGCTGCTGCCGGGACCGACCAAGTACGCGGATGCCCTGGCCATGGACGGCTGGGGTCGGCTGCCGAGGGGCAGGCGGTGCATGTGAGCGGGTACGAGCCTTCAAGCGGGTGGAACCTCCCGCCCGGGTGCTTCGAGTCCGACCCCAGGGCACCGTGGAACCGGCCCGACCCGTGGGAGGGCCGCACGTGCCGGGAGTGCCGCTTCTGCGGCCGCGTGCAGGGCGCTGGCGGCGAGGCCGTGTGCGCCCGCGACGCCATGACGGGCGGCGGCCCCGACGTGGAGGCGGTAGACGAGACAAGCGAGGCATGCGAGTGCTTCGAGTTCGAATAGGAGACGAAACGATGAAGAAGATCTACGCGGTGGCCACGGAGAGCGACGTGGTGCTGGCGTTCGAGAGCAGATCGGACGCAGACGAGTACGCAGGCGAGCACGACGGCATGGCGGTGCTGCCGGTGCCGTGCGTGGGGGCCTACGAGTACCCCAGCGAGAAGCCGGCCACCGACTGGGACCGAATCGCCGACGCTCTGCCGAAGGGAGGCGAACAGGCATGAGGCTGTACATGTGCGCATGCGAACGCTGCGGCAAGGAGGTGCCGGCGACCCTGGCGGGTTACGCCAAGATGGTGCTGAGGAACAGCGCGCGAATCAACGGCAAGGCAAGGGCCTTGTGCCAGGAGTGCGCCGAGAGCCTGCGGGCGTGGTTCCTCGCAGGCGCGGTGAAGCCGGAAGGAAGGGAGTAGCCATGGGAATCATCTGCGATACCTGCGGGCGCGATATCGACGCCCTGGGGCAGGACAACATGAGCTGCGTGGACGCGCCGCTGTGCGAGGACTGCTGGAACGAGCAGCAGAGCCATACGGTAGCAGTCCTTCGCCGAGAGAACGATCGCCTGCGAGGCGACCTCGCCGAGATGGGACGCAAGCTCGCCGAGGCTAGGCAGAGGCTGCGCAGCGACGGGTCGGCGGACTGCAAGCGGCTGCGCCGCGAGGTGGAGACCGTCTACGAGGTGAGCCGCGAGCGCGCCCTGGCGCTCACGAAGCTGGACGAGTGCGAGATGTGGCTGGGGCGCTGCGAGCCGAGGGAGACGGCGGCACCGACGCTCGGCGGCACGGCGCAGGACGCCGCCATGCCTTGCCTCAAGGCCGAAGAGGCGCGCGGTTTCGCGATGCCCGACGTGAACGTAGAGGTGAAGCCCGAGGCGATTGCCGATGCGGCGGCGAAGTGCCTGCGCGAGTCTATGCGGCCGGCCATGCGGATGGCGGTGGAGTAGCCATGGAGCAGCAAACGAAGAAGAGGCGCCGCCCCAGCATCGAGGTGCGCTGCCCGAAGTGCGGCATGCGCGAGATCTGGCACCACCTGCCCAAGGGCGGCGACCGCTGCCGCTGGTGCGGGCACCTGTTCGAGGACTTCACGTACCGCAAGGTCGGTCCGGGTGCGGAGGAGGACGCGCGATGAAGAACTGGGAGCGGTACTTCGGCACGCCAGAGGCCGCGATGCGCATGGAGGTGCGCATGATGCGCGACGGACGGCGGTTCCGCATTGCGGTGAGCGAGTGCAATCCCTTCACCTCATGCGCGTTCGAATCGCGCTGGGTGCGGGACTTCGCCTCGTGGGGCGAGTACCAGGACTGGCTCAATGCCGAATACGACGACGGGACCATCAAATGGGAGGAGGACGCGCGATGACGAACTGGGAGCATTTCTTCGGCACGCCGGAGAGGGCCGCGCTGATGGACGTGGAGTTCTACGCCATCCCGGCGATGGTCGCCGTGAAGCGCGAGGAGAAGGCAGGCGACGCCGCCACGCTCAGGCTCGTGGCCCGCTTCGACTCGCGCGAGGAGTACCTGGCATGGCTCAAGTCCGAGCGGTGCGGCAAATGAACCGCCCGGGATGCAACTGGGGGTGCCTGCTGTTCATAGCGGCGGCAATCGCCATAGACGCGGCGGCCATCTGCGCCATAAGGGCGCTGGCGCTCGGGCTCATGGCCATGGCCGTGGCGGCGTGCGGATAGGGGCAACCGAATACGGAAACAGGCAGAGGGCCGTCCTTCGGGGCGGCCTTTTCCGTGCCCGGCGACACGCTTGCGACCATATGGGCCGAGAGATAAGGGAAGGAGGCCGCAGGTGCCCAAGAAGGACAAGCCGCTCACGGCGAAGCAGGAAGCGTTCGCCCGCGAGATGGCCAAGCCCCGCGCCAAGCAGCAGGACGCGTACCGCGCGGCCTACGACTGCAAGCGCATGAACTACAACTCGATAAGCTGCGCCGCCTCCAAGCTGATGCGCGACCCACGAATCGCGCACAGAATCCAGGAAATCCGCGACGCGGCCGCCAAGGACTGCCGCTGGGAGCTGCAGGACGCGGCCGCCCCGCTGTTCGAGGTGCTGGACGGCGCGCTGCCCATCTTCCGCCGCCAGGCGGCCGAGGGCAGCATCAACGGCGACGCGCGCCTGGCCATAACCGAGAGCGTGAAGCTGCTCAACGACATGTTCGGCGTGGACGGCGCGAAGGCCGCCATGGCGGAGGCGGGGGTGACTATCGTTGACGACCTCGGTTAGGCTCTCGGACGTCGTGGCCTCCGTGTTCGCCGGCGTGTGGCGCTCCATCAAGGCGCACGAGTTCACGCACTACTGGTTCAAGGGCGGGCGCAACTCCACCAAGTCGTCGTTCATATCCATCGCCATCGTGCTGCTGATCATGCTCAACCCGGAGGCCAACGCCGTCGTGCTGCGCAAGGTCGGCAACACGCTGCGCACGTCCGTGTACGAGCAGATAGGTTGGGCGTGCGACGTGCTGGGTGTGGCGCACCTGTTCGACTTCGGCCTGTCCCCCATGGAGGTGACGTACCGCCCCACCGGGCAGGTCGTACGCTTTGTGGGATGCGACAAGCCGAAGAAGCTGAAGTCCGCGAAGTTCCGCACCGGCTACTGCGCCGTGGTGTGGTTCGAGGAGGTAGACGAGTTCGACGGCATGGACGAGGTGCGCAGCGTGCTGGCCACGTTCCTGCGCGGCGGCGACATGTTCTGGGTGTTCTACAGCTACAACCCTCCCCGCTCGGCTCGCAACTGGGTGAACAAGGAGGCGCGCGACCTGGAGGCCCACCCGGGCGAGGACGGGCGCTTCATATGCCACACCACGTACCTGGACGTCATAGACGAGCACCCCGAGTGGATAAGCGCCGCGGCGCTGGCGGAGGCCGAGCGCAGCCGCCGCAAGACGCCCGACTCCTACCGCTGGCAATGGCTCGGCGAGGTCATCGGCACGGGCTCCGAGGTGTTCCCCGACGAGCTGCTGGACATACGCCCCATCACCGCGGAGGAGCGCGCGTCCATCGCCCTGCGCTCGTTCGGCGTGGACGCGGGCAGCGTGCACCCCTGGGTGTTCATGGAGGCGGGCTACGACGAGAACGAGCGCGTGCTGTACCTGCTGGACGAGGAGAGCCGCCAGGGAACCGAGGCCATCGACGTCAAGACCGCCGAGCTGGTGGCGGCCAAGCTGCAGGCGGCCGAGGACCCCGCCGCCGACGTGTGGTGCGACAGCGCGGCGCGCGGCATGATCCTCTACTACCAGGAGCAGGGCATCGGCGCGCAGAAGTCGCTCAAGCAGGGCCTGAACGCGCCCAAGAGCCGCATCAGGTGGATGCAGAACCTTACGCGCATAGTCATCGACCCCGACCGCTGCCCGCTCGCCGCCAAGGAGTTCCCCGAGTTCGAGTACGTGTCGAACGGGCAGGGCGACATAACCGAGACACTGCCGAAGGTGAACGACGACGCGATAGACGCGGCGGGCTACGCCGCAGGACTGTGGATAAGGAGCAACCTCTGATGGAAAAGCGAGGCAACACGGGCTACGCCGAGGCGTGGCTGCGCCGCATGGGATACCAGCCGGACACTCGCATGCAGGGCATGGTGGGCGTCTGGTTCGGCTGGTTCGCGGCGAACAACGGCTGGTACCACTACAGCGAGCGGCGCGGCTTCCGCGTGTACAAGCGCGAGCGCGCCAGCCTGCACCCGGCGGCGCTCGTGGCCGACGAGTGGGCCAGTCTGCTCATGAACGAGAGCACGATCATCTCCAGCACGAGCGACGAGCGCCGCGCCTGGATGGCGCGCTACTTCGCCAACCCCACGGCGACGGGCGGCGTCGGCGACGAGGGGCACGAGGACGGCCAGGCCGCGCCGCAGCCGACAGAGGACGGCGACGCGCCCACATCGTTCGCCATGGACAACGCCGACTTCATAGCCCGCGCGTTCGCCATGGGCACGGGCGCGTGGGTCATCGAGCCGCGGGGCGTGACCGACAGCGCCTACACGCCCGACGCCGAGCTGCGCATCGTGCGCTACGACGCCACGCAGATAGTCCCGCTCACGTGGAGCGCCGACGACTGCACGCAGTGCGCGTTCGTGGGCCGCGTGGAGGTCGCCGGGCGCGACTACGACCAGTGCCAGGCCCACGTGCTCAAGGGCGGCACCTACCACATCCTCACGCAGCTGTTCGACACCCGCACGCACAAGCAGGTGACGGTCGAGGGCATCAGCGCCGACATGGACACGCGCTGCACCCGCCCGCTTTTCGCGCTGGTGCGCCCCGCCGTGTCGAACCGCTTCTACGACTACTGCGCGATGGGCGCGAGCGTGTACTGCAACGCCGTGGGGGCCATGAAGGTGGTCGACGAGGCCGCCACCTCCCTGCTCGACCACATTCGCGTGGGCCGCCCGCGCACGTTCGTGGACAAGACCCTCATAGAGTCCAAGACCGACAAGGGGCCGGACGGCAGCCTCACGAAGACCTACTACGCCTTCGGCGAGGCCGACGACACCATCTTCAGCATGAACCCCGGCGACGAGGGGTCGGCCAAGATTCAGACCGTTCAGAGCGACCTCAAGGCCGACGAGAACGCCAGCGCCATCAACACGGGCCTGCGCCTGCTGTCGGTGGCGTGCGGCTTCGGCAACGGCTACTTCTCCTGGGAGTCGCACACGGGCCTGAAGACCGCCAAGGAGGTGGCGGCCGACAACTCGCAGCTGATGCGATCCATCCACCGGCACGAGAACGCCCTGCGCAAGTCCATCGTGCGCCTCGTGAACGGCATGGCCGACGCGTGCCGCAGCATCAAGGGCGAGGCCGTGCCCTACGGCGACGTCACCGTGGACTTCGACGACTCCATCATCAGCGACACGCAGAGCGCGCGCGAGATGGCCATG
>ERZ773146.1475-NODE-1475-length-16964-cov-3.779585_pt1 | contig 16964 bp, 17 predicted proteins | sample MGYA00580847_ERZ773146 | MGnify/ENA primary metagenome ERZ773146 (study PRJEB29015, sample SAMEA2737830) | human gut metagenome | biome: human gut; feature: human-associated habitat; material: faeces | place: China | collected 2012 ...
GGGCTGCTGTCGGATAAAAAGACCGCCTACGAACAAAGTGCCTTTGAAAAGAAACAAAAGGAGAAAATGAACACGCTTCAGGATCTGGCGGTATCACTGGAACAGGAAGAGCCGGCAGCGGACGAAGTATTCCTGACGGAAGAGGACACGGACAATGGCAGTCCGTCTATCCGTTCCTCGGCCAATGCCTATCAGGACATCAACCGGCAGTTGGGCAGTTTTTATGAAACACGGCCTGCGGAAGATGACCAGAAAACACTGGAACTGGAATGGCGCATTCAGGAGCTGGAGCGTCAGGCGGAGGAAGAGCGCAAGGCCAGAGAAAACAGCGAGGAGCAACTGCGGCTGATGGAGAAGTCTTACGAGATGGCGGCAAGGTACATGCCGGGCGGCGGTGAAACCAAACAGGTCGCCGTGTCCTCCTCTACGGGTAAAACGCCAGTCTGCCCGGTTACGCAGGTAACGGAACGGGTGGTCAGCCTGCTGGCCGCACCCCTGTCCGATGAAGAGTTTGCCAGACAGTACGGCAAACCCAGAAACATGGGTTTCCACACGGTGGGGACAGTCCGGAGCCGTACGGAAAGGAACGGTATCCGTGCCTGTGTGTACAGGACGGTAACGGTTTCGGGAAGCGACGGTCAGGAAGTGGGTCTGCGCCTGCTGGAGCCGGTGCAGGCCGGGGAGTTGTACATACCCGCCAACACGATACTGACCGGCACGGCGAAAATCAGCGGTGAGCGCATGGAAATCACCGTTTCTTCGATTGCCTTTCAGGGAACAATCCTGCCGGTGGAACTGGACGCTTATGACACGAGGGGCATGAAGGGCATTGAGGTCAGGGGATCGCAGGAGCTTACCGCCGTCAAGGAGATGGCGGCCAACATGGGCTCGGCAATGGGAAGCAGCATCAACATCTCCACCAATGCCGGCGCACAGTTGGCTGCGGACTTGGGCAAAGGGGTGATACAGGGCGCATCGCAATACCTTTCCACAAAGTTCAGGACTGCCAAGGCGACTTTGAAGGCGGATTACGAGCTACTGCTCGTGTCAAGGCAATAAACGGTTAAAATCAATTTATCAATCAAGAAAAAACAACAAGCATGAAAAAAGTAATTTTAATGATGGCTTTTGCCATTGGTATGACCGGTGCGTATGCACAAAAGACCGTGAAAGTGGAAAAGACGGGAAATGACACGGAAGAAACGACAGATTCCGGAGAAACGGAAACCATGCCGCTGCCGGATAAGGAGGACGCAAGGCGCAGTCCGTCCACCGGTGATCTGTTTGACGGGCTGACACGCCCGGTGGCATTCGACCGGATGGTTCCTCCATACGCTTTGGAGGTGACATTCAATAAAACGGTACACCTTATCTTCCCGGCTGCTATCAAGTATGTGGATCTGGGATCGGCGGACATTCTTGCCGGTAAAGCGGACGGTTCGGAGAACGTGCTTCGGGTGAAAGCGGCGTTGAGGGACTTCTCCCGTGAAACGAATCTGGCGGTGATCACGGATGACGGCAGCTATTATACATTCAATGTGAAGTATGCGGACGAGCCGACCAAGCTGAATATCGAGATGAAAGACTTCATCCATGATGGCGAGGCGGTGAACCGGCCGAACAACTCTCAGGAAATCTACCTTACGGAACTCGGCAGCGAGTCCCCGCTGCTGGTACGGCTGATCATGAAGTCCGTCTATAACAACAACAAACGTCTGGTGAAGCATATCGGCTGCAAGCGCTTCGGCATCCAGTATATCCTGAAGGGGATTTATACGCACAACGGTCTGCTTTATTTCCATACGGAACTGAAAAACGCTTCCAACGTGCCGTTCTCCGTTGATTTCGTTACTTTTAAGGTGGTGGACAAAAAGGTTGCAAAACGTACCGCCATTCAGGAACAGGTTATCGTGCCGCTTCGTGCCTTCAACTATGTAACGGCGGTTGATGGAAAAAGCAAGGAACGGACGGTATTTACCCTGCCCAAATTCACCCTTCCGGATGACAAGCAGCTGGTTGTCGAGATGAACGAGCAGAACGGGGGAAGGCATCAGCGGTTTATTCTGACCAACGCCGAGCTGATCCGTGCCAGAGTCATTAACGAGCTGAAGGTGAAATAGTATGAAAAGGGTCTCTGTTATTATATGTATGTTTTTGTGCTTTGTCCTGACGGACAAGGCACATGCCCAACGTTGCCTGCCCGGTACAAAAGGGCTGCGTATTACCGCCGGTATGACGGACGGTTTTCACACTGCGGACAAACGTAACGAATTGGGTTACCATTTCGGACTGGGAACGGACAGATATGTGAACGGCTGCCATAAGTGGGTATTCGGGGGCGAGTATCTCCAGAAGTATTATCCATACAAGGACATACGTGTCCCGGTTTCCCAATTCACTGCGGAAGGCGGCTATTATTATAATTTCCTTTCGGATGCCAACAAGGTGTTTCTCTGCTATGCCGGCGGTTCAGGATATGAAACCGTGAATTGGGGCACAAGTACGTTGTTCGACGGCTCACGCCTGTGTGCCGGGGATGCGTTTGTCTATGGCGGTGCGGTATCGCTGGAGATAGAAACCTACCTTGCCAACCAGGTGGTATTGCTGTTCCATGCCCGTGAGCGTTGCCTCTGGGGAAATGACAGCGGACACTTTCATTTCCAGTTCGGGGTGGGCGTCAAATTCATAATTGATTAGGGCATGGTTCTTTTGGAATTATTTTCGGGTATTGGCGGCTTTAGTAAAGGATTGCAGGCTGCCGGATACTCGTTTGAGAAAGTATATTTCTCGGAGATAGAAAAAAATGCAATCGCCAACTTCAAATACAATTTTCCTTATGCGGAACATATCGGATCGGTTACAGAAATCGGAACAGCGGGAATCGGACATCCCGACATCATCACTTTCGGAAGCCCTTGCCAGAATTTTAGTTCAGTCGGCGACGGCAGCGGGCTGCGTGGAGAGGCAAGTTCCCTTGTCAGGTATGCTGTCGAAGCCGTCGGGAGATTCAGACCTGACGTTTTTATCTGGGAGAATGTTAAGGGAGTCTTCTTCGCAAAGCATCGATCGGATTTTTGGAGCATTATCAAAGCGTTTGCCGACATTGGCGGTTATCGACTTGAATGGCAACTGTTTAATACGGCATGGTTTCTACCCCAGAACAGAGAGAGAATCTACCTTGTCGGACGTGTTGCAGACCGGTGTACCGGAGATGTATTTCCTTTCCCGGCGCCGGGTGGAGGGAATCATCCGTGCAGGAAAGACACGGTTCATTCCCATACCTGCGGAACGATAACACGTAACTATTACAAACAGCCCAATTTCGGCAATTATCTGATAAACCTGCAACCGGGGGAAACTTTTGACGGACAGCCGAACGAAGAACAGAAATCCCGAATCCGTATGCTGACGGAAGTGGAGTGCGAACGCTTGCAAGGCTTTCCCGATGATTTTACCAGATACGGAATTATCAACGGGGAAGTGAGGGAAATCTCACGAGCCAACCGGTATGCGATGCTCGGCAATGCCGTGAGCGTACCGGTGGTACGTGCCGTATCGGAACGCATCAGAAATAGTACTGTTTTAAACGATTAAATTTTTAATGTGTATGAAAAAGATGATAGAAACATTGTTTATTGTTACATTCATGCTTGTCGGTATGATATGTGTAACCGCCTGTTCTGACAAATTGGACGTTCAGCAGGTGTATGAGTTTGATCTGGCGACCTTGCCGGTGCAGACGACAATCGTAAAGGGCGAGGAAGCGGAAATCCGTTGTCAGCTTGTAAGAAGCGGCGAGTATCAGGACACCAAATACTTCATCAGGTACTTCCAACCGACAGGCAAAGGGGAACTTCGCATGGAGGACGGTACGGTTGATAGGCATTCTTGAATTTTAGTGCGGGATACGTTGGGTAACCGATCGACCAAGAATCGGTCGATACGTAATAAATTCTGGCCGGGATCAACTTCCAGACGGAAATGTTCATACATTTCCTGTTCTTGTTCCGGTTCGTCCTCGCCCAGTTCTTCCAAATCTTCTACTTCTTCTTCTATCATGGTTGTTGCTCCTCAATGGACAGGGAGTCCAATGCCATTATTTTTTCTTTATCTTTTGTGAGGTAAAGCGTGATATCTCCCCCCATCTTCATGGTCATGTTCTCTTCAAATTCAGGCATTTGTTGGTATACAATTGCCGTGGATTGGTCTGCCCCGCTTTTAACCGTGTTGTCGGGTAAGATTTCTCCTACATTCAAGAATGCTCGTAATAGCAATGCTTTTGCTTCTGCCAGAGTTTTTCCCACTAATAATGGGATAGCTACCTGGTCGTTGGACGTATTTCCATTTCCGAGTACGATATCCACCGTTTCTCCCTTTTGTATCAAACTGTTGGGTTCGATGATATTTCCCTTGTATTTAAAATCAAGTACCAGGTTTTTGAAATTGGAAGGAGCATATTCGATCCTCCCGACGTTGATACCCAAGTTCTTCAATCGTTGTAAGGATTGGCGGAAGGCCACGTTACGAAGGTTTGGGAAGATGATTTTTTCCGGAGCATTGGCATTGATGGTCAGTTGAATGGCCCGGTTGTTCTTCACGTGGGCATTCGGTGACGGGAATTGTTCCACGATGGTTCCCGGTTTGGCATGGTTGTCATAGATCGAATCGATGACAAGGATTTGCAAATTCTTGTCCTTGGCGAAAGATTCCGCCTCGTCGGGAGTGAATCCCCGGAGTTCCGGAACTGTGATATAGTAACCATGATTCGTGTATTTATCCAATCGCTTCAGCACGATATACCCGATCAGGAACAACACGATGCAGGCTATGGCTATGTTGATCAATAACACGATGATATGTCCTTTTTTTAAGAAACCCATAGAGTGTATAATGTTTGTAAGTTTATAAACTTTCGTGCTCATCACTGCTGAACACGGGCATTACCGGTATCGAAATACCTTAACTTTGCAAAAATAACAGAGATTTTTCAATTATCACTACTATTTTACTATTTTTGCTTTGAAAATAAGAAGTGATAAAGATGGTAAGATTCGTTTTAGTATGCTTGTTGCTGGGATTGACGGCGAATGTCGGAGCACAAGAAATCAAGATAGAGAAATCGACAGAGAAAATCGTGTATCAAGGAAAGTCCTATTATCTTCATACGGTGAAAGCCAAGGAGACGCTTTTTTCCATATGTAAGGCTTATGGCGTCTCTGTGGATGAAGTGAAAGTATTAAATGATAAAAAAGAGAATGCCCTTTCGATCGGGGAGGTGTTGAGGATTCCTGTGGTGGAACCGTTTAAATCCATTGATGATAAATTTTATTATCACCGGATGAAACCGAAAGAGACATTATATTCTCTTTCCCGGAAGTTTAATATCAAAATGAAACGGATTCTGAAAGATAATCCGGAGTACGACGTAAGTCGACCCATTGCAGAAGGTTCTGTCGTGAAATTAGCATTGAAGCAGATAGACCGAAACGTGTTGGAAGCTGAATTACGTTGGGAAAAACGTCAGGCGAAAGAAATACAACAAGTTCGGAGTGAAGAGATGGAAAAGTACGAGGAAAGTTATCCGAATACATTCCCGCCAGCCCGGGATTCATTGGAAGGAATGGAGCAGCAGGCGGTGGGCGATACCCTGTTTATTGTTCCCGATATTGCTCACGAGCAACGCCACGTGAAGGTTGCTCTTATGTTACCTTTGTACGTGAAAGAAAACAAGTTGCCCTTGTCCGAGGAGGAAATCCCGGTGGACACGCTGGGGGTAAATATACGGAACGAACGATGGCGTTTATCTTCTCGTACAGAACCTTTCCTACAATTTTATCAGGGAGTGCTGATGGCCGTGGATAGTTTGAAACGGCTGGGATACACGATCGAATTGCATGTCTATGACACGGAACGTGATCCCAATACAGTGCAAAGTTTGGTAGGGGAATTGAATTTGTTATCTCCGGATCTAATTATCGGTCCCGTGTACCCGAACACCTATAAGGCAGTTGCCGAACAATTAGGAAACCGGACGATTCCGATGATATTCCCGCTTTCTTCGCGGGGAGGCGATTCGCTTCGTTTCCCGAATTTCGTACAATTGAATACCTCTACGGCTTCTCTAGTGGAAGAGATGGCGGACTGGATTGTCGCGAATGGAGCACAGGCTCATCTGATAAATATCATTCCGGACGGAGGAGCCCGCGCCGGGGATGAGAGTCGTTTGACAAATCTGGTACAGAATCGTTTACAGGAGAACGGGATGAGTGATATGACAAATTGTCAATGGCGCCCTCAAATGCATTTGGATTCATTACGCAAGATCATGAAGCCGGGTGTAGAAAATATTATTTTATTTCCAACGATAAACGAGGCTGCGGCTAGCCGGACGTTGCCTGTACTGTCTGCATTGGCTGATCAGTTCCGGATCACGGTAATCGGTTTCCCCGATTGGTTGAAGTTTACTTCTATTGACGAGGAAGTGCTCTTTAAGTTAAATGTGAAAATGATGACGAATAGTTACGTGGATTATCAAGGTGACGTGGCTAAGAAGTTTTCCGCGAAACATCGGAATTATTTTTATTCGGAACCGAGTAATGTGGCAAATCGGGCATTTGATATGGTGATGTGTTTTATTCCTTTGGTAGATGCAGAACGGGGAAACACGCTGAATGCGTTACGGGAAAAGGATATAAGCGGGGCATTTACCCGATTCCGGTTTCATCCCGCGAGTGGATTGGATGGTTTGGAAAATCGGGGATTATACTTGCTTAATTATAACCGGAACTTTGAGATTATCGTGAAACCGATAATAAAATAAGGAACTCATATACCACTTTACAACGAAATATAAGTAAACTTTTCCCAGATAATACACGTTGTAGTTTCCTGAAATTGGTTTACTCGATTTGGCTTTCAATATTTTAACACTTTTCTTGCAAATAGTTATTTACTGTTACAAGTTTACTTTAAATAAATGCTAATTCCTAGAATTGTTTTACTTTCTTTTTCCACACCCGGGGAATTCCCCGGGTGTGGAAAAAGAAAGTGTTTTTAAAACATGACCCTCGCGAATTTTTTCTTTTTATCGCGATGTGCCTGCTCGGGGACCATCCCTAGCACGGCCAAGTGAGGTCTTTTTTTGTTATAGACTTGAATGATCCTCTCGACGTGTTTCCTGGCGTCATTGATATCCTTCAACGATATATCGTTCAGCCATTCTCTCTTTAAAACCCCGTTAACCCTCTCGGCGATAGCGTTATCATAGGGAGAACCGTCCCGTGTCATGCTGATACTGACGTGATGTAACTTTAATATCCCCGTGTACACGGCAGAACAGTATTGCCCTCCCCTGTCGGAGTGGTGAATCAAGTTCTTGAACGAGTCGTTTTCACCGTTCTCCAGCGCGCGGTACAACGCTTTGACCGGTCCGTCCGAATCCAGGTTCGGGTGAACCTCCCATCCCATGATTTTCCTCGAGTAGGCGTCCGTCACCAGGGAAAGGTAAACGAAGCCTTTACCCGTGGAAAGGTAAGTGATATCGCTCACCCACACTTGATTGGCTCGTTCGATCTTGTAACCTTTCACCAGGTTCGGGTACTGCCTCCGCCAGGCACGAGAATCCGTGGTAATGACGCGATACTTCTTCATTTTCACCATCAGGTTATGACGGTGAAGTAAACGAAAAAGCCAGTCCCTGCCGACTTCCAAACCGTTAGCGTTTAGCATCTTCCATAACTTGAGAACACCCAGGCGGGGCAGGTCACGGCGGATCTCTTCAACGATGGAGAGAACGTAACGCTCGCGTTCCTCCCCCTCGTTACTCGAGCGAAGGCTCTTGTAATAAGCCTGCTTGCTGTAACCAAGCGAGTTGCACAGGTATTCCGTCATCGTTTTGCCCTCCCGCGCTTTTTGCCGTTCACCAATCCCGCTAATAGCATCTCCTCGTAGTTTTTTTTTACATCAACGTGAAGGCGGGTTTTAGCTAATTCCAGCATCAGCTCGTAAGCTTCTACAAGTACCTTTTGTTTCTCTACCTCTTCGCGTAAGCGTTCCAGTTCCTGCCGTTCCTTGTCTGTCATTGATAATAAAGTTTTAGGATTATCTACCGGTAAAGATAAGCGTTTGTAACTTTCTTCAGACAGCACCCGGGATTTATATTTATTCAACCACCCCTGGAACGTGGAAGAACAAACATTATACTTGATTAATACTTCCGAGAAATCAAGTTCCTCGATCAAGCGATCGCGTACTGCCGACAATTTTACCCGTACTGGAAAATGACGACGTTTGATAATTTTTTCTAATTCTGACATTGGTTTACTCTGGTTTACAGTAAACTTTTTTCAGGGTAATACACCGTGGCATATTCGATGTTCTTAGGGATTAAAGACGAATCAAAGACGCATCAAAGACGTTACAAAGACGTTCGTGAACGTCCCTGACACGTTTCCGTGGCGAAATGAATGGGTGCTTGTCTTAGAAATGAATCCCTTATCCATTGGATTACGAATGGTAAATATTCCTTCTTGCATGCAGGAGTTAACATCTAAACAAAACGGGGGCGTTTTTATGGTTATTGGTGACAAGGTGATTTATGTTGATAATTTTGTTCGGAATGTTGTATCTTTGTGCGCTCAAAAGAACGAATAAATATGATTAGGGTTGAGAGAGATAAAGTTACGTTCTACCAATTCTTGGGATTGCGGAGTTTTCCGGGATTAAGTCATTTCGTGTCGGGAAGAGAAGGGGGTGTTAGTGTCGGTGGGCAAGCCGCGTTGAATCTGGGATTCATGGATGAAGACCGAGATGATCGGGTATTGACTAACCGGATGTTGTTGGCAGAGGCTGTTGGCTGTAGTGTGGATAATTTTACTTTTGGAGAACAAAAACACACCACTCACGTAGAAGTCGTGACCCGGGCACAGCGCGGTCGGGGAGGACGGGAAAAAGCAACCCGCTTGCCCTCGACGGATGCTTTGATTACCAGGGAAACAGGTGTTTGCCTGATGGTGCTTGCGGCCGATTGTGTTCCTGTTTTGATGTACGATTCCCGAATGCGGGTGATTGCTGCCGTTCATGCCGGATGGCGAGGTACGGTGGGAAGAATTGCCGCGCAGACCGTGGAACGGATGCGGGATGAGTTCGGATGCGATACTCGGGATGTGATTGTCGGAATTGGCCCCTCTATCGGTCCCTGTTGTTTCGAGGTCGGGGAAGAAGTCGTTGAGGCGGCACGCGAAGGCTTGGGGAATTTGGAGGGCTTGGTGGAAACGGGAAAACAACCCGGGAAGTACCAGTTGAATCTCTGGGAGGCGAACCGTCGTCAATTACGGCAAGTGGGAGTGGAAGACGCTCGTATTGAAGTGGCGGGTATTTGGACTGTTTGTCATCATGATCATTTTTATTCCTATCGAGGGGACCGGGGTAACACGGGACGATTCGGGGCGGGAATCATGTTAAATATATAGAGGGAATGTTAGGAGGAATTTTTATTATTATGGCTTTTTATTTACTGGGAGAATGTTGTGCCTGGTTGATAAATGGTTTTGTACCGGGGAGCGTGTTGGGAATGATGTTTTTGTTCTTGGCATTATCCATGCGTTGGGTTAAGCCGGAGAGAGTGCGTCCGGTGGCTCGTTTTCTTTGTGATAACATGGCGTTTTTCTTTCTTCCGGCGGGAGTGGGGATTATCACGTCCATGGATGTGTTGTCTCGTTATTGGGATGTCGTGTTGGTTGTAGGGACGGTAACCACGTTGCTGGTATTGATTGTGGTGGCGGTTTTGCAACAATGGCAGGAGGATCATCGGGCACATGGTAGAACGAATTAATTTGTAGAAAGATGCAGTCGATAGTTTCGTCAGAGATATTTATAATAACATTAGTGGCCGGAGTTTACTTGGCAGCACTCTGGTTGTATCGGAAAACGAGATTGGCGTTATTACATCCCTTGTTGGTATCCATCCCGGCCCTGGTGGCGGTGATGAGCGTGATGGGGATTCCGTATGAATCTTTCCAGCAAGGGAGTCGGATGATTAATTTCCTGTTGGGCCCTTCTGTCGTGGCCTTGGGGTATGTGTTGTGGGAACAGGTGGAATACATGAAGAGCAATGCGGTGTCGATCATGACTTCCATTTTTGTGGGGAGTTTGGTGGGAATCGTAAGCGTGATTTGTATTGCTCGCTGGATGGGGGCAGACCACGTGTTGATAGCGACATTGGAGCCAAAGTCCGTGACGACTCCGATAGCAATGGGGGTAGCCGAGAAGGCGGGTGGTATTCCTGCCATTGCAGCGGTAATAGTTATCGTGGTGGGGATATTCGGGGGAATCGTGGGGCCTTTCGTGTTAAACAAATTGAATATCGATAGTAAGATAGCCCGAGGGTTATCCCTTGGTGCCGCGGCTCACGGGTTGGGTACGGCCAGGGCTATGGAACTGGGTGCGTTGGAAGGGGCCATTAGTGGTTTGGCGATTGGTTTGATGGGGGTGATGACTGCGATACTGGTGCCTGTTGTCGAATGGGTTATGTCATTATTTTAATGTATGTTGCAGAATTTTACAGCTATCGATTTCGAAACGGCTAACCGTTACCCGACAAGTGCTTGCTCGATCGGGATTGTTGTCGTACAGGACGGTGAGATCACGGAAGAGTTCTCGCACCTGATTAAGCCGGAGCCATTCTATTTTAACAAAAAGTTTATCGAGATTCACGGGATTACTCCCACGATGGTGGAAGATGCACCTTCCTTTTATGATTTGTGGAGCGTGATCGGGCGTTATTTTGATGCAGAAGCGTTGGTCGCGCATAACGCGGGGTTTGATATAAGTGTTTTGAAGGCTTGTCTGGAACGGGCGGATTTGTACGTTCGTTTGCCTGAATCTTTTTGTACCTACCGATTGTCCCGGAAGTTGGTGAAAGGTTTACCCAATTATAAATTGAATACGTTGTGTGATCATTTCGGGATAGCGTTAAATCATCATGAGGCATTAAGTGATGCTCGGGGGGCGGCGAAAATTATGATCGAATTGTCAAAGTTGAGTCTTTTTTCATGAGTTTTTCCCTCGTTGATGGCGAGGGAAAAACTTATAATTTACGGATGATTTCTTTGAATATAGCTCCCATACGAGGTTGTGCATGATTACCCACATCTTGTACCTCCGTGTGATTTGTTTTTATGAGTTCCTCGCTGGCCGTGCTGTTCGTGATAACAGACATGCCAAAGCATTCCATATCCATGTGGCGAGCCACGATAACTTCCGGTACGGTAGACATTCCCACGGCATCCCCGCCAATGACCCGAATCCAGTTATATTCTGCCGGGGTCTCGAAGGACGGCCCCTGTAGTCCGGCGTACACACCTTTTTGCAAGGGAATATTTAATTTCTTTCCGGCTTCCTCTGCCAATTGAATTAAACGTTTGCTATATGCCTCGGCCATTCCGGGGAAGCGGGGACCGAGTTCGTCGATATTTTTACCCCGTAGCGGGTGTTCCGGGAATAGGTTGATATGATCCCGAATAATCATCAGGTCTCCAACCAGGTAATTCGTGTTCACGCCTCCGGCCGCGTTGGAAACGAAAAGCGTTTTTACCCCAAGGGCGTGCATCACTCTCACGGGAAAGGTTACTTCTTTCATGGAATATCCCTCGTAATAGTGGAAACGTCCCTGCATGGCAATGACCTTTTTACCTCCGAAGGAACCGATAAGCAATTCACCCCGGTGTCCTTGTACCGTGGAAACGGGGAAATTGGGAATTGCCATATACGGAATGGCGTGTTCGATCTCTATTGATTTCCCTAATTCTCCCAGCCCTGTTCCTAGGATAATACCGATGGTATGCTCTCCTTTCACGAAGGGGGCCAAGTATTTGCTACTTTCTCGTATCTTGTCTGACATAGTCGTATATATTTTTTATGAGTTGGTCTCTTGGGGTTAGGAACTCCGGTTCGATCGGGATGTAGAAAATTTGTTGCCTGATCTCTTCCGGTATATCGCATAACGTGAGGCGAACGGCATCCTTTTCCGTGGTGAAAATACACTTGTCCGGGGTGCTGATCTTTTCGTATTCCTGGAGAATACGTTTTATATCTGTATCGCTGTAATTGTGATGGTCGGGAAAAGCGATGTGATCAATCTGGTTAGTCATCTGTTTTAGATGTTCCAGGTAGGGAGCCGGCTGGGCAATCCCGGTGACACAGAGTATGGCCGTTTTCGGGGTTATCGTTTGATGACTATTCCCGTCGAGCGAACGTATTTCTCCGTATTTCATGGAGGAGAACAAAAGCTGTTGATAGGCTTTTAAATTCAAGTGTTTCAGAATAATCCGTTTCTCTATGGGCGAAATGTTCGTGGGGCATTTGGTCACGATGATATAATTTGCCCTTTCCTTGGCATGAATACTTTCCCGAAGACGTCCCAAGGGCAGTAAATGATCCTCGTATATGGGGCGGTTGTAATCGATTAGCATGATGTTTATATCCGCTTTCACGTAGCGATGTTGAAAACCATCATCCAAGATGATTACTTCCGGTTTTTCCGGAAGTTGCATGAGCTTTTTGATTCCACGTACTCGATCCGCGTCTACAGCTACGATGATTTCTGGAAATTTATTTTTTATCTGCATGGGTTCATCCCCGATCTCGTTTGCCGTGGAGGTTTCCGTTGCCAGCACGAAACCGGAAGTTTTCCGTTTATACCCTCGGCTGAGGCAGGCTACACGGTAATCATTTTTCAACTCGTTGATCAGGGATTCCGTGTGAGGGGTTTTCCCCGTTCCACCCACGGTGATATTTCCCACACAAATAATAGGAATGTCAAATTCATGGATCTTTAGTATACCCAAGTTGAACAAACGGTTCCGAATGCTGACCCCAATGCCGTACAGTACGCTTAAAGGCCATAGAATGAGATTTTTCAACACAATATTTCGCTTTAATTAAACGTGAGATCGTAAGGTATTCTGGCTACCATCCCTTTTATTTTTAACCACTCTTTCTGTTCCCGATAAGTATCATAGAAATCACCCAGTTCTGATTTTAATATGCTGGTCCTGATGCTTTGCGAGAAATTTAGCAGAATATCTTTGAAAGGACTGCGTTCTACCGGTAGTTCGATGAGCTGATAGTAGTCCAGGCCTGCTTTGTTTGCCGCGATGGCAATGGCATCTTCCAGTCCGCCTAACACGTCAACCAATCCGAGTTCCAGAGCGTCCTCTCCTGTCCATACCCGTCCTTGTGCGATTTCGTTTACCGCCTCTTTACTCATGTGGCGTCCCTGGCTTACCCGATCAAGGAAGGTGTCGTATCCCCGGTTGATGTAAGTCTGCATCACGTTGCGTTCGTACTCCGTCAAAGGACGATCACTGATTGGGATAGGTAACGGGTATCCGCCGCCGAAATCACTGTGCTCGTTGGTTTTCACCACGTCAGAAGAGATGCCAAGTTTATCTTTGATTAGCTCTTCTCCACTAAATAGCAGTCCGAATATTCCGATGGATCCCGTAAGGGTTGTCGGGTCGGCCACGATGGTATCTGCTGCACAAGAAATGTAGTATCCACCGGATGCGGCCACGTTACCCATGGAGGCAATGAACGGCTTCGTCTGTGCGGCGAGTTGCACCTCTTTCCAGATAATATCGGAAGTCAGTGCGCTACCCCCCGGGGAGTTTACACGCAACACGATCGCTTTGATATTTTTGTCTTCACGTGCTTTTCGGATGGTTGTGGCCAGTTCCGGTCCGATACTTTCCGGTCCCTGTTGGAATTCAATGTTTCCTTGAGCGTAAATTACGGCGATTTTCTCAGCGGCAAAATTTACGGTTGGGAAAGTGACTTTCGTGTAATCCTCGAAACTTGTTAAGGATAGTTTTTCGTTCTCTGTCAACCCACATGCCTCACGTAGTTTGTCAAGCATGGCATATTCGTAAAGGGCTCCGTCAAAAAATCCTTCTTTCACAAATTCTTCTACCGGGTAGATTTTGAAATCATCGGTGATTTGATTGATTTTTTCTACCGGGATATTTCTGCTGGCGGAAATACCTTTCACGATGTTACCCCAAAGAGAACCTAAATAAGTCTGCACCTGTTCCCGGTTGGCCTCACTCATGTGTGTTTCAATGTAGGGTTCCACGGCTGCTTTGAATTTGCCGACACGAATGACCTCCGGTTGTACACCGATTTTTTTCAAAAGGTCTTTATAGAAGGATATATTTGCGCTCATTCCGGTTAACAGTAACGGGGTTTCGGGGTTAACGAAAACGCTGTCAGCAACTGTAGCCAAATAATAGCTTTTCTGAGAATATCCCAAGTTGGTATAACTGTAAATGAATTTGCCGCTTTGCTTGAATCTCAATAAGGCATTACGGATCTCGTCGATCGTGGCAAGAGCCCCGAAGTTAGAGTTGATTTCGGTCAGGTCCAAGTAAATCCCCCTGATGCGGGAATCCTTGCTGGCATTGTCAATGTATTCAAGTATTTTATTTAGCCCGATTTGTTTTTCGGAACTCATGGTCGTCAAGTTAAAATTTTGTAATGGGTTCTCCGATGCTCTATCCGGGATTGCTGTCTTCAGCGATAGTTTCAGTATCGTGTTGTCCTTGATTTCGATTGATGGACTGGAGAAACTAGCTATGGCCCCGACGAGTCCGATGAACACGAAAAACAGGATAACGTGTACGATAATAATACCAACAATGGTTGCTAACAAGTATTTCAGAAAGCTTTTCATATGTGTTGTTTTAAATTATTAATATTCCCGGGTAAAATTTCGATATACAAAATATGAATTATATTGTAAATCTTGTTTACAAATGTATGGATATAATTTCGGTCATACAAAATTTTATTTGATTTTGTAGATTTACGACGTTACAAACTTTACAAACTTATTTTGTTGACATTTGTTTTTTTAATAGTTTTACGTGCAGAATCCGGTTGCGTTTCGAGAGGAGAATAAACTTTGCGTTTCGTGACTAAAAATGTTTGTAGCGAAAACTGTAACTCTTTAATTATACGACATGAGCAAATTTGAAGTTATTGGTGGGAGACGATTGAAAGGTGAATTGATTCCCCAGGGAGCAAAGAATGAAGCATTACAGGTGATCTGTGCTTGTTTGCTGACGAGGGAAGAGGTGATTATCTGTAATATCCCGGAGATATTGGATGTAATGAAATTGATTGATCTGCTTCGGGGAATGGGAGTGAAGGTGGAGAGACTTCAAAAAGGAGAGTTTTCTTTCCGGGCGAACGAGATCAATTTTGATTACCTGGAAACAGAGGATTTTTACAGTAAAGCGGCTAGTTTGCGCGGATCGATCATGATTTTAGGCCCGTTGTTAGCCATGCACGGTTGCGGTTTGGTGCCCAAACCGGGAGGGGATAAAATCGGACGGCGTCGGTTGGATACCCATTTCCTCGGTTTCGAGAAATTGGGAGCCACGTTCGAGTATGATGCTATTTCAGGATGTTACAAGGCTTCTGCCCAGAAATTGCGGGGGACTTACATGTTACTCGATGAGGCATCCGTGACCGGAACGGCGAATATCATCATGGCAGCCGTGTTGGCAGAAGGGGTAACCACGATCTATAATGCCGCTTGTGAGCCTTACGTGCAACAATTGTGCCGGATGTTGAATGCCATGGGGGCCCGAATTTCGGGAATTGCCTCCAATTTGTTGACGATTGAGGGGGTTGAAAGTCTTGGCGGTTGCCAGCATCGTTGTCTGCCCGACATGATCGAGGTAGGCAGTTATATCGGACTTGCTGCATTGACTCGCTCGGAGATCACGATCAAAAATGTCGCTATTCCCCAGTTAGGTATTATTCCGGATGCATTCCGCAAGTTGGGGATCCGGATTGAGGAGCGTGGAGATGATTTGTATATTCCTCGCCAGGAGCACTACATGATAGAGGATTTTATTGACGGTTCCATCCTGACGGTTGCCGATGCTCCGTGGCCGGGCTTGACTCCTGACTTGTTGAGTGTATTCCTTGTTGTGGCAACTCAAGCGAAAGGGAGCGTGCTCATTCACCAGAAAATGTTCGAGAGCCGCTTGTTCTTCGTGGATAAATTAATTGATATGGGAGCGAAGATTATTCTTTGTGATCCGCATCGGGCCACGGTTATCGGGCAAAATCATGAATCCCAGTTACGAGCCACCAAGATGACTTCTCCGGATATACGTGCCGGAATCGCCTTGTTGATTGCAGCGTTGTCAGCCCAGGGGACAAGTGTCATTGATAACATCGACCAAATTGACCGCGGTTACGAGCATATTGATGAAAAATTGAATGCCATCGGTGCGGAGATCAGACGGATTGATTGAGGAATGATTTTTTCTATGATCTCTGCTTTTAGCGTGTCCGTGCATTCAGAGAGAAGAGTGGTCATGTTTTTGTGAATGACCGGATGAATGAAATCCGGCATGATTTCGTTTAAAGGTGCGAGTACAAAATTTCGTTGTGCAAGTCTGGGATGAGGAACCGTCAGACGAGGAGTATTGATGACCCGGGAATCACAGAATAGAATATCTATATCCATGGTTCGGGAGCAGAATTGCGTGCCGGTACGAACCCGTCCCAGTTTTTGTTCCGTGGCTTGACATTTATCCAACACCTCTTCCGGGAGTAAATCGGTTTCGTAAGTAACAATTTGATTGTAAAAAGAGTCAGATGATTCGAATCCCCACGGGGCGGTTTCGTAAAGGGAAGAACAATGTTGGATCTTCCCTATGCTTGACATTTCCGTTATCGCTTCACGGATCAAGGCTTTTCGATCTCCTTGATTTCCCCCGAAGATTAAAGTGACAAACATCCGAAGTAATTTTAGGTTTAATGATTTTAGATTGAAAAAGCATTCAATTTAAAATCTACGATTAGTTGTGTTTTTTGTAAAATTGCTTCTTGTTGTTTTTCTGTTGCTTGTTGTTATTCATGGGTTTATTGTTTTTCTTTTGCAACAAGTC
>ERZ773146.1478-NODE-1478-length-16945-cov-4.773298_pt1 | contig 16945 bp, 22 predicted proteins | sample MGYA00580847_ERZ773146 | MGnify/ENA primary metagenome ERZ773146 (study PRJEB29015, sample SAMEA2737830) | human gut metagenome | biome: human gut; feature: human-associated habitat; material: faeces | place: China | collected 2012 ...
CGGCGGCAGGCATGAAAAAAGCCCCTCACGAGGAGGGGCTGGGAGGCATCTTCAGATGGATTTTTCAGGCGCTTTTATTTTGGGGGGAGTTCTCCTGGCTATTTGTGGAGCAATCTTTCTCTGCCGCGGAAAGCCTGAGGAAGAGATCCTCGAAGAACTCAAGATAATCTTCCCTCTCCCTGAGTTTACCAAGCAGCGGCTCAGGCATATCCACACCTGTCTTATGGAGGAAATGGAGAGAAACAAGAAGCTCCCACTCTCTCCGCCAGCGTTCAAGGGCCGACTTCCCAGAAAACGCAATCTCTCCATATCGAAGAAGAGTATACGTTCCGTATATAAAATGAATCAGGGCAATGACAATAAGGAGACTGCCAAGCCAGTCTAAACAGTCTATTGTCCATGACTTTGTAAAATACTTGCTTCCAAAATCTGAATAGGCAAGAGATTTTAACGAGATGCACACAAGACCAAAGACAAGAAGGAAGGCTATTTTTGCAAATGACATTCCTTCTTCAACTCGATTGAGCAGTCTGTTGTCTATTTTCATCTCTTGCCTTGCTTGAAGATCCGGCACGGCTACTTCCCCCGCACGTCGCTCCAGGCCCAGATGACGCGGCCCACGATGGCATTGCTGATCTCGCCGCCATAGTCCTCGCGCAGGCTGTAGAGCAGGGGCGGGTTGGTGGCGGCGTTGTCGCTGTAGAACTGGATGGAAAAGTCCCGGCTGCCGGGCGTGGGCTGGACGCTGACGCGCTTGACCATGCCCGCGCCTTCAGGATCGCGCACCAGCATGATGTGCCCGGCGTGGCTGACGTCGATGTCGTCCCTGTCCACCAGCACGATGTCACCGGGGGAAAGCAGGGGCAGCATGGAAGTGGAGGTCTTCCCGATCTCCACGGCGATCAGGTTACGGCGGCCCATGATGGCCGGGATGTGCTTGTAGACGAGGAACCAGCTTTGCACCTCATCCTGCGGCAGGTAGCCGGGCCCGGCGCCCACCTCGCCCACCAGGGGCGCGGCCAGATAGTCCTCGGCCACGGGCGGGGCCACATGCTCGCCGGCGGGCATGATCCTGGCATTCACCCAGCACACGTCTCGGGCAGCCTCTCCTGCTGCTTGGCTATTGAAATTGAGTTCAACGCCGAGCTTGTCGAGGAACAGGAAGAACTTTTCGATGTTCTTCATATCCTCTGCCGTTGAGTATTTTTTTGCCTGAGAAGCAGCAATCCCAGCAAACTTTGCGAGTTCTGCCTGGTTCTTGAATCTGGCATTCTCTCCAGCCGTAAGCCCCTTGGCGAAAGTCAAATACTTCTCGAAATTCTTCATAAGTGCAGTTTGCCATATGGCATATTTTTAGCCAAATTACTATTTAGCTATTTTTTTGTTGCAAAATTTAGCTATCTAGCAAATAATGCCCACATGAATATGCAGCAAGATATCCGAAAGATGTTGGCAGAGACGGGCCTTACGCAGGCCGAATTTGCAAAGATTGCTGGCGTTCATCCTGTCGCATTCTCGAAATTCATGAATCGCGAAGGGTGTTCCATTGCAGAGAGGCTCGTCCCGTTTGTGTATGGAGATAAACGCCCTAACAGAAACTCTTCTGGCGCCCATGACCAGCCCCGCGACTGAGCAGTTCTCCGTCAGGATGCCCCGCGCCCTGCGGCGGCGGATGTTGGACGTTATCGCTGCCACCGGTACCGAGATCACGTCCAGTGGTCTGGTGGTGCGGGCCATGGAAACCTATCTGGCCATCCTGGAGCGGAACCCTTCCATGCTTGAAGGCTACGACAAACGGCTGGACAGGTCAGTCACGAAGAAAAGCCGCCTGTGATGCAGGCGGAAAAGGTGGGATACATGGAAGCAATACGGGATACGGACATGTTTCTGGCGGCCCATGCCCGCCAGCTCCAGCACTGCCCCCGGATGCACCTGACGGCTCTCCGCCTGCCGTGCGGTGAGCGTGAGGAGTGCGTGGCTGGGAGCCGGTGCCCGGTCATCGCGGGAGGGGAGTCTGCTCTGCCCAAGCCGGAGAATGCGCCTTCCCACGGGGCTGCCGTGCTGCGCAAGGCGGTTGTGGACAGCGGGCTGACGCTCAAGGCGTTTTGCAAGCGGCACGTGATCTGCGAGAACACCATGGGCCAGCACATGCGCGGAGACATGCGGATCAGCCCTTACATGCTGCGCCAGTACGAGCGCAAGCTGGGCATCCCCCGCAAGGAACTGGAAGACGCCACGGCCCTGAGTGCGCGGGGCATCCACCGCACACCCAGAAAACGGTGCTGGTGACGTGTGACCCCGCTCCAGATCGTCCGTGCCTTCTGGCCCAGCGTTGAGCTGCGCATCGACTACGACAGCAGTCCGGGATGGGAGGGGAAGCTCGTCATCCGTGACCCGGCCTGCCGCCGGGATGTGGCCGCATGGATACGGGAGCACGAGCGGGAGATCATGGACGAGATGCGGGGCGATGGGCCGAAGGCGGGAAGGAACGCCGGGCGCAGGAAATAGAAAAGCCCCTCTGTCCATCTAGAGGGGCCAAAACGGAGAAGAGGTTCTTTAAAACCTGAGGATTGAAGTCATTATGCACGAGACCATGGCAGAACGCAAGGATTTTCAGTTGGAAAAGGCGGAATTGAGGCTGTCGAAGCGAGCCTACAGGGCCGCGGTAGACGATGCACACAAGGCCATCATGGCTGTCAGGGACGCACGGGAGCGTGTGCGCCGGGCGGAAAGCAGGATGAAGGAGATGGGACTGAATGGCTGAATATCGCACCATACGCATGGCCTTCTGGAACGACCCGTTCGTGGAAGAGCTGGAGGCTGGAGAAAAGCTCCTTTACCTGTACCTGTTCACCTGCCCGCACACCAACAACCTTGGCATCCTTGAAGTCTCGCGCCGCAAGATCGCCTTTGAGACGGGGCTGGATGTGGAAACGGTCAACGCAGGTCTCCAGAAGCTGGAGAAGGCGGGCAAGATCGTGACGGATGCGACCTTCATCCTGCTGACACGGTTCATCCGTCATCAGACGACGACCTCTCCCAAGATCGCACAGGCCTTGAAGGGTATGCTTGCCGGCGTTTCTTCCGCGAAACTTCGCCATGCCCTATATTCAGGGTATCCCAGCATATTCGGCGGGTTATCCCAAAACGGATACCATACGGATACCATATCCATAGGGTATCAAGACCACACCGATACCATATCCATACCCTATCGTGACCATATCGATACCGTAGGCATACCCCCCGCTGAAGAGGAAGAGGAAAGGGAAGAGGAAGATAATAGCACTCTCACTACGTTCGAGTGCTTGTCAGAAAGCGTCCCGCTTCCTGCCGCCCCCGCCAGCGAGCCCGACGAGAAGAATCCCCGTATCGACCTTGACCGGCCAGACCCGCACACCAGGCCCGGAGAGATCCCGTGCCCTCACAAGCGCATCATCGAGGCCTACGAGGCCATCCTGCCGGAGCTCCCCAAGGTCAGGGTGTGGCGGGCACAGCAGGCAGCAGACCTGCGGGCCCGCTGGAGGGAAAAGCTGCGCGAAGGGAAATTCTCCGACGAGGAAAGCGGGGTGGACTACTTCCGGCGCTTCTTCGGCTACGTCAGGCGTTCCGAGTTCCTGATGGGCAGGCGCTCCGGGCGTGACGGCAGGACGTTCCGCAACTGCCTGGCGTGGATGGTCAAGGCGAAGAACTTCGACGGCATCGTTGACGGCAAGTATCACGACCAGGAGGCAGCGTAATGGCCGGGGAACGCACCTTCGAGCTTCGGGCCCAGACGGAACAGGACTTCGTGGCCGCCGCCACGGCCGCCGTGATCTGGGGCACCATGGACGCCACTGATCTGGCAGCCATCTGTCCGCCGGACATGCTGGCTGAAGGCTCTGTCTGGGCGGCCATCTACCGCGGCATGTGCGACATGGCCGCGGCCGGGAAGAAAGTATCCCTGCCGGGTCTGTACGAGCACCTGACGTTGGCGGTGCAGGCCAAGCTGCCCGGCTATGTGCCGGTGATCCCCGCTGATCTGGAGGCGCACAGCAACTCGATATTCGGCAACAACGACGAGGCCGTGGCCGTGCTGGCGGGCAATGTGTGCCGGGAGGGGATGAAGCGGATTGCGGAAGGCAGGCTGATGGCGCTGGTGACCGATTGCCAGCGATACGGCAATGACCCGGCGGAGATCGCCGCAGGGCTGTCGGCTCTGGCGGCCGGGATGGAAGGCGTCCGCCTTGAGGAGACCACGCTTGCCGGGGCCCTGGATCGCATGATGGCCGTGTTGGACAAGGGAGAGGCCGCGGCCCCCCTGCCGACACCGTGGCCCGCGCTGAACCGCGTCCTCAAGGGCGGCCTGGTGCCCGGTGAGCTGGCCGTGCTGGCTGCCCGCCCCGGTCTGGGGAAAACGGCCCTGGCCGGCTGCATGGCCGTGGAGACGGCCCGAGCCGGCGTGCCGGTGCTGTTCATTTCCCGCGAGGTCAAAGAGTACACGCTGCTGTCCCGCATCATGGCCCGTGAGGCCCGGGTGGATTCCCGCATCTTCCGTCAGGGTATCGGCAATGCCCAGGGCGTGCGCGAAAAGCTGCTGCGCTGCAAGGCGGAGCTTTCCGGCCTGCCGCTGCGGATCGTGGAAAAAAGCGTGGCGCCCATGTGCCCCCGCGAAGTGCGCCGTATGGCAAAGAGCCTGAAGGGCTGCGGGCTGGTCATCGTGGACTATCTCCAGCTCCTTTGCCCTGACCAGAAAAACACCAGCCGTGAGCGCGAAGTGGCGGAGATGTCCCGCAGCATGAAACAGCTCGCCCTGGACTGTGACTGCCCCGTGCTGTTGCTCTCCCAGCTCAATCGGCGCGTGGAAGAAGGCGACAGGGAGCCGCGGCTCTCCGACCTGCGTGAATCCGGCGCCATCGAACAGGATGCCGACATCGTGATGTTCCTGCACACCACGCAGGCGAACCAGAAGATGTCGAAGTCCCCGGTCAAGGCCATCGTGGCCAAGGGCCGCAGCTCCGGCACCGGTGTGGCCCACCTTGTTTTCGACAAGCCCTTTGCGGACTTCGTGGAAGACCAGAACGCCGGGGCATGGGCGGCGAAGTTTGAACGGCAAGAAAGTGGGCTGTAGCTACTGCGGCCAGTGTGCGGACGAGGCCATAGGCGGCCCGCTGGCCTGTATCGTTTGCGAGAGGGAGGGGAGATATGCCCGGGAAAGGATTCTGGCTGGCCGCAGTGCTGGCGGTGTGCTGGGGAGTGGGGAGCCTGTTGCGGCAGATGTCCTGATTTTTGGCACGGGGCAGGACAGAATGCAGTGGAAAGACGACGAAACGCTGAAATGCGGGCCGTCATATGGGATGGAAGAAAAACGCGGCCCAGAACCAAAATTTACGAGGTGAACATGCGCAGAGCTGCGAAAGTGGACGACAATCAGGCGGAGATCGTGGCCGCCCTGCGCCGGGCCGGCTGCTCGGTATGCAGCCTGGCCGGTGTGGGCAACGGCTGCCCTGATCTGGCTGTGGGGCTGCGTGGCCGGACATACATGCTGGAGATCAAGGACGGGCGGAAGTCACCGTCCAAACAGCGCCTCACACCCGATGAGCAGGCATGGCATGACGCATGGCGCGGCCACGCGGCCGTGGTTCGCTCGGTGGACGAGGCCCTGGATGCCGTGGGCCTGCGCCCCGTGGCCATGCTCCACGTCTATGGGAGGGATGATTGATGGCCCGGCCAAAGATGTTCAAGCGATGCCCAGAGTGCGGGGCGGAGGGCTCTCTGAGGATCATCAGCACCACGCAGCAGGGGCATTGCCGCAATCGCTGGTGTGAATGCGCGGTATGCGGGGCCCATATCCGCTGGGTATCAGCAGGGGAGCATGGCCGCTGGGTGCGAATCCGCGAAATAAACCGGCCAGAAACCCCGCCCCATCCTTGCCTTTGACCCCGAGACCCATGCTACGCTTCCGGCAAAACCCGGAGGCGTAGCCGTGATCCACACATCCGAGATCAGCACATTTTTGACCCGCCACGAGAGCAACTCCCTGCGCGGATATGTGCCGTGCAAGCACCGCAACTTCCATGCAGGAATGGATCGCGGGGAGTGCGGCCCCGTCATCGGCCAGAGCGGCGTCACCATCGGCGCCGGGCTCGACCTGGGCCAGCAGCGTGACAGTGACCTCAAACGCATGGGTATCCCGGCCCACCTCCTGCCCGTATTGCGCCCCTACCTCGGGAAGCGGAAGGAAGCCGCCATCAGCCAGCTTATGGCGCGCCCGCTCATGCTTTCGGTCGCCGAATGCGAGGCGCTGAACGCCGCTGTGCATGGCGACTATATCCGTCGTGTCGCCGGGCTCTATGACGTAGCCACGCATCACCTCCCGTTCGCTGATCTGCCCTGGCAGGCCCAGGCCGTCATCACATCGCTTTATTACCAGCTGGGCAGTCCCTCGAAATACCCCGTCACCTGGGGGCACCTTTGCCACGGAGACTGGGGGGCTGCCGCTCACGAACTGCGCACGGGTTTCCGGGATTACGCCTACCGCCGTCAGGATGAAGCGGCAACGCTGGAGAAACTGTTGTGACACCTGTCATCGCTGCGAGCCTGACAGCGATCCTCGGACGCCTGCTGGACAACCTTACCGGCGATGACCGCCGGGAGGCAGAGCAGGCCATGGAGCTGCTCAAGATGGCGCAATCCCAGGCTGACGGGCAGATGCAGGTCAACAGGGAAGAGGCGCGCCATCTCTCCCTGTTCGTGGCCGGATGGCGTCCGGCTGTGGGCTGGGTGTGCGTGTTGGGGCTTGCCTATGAGTTTTTGCTCCGTCCCCTCGGTATCTGGGCAATGGCTGTCTGGGCTCCGGGCGGCCCTTTGCCTCCCTCTCTCGGGGATGTCCTGACGGAACTTGTCTGCGGCATGCTCGGCATCGGTGCTCTGCGCAGCTTTGACAAATCGAGGGGGCGCTGATGGAGACGACCCTCAACCACGAGGCCCGTCTGGCCCGCATCGAAGCGCTTCTTGAGGCACTGAATCAACGAATGGACGATGCGATCCTGACGCAGCTCCGCGACCACGGGAAGCGCATTGCGATCCTGGAGCGTCGGCAGGCATGGCAAATTGGCTGGATGGCCGGTGCCGGTGCCGTTGGTGCGGCATTGGGAAAGTTCTTTTTGTAGAGAGCCACGCGGCGGCACGCCCCCCGGCCGCCGATCGCCCGCACGCAGCGGGGTAACGGGAAAACGGTCGCCTTTTTGAATGGGCCACGCAATCGACGCCGGAGCGTGGTCGCCCCTAGCGGGGAGCCGGGCGGAGCAGCAGGGCAGGGCCGACGTATCGCGTGGCGTACTGTGGGATTTTTCGGGGGGAGAAATGCGTCCAGCGTGTGACCATGTGAGCTGCTGCCCCACAGGCTGCCCGTACCTGGGCCGGAATGGCTGCCGGGTGGCCTGCGGAAATGAGGAAATCGAATGCCCGGTGATGACCGGAAAAATCAAGGCTGAGGAGGCTGACCGTGCCCAAGCTGACGGATAGGCGGAAAGAGTTCGTCAGGCAGTACCTGGTGGACCTGAATGCAACCAAAGCCGCTATCCGTGCAGGCTACAGTGAGCGGACGGCCTATTCCGTTGGTCAGCGGTTGTTGAAAAATGTTGAAATCCAGCGGGCTGTGGCTGCGGCGCAGGCCCAACGTGCCCGGCGCGTCGAGGTGACGCAGGACTATGTCCTCTCGAACCTTGTGGAGGTCGTGGAGCGCACCATGCAGCGTGCGCCGGTCCTGGACCGCAAGGGCGAGCAGGTCACGGATGAAGAGGGCCGGGCCGTGTGGACGTTCGACGCCAAAAACGCCAACCGCGCGCTGGAACTGCTGGGCAAGCATCTGGGCATCTTCACGGACAAAATGCAAACCGAGGTCTCCGGCGGCCTCAGCATCACATGGGAGAAATAGCCATGCGTATCACTATCCCCTACAAGCCCCGCGACCTCTCCGTGCATGAGCGGCTGGAGGCTGCGCGGTTTTCGGTCGTGGCAGCCCACCGCCGCTACGGCAAGACAGTGCTGGCCGTCAACCACACCATCAAGGGAGCCCTGACCTGCAAGAAGCCCCGCGGCTCTTTCGCCTATGTGGCGCCATTCCGCAACCAGGCCAAGGCTGTGGCCTGGGACTATCTGAAATACTACACGTCGACCATCCCCGGCCGTACGGTCAACGAATCTGAATTGTCCATCATGCTGCCCAACGGGGCCCGTATCCGTATCTACGGCGCCGACAACCCGGACTCCCTGCGCGGCCTGTATTTCGACGGGGTGGTGCTGGACGAAGTGGCCGACATGAAGCCCGAGGTCTGGGGCGAGATCATCCAGCCGGCTTTGGCAGACCGTGAAGGCTGGGCGCTGTTTATCGGCACCCCGCACGGCATCAACCTTTTCAGTGAACTGTACTACCGCGCCCTTGAGCGGCAGCAAAAAGGCGACCCGCTGTGGTGTGCCATGTCATTCCCGGTCACGGGCACCACCAGCCTGCCGCCTGCTGAAGTGGAACGTCTGCGAGCCGAGCTTTCGGAGAACGCCTGGCGGCAGGAGATGCTCTGTGACTTCACGGCCAGCTCCGACGACATCCTCATCCCGTTGCCCGACGTTCTGGAGGCCGAGGCCCGGCAGCTGGCGTGGGACGATGTGGGCGGCATGCCCGTCATCCTGGGCGTGGACGTGGCCCGCTTCGGGGCCGACAGCAGCGTCATCGTCAGACGGCAGGGGCTCAAGGCCGACGGGCCGGTGGTCATGCGCGGGCTGGACAACATGCAGCTGGCCGACAGGGTGGCCGCCGCCATCATGGAGCACCGCCCCCACGCCGTGTTCATCGACGCCGGGCAGGGGCAGGGCGTCATCGACCGCCTGCGCCAGCTGGGCCACGATGTCATTGAGGTGCCTTTCGGCGGCAAGCCGTTGCAGGAAGGTCGCTTTGCCAACCGGCGTTCCGAGATGTGGTACGGCCTGCGCCAGTGGCTCAAGTCCGGCGGCAAGCTGCCGGATGAAGGGGACGACGTGCCCCGCCTGCGGGCGGAGCTCTCGGCCCCCCTGTACTGGTACGACGCCGCGGGCCGCATGGTGCTGGAGCCCAAGGACAAGATCAAGGAGCGCCTGGGGGCTTCGCCGGACATCGCCGACGCCCTGGCCCTGACCTTTGCCGCGCCCGTGGCCCTGCCGGAGCCTGGGCAGGAGATGTTCCTGCCGGAGCAGACGCGTGATGCCCACGGCTTTTTGTTCAGCTGGGATGGAGGAGAGGCCAATGCTCGTCTCTGGTAGTCAGCATGCCTACCGCTTCATCCAGGCGGATACACCGGAGCTGCGGCGTCTGCCCTGGGCCCGGTTGCAAGACGAGGGGCTGGCCCATGCCGTGCTGTGGAACCGGGCCGAACCCACGGTGCTGGACTGGCTGGACACGGTCTCACCGCGCACCACCCTGACGGGCCTTGCCTTCGATGATGCCCGGGACGGAAGGCTGGCAGGGGCCCTGTGGGTGGTTCCCGCCGGCCTGAGCGGTACGGTGCATTTCGTCATCTTCCGGGATTGGCAGCATGACAGCATCCGCCTGGGGCGCGAGGCTGTGGCCTGGATATTCCGTACCTGGCCCCTGCGTTCCTTGTTGGCCGCCTATCCCGCGCCTTATCGGCATTTGCATGGCTTCATGGCGGGGCTTGGTTTCACGCTCTGGCCGCATCATCTGCCCGGCGGCTGTCACATGCCGACGCTGACCAGCCCATCAAGATGCCGGGACATGGCTTTTGCCAGTCTCGAACGTGGTGATTTTTTCAGGAGGTAGTAGACATGGGAGGTTTTGTTTCTTCCATTTTTGGCGGCGGAGGCGGTGGTCCTTCTGTCGTGACCTATGAGCCGGAAGAAGCCCCGCGCGAGGCCGAGCAGGAAGCGGAGAGCCAGTCCATCCGTGATGAGGAACAGCGCAAGCTCCGTCGTCGGCGGCAGATGGGCGGCACTATCCTGACCTCTCCCCTGGGGACGACGGGCAGTGTCGCCAGTAGCGGCTCCAGTCTGCTTGGGCGCATGGGGTAGAGCATGGCAGCCCCGACGCTGAAGGAGCTCAAACAGCTGGTGGCCCATCTGGAAGGGCTGCGCAGCAAACGGCTGGCCCAGCAATGGGAGATCGGCAAGCTTATCCTGCCGTCGCGCGGCCTGTTCCAGGGCGAAGAGACGGAATGTCTGCGGGACGCCAACCTGCTCAACCCGGCGGCCCAGCGCGCCCTGGGCAAAGCTGCTGCGGGCATGACGCAGGCCATCACACCGGCGTCCTCGCCGTGGTTCCGGCACCAGTTCCTGGACAGGGCCGACAGGGAAGTCACCGGCGGCAACGAATATGTGGACGTGGTGGATGCCCGCATCCGCGCCGTGCTGGCCGCGGGCGGCTTCTACAGTGCCATCCATGCCTTCAACCGCGAGCTGCTGGGTTTTGGCTGCGCGCTGCTTTCCTGTGATGCCTCGGCCCGTACCGTGGCCCGTTTCGCCTGCCAGACCTGCGGCACCTATGCCGTGGCCCTGGACGAAGACCGTACGCTGTCCTGCGTGGTGCGGCGCTTGCGCATGACGCCGGTGGAGATGGCCCGGCGCTTCGGCAGGGACAGGCTGTGCGAGGCCACGCGGCAAAAGCTGGAGAGCCAGCCTTATGCCCCCATCGAGGTGGTGCAGGTGGTGCGCAAGCGTGAGGAGCGCGACCCGGAGCGCGGGGACAACCGCAATATGCCCTTTGCCTCCTTCTGGTACGAAGACCAGGGCGGCACGGAACTGCTGCGGGAAAGCGGTTTCCGCTCCATGCCGTTCTTTTTCTCCACCTGGGAGGATGCCCGCGGTGTCTACGGCACCGGCCCCGGTGACGATGCTCTGGCCGATCAGAAGGGCATCGAAGCCTGGGAGAAGCGCAAGGCCGTGGGCATCGAAATGATGATCCAGCCGCCCTTGCTGGCGCCGGGCACGCTCAAACGCCATGTGCGTGCCATGCCTGGAAGTGTCATCTCCGATACGGCCTATGGCCAGTCCAATGCCCTGCGCCCGCTCTATGAAGTGAATTTCGGCCCGGCGGTTGCCGCAGTGCAGGAGGAGATCAACCAGATCTCCATGCGGCTTGAGGACGTGATGAAGGCCAACATCTTCGCCAACATGAGCCTTGAGACACGCCCGGCGGGCATGACCATGACCGAATACATGGACAGGCGCCGTCGTTCCGCAGAGCTCATGGGCCCCACGGTATCCAGCTATGAACCGCGCGTCCTGACGCTCTGCATCGAGCGCGTCTACCAACTGCTGGACGAGGAGGGGCTTTTGCCGCCGCCCCCGGATGGCCTCAGCCAATGGGCCACGCTGAACGTCTCGTACCAGTCGCCTATGGCCCAAATGCTGGAACAGGCGGCCGCTGTCTCCATCGGCCAGTTCATGGAACAGGTGGGGCCGTGGGTCAAGGGGCAGCCAGATCTGCTGGACAAGCTCGACCTTGACCAGATGATGGACGAACTGGCCCAACGTCTGGGCGTGCCCGCCAGCATCATACGCAGCGATGAGCAGGTGGCCGCCATCCGCCAGCAGCGCGAGAAGGCGGCAGCCGCCCAGCAGCAGGCAGTCATGGAAGCCCAGATGATGGAAAGCATGGCCAAGATGGGGAACGTCAAGACCGAGGGCACCGTGGCCGGCAAGGTCATGGGCAGCTCGCAGGAGGATAACGCTTGATGTCTCAGCTCATGACCCAAGAAGAGGAGCGGGCCGAACAGGCCCGGCTGGACGAAGCAGAGCGCTTGGACTGGTTCGAGATGATGCAGTCCCCGGCAGCGGAACGCATCTGGCTCCAGCTCTTGCAGGAGCTGGGGGCAGGCCGCCTGATGGTCACGAAAAACGACATGAGGATGAGGAACGTGAGCGATCAGATCCTCAACCGCATGGCTCAGGCCGTGCCTGCCGTCTATGTGCGTATCGTGTGCAAACTTCAAGGCATCCAATAGGAGGAATATTTCATGCCCAACGATATCAATCTCTCTACTGTCACCGATCCCGGTACCCCGCCTGTTGGCGATCCTGCGGAAACCACGCCCCAGGGTGGGACACCTCAAGGCGGTGAAGGGGCGCCCGCCGGTGACGGCACCACGCCTCCTGCCGACTGGCGTACCAGCCTGCCTGACGGCTGGGGTGACAAGCTGAAGGACGTGGAAAGCGCGGAAGACGCCCTCAAGGCCCTGGAGCGCGGCCTTGGTTACACCCCGGCGGAAAAGGTCGAGGACATTACCCTGAAATACCCCGACAGCTTCAAGGGGCAGGTGGATCAGGGGGTGGAAGACAACTTCCGCCAGTTCTGCGTGGACAACGGCATCACCCCGGCCCAGGCCCAGAAGCTGCTGGACTGGCAGCTGGGCGCCAACAAGGAGATCACGGACAAGATCATCGCTGACGGCGTGAAGGAACTGCGCAACGAGTGGGGCAGCCGCTTTGAGGAAAACAAGGCGACGGCCCTGAAGGCGTTCACGGCCCTGGACAAACGCATGGGCGGCCGCCTCGCCACGTCCATCGAAGGGCGTGACATGGCGAATAGCCCGGTGTTTGTGCGGGCCTTCTATGAGATCGGCAAGCTGCTGTCTGAGGATGTCCTGTCCGGCGGCAGTGGTACCGCCCCCTCTGATGCCCAGGAGAGCGCGGTCGATACCTACAAGGGCATGTTCAAGGAGTAGTGACACATGGCTGTTGCACAGACGCTCAAGGAAATCGCCCTTGACAAGGCGAAGAAGCGCCCGGAACTGGTGGACTACCTGACCGAGGAAGCCCCCATCCTGGCCCTGCTGAAATGGATCCCGGCCACCCACGGTCTGTGGAACGTGGAAGAAGTGCTGGACAAGATCACCGGCGCCAGCTTTACCGATCTGGGCGCGCCGCTGCCCACCATGCAGGCCGAGACCCAGCTGCGCCAGACCTACGTCAGCCTGATGGGCGGCGAGGTCGAGGTCAGCAAGGACAAGGCCGCGCAGTTCGGCGGCGCCAAGAACTACTTTGCCCGTCGAGAGAATGCCTTCTTCAAGCAGGCCGGCATGGACACCGAGCTGGCCATCTGGAAGGACTACTGGCGCAAGGCCGCCGTCAAGGGCAAGCTGTTCACCTCCTGCAAGGGGACGGGCAGCGCGCTGTCCACCATCCTCGTGGTGCGCTTCGACCAGGAGATCAATGTGGGCATCTATGACCCCACGCAGTTCAACTCCGGCCGCCTGCTCGACCCCACGCCCCTCAACGGCGGCAACCTCTACCACCTGCGTTCCCAGCCCGGCGTTTCGGGCTACGGCGTGGAGTACCGCGGCCGCTTCGGCTGGCAGCTGCTCAATCCCTCCCGTGCCGTCCATGCCCTGGTGAACATCACCATCGACGGTGACACTCCCAAGCTGCCCACGCTGACGCAGATCGAGGACGCCATCGCCAAGATCCACGGCTCGGCCCAGAACACCATGATCTTCGGCCATCACCGTGTGGTGCAGCGCGTGTTCAGCGCCATCAAGCAGGCCGACATCATGTACGTCAATGGCGACAAGGATCTCCAGACCATCGTGGGCGCCATCAACGGCGTCAAGGTCGTGGGCTCCTACAACCTGCCCGACAGCAACGAAACGGCCGTGGCCTAAGGAGGAGACATATGGCTTTCAACTACGGTTCCGAGAATCGCTGGTACGACCAGTATTTCGAAAAGGCCAAGGGGATCAATGCCGCCGAATTTGTGACCGCGAATGCGTTGGCTGTGGGCGAACATCATGGCGCCCTTGCCGTCACCGTCATGGCGGCCGGTGCGGTGAAAGTGGCAGCGGACAAGACCTTCAAGCTGACCTTGCAAGGCAGTGATACGGAAGACGGGCCGTTTGCCGACATCCCCGGTGCGCCCGAAGTGACCATCACCGGCACCACCAGTACGGGCACGTCCTTTGCCGACGGGGACATCCTCTGCAAGCTCGTGCTGCCGGACACCAAGCGCTACGTCAAAATCAAGGTCACGTCCGATGCCACCAGCAGCGGCACGGTGGACGTCGTCCTTTCCTATCTGGCCCGCTAGCCGGGTCCCTTCGTGATGCGGTGGGGCCGTCCTGCCGCATCACGCCCTTTGTGGAGGCACCATGATACCAGTCCAGAAAGTCCTTGTCCGCTATACCGTCACGGCCGGTGTGCTGGAATACGCCGTGCCCTTTGCCCTGTATGGCACAGGAGACGTGAACGTTTACTGGGCTGCTGCCGGGGATACGGAGACCCAAACCAGGCTCGCGCCGGGCAGTGATTACAGCGTGACGGTCTTCCGGGACATGACGGGCGGCAAGGTGACACTGGCTGACGGGAAGGTGCCTGCCGGTGCCACGCTGGCCGTCGAATCTGCCGTGCCCCTGACGCAGGAACTTGACCTTTCTAATACGGCCACTGTGGATACTGAGACCACCGAAGGCCAGCTGGACCGCATGGTGCAGATGATCCAGCAACTGGACGACGGCCTTTCGCGGGCGGTCAAGGTCAACGCTACGGACAGCAGCACGCCGGAAGAACTGTTGGCTTCGCTCTATAAGGCCCGTGACGACGCCAAGGACGCCGCGAAGGCTGCCGCTGCCAGTGAAAGGGCCGCGGATGAAAGCGAACAGGCCGCCGCCGACAGCGCCTCGGATGCTGCCGCCAGCGAGCAGGCCGCGGCAGAGCACGAGCAGGAAGCCCGTAAACTGCTGGAAGGTGCCCAGGATACCTTCCTGAATATCAACAGCATCACGGCGGAAGCCGAGACGCTGGAACCCGGGGAGGCCGCAGAGGCAGAGTTCGTGCCGGATTCCATGCGCTTCTTCTTTAAGATCCCGCGCGGCATGCCCGGCGCACAGGGCCCAGCCGGTGCCACGGGGCAGCAGGGCGCCAAAGGGGACAAGGGAGACACAGGCGAACGCGGCCCTGAAGGCCCGAAGGGCCAGGAAGGAGTACGAGGATTGCAAGGAATCCAAGGGCAGACGGGCGAGCGCGGCCCGCAGGGTATCCAAGGAATTCCCGGCCCTCCTGGCGCGAAGGGCGATGAAGGCCAACCAGGAGCTCGCGGTCCGCAAGGCGTAAAAGGCGAAAAGGGCGACCAGGGTCTGACCGGTCCGAAAGGAGACACAGGTGATACCGGGGCGCGTGGGCCCGAGGGGCCGCAAGGGCCACGGGGAGAGAAAGGGGAAAAGGGGGATCCCGGAGAGCCTGGTCCGCAGGGTCCTAAGGGCGATCCTGGCGATATTACCTCGGCCCTTGATGCGCAGTTCATCCAGTTTGCTGTGGACGGCATGGGAAATCTCATTTTGAACTATACGGGGCAGGCAGCCCCGGATGCCACATACAAGATCAATGAAAATGGCGAACTGGAGGTGACGTATGCCTAGCATGACGCTTGGCAGGGTGCGCCCTGTCTTTCAGGGCGCATACAGCAGCGCGAAAGCGTATGTCGTGCTTGACCGCGTGACGCTGAATGGAGAGGTCTGGGAGTGTGTAAAGGATGCACCTGCTGGCACTGCCCCGCAGGACAATTCCAGCACGTTCTGGGTGAAAATCGGGGCCAAAGGCCCGCAGGGTGAGCGCGGATTGCAGGGCATTCAAGGGCCTGCCGGTGCTGACGGCGCAAAAGGAGACCCCGGAGACACTGGCCCGCAAGGCCCGCAGGGGATTCAGGGTGAAAAGGGGGACACCGGAGATATCGGCCCGCAAGGCCCTGCTGGCGAGAAAGGAGATGCTGGCCCGCAAGGCGAACCTGGCCCGCAAGGAGAACCAGGAATTGAAGGCCCGGAAGGACCGCAGGGGCCTCAAGGTGAGAAGGGCGCAACTGGCGACCCTGGCCCCAAGGGCGATCAAGGGGAGAAAGGCGAGAAGGGGGACGATGGAGCACAGGGTTTGCCGCCGGAACATGAATGGCAGGGGACAGCTCTGCGCTTCAAAGAGCCGGATGGCTCGTGGGGGCAGTCTGTGAATTTGCGCGGCCCTGCTGGTGCATCCGCTACCGTCCCCATTGCCACGTCTTCCACTGCGGGCAAGGTCATGCCTCAGACTGGGAACTCCGACGGCCTAGAGCTGGGAACAGATGGGAAGCTGCGCGTCCGCCACGCCAGCACCGCGCAGCGAGGCAGTGTGCTGGCCAGTGTCACGGCGATGGCCGGGGCTGTGCCGGTGGCTGGAGATAATGGCAGGCTGGACGATAGCTGGGTAGCAGCCACACTGCTCAACACGCGCGTTGTCATCACGGAATCCAATGCTTCGTGGACACCGCCTGTGACTGGCTGGGCACGCGTGACAGTTATTGGTGGCGGTGGCGGCGGCGGTCGCGGTGGTGGTTATGGGGCTGGTGGCGTTGGTGGAAAACAGGGGGGGGCAAGTTCATTTGGTAGTCTGTCTGCGACCGGCGGTGGCGGTGGCGGCGGCGGTGGTCAGAGTGGTGGTGGTGGCGGCGGCGGTGCCGGACATGTTGTTTGTGGATATATTAATCTGGCTAAGGGCAGTACATATCGCGTAACCATCGGAGCTGGTGGCACTGGTGGGGATTCCATGAATTCGACATTGAATGGTACTGCGGGTGAGGGAACTGATGCCGGAGCTGCAGGTTTTGGTGGTTCAGGTGGCGGCGGCGGTGCTGGTGCTGGTAATGGGTGTAATCATTATGTGATTGGTGAAGTCGATGCTTCAGGAAATGGCGGTTCAGGAGGGTTAAGTGGTCTTGATTACGGAAATGGTGGCGGCGGCGGTGCTGGTGCTGGGTCTTCTCAGCGCGGCGCTGGTGGTGGAGGGAGTGCTGGGACAGGTGCTACATCAGGTGGTGATGGTAGTGGGCTTGGGAACTCTGCTGTGAGCGGTAATGGCGGTAATGGTGGTCCCGGTGCTGTTATCATCGAATATTACGACCCAGAAAAGGAGGACGCATAATGCCCGTTTTTTACAGCCCTGAAGGCAACCCGGAAATCTG
>ERZ773146.1491-NODE-1491-length-16863-cov-3.510293_pt1 | contig 16863 bp, 16 predicted proteins | sample MGYA00580847_ERZ773146 | MGnify/ENA primary metagenome ERZ773146 (study PRJEB29015, sample SAMEA2737830) | human gut metagenome | biome: human gut; feature: human-associated habitat; material: faeces | place: China | collected 2012 ...
GATAGATGGGTGGAAGATGCTACCTATACAATCCATTATGGCGATATCCGCCACATGGCAGGTTATCAGGCTGCTACTATGGGACTGCGATCCACTGACTATGCCCGTAACAGCAAGGGTAAGAGCGTGCCGGTAAAAGAAGTAGGATGGGCGAGTGCTAACGAAACACCTACTCATCTGATTCTTCAGTTCTCCTCATCCGATGGTGGAGCCTATATCGGAACTCCAGGCAATACCTTGTGGATTGATAATGTAGCATTGGTGTATTAAAATAATAAAATCGACAAAATGAAGCATATTCTGACAATACTTATTATGATGTTGGCATTGGGCAGCTATGCCTCTGAGCCTTCTGTAACCGATAGTATCTCATCTGCAGAGAAGGTGGATACGACGACTTTACATGTCGGGAAATCATGGGTGAACCGGATTCTGGACTACTTTAATGATTCCAACAAAAACAAGAAGCATAAGCGTTTCGATTTTAGTGTGATAGGTGGCCCTCATTATGCCTCTGATACCAAGTTTGGATTGGGATTGGTGGCAGCAGGACTATACCGTACAGATCCGAATGACAGTATTCTTCCTCCTTCTAATGTCTCGCTTTATGGTGATGTCAGTTCTGTAGGTTTCTATATGTTGGGTGTCCGTGGTAACCATATTGCTCCTAAAGGAAGATATCGCATCGATTATCACCTTTATTTCTATTCTTTTCCCTCTGATTTTTGGGGAATAGGCTATGAGATGGGCGATAACGATGCCAATAAGAGTGACATGAAGCGTTGGCAGGCTCAGGCTGAAGTTAGCTTCCTGTTTCGTGTAGCAGATAATTTCTATATCGGACCGATGGCGAGTTATGACTATGTAATAGGTAAACATATTGAGCGTCCGGAATTACTGCAAGGCATGGATCAGCATACTTGGAATGTTGGAGCTGGTGTTTCTCTGGTATATGATAACAGAGATAATCTTACGAATCCACATCGTGGTATCTGTCTGAATATCAATCAGATGTTCAGACCTAGATTTATGGGAAATGATTATGCCTTCAGTACGACGGCATTTCGTTTTGATGCCTATCAGCGACTGGGTAAGGGAACGGTTCTTGCCGAGGACATTGGGGCTAACCTCAACTTTGGTAATCCTTCGTGGGGAATGATGGCAGAATTGGGTGGTACTCATTCCATGCGTGGCTATTATGAAGGCCGTTATCGCGATAAACATTCTCTGGAAGCTACGGTTGAGTTGCGCCAACATGTATGGAAGCGTAATGGCATCGTAGTGTGGGTTGGAGCAGGAACCATCTTCCCGAAATTCTCGGCATTGCGCTCTAAACAGATTTTGCCGAATGCCGGTGTAGGTTATCGCTGGGAATTTAAGAAGAATGTGAATGTACGTCTGGATTATGGATTCGGTAAGTCGGGGCAGTCTGGCTTCCTGTTTAATATCAATGAAGCGTTTTAATACAAGAGAAGAATGAATCGTTTATCCTATATATATAATAAGGTGTCATCGGGGCAATTCCTGTATGTTTATGCTGTGGTGGCATTGCTGTTGCCTAATATAGCCTTGTGTTATACCGAGTGCTTGGCTCCGTGGGCATGTGGTGTCAACGTGTTGCTGCCTTTGTCGCTGTATATGTTGTTCTTTTCTGTGGCTAAGCGTCCTGGTAAGATGATATGGTGGGCATTTATCTTTGTCTTTTTCGCTGCGTTCCAGCTGGTATTGCTTTATCTTTTCGGAACGGGAGTGATAGCAGTAGATATGTTTCTGAATCTCGTAACTACCAATCCCGGTGAAGCGATGGAGCTGCTCGATAATCTGGCACCAGCCGTGGTAGGTGTGTTTGTGGTTTATTTGCCTTTGCTTATCCTGGGGGGTGTCAATATCAGAAGAGATAGCCGGTTGTCGGTTTCTTTCCAGCAGAGAGTTCGCCATTGGGCAATGCAGATTGGGGCTATAGGACTGTTCTGTCTGCTGGCAAGCTATCTGGTGGTGGATGATTACCGTATGCGCAATCAGCTTTATCCTGTCAATATCTGCTATAATCTCTATTTGGCTTTCGAACGCAATGCGGCTTCAGAGAATTACAGGGAAGCAAGCCGGGATTTTAAGTTTGAGGCCAGGAGTGAGCATTCTGCCACGGCTCCCGAGGTGTATGTGATGGTAGTAGGAGAGACGGCACGAACTCATAATTTCAGTCTTTACGGCTATCCTCGGAATACCAATCCTCTGCTTTCCAAGACACCGGGTATCAAAGCTTTCCCGAATGTGACAACGCAGAGCAATACCACTCATAAGAGTGTTCCGATGCTTCTGTCTGCTGCATCAGCCGAGGATTTTGAGCGACTTTTTCATGAGAAAGGCATCCTGGCGGCCTTTAAGGAAGCCGGATTCCATACAGTGTTTATCAGCAACCAGTTGCCCAATCATTCGTTTATCGATTTTCTGGGAGAACAGGCTGATGAGCATTATTTTCTGAAGAAAGAGGATGCTTCGCAAGGCAACCATTATGATGAGGATCTGTTGCAGAAACTGGATGAGATATTGCCATTGGCTGATGCTTCCTCGTCTGCCCATTACCATTACCGTTATCGCAAACTCTTCGTGGTTCTTCATTCCTATGGTTCTCACTTCAATTATCAGGAGCGTTATCCCCGTAGTTTCGCTTACTTCAAGCCTGATAGCAGGAGTGAGGCAAAATCGGAGAATAGGCGTGATTTGTTGAATGCTTACGATAATACCATCCGATATACCGATTATATCCTGCATGGTATCATTGAACGTCTGCAGAAATGGGAGGGGGTACAGACTAAGACGGATGGGGTATATGATCAGCCTACATCAGCGATGCTCTATACCAGCGATCATGGAGAGAATATTTTCGATGATGAGCGCAGCCTCTTCCTTCATGCAGCACCGAAGGCTTCGGATTACGAACTGCATGTGCCTTTCATCATCTGGACTTCTGATGGATTCAGTAAACAATATCCGGATATATTGAAGGCTTTGGGAGAAAATCGGTCAAAACAGGTGCAGAGTAGTCTTTCGGCTTTTCATACTATGTTGGGCATCGGTGGCATTCAGACCCGTTATCGTCTGGATGAATACTCGGTGGCGAGTGGTAAATATCATCCAACGGAATTGCTCTATCTTGATGATCATGATGAGGCAATACCGCAGGAAGATGCCAAGTTTTTGCGTTAAATTCTAAGCCAAAAGGCTTTCTTGCTGTAAAATACATGAAAAGAGTTTTCGTAAATGTCAATTATTTGCGAAAACTCTTTGTCGTATCTATAATTTGCTGTATCTTTGCAGCCGGATTTAGATAATAATAAAAATACAGTTGTTATGGAACCAACTCGAAAAATCGAAAAGGTAGGCATGCGCAACCTTCGCATGGAGGATTACGATCAGCTTGCCAAGTCGTTTAAGCGTATTTACGCAGACTCAGATGTATTCTGGACAAAAGAACAGATTAAGAAACTCATTACTATCTTCCCTGAGGGACAGGTGGTTATCATCGTGGATGATAAGATTGTGGGCTGTGCGCTCTCTATCATCGTCAACTATAATATGGTGAAGGGTGATCATACCTATGCTCAGGTTACGGGTAATGAAACCTTCAATACCCACGATCCTAATGGAAACATTCTTTACGGCATCGAGGTATTTATCCACCCTGATTATCGTGGTTTGCGCCTGGCTCGCCGTATGTATGAGTATCGCAAGGAACTCTGCGAGAAGCTCAATCTGAAGGCTATCATGTTTGGCGGTCGTATACCAAACTATCACAAGTATGCCGATAAGATGCGCCCTAAGGAGTATATCGAGCATGTAAGAAACCGTGAAATCTATGACCCGGTTCTTACCTTCCAGCTTTCCAACGACTTTCATGTACGCCGCGTAATCCGCAACTATCTTCCTAGCGATGAGGAGAGCGAACACTGCGCCACCCTCTTGCAGTGGGATAACATCTATTATCAGCCACCTACGGATTCTTATGTAGACCGCAAGCCAACCGTAAGAATCGGATTGGTACAGTGGCAGATGCGCCCATATGCTTCGGTGGATGACCTCTTTGAACAGGTAGAGTTCTTCGTAGATTCCGTGAGTGATTACAAGAGCGATTTTATCCTCTTCCCTGAGTATTTCAATGCGCCTTTGATGGCTCGTTTCAATGATTTGGGTGAGGCGCAGAGCATCCGAAAGATGGCGCAGTATACCGAAGAAATCCGTGACCGTTTCCGCGAACTTGCCATCAGTTACAACATTAATATCATCACGGGTAGTATGCCTTATCTTAAGGACGATTCCCTCTATAATGTGGGCTTCCTTTGCCGTAGAGATGGTAGCGTAGACATGTATGAGAAGATTCATGTAACTCCAGATGAGCAGAAGTGCTGGGGATTGAGTGGTGGTAGCCATATCCAGACCTTCGATACCGATTGCGGTAAGATTGGTATCGTCATCTGCTATGATGTGGAGTTCCCTGAGTTGTCTAGATTAATGGCTGAGGATGGCATGCAGATTCTCTTCGTTCCATTCATGACCGATACCCAGAATGCTTACTCCCGAGTAAGAGTATGTGCCCAGGCGCGTGCCATCGAGAACGAGTGCTATGTAGCCATTGCGGGTAGTGTGGGCAACTTGCCTCGTGTTCACAACATGGATATCCAGTATGCCCAGAGTGCCGTGTTCACCCCTTGCGACTTTGCTTTCCCTAACGATGGCAAGCGTTCAGAGGCAACACCTAATACCGAGATGATTCTCGTATCAGATGTTGACCTGAATCTCTTGAATGAGCTTCATACCTATGGTGCTGTAAGAAATCTTCGCGACCGCCGCAAGGATCTTTATGACTTGAAACAGAAGAAGTAAGTGAGGAAGGATAATTCAACACTCAACATTCAACATTTAACATTTAAATAAAGTGTATAAGATAGAAATCTCGGAGCGTACGCTCCACTTCAAGCAGCCGGCAGGCACGTCTCGTGGGGTATATACCACGAGACACAGTTATTATCTCATTCTCACCTCGGATGAAATGCCGGGAGTAGAGGGAGTGGGAGAGTGTGCTACGCTCCCTGATCTCAGTTGCGATGCCAAACCGGAATATGAGATGACCCTGCGACAGGTTTGTCAGATGGTGGAGCAGATGGGGCGCATTCCTTACAATATGATTCGTGCTTACCCTAGCATCACCTTCGGTTTGGAAACCGCCTTTGCTTCGTTCTTTGATGCAGCAAAGAAGAAGCTGGGGGCAATGAATCTGTCTGAGGGAAAGACTTCTGTCGAAATACTGAAGGAGGAGGGAGTCTCTGTTCCTATGGGAATGGAGAATCTTGTCAATCTTTTCGATTCTCCTTTCGGAAGAGGTGAAGAAGGTATCACAATCAACGGATTGGTGTGGATGGGTACTTACGAGGAGATGCTGGCTCGGTTGGAGGAAAAACTCCAGGCGGGTTTCCATTGCGTGAAACTGAAGATTGGTGCCATCGATTTCTTCAAGGAACTCGATCTCATCAAGCGCATCCGTGATGTTTATACCAAGGAGCAGGTTGAGTTGCGTGTAGATGCCAATGGCGGCTTTTTGCCGGAGAATGCGATGAGTCAGCTGGAGGCTTTGGCTAAATATGACATTCATTCGATTGAGCAGCCTATCAAGCAGCATCAGTGGCCTAAGATGGCTCAGCTTTGTCGCGAAACACCGCTTCCTATCGCCCTGGACGAGGAACTGATTGGTGTGAATGTCCGGAGTATGAAGCAGGCCTTACTCGATATGGTCCGTCCTCAGTATATCATCCTCAAGCCTTCACTTCATGGTGGAATCTATGGATGTAACGAGTGGATAGAACTGGCTAACCAGCGTGGTATCGGCAGTTGGATTACTTCTGCTCTTGAGAGTAATATCGGTCTGAATGCTATTGCTCATTATGCAGCTAAAGTATATGGTCCTAATGTCAAGATGCCGCAAGGCTTGGGCACCGGTCAGCTCTTTACTGATAATATACCGATGCCTTTGGAGATTCGTAGTGACAAACTGTTTGTAGTAAAATGACTTTAGAAGAATTCCTTTCAGAATGGAATAACGGTAGCGACCGGGTGCTGGTGCATACCAGTGGCTCCACGGGAAAACCCAAGCCGATGATGGTAGAGAAGAAGCGAATGCTCAACTCAGCCCGCATCACTTGTGATTTCCTGGGATTGAAACCTGGTGATAGCGCCCTGCTCTGCATGTCGCTCGATTATATTGCAGGTAAGATGGTGGTGGTGCGGAGTATAGAGCGCCATCTTCATCTTATTTCTGTATCCCCAAGTGGTCATCCGTTGAAAGATGTAAATAAAGAGATTACCTTCGCTGCGATGGTCCCGATGCAGGTTTATAACACCCTACAGGTTCCTGAAGAGCGGGCTCGTCTCTGCCGCATCAGGCATCTTATTATCGGTGGCGGAGCCATAGATGAGGCTCTCGAACAGAAACTGAAGGCTCTTCCCGGAGATATTGCCATCTGGAGTACCTACGGAATGACCGAAACGCTCTCGCATATTGCCCTGAGAAGAATTAACGGTGCTGAGGCTAGCGAATGGTACCAGCCTTTCGATAGTGTCAGAATCAGTCAGACCGATGAAGGATGTCTGGTGATAGATGCTCCGCAAGTCTGTGCTGAGCCCCTGGTAACGAACGATATAGTGGAAATAGAATCCTGTATATATAATAAGGTGGAAAAACTCCGTTTTCGCATCAAAGGCAGAAAAGACAATGTGATTTGCAGCGGAGGCATCAAGATACAGATAGAAGAGGTTGAGACTCTGTTGAAGCCTTATCTCGAAAAACCTTTCATGATAGCCAAGAAGAAAGACGGGAAGTTTGGAGAGATTGCAGTCCTCCTGACGGAAGATGAGGAGATTGAAAAAATAGAGGCGACTGTTCGCCGCCTCTTATCTGATCATAAATATTGGATTCCTAGAGAATACCTTCATGTAGACCATCTTCCGCTTACCGAAACCGGAAAGCCGAAGCGCAATATCTTTCTTTAAAGAGATTCTCTGAAGAAAGATTCTTTAGCTGAATTATCCTTCTCTGAAGAAGTCAAGTGCTTCCTTGATCTCTTCTGTCGTAGCTGTCTGGTTGATACGGATATCGCCTATGCCACCCAGCATCGTGAAGTTGATGATGCCATTCTGGTTCTTCTTGTCATGATGCATCAGCTCGATGAGCTCATCATAGTCATCGCAGGTAATATCCAGTGTACCATAGAATTCCTTGATGAAGTTTACGGTCTGGCGCATCTTCTCTGTAGGGAATCCGGTTTTGGCAACACTCAGATAGAGTTCAGGGATGAGACCGAATGCCACTGCATAACCATGCAGGATAGGCTTGCGCTTCAAAGCCCAGCTCTCGAATGCATGACCGAAAGTATGGCCCAGGTTCAGCGCCTTGCGGATGCCCTGCTCGTGAGGATCCTGCTCTACAATGCGCTCCTTTACCTTCACGCTGTCGCCTACCATGCGCTGCAACTGCTTCAAATCAGGCTTGTCGAGGTCGAAACTGACCAGTTCTTCCCACATTGCTTCTGTAGAAATCAGACCGTGTTTCAGCATCTCTGCATAGCCTGAACAGATGTTTTCTGCATCGAGCGTCTTTAAGAATTCTGTATCGAGAATAACGAACTTAGAATCGTTGAACACACCTACTTCGTTCTTCAGTCCGCCGAAGTTGATGCCTGTCTTTCCACCTACCGATGCATCTACCATAGCCAGTAGGGTGGTAGGGATATTGATAAAGTTGATACCTCTCTTAAAAGTGCTGGCAGCAAAGCCACCCAGGTCGGTTACCATACCGCCGCCCAGATTAATCATACAGGAGTGGCGAGAAGCACCTCCCTCCTGCAGTCCTTTCCATACCATCATCAGACTTTCGATGTCTTTATGGCTGTCGGTAGCCGGAATAGTGATGATATGGGCTTCCTTCATGCAGTAAAAATTCTGCAATACAGGCATGCATAGTTCCAATGTCGTAGTATCTGTAAGCACAAAAAGCTTGTCGTGCTCACACTCAGAAAGTGCACTTACCAGTTCGCTTTCCAGTTGGGTTGATATGATTACTCTTTGTTCCATAACATTCTAACGTATTAATTTTTGTGCAAAGATACACTAAAATGGAGACAATACAAAAAAAAAGTTGCTAAATTTGCGTTTTTTATCTCAGAATGCATTAAACCTTGGTGTATTTAACGCGTCAAAACAATCGAGTAACAAAAATGATAATAGAATATCATAGCGATTATGTGTGAAAACACTCATAGTTGGAAATAATAACAAATTAAAAATAAGAATGAAAAAATCGATTCTGACGATGCTGCTGCTGTTGATGGCAATAGCATCCTTTGCTCAACAGCGACTGATATCCGGTCAGATTACCGACCGCGATACCAAGGAGGCCATTGAGCAGGTAACTGTTCAATTGCTTAAGAGCGACAGCACGTATGTAGCTGGTGCCATCAGTAATGAGAACGGACTCTTTCATGTCACCGCTCCGGCTAATGGCAAGTATCTGCTCAAGATTTCGAGCGTAGGATACAAGTCTACCGTGAAGCGTATCCAAATTTCTGATAACAAGGATCTGGCTATGGGTAAGATTGTGCTGGGTGCTGAGGCTATCATGCTGAAAGGAGCAGTGGTAACAGCCATGGCTCAGAAGGTAACCCTGAAGGAGGATACTTTCGTGTACAATTCTTCTGCCTATCGCACACCGGAAGGCTCGGTAGTAGAGGAACTCGTAAAGCGTCTGCCAGGTGCAGAGGTGAGCGATGACGGTACCATCAAAATCAATGGTAAGGAGGTAAAGAAGATTCTCGTAGACGGTAAGGAGTTTATGACGGGCGATACCAAGACTGCCCTGAAAAACCTGCCTACCAGCATCATCGAGAAAATCAAGGCATACGATGAGAAGAGTGATCTCTCTAAGGTAACCGGTATTGATGATGGCGAGGAGCAGACCGTGCTCGACTTCGGTGTGAAGAAGGGTATGAACAAGGGTTTGATTTCCAATATCGACCTGGGTGTGGGCAACAAGAGCCGCTACAATATGCGTGGCATGGGCGGTTATTTCAATGATAACAACCGATTCATGCTCTTTGCCAATGCCAATAACACCAGCGACCGTGGTTTCGGAGGCGGTGGACCGAGCAGAGGTTTCGGAGGTGCTAACGGTTTGAATGCCAGCAAGATGATTGCCGCCAACTACAATTACGAACTGAAAGATAAATTCAAGTTCAATACTTCACTTCGCTGGAATCACAGCGATGGCGATATTTGGAGCCGTCGTTCCAGCGAGAACTTCATGGGTAGCAGTTCTTCGTTCAGCAACAGCTTGACTCAGAATTTCTCTCGCAGCAACAGTTGGAATGGCAACATCCGATTGGAGTGGATGCCTGATTCCATGACCAATATCCTCTTCCGTCCTTCCATCTCCTGGAGTACCAGCGATGGATTGAGTGGCAGCCAGTCGGCTTCTTACAACAAGGATCCTTATACCATCACCACCAAAGACCCTCTTTCTGAAGAAGGTATTGAGGAGTTGGACAAGGCTGAGGCTATGGTGAACAGTCAGTTGACTAACGGAATCACCTATTCTGATAATAACAATATCAGGGGTATGCTGCAGGTGAACCGCAAGTTGGGCAACAAGGGACGTAACATCACCTTTCGTGTGGATGCCAAATATACGGATAATGACAGCAAGAGCATCTCGCTCAACAATGCCAAGCTCTATCTCGTACAGACAGCGGAGGGTAAGGACTCTACTTATCAGACCAACCGCTATAACCTGACTCCTTCGAAGAATTACAGTTATGCGGCCCAGTTGACCTATAGTGAGCCGCTCTGGAAGGCTACCTTCCTGCAGTTCAGCTATAAGTTTACTTACAGCTACTCCAAGAGCGACCGCAGCACCTACGATTTCAGCAAGTATGCTATGAGTGGTGATCAGGAGTACCGTGGTTGGGATAGTTACCTGAATCCGTTTGCCGGTCATCTCGAAGATTACAAGGATGATGATCAGAGCCGTTTCTCTGAGTATCGCAACTACAATCACGATATCCAGGTGATGATGCGATTCGTCCGTCAGAAGTATAACCTGAACTTCGGTGTGATGGTTCAGCCACAGCAGTCGAAGTATATCCAGGATTATCAGGGAGTGCATGTAGATACCGTTCGCAACGTAACGAATATCAGTCCAACCCTCGATTTCCGTTATCGCTTCTCCAAGATGAGCAACCTGCGTGTGAACTACCGTGGTACCACCTCTCAGCCAAGCATCTCTCAGTTGCTTGATATCACAGATAACAGCGACCCGCTGAACATCTCGAAGGGTAACCCTGGCTTGAAGCCATCGTTCACCCAGACCTTCCGGTTGTTCTACAACAATTTCGTGCAGAACCACAACAAGGGTGTCATGACCTTCATCAACTTCTCAACCACCAACAATAGCATCAGCAATAAGGTGACCTACGATGAGAAGACTGGTGGTAGAATCACCCGACCTGAGAATATCAATGGCAACTGGAATGTGATGGGAGCCTTTATGTTCAACTGCTCTATCGATAGTGCTGGTGTATGGAACTTGAATACCGACACCTACTTGGGTTACAACAACTACGTGAGTTATCTGAGTCTCGACAAGCAGTCTGATTCCCAGAAGAATACCACCCGCAGTACTACTTGGAGAGAGCGCCTCTCTTTCAGCTATCGCAATAACTGGCTGGAGCTTTCGCTTGATGGAACATTGAATTATAACCATGCTACAAACAAGTTGCAGCCTAACAGCAACCTCAATACCTGGCAGTTCTCTTATGGTCCTAGCATGACGCTTACAGCGCCTTGGGGCACCAGTCTGAACTCAAGCCTCTCTATCAGCAGCCGCCGCGGTTATAGCGACAACAGCATGAATACGGATGAGTTTGTATGGAATGCGCAGCTCTCTCAGGGCTTCCTGAAGGGCAAGCCTCTTACCATCATGCTGCAGTTCTACGATATTCTCCGCCAGCAGAGCACCTTCTCTCGTGCCATTTCTGCTACATCCCGCACGGATACGGAGTATAATGCCATCAACAGCTATGCGATGCTGCACGTGATTTACCGCCTGAATCTCTTTGGAGGCAAGGATGCCCGTAGGGGTGGACCTGAAGGTCCTGGTGGTCCTGGTGGTCCTGGTGGCCGTCCAAACTTCCATGGCCGTCCTTTCAATGGCGGTTTTGGCGGTGGTCGTCCAGGCGGCAGAATGTTCTAGAAAAGAAAATGAAGTAAGCTTCATTTTAAACGATAGTAAGCCTCACTCCATGTTTACGTGAGGCTCATTTCAAATAGGTATGACGAGAAAAAAAGAAATCCCCGCTCTTCGTAATGAAGAACGGGGATTGTTATTTTGTCTTGTCAAGAAGTCTTGATTAGAGAGCGAACTTGTAACCTACAGTAATCTGGATTACGTTGTTGTAGTGATCAACGTTATCTGCAATCTTAGTTACACCGATGTTGTAACGAGCATCGAAGACGATGTTCTGGTACTCGTAAGAGAGACCTACAGGGATAGAGAGGTCTACGGTCTTAACGTCTTCTGCATCATCCTTGTTTACCAGGAAACCTGGCTGCAAACCTGCCTTGAGAGCAAGACCAGCTACTGGGTAGTAGTTCAAAGTGATAGGCACATTGATGTAGCCTGGATTCCACTTGCCACCTTCAAAAGTCATACCGGCAACTTTTACATCCTTAGCCTTGAAGCCCTGTACAGAGTAGAGAGCACCTACAGCAACACCTAAATTATCTGTAGCCTGATACTGCAATTCTGCACCAGCAGCGAAACCTGCTTTCCAATCGTTGTCACCGATTGTAGAAACGTTCAAACCTACCTTAGGCTGAATAGTTGTTGTACCTGCAGCCTGCTGTGCGAAAGCACCTACTGAAGACAGCACCATAGCTGCCATAACGAATAATTTTTTCATAATCTCTAATATTTTAAATTAAGTATATAATGCTCATATAGAGTACGATTGACTATCAGTGTGTATGCTGATTCCATCATTTTTATTGGGTGCAAAGGTATGTTTTTTCTCTATTCGCTCCAAATATTTTAACCTTTATTTTAAAATAAGTAGCCAAATATCACATATAAGTTTCTATTTCGTATATTTTTAGCAATAATTATCCCAATTTTCTTGCATCGTATCTTAAAATGTTATATCTTTGTAAAGTAAGAAAGAAAGGAAAATAATTATGACTACACAATAAAACTCCCCCTATACTCTTTGAAGTGTAGGGGGAGTTTTGTTTTATTCTTCATCCTCGTCCCAGTCTTCTTCGTCAAATCCAAACATGGCTGGATCTACGAAGGCGTCCAGGGCTCGGCGTTCTTTCTTAGTTGGGCGACCAGTGCCTCTTGCTCTATCTACGAATCCGCTGATGCGGCTCATCTCCAGGAGCTCGTATTGCTTAGGGTCGGTTACGTTCTTATAGACACCATACAGCATCTTGGCGCCTACGCGCTGCTCTATGCAGTCGAGAACCTCGAAAGAGTAGGTGATAGGGGCTTTCTTTACGCTCACCACATCGCCACGCTTGATGATGAAGGAAGGCTTTCTCGTTACGCCTCCCACCATGACGCGGCCATTCTTACAGGCATCGGCAGCAATGCTGCGGGTCTTGTAAATGCGGGCAGCCCAGAGCCACTTGTCTATTCTTGCTGATTCTTTCATGATTATTTCTTTCCTAGCTTATTGTATTGGTTCATGGTGATGTCGATACCAGCCAATACGAAGCTCTTGATGATCTCTACCCCCAGGTCGATGGCCGGCTGCAGCTGCTTCATGTCTTCCTCAGTATATTTGCCCAGCACCCAGTCTATCTGGCCGCCACGCGGATAATCGTTGCCGATGCCCATGCGCAGGCGGGCATAGTTCTGACCGATAAGCTGCTGGATATGTCCCAATCCGTTATGGCCACCGTTGCTGCCGTTTGCCTTCAGTCGGAAAGCACCCAGAGGCAGGGCTAGCTCATCGCTGATAACGAGCAGTCGGCTCTGGTCAATCTTTTCCTGATTCAGCCAATATCTTACCGCATTACCGCTGAGGTTCATGAATGTGGTAGGTTTGAGCAGGAAAATCTTTCTTCCCTTGAGCGTAGTCTCGGCTACGAAGCCATATCGCTTATCCTCAAAATGAATATTGGACGCTTTAGCAAAAGCGTCCAATACCATAAATCCTGTGTTGTGCCTGGTGCCGGCGTATTCATCGCCAGGGTTACCAAGCCCACAAATCAAATATTTATCCAATGTTTGATAATGCTTTACTCAGGTTCGTAAAATCTCTAGATGACTCAGCGATTAAGCCTCTGCATCATCAGCAGCCTGAGCTGCGAGCTGAGCGTTACGTGTCATCTTGATAGAGCAAACTACAACAGCCTTGCTTGTAGCCAACTCGAGACCCTCGAATGAGAGGTCACCTACCTTGATGCTCTTACCGATCTTCAACTCTGTAACGTCGATATCGAGGTGCTCAGGAATAACCTGGTAAGGAGCTGTAACGTTGATCTTACGGATAGAGAGGTTCATACGACCACCATCACGTACACCCTGTGCAAGACCTGTCAACTTAACTGGAATACCGATAGTGATAGGCTTCTGGTCGTTAACCTCGTAGAAGTCAACGTGCAGAGGAGCGTCTGTTGTTGGGTGGAACTGGATCTCCTTCATGATAGCTGTGTGGCTCTCACCGTCGATGATGAGGTTGATAACGTATACATGAGGAGTGTAGATAACTTTACGCAACTCAGCGAATGGAACTGCGAATGACAAAGCCTCAGGAGCACCGTTCTCGCCCTTCTTCTCACCGTAAAGGTTACATGGGATAAAACCTTCCTTACGCAATGTCTTAGAAGCTTTCTTGCCAAGGTCTGTACGCTTCTGACCTGTTACATTAATCTCTTTCATTTTGTGTTACTCTAAATTAAGTTATTAATAAAAAATGTGCCTTAACTCGCCATCACACGGATTAGCTTTGCTTAAAGCGGGTGCAAAATTACGAAAATTATTTGGAACGAGCAAACTTTTTGCCGAAAAACATGTTCTACATGCAGAAAAAATATTGAAAATACAATTTTTTGCTTAAATAAACTGAAATTTTTGCCCGTTTTCTTGTCTATTACCTATTTAATGTGTATTTTTGCAAGCGTATTAGGTAATTTAATAAATGAATCTTTTAAAAACATTAGAGAATGATTAATAGGGATTTGATAAGACGTAAGATTGTGCAGTTAACCTACGCATACTATCAAAACAGCGATCATAACATGGAGAACGCTGAGAAGGAGCTGATGTTTAGTCTCTCCAAGTCATACGATTTGTACAACTACATGTTGCAGCTCATCGTTGCCATCACCCAGGAGGCACGCAAGCGCTACGATGTAGATGTAGCTCGTGCCAAGAGAGAGGGTGAGCAGGAACCTTCACCACGTTTCGCATTCAATAAGTTCGCTCTGCAGCTCGAAGAGAACAAGATGCTGCTCGAATGGATAGATGTAAAGCATTCCAACTGGGATGAGGATATCGAGATGGTGCGCAAAGTGTATACTGCGATTACGTCTAGCGATCTCTATGCTGATTATATCAGCGGAGCTATTGATGAGGAACTCGCCGATCTCGACGAGTACAGCCGCGACCGCGAGGTATGGCGCCGCATCTACAAGCAGTTCATTCAGAACAATGAAGATCTTGATGCATTCCTCGAGGAGAAGAGCCTCTACTGGAACGATGACAAGGATATCATAGATACTTTCGTATTGAAGACTATCAAGCGTTTCGACCCAGAAGCTAAGGCCAAGCAGGAATTGCTGCCAGAATACAAGGATGCTGAAGACAGAGAGTTTGCACGCAAGCTCTTCCGTGCTACCATCCTCAACTGCGATACCTACCAGCGCTATATGAGCGAGGCTTTGCGCAACTGGGATTTCTCACGTCTTGCCTATATGGATGTGATTATCATGCAGATTGCCATCGCTGAGGTGATGAACTTCCCAGGTATCCCGGCTACCGTCTCTATCAACGAGTATGTAGACCTCGCCAAGGCATACAGCACTCCTCGAAGCGGCGGTTACGTTAACGGTATGCTCGACAGCATCTGCCGCGAGCTCATCAGCCGCAACCTCATCCAGAAGGAGATGCCTGAGCGTAAGCAGCATGCACAGCACGGCGAACATGCCGGCAACCAGCGCCCTGCTTCTCAGCGTCCAGCCGGCCATCGTCCGCGCATTCACCGCGCTCCGGGCAGGGGAGAGTAAATAATGGAGGCTTTTTCTTAGAGGTCACACCTTATTTATATATAGAACATAAAATAATAATAGATAATACTTTAACGACATGACAAATTTAGTATTGCAAGCAGCTGCCGGTGGTAGCAGCATGAGTTTTCTCATCATGATGGTAGCTATCTTCGCTATCATGTGGTTCTTTATGATCCGTCCTCAGCAGAAGAAGCAGAAGGAAATCCGCAAGTTCCAGAATGCTTTGGCAGAGGGTACCAAGGTGGTTACAGGCGGCGGTGTTTACGGCACTGTTAAGCGTGTTAACCTTGAGGCTAATACCGTTGATGTTGAGATAGCTCGTGGCGTGGTAATCACTGTAGCTAAGGGCTACGTGTTTGCTGATGCAGCTAGTCAGACACCTAATGCATAGTATCAAGAGCATATTAAAAGCTGTCAGAAACTTCCTGTTCAGTGGTCTGAATAAGGAGTTTCTGATTTTTTTGTTCTTTCTCGCTCTCAGCGGCATCTTCTGGCTGATGATGACGCTCAATGAGACTACCGAGAGAGAATTCAATATTCCTGTGCAGTTAACCGGCGTGCCCCGCAATGCGGTGATAACTGGCGAACTCCCTGATACCGTGCATATTACGGTGCGCGATAAGGGATTCACACTCGTTACCTATGCTTACGGAGGCAAGATTCATCCGCTCACATTCCGGTTTGCCAATTATGCCGACGAGGAAACGGGAACGGGACAGATTCCGATGGCTGATGTGCAGAAACAGGTGGCATCCCAGCTCTATGGCTCTACCAAACTGATCTCCATCAAGCCGGCAAAATACGATTTCTTCTTCACCTACGGCTCTTCCAAGCGAGTGCCTGTGGTGTTCAGAGGTAAGATTACAACCAGCAAGAGCTATTATCTGGCACATACCGAATTTCTGCCGTCTACGGTTACGGTTTATGCCAACAAGAAGCAGCTCGACCAGTTGGAATCGGTAGAAATCGAGCCGTTCAACATGCGCAACCTGCAGGATACCATTCATCGCAACGTACCTATCAAGAAGATACGTGGCATGAAGATTGTGCCTCAGATGGTGCGTCTGGCGGTATATCCTGATGTGCTTACCGAAGAGTCGGTCGATGTGCCTGTTACGGCCATCAACATGCCTGGTAACATGGTGCTCCGTACCTTCCCATCTAAAGTGGCGGTAAGATTCACCATCGGAGCCAGCCTCTTCAGAACCATCAAGCCGAGCCAGTTTAAGGTGGTAGTAGATTATAACGATCTGGCTAACAACCCTTCTGACAAGTGCAAACTCCAGTTGCGCAGCGTGCCGCGCTCGGTGAGCAAGGCGCATCTCGACCTGGAAACGGTAGATTATCTGCTGGAACAGCAATGATGATTAACTGAACTTTCGCATGTGGTTCAAGTACGGGCTGAAGGCCCAAAAGCTCCTAGCCCAGGGTAACACCCTGGGTATAATGGCAGTCAACAAGGCGCCCTGTAAGGGCAAAAGCTTTATGTATTGCCTGGAGTTTTAAAGCTTTTGCCCTTACAGGGCGACA